>WNGJ01006545.1_pt1 | contig 12344 bp, 8 predicted proteins | sample 5400611 | NCBI WGS metagenome assembly WNGJ01 (sample SAMN13153375, study PRJNA577476) | soil metagenome | isolation source: 40 cm soil or saprolite under Garry oak tree replicate 1 | place: USA:California | collected 2016-06-15 | reverse complement strand
CTGGAACTCGCCATAGTCGTCATTTATGGATTTCACTTAGCCACTCCCACTAGCGGAAACTCGTATCGCCATTGCAATGCAAACGAAATGGAGATTTTACCGTCGAGTGGGTGCTCCTCAAAGACGCGGATAAGGATCTCCGACCCAGAAGACATTTTTTAAATGTTGAGGAAAACAACAACTCTGGGGCACTCAGTCGCTTGTTTGGTAGCACTCAATCGCGGTGTCAGGCGCAGAATAATGCTGACGCCGCTGCTAATCTTCGCAGTCCTTTCGCCTCTGAACATCGCTGCTCAACGAAAAACGCACAAGGAAGACGTAACACCTGAGGCCGAACGAACGGCGTCGAATGCGCACAGTTTCACGGAGCTTTTCACTAAGCTCGAAGGTGATTGGCTGGGGGCATGCCAAAGGAAAGATCGGGCGGTTTTGGAGGAATTGCTTGCACCGGAATTCAGTGTACGCCTCTCGTCCGATCCCGAACACATACTGACTCGCACCGATTGGATCAAAAATGCGATGGTGAGCAATCGGATACAATCTTACCGGGATCGCGCGATGACCATCCGTGCCTTTCTGGGCGTGGCTATAGTAAGCTTTGTACGGTCCGAAGGGGCAACTACCAGCAGCGACAATACCAGCAACGATTCACTGATCGTTGACGTTTGGGAGACAAATCACGGTAAATGGCAGCCCGCAGCTAGGTTTGTGGCTCCTGTCGAGAAGCAATAAGTTGTAAAACGGGCCGGCAGCTTGGGAGGTGCCGATGCGATCTATACAGCATCCGGTTTTCTCAATCATTCTTGGCAGTTTGCTCTTTTGATCTAGCCCGGGACGGGGTCAACACAAATGAAACTACCCTTACCTTGAGCAATGTCAATACTGGGAATTTTGGCAAGCTCTTCAGTTTTCCAGTTGACGGGTATCTGTTTGCTCAGCCTCTATACGTACCGGCTCTATCGATCCCAGGAAATGGCACACACAATGTCGTATTTGTCGCCACCATGCACGATAGCGTTTACGCTTTTGATGCCGATGGCCTGTTATTGCAGCCACTGTGGCAAGCAAAACTTGCAGCCTTAGGGTGTCCCCAGGCTTTCACTTGCACCTCCGTACCCACGAGCAATGATTTCGTTTCAAGTCGGGACGTTTTGCCAGAAATCGGGATTCTGAGCACGCCCGTGATCGATCCGACAACGAACACCATCTACGGTGTCGCCAAGACTCAGGAGGTATCGGGAAGCACAACCAACTATGTCTATCGCTTGCATGCTCTTGACATCACCACGGGCGCAGAGCGATCCGGCAGTCCAGTAGCCATTCAAGGCAAGGTACCGGGCACTGGAACTCCCAATAGTGGGGGATTTCTTGAATTCAGCCCACAATACTCGTTACAAAGACCGGGGTTGGCGTTGGTGAACAATAATATCTACGTGGCGTTCGGCTCCGCGGGGGATGATGCCACGTGGCATGGATGGATCTTTGGGTACAGCAAGTCGTCGTTAAGTCAGATCGCAGCCTTTGCGTCTGTCCCGAACGGAAGCGAAGGGCATGGGGGTATATGGATGCATGGCAACGGCCTTGCGGCCGATGCGAACGGCAATCTCTACTTCTCAACTGGCAATGGAGGCTTCAATGGGAGCACGAATTTCGGCGATTCTTACCTCAAGCTTTCTACGCCAGGACTCACGATTGCGGATTATTTCACTCCGTACAACCAGCAGGATCTGGATACCATTGACCAGGATGTCGCCTCTGGCGGCCTCACCTTGCTGCCTGATAGTGCAGGCACAACACAGCACCCTCACATTATGATCGGCTGTGGCAAGAACGGCGCCATTTACGTGATCGACCGCGACAATCTCGGCCAGTTTAACTCCGCGAACGACAATCAGATTATCCAAGAGCTGCTAAACGTGATTGGCAATATAATCGTGAATCCGCTGAACACGACCACCTACGTCGAGGTCTGTTACAGTTCAGCGACATATTGGCAAGGACATGTATACATAGGTGGGATCGACGATTCGCTAAAAATGTTTGACTTTAGCAACGGACTGCTCTCCACATCGGCAGTATCGCAATCGTCTACAACTTATCAATTTCCCGGAACCAATCCCATGTTGTCCGCCAATGGCTCAAGTAACGGCATAGTCTGGACGATCGAAAACTCGGGCACCCTGGGCGCCGGTGCCACGGGAACCAGCACCATCCTGCACGCCTACGATGCCAACAACCTGTCCAACGAGCTTTACAATAGCGCGCAAGTCCCTTCCGATGCCGCCGGAGCGCCCGTGAAATTCGCAATACCGACGGTTGCGAACGGGAAGGTTTATATTAGAATACAATCGGCCATTGTGGTGTACGGAGTGCTCAGTTCTCTTCCTCAGACGGCCGCTCCGACGTTCAGCCCGTTACCAGGGACATACGGCAGCACAGTTTCGGTCACCATCTCCGACTCAACTTCCGGTGCCATCATCTACTACACTACGGATGGCACTACGCCCACCTCCTCCTCGAATACGTATAGTGGGCCAATCTCAGTCAGCACGAATACTGTGATCAACACTATTGCCGTTGCTCCAGGCTATCGCGACAGCCAGATAAGCACTGGAACGTACATTATTGGGAGCAGTGGCATAGTATCAGTCTCCTCGGCAGGACAAGGCGCTCTTGGTGCCAGCTCGCTTTCCTGGAGTCATACCGTAGGAAGCGGCTCCAACCGTGCGCTTGTGGTCGGAGTCGTGGGTGGATGCACTCCTTCGGTCACTTATGCTGGCGTCAGCATGACCCATGTAGGGCAGGTATTTAACAATAATCATTCACCAGATACAACTGATTTATTCGTGCTGCCTGCTCCGGCCGCAGGTACAAACACCGTTCGCGTTTCCTACTCCGGCTGCACCTCGGATGTAGAGGCAGGCTCGATCAGCTTTACGGGAGTTAACCAATCCACTCCGCTGGCGCACGTCACCACGAACTTTGGTTCGGGAACCAATCCGGGGGTCACGGTGACGAGTGCTTCCGGGGACATGGTCGTCGATGTCGTGGGCCAACGGCAGTGCGATCAACAGTTCAAATCGGACTTTGCGCTGGCTCAAGAACCAGAATGGCAGTACGGCTCACGGCAACGGTGCGCAATCGACGGCGGCGGGAGCCTCATCCATCACCATGGGCTATTCCACCACAAACAACGACTGGTGGGGAATCATCGGCGCCGATGTGGTTGCGGCGCCGTGAACTACCATCGATTGACGAACACGTACTGCCTACGTGATCGCGGCACTCAGGGCGATGGGTGAGTACGCTAACTCCCAGAGTCGCCAAGGTTGGCCTACCTCTCAACCCAGAACTGACGGACGAGAAGTAGCAGATGGTGTGGCGAGAATAGCAGAATTTTACGAGAAACGGCCAGAAACAGCATCGCCGCAACCCGACGCTGTTCTACTGAAGCCGTGATTCGGCTTATGTCGGAAGCTGCGGCGTTTCGGGTGATCCGAATTCGTTCCAGCAGCGTTCCTTCCCCCCCTCTTTTTGTTGTAATAAATCGCCGTCTAGCGCGATTTCGATCGGCCAGCGAAACTGGAGAAGGCAATGAGAATGACTGGCTTGTTAGCTCGCGTCCCGAGATTAGTTAGCTACTCGAAAACCATGAAATCGCAACCGCTTATTTTTTCCAGCAGCGCGCTTTTGGTTATGCTCGTGGTCAGTGCGTTGGCATCTTCAGCCATAGCCCAAGCCAACGTGATCGGGCAGTGGAGTACAGCTTCCTACAACATCCCCATCAACCCGATTCACGTTGCGCTTTTATATAACGGCAAGATTCTTGTGGCGGCGGGATCGGGGAACTGTCCGCCGTCTCAGTCGGGCTGCCCCTCAGGAGCGCCCTATGGGCAATCGAATAACTCCGGGGCGTTGCTGCTGGACCCGGTCGCTGGAACCAGAACCCAGTTTTCTGTCTCGTGGGACATGTTCTGTAACGCCATGGTGGTGCTGCAGGACGGACGTGCCTTCATCAACGGGGGGACAATTCAATACGATCCCTTTTTTGGGGCCCTCACCAGCAGTATCTTTGATCCGGCGACCAACACTTTTACTAATGTGCAAAACATGGCACACGGGCGCTGGTATCCCACCCTAACTACGCTTGCTGATGGCCGAGTAATGACCTTCTCCGGACTCACCGAAACAGGCGGAACGAACACAGCGGCCGAAATCTACACAGTGGGTACGGGCTGGAGCACGCAATATATCGCATCATGGACGCCGCCGCTCTACCCGCGCATGCATCTTCTGCCCAATGGCACCATTTTTTACTCGGGATCAACCCCCAATTCAGCGATTTTCAATCCCGCCAATACCACTTGGACAACAAATGTGGCCACCACCAATTACAGCGGCACGCGCACGTATGGGACGTCGGTGCTGCTGCCTTTGACTCCCGCCAACAACTACGATCCCAAGGTCATGATCATGGGCGGAAACAGCCCAGCGACTAACACAACAGAAATCATTGACATGGGGGCCTCCAATCCGAAATGGGTGTTGGGACCGAACATGTCACAGGCGCGCATAGAGATGAACGCCGTGATCTTGCCGAATGGCAAGGTTCTGGCTGTTGGTGGATCGGCAAACGATGAGGATACCAGCACCCTGAGTCTGAATGCGGATCTATACGATCCGGCGAGTAACACGTTTTCATCGGCAGGAGCAAATTCAACTCAGCGGCTGTATCACTCCGTCGCGCTACTTCTGCCAGATGCGACGGTTTGGCTAGCTGGTGGCAATCCTGCTCGCGGGACGTACAACAACACAGTCGAAATTTATAAACCCGCCTATCTATTTAATTCGAGCGGTGGCGCAGCGACCAGGCCGTCAATCACCAGTGCGCCGTCCTCAGTGGCTTGGGGAAATCAGTTCGTGGTGCAAACGCCAAATGCAGCTTCAATTTCGTCGGTTGTGTTGGTCCGGAATGGGTCTCTAACGCATGCGTTTGGTATGGACCAACGTTTAGTAGGGCTGTCATTTACCGCAGGAACGAGTTCGCTCACCGTGACTGCACCTCCTAACGACAACATCGCGCCTCCGGGTTACTACATGTTATTCGTGCTGAACAGTTCCGGAGTACCGTCGCTCGCAAGCATGCTGCATGTGGGTTCGCAGGGAGCAACGGGCTCTCCCGCATCGCCGGCTAACCTGACAGCGACGGCCGGCAATGCACAGGTTGCATTGAGCTGGAGTGCTTCGAGCGGAGCGACCAGCTACAACGTGAAGCGTTCGACCACGAGTGGCGGCCCCTACACCACTATCTCCAGTCCGACCACGACCAGTTTCACCGACACCGGGCTAACCGACGGGACGACTTACTACTACGTGGTCTCGGCCGTGAATACGGCGGGTGAGAGCAGCAATTCCAGCCAGGTAAGTGCGATCCCACAAGTTTCAATTCCGGCAACACCAACGAACCTGACCGCCACGGCCGGCAATGCACAGGTAGCTTTGAGCTGGAGTGCTTCGAGTGGGGCGACCAGCTATAACGTGAAGCGCTCGACCACGAGTGGCGGCCCCTACACCACCATCTCCAGTCCGACCACGACTAGCTATACCGACACCGGGCTAACCAACGGGACGACTTATTACTACGTGGTCTCGGCCGTCAACACGGCGGGTGAGAGCGCGAATTCCAGCCAGGTAAGCGCGACCCCGAGTAGTAGTGTCTCATCGACGGTAGCGCTCGACTCTTCCTCGGCAGGACAAGGGGCCCTCAGTGCCAGTTCGCTATCGTGGAATCACACCGTGGGCACCGGTTCGAACACTCTGCTGGTGGTGGGTGTGGTAGGTGGCTGCGTGCCATCAGTCAAGTACAACGGCGTTTCCATGACCCATGCCGCGCAAGTCTATAACAACAATCATGCCCCGGACACGACGGACTTGTTCTATTTGGTGGCACCGACTGCGGGCACGCACACGGTGCAAGTCACTTATTCGGGGTGCACCTCGGACGTAGAGGCAGGCTCGATCAGCTTCACGGGAGTGAACCAGACAACGCCGCTGGCGCATATCGCCACGAACTTTGGTGCGGGGACCAGTGCTGGGGTGACGGTCACGAGTGTTGCCGGGGACATGGTGGTCGATGTTGTGGGGGATGGCACTGCGATAAACAGCTCAAGCCAAACCCTGCGCTGGTTAAGGAACCAGAACGGTAGCACGGCTCACGGCAACGGTGCGCAATCGACGGCGGCGGGAGCCTCATCCGTCACCATGGGCTATTCCACCACAAACAGCGACTGGTGGGGAATCATCGGCGCCGATGTGGTTGCGGCTCCGTGAACTATCAACCGGCCGACGAATAGGTACAGCTACGGCACTCAATGCAGCGGGTGAGAGCGCTACTCTCAGGTCAATCGCGAAGTCTTGGACCTCCCTACCCCGAATTGAGCAGCAGATGGTAGTTGGCAACGATCGCAGAAGCGCCATCGCCGCAATCCGAGGCTGTTTATACGCTAACCGTGATTCTGGCTTACGTCTAACGCCGCGGCATCTCGGGTGATCTGAAGTTTGTTCCATCGCGTTCTTTACTCGGGCGGAAACATCATTTTTGTAGTAAATTATCGTCGAGCGCGATCTCGAGCCGCCGGCGAAACTGGAGAAAGTAATGAAAATGATTACCATGTTAGCTCTGTACGGTGGGCCAGATCAGCTTATGCCGATTACGTCCGGACTCACCGCCATTTTTGCCTTCCTTCTGATCTTTTGGAACAAAGTTTTGGTAACGGTGGGCAAGTTCCTCAACCTATTCCGCCGCTCGTCGCAATCCGGTACAACGCTGGGCAACGAACCCCTGGCCAATCCGAAGAGAGAGACCGCGGAGCGACCAGGGTCTGAAATCAGATAATCGCTCGAGAGTCGAATTGTTCAGCGAATTCCCGGAGAAAAAGCCTTTGTGGGTGGTCTGGCACTCCGACATGTGCGCACGGTGTCAGCGACGAAATCACTGCAAAGGTCGGCGGCTGGCCACAAAGTGAGCGGGCGGAATAACCGTTGAAGAAGAAGGTCATCGTTTTGGGCTTGGATGGTCTGGAGCCCACAATTGTCGAATCGATGCTTGGGCGCGGAGAACTTCCCAATCTCGCTCGCCTCCGCGACAATGGCAGTTACACTCGGCTCAAGACCACCTACCCCGCACAGACACCAGTCGCGTGGTCTTCTTTTGCAACGGGAACTAATCCGGGCGGCCACGGAATCTATGATTTCATCCGAAGAGATCCAGCGACTTATCAACCGGATTTGGCACTGAGCCAGTTCGAGCGGCCGAAAAGCATGCTCGCATTGCCTCGAGTGGTAAGCCGGCGCAAGGGCGTGCCGATCTGGCAGTTGCTTACCCAAGCAGGTATTGCGAGCACGGTTCTGCGTTGTCCTTGCACCTTCCCGCCCGATACCGATTGCGGCAAGATGCTCGCAGGAGTGGGCGTACCGGACCTGCGGGGGGGCAGGGCACCGGGACTTTTTACACTCAAGATCGAACGCAATCCGCAAAGGAGAATGAGCAACTCGTTCACCTCGAGTCAGGCGACAACCTTAAAACCCATCTCATCGGTCCGCGTAACACCCGCGTAAGCCCTCCCACTGATGTGATAGCGGAAATACATGTGCGGGTCGATCGGGCAAGCAATTCACTCGCAATTGAAACCGGCGGGGCGCCGGCCAACCTCTCGGTCCGGGTGAAGTCCTGGAGTCCCTGGGTCCGCGTCAAATTCAAATTATCAATGCTGCAGTCCGTGAGCGGATTGGTTCGGTTTTACGTCAAGCAGATCTCGCCCCACGTGGAATTCTACGCGTCGCCCGTCAACTTCGATCCTGCGGCCCCGCTGTTTCCGGTCTCCGCCCCGGCCAGCTATGCCCGCGAGCTTTCCGATCAGATTGGTTTGTTCTCCACGCTGGGAATGGCTGAGGACCACAACGGCCATAACAACGGACGTTTTGACGCGGAGGACTACAAAGCGCAGTGCGATCTGGTACTCGAAGAACGCGAGAAGATGATGTTCTTTGAACTGGAGCGATTTCGCGAAGGGTTCTTTTTTACTTTGTTCGATACGCCTGATCGTTTTCAGCACATGTTCTGGCGCTTCACTGATTCCGAGCATCCGCTTTACAACCGTGAGCTGGCCACAAAGTTTGGACATCGAATCGAGGAAATCTACCAACGTTGCGATCGCCTGCTGGGTCGCGTGCTGGAGAAAGTGGACGAGAACACGCTGCTCATCGTTCTCTCCGATCACGGATTCAATTCCTTCCGCCGCGCCTTCGACACGAACACGTGGCTGTGGCAGAACAAGCTGCTCACCCTCAAGAATGACAAGAAGCCGAGCGAGGAACTGGACGGTCCAAACGCGGTGGATTGGTCGAATACCTACGCTTACGCGGTGGGTTTAGGGGGAATCTATCTGAACCTGCGCGGGCGAGAAGGCTTAGGCATTGTGGCCGAAGGAGCTGAAGCTGATCGCGTGCGCACCGCAATCGAAGATGGGTTGAGCGGTATTGTGGACCCGCAAAAGCAGTGCGTTGCCGTCCGCAGCGTTGCCCGGCGCGAGCAGATTTACTCCGGCCCCTATGTGGGCGATGCACCTGATCTTCTGGTGAACTTCATGCCCGGCTATCGCGTGTCATGGCAATCTGCTCTGGGCAGCTTTGCGCAAAATCTTGCGCAGGACAACGACCGCTTCTGGAGTGGCGACCACATCATCGACCCGGAGACTGTTCCGGGAATTCTTTTTATGAACCGGCTGGCGCAGAGCAATCATGCCAGCATCGTGGATTTGGCGCCAACGATTCTTAACTACCTGGGTGTGGCGGCTCACGAAGCAATGGAAGGAAAATCTCTGCTCGCATAGGGTGAAGCAAATGAAGATTTGTGTTCTCGGTTTAGACTGCGCCGCGCCGGAGGTAATTTTTGGCGATGAGCGGCTTGTAAACATCCGCCGGCTGATGGATCTGGGAGTGTACGGCCGGCTCGAGAGTGTGGTACCGCCGATCACGGTTCCCGCCTGGATGTGCCTTTCTACCAGCCAGGATCCGGGCTCACTCGGAGTGTACGGCTTCCGCAATCGCACCGACTATTCTTATGAAAAGCTCGGCTTCGCAAATTCAGCCTCGATCAAGGCACTCGCGATTTGGGACCAGTTGGCTAGGGAAGGCAAGGAATCTATCATAATGGGCGTTCCGCCCAACTATCCTCCGCGCAAGGTCAACGGAATCAGCATTGGCTGCTTTCTGACTCCAGACACGGTGAAGGACGAATTCACCTATCCGGCGAACATCAAGCAGAACATCAATGAGTTGGTCGGCAACTATCCCGTGGACGTCAAGAACTTCCGCACCGACCGGAAGGACTGGCTGCGCGACGAGATTTTCGCCATGAGCCGTAAACAGTGGAAGGTGGTGCATTGGCTGCTGAAAGAGCAGGAGTGGGATTATTTTCACTTTGTGGATATCGGCTTGGATCGCGTCCACCATGGGTTCTGGAATTTTTTCGACAAAAAGCATGTGCAGTACGTGCGGGGAAATCCTTACGAGGATGTCATTCCTGATTACTATCTGTGGCTGGATGAGCAAATCGGTAAGGTTTTGGAAGTCCTAGATCAGGAAACCGTGCTGCTGGTAGTGTCTGACCACGGTGCGCAACGTCTCGATGGCGGCTTTGCCGTGAATCAATGGCTGATCGAGCAAGGCTTGCTCGTCCTTGATGAACCTCCCCAGGGGATTGCGGAGTTCAATAAGCTAAAAGTTAATTGGAGCAAAACCCGTGTCTGGAGCGAAGGCGGATACTACGCCCGAGTATTTTTCAACGTTCAGGGGCGCGAGCCCCAAGGTGTCATTCCTGCTGCCGAATACGAAGCCTTTTGCGATGAGATGAAAGCGAAATTCGAAGCATTGAAAGACGACAAGGGCCAACCTTTGAATTCGCTGGTATTCAAGCCCAATGAACTGTACCGCAACGTGCGCAATGTTGCACCTGATCTGATCGTCCATTTTGGTGGGCTGTTCTGGCGCTCGATCGGCACGGTAGGCCATCCTGCACTGCACGTCCAAGAGAACGATACCGGCCCTGACGCCTGCAATCATGCCCAGTTTGGCATGTTCTTGCTGTTTTCTCCCAATTGTCCATTGGCTGGCGAATATGAGGGAGCGCGCCTGCTCGACATCGCGCCCACTCTACTCGATTTGGCCGGTTACGAAATTCCTGAAACTATGCAGGGCCGTTCCCTGGTGGCAGGAATGGAGAAGCGCCGTCACAGCGACGACGATTCGGAAGGTGAGAGAATCATTCATGACCGCTTAGCCGGCCTGGGGTACGTCTGAGGGACACTACACTTGCAGCCGTGAACTACCGGGTTGGCGCTGTTGCTGGCGGCAAGAAATCCAGAAATCTTACAATAAAGGGGACCACAAACTATGACCACTTCGTCTGTCCGGCTTTCGCCGTTTTCGCGCCTCAAAAGCAGGGTTGAGACTCGTCAGGCACGAGTCGGTGTAATTGGGCTCGGCTATGTCGGCCTGCCTCTTTCCCTCTTACTCGTCGGCCAGAACTTCCCTGTGACTGGATTTGACATTGACGAGCGCAAAGTGGATGCGCTCCAACAAGAGCGCTCGTATATTTACAGGATTCCTGCTGAAGAGATACAGGAAGCGCGTGCGAAAAGGTTTTCCGCGACTTCGGATTTCTCGAATCTGGTGGAAATGGACGTAATCATCATCTGCGTTCCCACGCCTCTCAATGAACATCACGAGCCAGATCTGAGCTACATCATCAGTACAGCCCACGCCATTGCCCCGCATCTACGTGAGGGTCAGTTGGTGGTTCTGGAAAGCACAACGTATCCTGGCACCACGCAGGAGGTTCTGGTGCCCATCCTAGAGCAAGAGAACCAGCACGGCATGCGGGCAGCTCGTAACGGAGATGCGGATCACGTGAAAGAAGAGTTTTATGTTGCCTTTTCACCCGAACGCGAAGACCCAGGCAACGCTGCAGTGCCCCGGAAGGACATTCCGAAGGTGATAGGCGGTCTGGATGCGCAAGCCACAGAACTCACCGCCGCACTCTACGGAACCATCTTCCACCGTACCATACCCGTCTCCTCGCCGGCAGCGGCGGAGATGACCAAGCTGCTGGAGAATATCTATCGTTGCGTGAACATTGCTCTCGTCAATGAATTGAAACTTTTGTGCTTGCGCATGGGGCTTGATATCTGGGAGGTCATCGAGGCCGCGTCTACCAAGCCCTTTGGATTCCAACCGTTCTATCCCGGCCCGGGTCTCGGCGGCCACTGTATCCCCGTGGATCCCTTCTATCTCTCGTGGAAAGCCAAGGAATGTGATTTCCGAACCCGTTTTATTGAGTTGGCGGGCGAGATCAATATCGGAATGCCCTACCACGTTTTGAACTCTGTAGCCTCGGCTCTCAACCGCTGTAGGAAGACCTTGAATGGCGCGAGGGTATTGGTCCTGGGCGTAGCTTATAAAAAGGATGTCGACGACCTTCGGGAATCGCCGGCGCTAACCATAATCGAGCTATTGCAAAAAGAAGGTGCCCAGATCCGCTACAACGATCCTTATATTCCGTTTATTGGAAGAGGCCGCAAGTACGACCTGCAAATGAAGAGCACACCGCTTGAAACGCTGGAACAGTACGATTGCGCGCTGATTGTTACCGACCATACCAGCTACGACTACCCAAAGATCGTCCGTGAGTCGCAACTGGTTGTCGATACGAGGAATGCAACGCGGGGCATTTCAAGCTCGAAGATCGTGCACTGCTGAGTAGTCGGAAACATCGCGCCCACGCTACTCGATTTGGCCGGTTACGAAATTCCTGAAACTATGCAAGGCCGTTCCCTGACAGCAGGAATGGAGAAGCGCCATCCCAGCGATGAGGATTCGGAAGGGGAGAAGATCATTCACGACCGTTTGGCCGGCTTAGTTAGGATACGTGTGAAAAAGCAGTTTCTGCCAGTGAGCAAGCAGAACACAAATTCGTTAGGTGCGGAACCGTGGGGCGTCTGATAACAACAGCAACAATCCACAACGTAGTGATGCTAAAGATAAAGATGAAGAGCATTGGAACGATATTGAATAGGAACTTGTGCGGGTGCTGCCGCTGATTGCGCATAAGGGTTATTGGTAGTGCATATTCTCCATGTAGTGGGCGCCCGGCCGAACTTCATGAAAGCGGCGGCGACATTTTGTGCCCTGGCGCGAACAAAAAACGAGCAGACGTTGGTACACACGGGCCAGCACTATGATGCAAGTATGTCGGACGTTTTCTTTCAGCAGCTTGCCCTCCCTTC
>WNGJ01006543.1_pt1 | contig 12344 bp, 5 predicted proteins | sample 5400611 | NCBI WGS metagenome assembly WNGJ01 (sample SAMN13153375, study PRJNA577476) | soil metagenome | isolation source: 40 cm soil or saprolite under Garry oak tree replicate 1 | place: USA:California | collected 2016-06-15 | reverse complement strand
TCGCCAAGCGATACCGCCGGGTTCGCCCGCCGCGACTCGGTCAAACGTGATTCCCGCTGCCCGAGATATGGGATAACCTGACGAACGTGGAAATTGATTTCGATTTTCTCTGGGGAGGCGGAGGGTGACCGATGGGGTTCGAGACCTGTATCGTACCTGTAAAGCTCGCTCTCAAATAGCAGAAACGCAATGCGTGTAATGCATGCATTCATCGGTGAACCGAAAGCCTACGATATCCCTGAGGCTACCGCGGTCACTTCTTGAAGAGATTGATGACCTTGTACGACGCACGCGGATGCGTTCACGGACCGAATTCGTCGAGCGGGCGGTGGAGACCTATGTGGAGGAGCTCCGGGAGGCCCGTGTCGTGGTCGTCAAAGAGTGGACCGAGGCGAAAGCGCGCGCCGCGGTCTTTCGCTTTCTCAAGGGCCGACCCGCGACATATGTGACCGATATCGCAGAGGCGCTCGGGATGGAGCTGGATCTCGCGTTCCGTGTCGTGGGAGCCCTCGGGAAGGAAGGGAAGATCGTTGGTTGAGCTCGCAAATGTTGGCGATTGCGTGGCGGCGGAGAAACTCGCAGCGGTCGGTCGAAAGGTCGGTCGCGTGTTCGTCATTAGCGGCTCGGGAGTCCATCGAGCTCAGCGGGTGTACATTTGGGGCGATCCCGCCCGCTGTTACGTCGACAAACCGGTTCGCCGCGCATGACGAGGGCCATAGGCCGGCTCTGATCCGACTCCTAACGGGCGGTGCGAGGAACCCTTAAGTATCCCACCCTCCTACGACGCGTCCGCATGGCCGAGAAGAAGTCCCGCGCCGCCGCCCGCAAGATCAAGGACAAGTGGAAGGCGAAGGTGTGGTACAACCTCCTCGCTCCCGAGATGTTCAACAAGCAGGCCCTCGGCGAGACGCCCACGGACGATCCGGGCAAGCTCGTCGGGCGGGTGACGGAGGTCACCGTTCAGGACCTGACCGGGGACTTCAGCAAGATGCACATCAAGCTCGCGTTCCGCGTGGACCCGGTGTGACCCAACAGCCCAACCGGCGAGGACCGGTCTATCGCGACTTCGGCTACGCGGACGGCTCGCGGCGGAGGCGACCCGCCGACCGCAACGGTTATCTAAGGCCTAGCAAAGTGTCTTTCGGGGGAGGGTTTGGAGGGTACCCGTGGCCACATTCTGATCAGTTTGGTCGCCGGCTTTATCATTGCGGTCGAAGCACTACGACCGAAGCGCCTCAGACCAAAGGAGCCTCCAAGACGTAACGAAACAGCACGATTGGCCACAGGGAATTTGGAGGAGGAATGATTTCAAGGCGCCAATCACTTGCGGGACTTCTTGTCCTCGTCCTTGCCATCTCGATCGCTCCGAGCAATCGCTCCGCCGTCGGACAGGCATCCTCAAGTGCCCCCCCAAGTGCGCCGCTCGCAGGCCTCGACGAGGGATATATTGGGAATCCGACCGCGGAGTTCCGGTCGGATGCCGATCACGATGGCTTGTTCGATTCTTTGGTCGTCCGTGTCCCATTCATCGTGAACGTGTCCGGCCGCTTCTCGTTGAGCGCGTTTCTGTTGGCGAATAACACGCAGGCGGGCAACTCCACAGAACGAAATCTCGCTCCTGGAACGTATGTCGTGGACATGGCCCTGCCGGGATGGCGGATTCGGCTCTCAAGATCGGACGGCCCATACAACGTCAGTCTCGGAATGTACGATCCGGAGACCAGTTTTTCCGCAGGTCGATCGTATCGCACGGCCGTTTACACGTGGACCACGTTCGAGTTCCTCGCCGAACTTCAGGGTGGACTCTCGGAGACGGCGATCGACGCGAACGGGGACGGCCTCTACAACTATCTGGCAATCGGCGGCTTGCTCAACGTCACACAGCCGGGCAACTACACACTGAGCGCCACATTGAGCGAGCGTGGGAGTTCCTTCATTGTGGGGTATGCGTTCAACCAAAGCCATTGGGCGGCCGGCGTCTGGCAATTCCTCTTGCGATTTTCGGGGGACTCGATTCGAACTTATGGCGCGGACGGTCCATATACGATTGAGATCCAACTCGCCCACGAGTATTCCGACGTGTGGCAGAGGGAGACCTTCGATACCGCTGCCTATCGTTCGAGTCAGTTCTACCACAAGCCCATTCTCCTCGATGGCAATCTGACCGACCACGGGGTCGATTTTGATGGGAATGGCCTGTTCGAAGTCCTGCGAATTGAAATCCCGGTAGTCGTGACGGTCGCAGGGTTGTACGATATCTATGGCCGGCTCAGCGACCCGTACTGTATCGGCTGTGACATCACCGCGTCGCGCCGTGTCGTGCTGTCCCCCGCCGATCACAACACCACGTTGGACTTCGATGGCTTCCTGCTTCTGAATTCCCAGCGCGGACAAAACACAATCCTGGATTTGGACATCGCTGAGGACGTGACGGTCTATTACATTCACGCATCGGGCGCTACTCGGAGCTACACCTCCTCCGAGTTCGACAACCCCTACGCGGACTGGGTGAACGGACTGCGGCTTACAACTCCGGACCACAATGGCGACGGCCTTTTCGATGAGCTGCGCATAGAGGGGACGGTCCTTGTCAAGCGCGCGGCAACCTTGTACGTTCACGTCTACGCCTCGCTGGGCTATTGCGGCTACGTCTGCTACCTCGAGGACCAGATTTCGATCGCGGCCGCTCCAGGCCCGATATCCGTTGAAGTCTCGTTTCCGGGATGGCGGATCCGCGCGGCGGGGTCGAACGGCACATACGTCTTGTCTGCGGCGCTGTACACAGGTCCCTACTTCCTACAATCATCGTCGGTGAACACAACCTTCACGTACGACCAGTTCTCCCCGGCGCTCGAACTGCGCGGACCCGTAATCTATCGAACGGTGGACAACGACGGGGACGGGCTCGCGAACCAGGTCGCCGCGACTGTCCCCCTCCGAATCTTCCAGCCCGGTCCGTACACGTTTTCCGCGGCCATGTACAACGCGACTAGCTACGGAGCCGTCTATTCCACGAGGCTAAGGTACTTCGAGGTCGGCGATGTCGATGTTGACTTCCTATTCAGTGGCGTCCTCGTCCGGCAGCTCGGAGCCAACGCGACGCTCTATTTGTCGACATCCCTGTCGTGGGGGTTCAGCACGTTCGAAGTCCTGACCTTCCGGCAGCGGTTGGCCCTCGATCCTTCGATTTTCCAGACCGTGCCGATGAAAAACATCACCTTCTCCACGAATCTCCCTCTGACCGACGTCTACTACGGATCGCTTCGTCTCGTTAACTACTCGAACGCATTGGTGCTCGATCTTCGCCTCGATTCTCGGGGACAAGTCACGGCGGCGATTCCGGATCTAAGCTACGTTGGCGTAGCGGAGCTCGTGGCACCGTCCGATTATTACTCCTGGCTGGGCAGGCTGCCCGCGCCCCTTCCGGCAAACGAACTGCTGAACGTGGCCCGGGCTCGATTCTATACCGCGGATTTTCTGGAAGTCGACCTCGTCAACTGGTCCTTCGGCCATGCATGGCTGAATCGAACTCTTGTAGGAGACCCCTTCAGCCGCCTCAACGCCGATCTCACTTACGACCCCGACGGGATTCTGACCCCGGACGAAATCCAGAACAGCTTCAAGTTCGCGTCGCCCGGCGTCGTTCTTGGCGTCAACCTGCGCGTCGACAACTCAACAGTACGAACAAGGCGTGCGGGGTCCGACGAGGGAGTCGGAGGCGGGCCTGTTGAGACCGGAGACCCGATTGCCTTGGCCGTGCCATGGTCCCTCGCCTTTCTTGGTGGGACCCGGAGTTCGCACTCCATTGTCGTAAACCTCACCGGAGGGACGCCGTATTACACGCCGCTGGCGCGGATCCGCGTTCCAATCGGGTGGAACGTTACGGACGTTGCGGCGCCGAACGGTCTGGTCGTTACCGGCGTCGGGACTCGCGAAGTCCGAATCGTGGTGACGGAGAATCGTACCGTTCCGTCCGACACGGTCCTGACGGTCGAACCCGTCTGCGCAACAGGTCCCGGCCGCGGGCGGATTTCCGGTCGCGTCCTGGGTGACGACGGGGCGCCTCTTGCGGGTGCACACGTCGCAGCGATCCTCGATGGCGTCGAAGTCGTGAGCATGACGACCGGGCCCGACGGGGCCTTCACGTGCTCTGGACTTCCGGAAGGCGCGTATGATATCCGTATATCGGCGGAGGGCTACGTAACGAGGAGCCTCACGATCAGTCTCGCGAAGGCCGAGGCCCTCGACGTCGGAGACATCCCGTTGAGCGCTCTGTCGAAAGGGGCGGGCATCATCAGCGGCCGAATCCGCGACGCATCGATGGCCCCGATCCCGGAGGCGTCCGTCAGCCTCCTTTCCGGAGGGACCGCGATAGCCCAAGCCCAATCGATGGGAGACGGTTCGTTCCGCTTCGACGCCGTAGCCCCGGGCACGTATACGGTCAGGTCGGTGGCGCCGGGTTTCGCAACCCGGGATGTCCCTGCGCAGGTCATGGCGGGAGCGACGCTGGACCTCGGCGATGTCGTGTTGCAACGGTCGTCCAACGAGGGGACCACGGGCCTCGGATCCTGGGTCATCCGCACCGTCGCTGGGTTCGCGGTTGCTGCGGCCGCCGGTGTGGTGTGGGCCTGGCGGAGACGGCGGGGGTCGAAGTCGCGATGAGAGGTGTCCGCTCCGCCGCGATCGTGTCCTTGGCGGGCTTGCTCCTCGCGGTCGCGTTCGTCGTGGGTCCATCGCCCGGAGTCCGCGGGGCGTCCGTCGGATACCTTCCGCACGCACCCATCGTGATCGAAGGAGACGGTGGCTTCGAGGATCCGGCGAACGGCGTCGTCGGCGGGAACGGCACCGCGCTCGATCCTTACGTCATCGAGGGATGGGACATCGACGCGTCCGCCACGGACGGCATCTCTATTCGGAATACGACCGCGACCTTCGTGATTCGGGGGTCCCTGATCCACGGTGCGGGATACAACTTCTACTACGACGGGGTCAGGTTCACGAATGTCCTTCATGGGAGCGTCGAGAACACAACCCTCACGAGGACCTACGCAGGCCTCGGGGTGGACCGCTCGGCGGACATCCGCCTGGCGTCTTCCGCGACGGGACCGGGCACCGGCATCGGCGTGTACGCGACCGATTCGAGCGACCTCCTGATCACGTCAAGCAATCTATCCGATGATGACCTCGGGATTTCCGCGTTCACGTCACGGGGGATTACGGTCCTCAACAGCACGCTCGCAAGAGATCGATATGGTCTGGACTTCTACGAATGTTCGGACATTGTGGTCAATGGTAATTCCGTGACGGCAATGAGCTGGCTGGGCGTCGTGTTCGATGCCGGCGGAGAGAACGTGTCCGTGTCGAACAACACGATTCAGGACACCGGGCAGTGGGGGCTCTTCGTGGACTACGTGACGAACGCGACCGTCTCTGGGAATACCATCGCCGGTAGCTCAGACGCAGGGATGTACGGTTACTCCAACACGAACATGACGATCCGAGACAACAACTTCTCGTCGAACGGATTCGAAGGGCTTCGGATCCAACAGACAACCCCGCTGACCGTGGAATGGAACGTGATGGATGGGAATTCCCTTGGAGCCGAGATTGGCTACCTCTCGAATGCGACCGTGAACGGGAACCGGGTCTCGAACAACACGAACGAGGGCCTCTTGCTCCACACTTCCGCGGATGTCGTCGTTCGCGGGAACTCCTTCGACGCAAACGGAGGGCCTGGCCTCTCGATGTACTTTGATGAACGGATCACGATTGCTGCCAACACCTTCAGAAGCGACGGCGTCCTGCTGTACGGCGATTCCTACGAATCGGTCGTCCACTTCAACTCGCACACGATTTCATCGGATAATCGCGTAAATGGCCTTTCGCTCGGATACTACAAGGACTGCGACGGTCTCTCCGTTGAGGGAGTCTCGCTCGGACAACTCATTGTCGTGAATTGCACGGACGTGAGGATCGCGAACCTGACGATCTCCGATGCGGACTTCGCGATCCAAACCGCCTATGTCGACCGTCTCGAAATCGCGAAAAATGGAATCGCGTCGAACGGCAAAACCGGGGTCTCGCTGTACCACACGGACCACGCAAACATCCACGACAACAACTTTTCGTTGAACAACGACGGTCTCCACATCGTCACAGGCGACTGGACTGTGGTCCACAACAATTCGTTCACTGGGAACGGAAGAGCGGTCGTCCTCGAAGCTTCGCGCAATCTCACGGTGAGCAGCAACAAGATTCTTGACAGCCTGGAGTCGGGAATCGTCGCCGAAGGGGACGACACCGGACTCGTGAGCTCGAATCGAGTTTTACGGAGCCGATACGAAGGCATCGTCGTGGGTGACACCCGCAACCTCATAGTCACCCGAAACCTGGTCAGCCAGAACGGCGACGCTGGGATTGACGTGGGCTATGGTGGGCGGAATACGATCCGCGAGAACTGGATCGAATCGAATGGGGCGTACGGCGTATACGCCTTCTACACCACCCGGAACCGCGTGTATCATAACGACTTCATCAATAACACGATCCAAGCCGCGGAGGCGTACGCCTACCTCAACGAATGGGACGACGGTTATCCGGGCGGAGGCAATTTCTGGTCCGACTATGCTGGTGCAGACGACTGCAGCGGACCCAATCAGACCGTCTGTACGGACCCCGACTACCTCGGAGACACGCCGTACCCCGTGACACCGCCCTCCCAGGACCGATACCCGCTCATGCAGGGTTTCGAGGTGAACACGGCCCCTCGGGCATCCTTCGAGAGCGTGCCTTCCAGCGCGCCGACAAACACGACATTCGTCGTGGACGCATCGGGATCCATGGATCGACAGGATCCGCTGGCACTCCTCGAGGTCCGATGGGACTGGGAGGCGGACGGCGTTTGGGACACCGACTGGTCCCTCAACAAGACGGCGTCCCACGCCTATCCGCTCGACGGGAACTTCACAATTCGGCTGCAAGTGCGAGACACGGAAGGGCTTGTCGGTGAGTCGTCCCATCGGGCCACCGTAGACAGCACGCCCCCCTCGACGACGGCCGCGGTCGAGGGCACGCTCGGATCGGCGGGTTGGTTCGTGTCTCCGGTCTTCGTCACACTGACCGCGATGGACGACCGAAGTGGCGTCGACGACATCCGGTACCGAATCGATGCAGGCCCTTGGCGGTCGTACGTCGGACGTCTCGCGATCGACATGCAAGGATTACATACGCTTGACTACTACTCTCGAGACCTAGCCGGCAACGATGAGTCCCCACAAGGCCTATCCGTTTCCATCGACTCGTGGCCTCCCGCGACATCCCTACTCGTCAACGGCGCCCCGCCGGAGCCCGGCACCTTGTACCCAGCGGGCTCCATCGTCGAATTTCAATCGACCGACGGAGGCAGCGGCGTCGCCGCAACATTCTACCGCATCGACGGCGGAAAATGGCAGGTCTGGTCCGGTGGATTCTCTCTGACCGAAGCGCATGTGGTCGACTACTATTCCACAGACCTCGCGGGGAATGCCGAAGAGACCCACCAGTTCCTACTCCAGATCGGGGCGAGCGCTCCGCCGACGACACAGGTGACCCTCAGTGGCACCCTGGGCAACAACGAGTGGTTCACGTCCCCGGTGCAGGTCGTGCTCGGGGGGTCGGGGACCGTTGCGACGATTCGGTATCGCCTCGACGGCGGAGCGTGGACGGCCTATTCCGGGCCGTTTGTGGTCCCTGACGGCGAGCATCTCATCGAGGTCCAGGGAATCGATTCGCAGGGGACGCAAGAACCTCTGCACGTCATGACGGTTCGCGCCGATTCCGAGGTGCCGGAGCTCAGCGCGCTCTCTCTGCCCGGTAGGAGCGTCGACTCGAGCGTCCTTGTCGGGTGGTCCGGCTCCGATGCAACGTCGGGCTTGATGCGCTACGACATCCAAGTTGACGGCGCGCCATGGCAGTCCCTCGGGCTCTCGACGAACGCAACGCTCACGCTCTCGGACGGGGATCACTTGGTCCGTGTTCGGGCGCTCGACTGGGCCGGGAATGTGAAGGAGGCATCGAGCCGGATCCGCGTCGATACGAACGCATTCAGCTTCGAGGGCCCCCTGAACGGCGCACCCACAATCGCGATCTTTGTCGCGGTGGGCGCGATCGCGACCCTCCTCGGGGTTTCCCTCCGATCTCGCGTCCGGCGCCCCCCGACAATGCCGGGAAGCCCGCCTTCCTCCAACCTATAGTTCAAGGCGTTCATTCGAAGAGGTCCACGTCCCTTTCTCTGAGTGAAACGCTTCTCCATGGTCGTCGCCGAGAGTCTCCACGGCCGCGCGGAGCTCGCGGGTTGCGAGTCAGGCCTCCGCCCGTGGCGGGCCTCCAAATCAAGCTCCTTCGTCTGGGGGTCTCGCGCCACGCCGGCGGACCATGAAGACGACGCCCGCGGCCACTGCGGCGGCCGAGGCCAGCGCGGCGGCGAGGACGGCGAGACCGTACGGGCCTGAAGGGCTGAACACGCCTGTGTCGACGCGGAACGTGGTCATGCTGGTCGCCACGTTTCCTGCGCGATCTACGGCCTGGATGGTCACGGTATGTGTGCCGTCTGCCAGGTTTGTCAGGGTCACTGACGTCATCGGCGACGTGAGGATGGTCGGGGAGCCACCATCGACGGAAATCGAAAAGGAATCAAGGCCCGAGGTCTTGTCGGATGCGATCCACTTCACGGTCGTGGAAGACGACGTGATGACCGCGCCGCTTCCCGGGCTCGTAACGAGAACCGTGGGCTCCGTTGCGTCCACCATGAAAACGCTTGCTCTGGTGATGGTAAGACCCGCAGAGTCCACGGCCCGGAGTTCGACCGTGTGTGATCCGTCGCTCAAGCCAAAGAACGTGTAGTTTCGAGCTGTTCTGTCCACGTCCCGCGTCAATCCCCCGTCGAGGGCCAGCTCGAAATGATCAATGCCGGACAAGTCATCGGTCGCCGTCCAGGTCACTTCGACACTGTTGGAGGCGACGAACGTCTGTGCCGACGGGGACGTGATCGTCGCGAGAGGGGGAGTCGCATCCACGTTGATCTGTTTCGTGTGCGGTGCTTCGATATTGCCAGCCTCGTCCTCGGCGCGATACGCTATCACATGCCGGCCTTCGTCAATGACTACTGGTCCGGTGTAGTTCCGCCATTCGCGGCCGTCGAGAGAGTAGGAAATCGACAGGATCCCGATGACCGTGTCCGCTGCGGAGAGAGAAACCGTTGGAGGGGCCGTGTACCATCCCGATGCGCCAACTGCGCCGGATACGGAAATGGAACTCGATGGGGGAGTCGAATCGATCTTTACCAAAGCGGTCGCCGAGTTGGCACTGTTTCCGGCAACATCGAACGCGGTGTACTGGACATAGTGCGCCCCGTCGCCTGAAATCGGGAACGGCCCGGAGTAGGTGATCCATGGGCCGTTGTCGAGTCGATAGCGGATCGAGCCCACGCCGCTCGTGTTATCGTTCGCCGCGAGCGCGACGTTGACGGAAGACCGATACCAGCCCGATCGGCCGAGGATCCCCTCCATCTCCATCCGCACGAAGGGCGCGGAGGAATCGATTCGCAGGGAAGCCGTCTTGACCGTCTCGGCGTTGCCCGCGACGTCTGTCGAATAATAGTCCACGACGTGGTCTCCGTCGCCATCCAAGGCGAACGGCCCGGAGTAGGTTTGCCAGGAGTCCCCGTCGACCCGATATGTCGTATTCCGGACCGCAACGTCATCCGTCGCAACGAGGGTCACTTGCACCGTCGATCGGAACCAACGTGCGGCCCCGGGCGTCCCCGTCATCTGGATGGTCGTGCTCGGAGGCAACGTATCCGCCGCTGTCGTCGCGAATGCCAGGTCGCCGAGAGACAGGTTCGTGACAAATGCGATGCCTGGGCTTCCCGACGGACCGAGTGCCATGGAGAGGCCGCTCCCCCCGAAGTTGTGAGAGACCACCTGGATTGTCCATGTCCCATTCTTTGACGCGTAGCGGACGTCACCTCCCCACCCCGCCGACGCGCAGGCGACGTGGGGGACGCCCTGAGAATCGAGCGCGAGGGAAACGGAGGAGAAGCTCTTGATGTCCACGGTCTCGTTGGACCAGTCCGTGCCGTTGCGAGAAGCGTAGCTCACGCCTGTCCTTGTGATGTACGCGACATGCGGACCTCCGTTGGCGTCGAGTCTCAATGATGGAGCGAAACCCGCATCGGCAATGACAGAAAAGTTCCACGCCGAACCGGTCCACCGAGCGTACTTGAGACCGTCGCCGGACCAGTTTGCATACGCAATTCCAGGACGGCCGTTCGAATCGAGGGCGAGAGACAGGGTCGCACCGTCAGCGGATGGATCGACTACCTCGATGTTCCAAACGCTGCCGTTGTACGTTGCAAGCCGCAGGCCGCCGGCGTACGGCGCATAGGCGATCCTTGGGAGATCGTTCGCGGGGTCGAGTGCGATCGAGGTGTACGTATAGTAGCCTTCGTCAACCGTCTCGAGATTCCAGGAGGTGCCGTCGAATGCCCCATAGCGCACGTAGAAGTTCCCGTAGTAATCCGGGCCTCCGATGTAGCTGATGTGAGGATGGCCCGAGTGGTCTAATGCGATTGCGCACGATTGGCCCGTATCTCCCCCGCCGCCGTCGACCTGGGTGAACTGCCACCCGTTCGTATTGAAGGTCCCATAGACGAGGCCCGTCAGCGGCCCGATGCTGGCGCCGTAGAAGCACATGTGAAACGTGCCGTTTGCATCGAACGCGATCGAGGGATAGAATCCGATCGTGGCATGACGGAGGGACCAGACCCCGACGCCTACGGTGAGGATTCGTACATGAGAAACGAAGGCCGCCCCGGTGGAATTCGTGGCCCACACGCGGTAGCTGTACACGCCGTTCGCGAGGCCGCTCACGTTGAGCCGCCAATTCATGCCGGAGCCTTCCATGCTGCGATTGGCTCCGTTCCATTCCAAGACGGCAGCACCCGGCTCGGCAAGGCTCACATTGACATTGGTGTAGTCTCGGTCGATTAAATAGCTCCCATTCGGGTCCGTCGGAGGGTAGAACGCGACGAAAATCGGGTGGCCCCAGATCTCCCATGTGTAGTTCTCGAAGACCTGCGTTCCGTCGTTGGCCGGCGTAATGGAGAGATCGTGAATCGTGAGCCGGATGAAATCGATGTCGGTTCCAACGAGATCGGGGTTTCGATTCAGCCAGTATGTCTCTTGCGCGCCGGTGCTGGTGCCCCCACCGCCCGGAAGCCATGTGTCCAGCTCAACCCATTCGTTGATCCCGTCCGTCAAGAGGGACGCAATCGCGGGGAAGTCCGGGTCGTCCGGAGGCGTGAAGTTGGTCGTCTCCGCCAGGGAATGGAACAGGTCTTCGCCAAGATTCCAGGACTGCCCCGAGCCGAACATGCTAGGATCCAACACAAGCACGTTCGAAACGGACGTGCGAGAGGCCCGGACCCACATGCTGGCGGACTCATTCAAAGTCGCGAGACGAGAGGGTGCCTCGGGGAAGGTCGAAACGGCCATCGCCGGGAGGGTCGCCTCGGAGGCACCCTCTTGCGTGAATGCCCATCGGGAATCGCCAGCCTGCGGCGCCGCCTGGACCGACGTCACGAGGGCGACCGCGGTGAGGATAGAGACGAAAACGATCACTCTCGTGCCGACCCTGGATCCCCCCACGAGACGTATTCGTGGACACGACTTTAAGGCTGACGCCAGGTGGAAGGAAGGGCCTCGGGGACTCCGCGTCCCGCGCTTGGCCAAGTACCTCGAAGGAGTGGATTCGAATGGCTTCCCGCGAACCCTTAAATAGACTCCACCCTTTCGAACGGCCTCCATGGCCGAGAAGAAGTCCCGCGCCGCCGCCCGCAAGATCAAGGACAAGTGGAAGGCGAAGGTGTGGTACAACCTCCTCGCGCCCGAGATGTTCAACAAGCAGGCTCTCGGTGAGACCCCCACGGACGATCCGGGCAAGCTCGTCGGGCGCGTGACGGAGGTCACCGTTCAGGACCTGACCGGGGACTTCGCCAAGATGCACATCAAGCTCGCGTTCCGCGTCGACCACGTGCAGGGCCAGGACGCGCTCACGCAGTTCGTCGGTCACGACATGACGTCGGATTACATCCGGCGGCTCACGCGGCGCAAACGGACGAGGACGGACCTCACCATCGACGTGGTCACGAAGGACGGCTGGAACGTCCGTGTGAAGCCGATGGCGATCACGGACCGGAGGATCCAGACCGCGAAGCAGCGCGTGATCCGGACGATCATGACGAAGACCGTCGGGGACGTCGCGTCGAAACAATCGATCGGCGAGTTCGTGAAGGGGATCATCAGCGG
>WNGJ01015302.1_pt1 | contig 12345 bp, 12 predicted proteins | sample 5400611 | NCBI WGS metagenome assembly WNGJ01 (sample SAMN13153375, study PRJNA577476) | soil metagenome | isolation source: 40 cm soil or saprolite under Garry oak tree replicate 1 | place: USA:California | collected 2016-06-15 | reverse complement strand
TGAAGCTCACGTCAGCGTTAAACGGACCGCATTCGACGGTCGTACTGCCGAAGCTCATTCAGCAACCAGACTACGAAGCTGAATTTGCATTTGTCATCGGCAAGGGCGGAAAAGACATTTCTGCGGACCGATGGCAGGAATACGTCTTCGGTTACACGATCATGAATGACGTGAGCGCGCGCGACATTCAAATGTCCACCTCTCAACGGTCGTTGGGGAAGAGCTTCGACACCTTCGCGCCCCTTGGGCCTGCGATCGTAACCAAAGATGAGGTCCCTGATCCACATTCCCTCAACATCAAATTGACTATCGGCGGCAAGCTGTTGCAGCACTCCAATACGCGAGAACTGATCTTCCGGATTCCCGACCTCATCACTTATATCTCCTCCATCACTCCTCTCCAACCAGGAGACATCATCAGCACGGGAACTCCTTCAGGAGTGGGGCTTGGCCGTACACCTCATCGTTGGCTGCGGCCGGGCGAGACCATCATTACCGAGATTCAAGGGATCGGACAGTTAATCAATCCGGTGATCGCCGAGGCGTAACAACTCTTCGATCAGGTTTGCTGACGTCACAGCTTTACCTGCGGCGTGGCTCTCCTGTGTCTTAGCCACGCAACCTGTAGAAATCCGTTCGAGGACGCCTCATGTTTCTTCGCGCCACTTCTAGCAGGAACATGTAATTTCGACGATTTCACCTGATTGCTACTATCAGGCTGTCAGGCGCCGCGCTTTGACAGATCGACTAACGCTTGCGTTGGGGCAGGTGAATTCATACATGCCGAGACCTATGTTGCGGAGGAGGTGATCAAAGATGCAGACGCGCCATGCGCAAAGTCTGATTCGCCGTAATAGTGCCTCAGCGTGGCTCCTTCTGACGAGCCCCATGTTGATTGCACAAGGGACAACTCCGTCTACGCTTGCTCCAGCATCAACACCCGCGCATCAGATATTTGATTTGTCGGTCTTTGTCGTCGCAATTACCGGGGGAATATTCCTGGTAGTAGGCGGGTTACTCGCAGTTGCCCTGTATCGGTTCCGGGCACGGAAGACTGATCCCCTGGGCGAGCCGGCTCAAATCTACGGCAGCACGCAAATTGAATTGGCGTGGACCGTGATCCCTGTCTTGATCGTGGTCGTTCTCTTCCTTACGACGGCACGCATCATCTTCGCGATTCAAGACGCGCAAAAGCCAAAGACAGCTCTCGATGTCACAGTAATCGGGCATCAGTTCTGGTGGGAGTTTCGATACCCGAAATACGGCGTAGTCACTGCAAACGAACTCCACATTCCGGCGAGTTCCGACGCTACGCCCGCAGCGACCTTCCTCAAGTTGACTTCTGCAGATGTCAACCACAGCTTCTGGATCCCTCAATTGGCTGGAAAGACAGATTTGATCGCGAACCATGTGAACACAATGTGGATGGATCCCCGGAAGCCGGGGCTCTACCTCGGCCAGTGCGCTCAGTTCTGCGGTTCGCAGCACGCAATGATGTTGTTGCGCATATATGTTGACACGCCAGAGCAGTTCGATGTCTGGATCAAGAACCAGCAGCAACCAGCACAACAGGACCCGGCCGTAGTGGCAGGGAGAAAGGTCTTCGAGCGGCAAGCGTGTATGAACTGCCACACAGTCTCAGGGACGGCGGCGACTGGACGCTTCGGACCCGACCTCTCACACCTCATAAGCCGGGCGACGCTGGCCTCCGGTGCGATGGACAACACCCCGGCGAATCTCCGCCAATGGGTCAAATCACCAGATACGTTCAAGCGCGGGGCCTTAATGCCCGCGATGCAGCTTACTGATGAGCAGTTGGATCAAGTCACTGCCTATCTCGAAACCCTGAAGTGACGACAGGATTCTGATATGAGCGATTACGCACTACCAGTCAGCGATGTGATCGACCCGAGTACTTCCGCATCGGAGCAGGTCACGTTCCTTGAGAAACTTCACGGATGGGTAGTGACGGTCGACCATAAACGCCTGGGCATTCTCTACATCTTGTACTCGACCTTTTTCCTGCTCGTTGCCGGGGCCGAGGCTTTGATGATCCGCCTTCAGCTCGCCTATCCTCACAATCATGTTTTGAGCGCGCAGGTCTACAACCGCTTCTTCACGATGCACGGCACGACGATGGTGTTCTTAGTCGGAATGCCATTTCTATTTGGATTCGCAAATTACATCGTGCCGCTGCAGATTGGGGCTCGTGACATGGCCTTTCCCAGACTGAATGCCTTTAGCTTCTGGCTGACAGCATTCGGTGGGTTCCTGCTCTACTACAGCTTTCTCGGTGGAGCTGGCCTCTACGGAGTAGGAAATGCCCCAGACGTCGGTTGGTTCGCCTACGCTCCCCTCACTGCGCGCTCCTTTTCCCCTGGTCATGCGACCGATTATTGGGCACTCGCATTGATTGTTAGTGGATTCGGCACGCTCGGCACCGCAATAAACATTATCGCAACGATCATCTCGATGCGCTGCAAAGGGATGACTCTCATGAGAATGCCTCTGTTCACCTGGTTGCTTCTCGTGGTGAGCATGCTGACGTTGGTGACGATCACTCCGCTTACCGCAGCGCAGTTTATGTTGCTCATCGATCGCTATCTGGGTGGCCACTTCTTCGATACACAAGCTGGCGGTTCATCGTTGATCTGGATCCATTTCTTCTGGATCTTCGGTCATCCCGAAGTCTACGTCCTGGTGCTTCCGGCATTTGCGATTGCAAACGAGGTCATCCCGGTGTTTTGCCGTAAGGCGATCTTCGGCTACCCCGCGATGGTTGCCGCTTCGGTGGCAATCATGTTTGTCAGTCTGAGCGTGTGGGCGCACCACATGTTCACTGTTGGCATGACCTCGGTATCAAACGCATTCTTCACGCTCTCGACGATGCTTGTCGGTGTCCCAACCGGAATCAAGATATTCAATTGGATCGCCACTCTATGGGGCGGCAGAATACGCTTCACAACGCCGATGCTGTTCTGTATTGGCTTCCTCTTTCAATTCCTGATCGCGGGATTGACCGGGATCATGCTCTCGGTGTCGCCGTGGGACTGGCAGCTCCATAACTCGTATTTCGTGATCGCGCATTTTCACTATGTGCTTGTCGGTGCTGTCGTGTTCTGCATCTTTGCAGGTATCTATTACTGGTACCCCAAAGCTACCGGACGCTTGATGAGCGAAACGCTCGGCAAGTGGCATTTCTGGCTTTTTGCTATTGGCTTCCACATCACGTTCGACACCATGCACTTTCTCGGACTTTTGGGGATGCCTCGGTCGATCTACACCTATCAGCCTGACCGTGGATGGAACTTTCTCAATCTGGTTGTGTCCGTCGGAGGGCTGATCCAGGGAATTGCAGTCCTGATCTTCGCATACAACTTCATCGTTTCTTACTGGCGTGGAGAAGTCGCAGGCGACGATCCATGGGACGCGTGGACCCTGGAATGGACCACATCCTCGCCGCCTCCTGTCTACAACTTTGAAGAAGAACCGGAGGTGCATAGCCGCCGGCCTCTGTGGGATCTGAAGCACCCAGACGATCCAGATTGGGAGTACGAGTCATGAGTTCTATACCCGTCAGCCATCCAGGACGTACTGTCGAGTGGCATCTTCCCAGCAAATGCCGAGTAGGCATGACGGCGTTGATTGTCGGGGAGAGCGCCATCTTCACCATCTTCGTTGTCGCCTATGTCTTCTATATGGGCAAGAGCCTCTCGGGGCCGACACCTGCGCAGGTATTGGAAGTTCCAATTCTTGCAACGATCTGCCTGTTGTCTAGCAGCATTACGATCTGGCGCGCAGACAAAGCTATCGAAGATGACCGAATGGGAAGCTTCACCGTTTGGATGGGCGCCACAATCGCACTTGCGGCAGTCTTCCTAACAGGCACAGCGCTTGAATGGAAGAAGCTGATCTATCAGGACGGACTGACCGTCAGCACAAACCTCTTTGGCACGACGTTCTACTCTCTGGTGGGACTTCACGCAACCCACGTCGTAGTCGGGCTGTTTCTTCTTACCTCGATCTTTGTCTTCTCTCTTTTCGGCTGGGTTGACTCGAGGCAAAGTGAGCGCTTCGGAGTTGTCGCCGAGTCGGCATTGCAGGCCTTGTCCTTGTCTGCTGTGGCGTTGCCGGATGGGCGAAGCAGGTGCTTCCCGAGGAACACCACGAGATGATCCCGGTTAAGGCAAGAAGGTTTACGCCATCAAGCGTAAAGACCCAGGTGGCGCACATCCAGGTCAGTGAAGTCCACCGTGCGTTCCTTCCCGTTGAGAGTTATGCCGTCACCTCCGGACTCCGTGGAGGAATAGCAGGGGGAATCGTGATGATCTTCCCCGCTCTCCTTTACGGCTATCTCACTCAGCACAGTATCTGGTATGCGGTTAATTTGCTTGGAGGGGCGGGCGTTGCACACTGGACAAACGCGACAACTGCTGACATCGCGGCCTTTCATTGGAATGGGTTGATTACAGCAACGATCATTCATGCTGCAGTTTGCACACTGATCGGACTGCTCTACGGAGCAATGCTGCCAATGTGGCCTCGTCGGCCGATCCTTCTTGGGGGGATAGTTGCTCCGCTCCTGTGGACAGGTCTTCTTCACTCGATCCTCGGATTTGTGAATCCGGCGTTTAACGCCAGAATCGCGTGGGGCTGGTTCGCTCTCTCCGAGATAGTCTTCGGCATCGTAGCCGGCGTCGTCGTTACGAGATCGGGAAAAATCAGAACTCATCAAACCTTGCCGTTCATTCTTCGCATGGGAATCGAAGCCAAAGAGTTCGAAGGCCCGAAGGGAGATGGACGATGAAGTTTACTGCAAGTTCAATACTGTCGCTTGTCCCCCTCACCCTGCTTGTAGCCAGTTTGGGATGCGATCGAAAAATCGGGCCACCAAACGATCAGGAAGAGCTGATGCGTCCCGAAAATGTAGCCTCGTTTGACCGCCTGTACAAGCAGAACTGCTCGGCTTGCCATGGAGAAAACGGTTCTGGGGGACCGGCTCTCGATCTGGCCAATCCGAAATATCAGACACTTGTTGATGACGAGTCATTGAGGCGCTGGATCACGTCCGGGATGCCGGGAACACAAATGCCTGCCTTTGGAGAGTCGGTCGGCGGTTTCCTTACTCCGCTACAGGTTGACGTGCTCGTTGCAGGCATGCGTGCCCGCTGGGATCACAAGGACCACGGTATGGCAGACATGCCTCCCTATTCTTCATCCGCAGTAGGCAATGTCGAACCCGGCCAGGACATCTTCCGAGTAAGTTGCTCATCTTGCCATCAGCAAGGGCAGCAAAAGATTACCGACGCCAGCTATTTGTCGCTCGTAAGCGATCAGAGCCTGCGGAGCATGGTCATCGCTGGACGTCCTGATCTTGGTCACCCGGATTGGAACCAAGTCCGGCATGGCCAACCCTTGACGGATCAGAACGTGAGCGACGTCATTGCGTATCTCCATTCGTTGCGAAGCGACACTCCGGGCCAGCCATATCCCGAGACAAGCATCAAGAGGTGATTTGTGATTGAAGAGAAACTGCCTGTCGGACAACACGAAGAAGAACCGACGCCGGTCGACCCTTTGACGGTGTCAAGGCGGTGGTTATTACTGAAAGTGGGTGCCCTCTTCAATGCCGTAGTTGGCGTTGCCGTCGCAGTGCCTGTCGTTAAATATCTCCTCTCGCCCGTAAAGTCCGACGACGCCTACAAGTCCTGGGTGTCACTGGGGTCTGTCGATACATTTCCTGTCGGCGAGACACGCCTGGCGAAGTTCACGAATCCGGTTAGCCGTGCGTGGGATGGCGAAACCGATCGAGTCGCCTGCTGGGTACGCCGTATCTCCGAAAAAGAGTTCCAGGTGTTCGCAATCAATTGTGCCCACCTGGGGTGCCCGGTTCGGTGGTTTCCGCAATCGGGCTTGTTCATGTGTCCTTGCCACGGCGGCGCCTACTATGCAGACGGAAGTCGAGCTTCAGGTCCACCAGAGCGAGGGCTATTCACGTACGACACCAAGATCGTTGATCGGGCCCTTCAGATCAACGCTGGTCAAATGCCTACCCTGTCAAACACAGCCAAGCTCGTTCAGATTGAGAACTCTCAGGGAGGATCACCATGCGCCGGTTGAAGGCTCTGTACACCTGGTTTGATAGCCGTCTGCAGCTCGGCGAACCCATCAAAGAGATGGCTCTCCACCCTGTCCCAAACAAGACCGCCAGTTGGTGGTACGTCTTTGGGAGTGCGGCCTTTGTCCTGCTGATGCTTCAGATTGTGACCGGAATCCTGCTTGCGCTGGTCTATGTGCCCTCCGCCGGACAGGCATGGAACAGCCTGAATGTTCTGAATCACCAATTAACTCTTGGATGGTTCCTGCGTGCGATGCACGGCTGGGGATCGAACTTCATGGTTGCCGTCGTGTTGATTCACATGGCCCAGGTCTTCCTCTTCGGTGCATATAAGTTCCCTAGAGAACTGACCTGGGTTCTCGGAGTCTTCCTGCTGCTCATGACACTCGGGATGGCGTTCACGGGTCAGGTGCTACGTTTCGATCAGGACGCCTACTGGGGTCTCGGCATTGGGGCATCCATTGCGAGCCGAGTGCCGTTCCTCGGCAGTACAGCGGTCCACATGATGTTGGGCGGCCCTATCATTGCCGGAGCAACACTCTCCCGATTCTTCGCCTTTCATGTCTTCGTTATCCCAGGAATGCTGTTGGTGTTCGCGTGCCTTCACGTGTGGATGGTCGTCAAGCTCGGCATCAACGAATGGCCGATGCCTGGCCGTGTCGTTCGCCGCTCTACGTACCTGACGGAATACCATGAGCTGACGAAGAAGGACGGCCGGCCATTCGTGCCTGGAGCTGTTTGGAAGGACGCCTTCTTCTCGGCGGCGATCCTGGCAGCGGTCGCCGTTTGTGCAGCCGTGTTTGGACCTTACGGACCGGGAGGGCAGCCGGATCCTACGATCATTCAGACTGCACCGAAACCCGACTTCTTCTTCCTGTGGCTTTATGCAGTATTGTCTTATCTTCCTCCCAGCCTGGAAACACCATTTCTCCTGATCGCCCCTGTGCTGGGAATCGCAGGACTTGCAGCCCTTCCGTTTTACGCGGGTGAAGGTGAGAAGAGCTGGCATAAGCGACCAGTCGCAATCATCATGTTGACTACCGTAGCCGTCGCATGGGGTGTGTTAACGCACCTTGGGACCTTCACGCCCTGGAGCCCGAAAATGAATGCATGGAGCGGCGGTCCCCCGATCCCAATCCGTTATACGCACGATCTCAGCCCGCTCCAACGGCAAGGCGCTATCGTCTTTCAGTCGAAGCAATGCCGTAACTGCCACGCGATTGCAGGCGTTGGCGGACAGCGTGGTCCGGCTCTGGATCTTGTCGCGACGCGTCTCACGGAGGATCAACTTATCCGGCAGGTCCTCCAGGGCGGCGGCAACATGCCGGCGTATGGCAAGAACCTGAGCCCATCCGAGACCACCGCCCTCGTTCAGTTTCTGGGAACCCTGCATCCCCTCAATCAGCCACCGGCCGCAGATGCATCCCATCAGGCAGCCATGGCAGAGCCCGCGCCCAAACCGTGAAGGAGGCTAGTTGGAGACCTCTTGGCTGAGTCTCATTACCGATTGGGACATCCCTCCCGCAGTCACGGGCACCCTCGTGGCTGTGGGCTTCATTTATGTGCGAGGTTGGCTTGCCCTTAGGCGCACTCGACCAAAGCAGATCCCTGAGTGGCGGCTCTTCTCCTTCCTTACGGGACTCTTTGCCATCTTCTTGGCGGTTTCTTCGTCACTTGACACTTACAGCGAGACACTGCTCTTCATGCACATGGCTCAGCACTTCGTGCTGATGTCGGTGGCTCCTCCGCTCATTGTGTTAGGGTGCCCGTTCGTCCCTATGCTGCGCGGACTACCGGGCCCGATCGTTCGCTGGATCGGCGGTCCTATCTTTCGGTCTTCGCTCGCGCACTGCGTTCAGAAGCTCCTTTCCCGCCTGCCATTTGCGTGGCTCGCGATGAACCTCACTTATGTTGGCTGGCACATTCCGAAAGCCTACGAATTCGCATTGTCCTCGGAAAACTGGCACAACTTCGAGCATTTCTGCTTTTTTGCGACGAGCCTCATCTATTGGTGGCCCATCGTGCAGCCCTGGCCGGCACGACGCCGATTGAACTCCTGGATGATCATTCCATACCTTTTAACATCGGATTTTGTAAACACTGGCTTGTCAGCATTCCTGTGTTTTTCAGGGCGGTTGCTCTACCCGAGCTATGGAGTTGTCGAACGTCCCTTCGGAATCGACGCGTTAAAGGACCAGATCGCAGCGGGGGCCTTCATGTGGGTATTCGGGTCTTTGGTGTTTCTTGTTCCCGCCATCTACCTGACTACTCGATTCCTGGCGAACGGTCGACTCGTGAACGAGAAGACGGTACTGGAGAAGGCACGTGCGTTGGCTCAGTAAATTATTCGAGTTCGTCGGAAAGGTGGGGTTATTTAGCCTGCGGGTCGTCGCCGATTCCCTCAGACCTCCGTTCGAATTTGCCCAATTTTTCCGTCAGCTCGCAGAAGTGGGAAACAAATCACTCGCCCTCATCGTCGTGTCCGGCTTCGCCCTGGGAGCCGTCATGACTCTCCACACAAGAAGCACCCTGGTGATGTTTGGCGCCACGGCGATGATACCAGCCGTGCAGGCAGTATCCTTCTTCGTCGAAATTGGGCCATTGGTAGCGGGACTGCTGCTTGCGGGTCGAGTCGGTTCAGGAATCGGTGCGGTCCTTGCAAACATGAGGGCCTCTGAGCAGATTGACGCTATCGAATCGCTATCGATTGACTCGTTCAAGTTCCTGGTGGTGCCTCGAGTCCTGGCCTGTGTGATCGCTCTTCCCTTCCTGACACTCTTCATGGATTTCGCAGGCCTGCTGGGAGGCTTCCTCTCAGAAGAGCTCTCCTCTCATATAGCGCCGACACTCTACATTAATCGCGCTTTTGACTATCTTCAGTGGGCGAACTTCATCGCGCCTACTCTGAAAACCGCCGTATTCGGTTTCATTATCGGCTCCGTCTCTTCCTACTTTGGCTATACGACAGACAAGGGAGCGCAAGGCGTTGGCGAAGCTGCTACCAACAGTGTTGTTCTGTCTTCTCTGCTGATCATTGTTGCTGACGTATTGCTGATCAAGTGCATCTTCTTTCTCTTTCCGGAAACGGCCACATGAGCGATTCCCAGACCATCGCGGTGGAGTTTAAGCGTGTGATGAAGTCGTTCGGTACAAAACGCGTACTGAATGACGTGTCTTTTCATATCGATCAAGGTCAGCCTTGTGTCTGCTCGGGCGCAGCGGTACTGGCAAGAGCGTCACCCTCAAACTGATTATGGCGCTCATGCAGCCCGATTCGGGAGAGGTCTGGGTTGATCAGGACAATGTCGTCGGCATGGGCGAGCACAGTCTGTCTTTCGTTCGCAGAAAACCGGGATACCTGTTTCAGGATGCAGCTCTCTTCGATTCCCTAACCCTCTACGAAAACCTTGCACTACCACTCAACAGACTGACACAAAAATCCAAGGACGAGATTGACAACGTGGTCCACCGTGTTCTTACCGATGTCGGCCTGGGAGCAGATGGTGCGAAATATCCATCCGCACTCTCGGGAGGTACGAAGAAGAGGGCAGACCTTGCCAGGGCATTGGTGCTTGAACCGAAGATTCTGCTGGCTGATGAGCCGAGCAGTGGCCTGGCGTATCACCGCCTTTGAGATCGATGAGCTGCTCATGCGGCGCAAGACCGAACACGGGACAGCTCTGATCATCGTGACACATGATGTGCACGGGGCCCGCAGGGTAGCTGACCGGGTCGCCGTGCTCGACAAAGGAAATCTTGTCGCCTTTGGCTCGGTAGACGAGGTAAGCCAGAGCGAAAACGAAGTCGCTCGCAAACTCATTACGGAGTGAAGCAATGTCTAGACGATATCTCGCTGTAGGAATCTTCATCATCGCCAGCGTAACCTTGTTCGCTCTCGGAATCTTCCTAGTTGGGAGTCGTCATCAGGCTTTTTCTCGCCACGTGCTGCTGTATACCGAGTTCGCCGATCTTGATGGCGTCACTAGGGGCTCGAAGGTGCAGGTTGCAGGCATGGACGCGGGCCAGGTGACCAGGATCGAAGTACCTCGTTCGCCAAGTGGTCACTTTCGTGTCCAGATGAAGGTCGACGAGCAGCATGATGTCGACCGGCTTTTTGAACTCGTAAAGGACGGTTGCATCCTTGCCGATTTGTCTGACCACCACTTCCTCCGTTGAGATCTGCAAGTCGGTAAATCCTAACGCGCGAAGACCCCAGCGGATGTGCCGAACTTCGCCATTAGGTCGCACAATGCGTTTGATGACATCACATCCTGAAGCCTCCGCGATCATCCGCTTGATTAGCGATGCCATGAACTCACGATCGTGCGGATGAACGCATGCCAGATACTCGTCAAGGGCGGGCGCGTCTCTTTCCGGAGCAAGGCCGTAGATGCGAAAAAGTTCATGAGACCAGTACTCAAAGGCCCCGGTAGGCTCGAAGACCCAACTACCAATATGACCGAGGCGTTGTGCTTCGGCCAGATAATTGACGACTTTGCGAAGCTCTTGTTCACTTTGCCGGAGGTTCTCATAGAGCTGCCGAAGCACAAGTGTGGTTTGGTTGAAGACTCGGGAGACATGCGCGAGTTCGTCTCGGCCTTGCACAGGTATATGGTGACCAAATTCGCCATTCGCTAGAGCGGAGGCTCCGTTAACGAGGGATTGCAGAGGGCGAGTAATGCTCTGAGTGATAGCAAATCCAAATAGAGCCGCAACCATTATCGTTAGGACACCTACGCCGGCCAAGATGAATACTATTCGATTCTGAGCACGCTCAATTTGTCGAGTGGCCTCTGAACGCTTCTCTCGGATGTCACGACTGCCAGTATCCACGAGTTCAGCACTCAGGTTCTCCAAGGTTTCGACCGGCTGCTCCATCCGCTGACTCAGAGCGTCCCAGTCTGCCACTGAGGCGAGGGTAGTGAGCGAATCGATTTGCGAAGGCAGTAAACCTTGAATTGTCTCTAGCGTGGGTAAGACAGTGGAATCGAGAATATTATTTGGTTCGATTCCGTGGAACAAGGTTTGGGTCTGTCTTAGGCTATCGTTCAGTTGGCTGCGCAGGGCAGGCGCTTCTTGCTGCAGGCGTGCAAGATTCCGAGCCTTGACTAACTGTTCTGATTCGCTGCGGAACGACAGTACAAGCGCATGGACGCGCTGGACTTCCATGAACTGCTCGTCCATTTGCTTCAGACGGTTGGCTTGCGCGCTCATCACGCGCGATTGCCAAAGCAGGATGCCCGTACCCACCGACATCAACGCGATGATTAGGACAAAACAGAGAGTTAAACGGGCATTGATGTCAACGCGCGAAATGAACGCGATCATCCGCGCTGCTTTGACCGACGGTGATGCGCCCTCTACAGGCCTGCTTACGTCGTCCATGGCTGAGCCTTACCGGAAGGTCCGTCCCTATTACACATTTCAGATAATAGAGCCGCACCCAACAGCTGGATCTGGGAGCTATTTTACGCGGGATATGCCGGTTTCGATCGGTTCAGGGGGGCCTTTTGGGAAACCGGTGATGTGCTCGAGTTCCGTCTCCAACTCAGCCGCAGCTTTGGGAGCGCCATTCCTTCCCGTCAGTACGGAATGCACTGCTTCGGCATACGCACGGGAGACGTTCTCATAATTTCGACCTAAAAGCGTCGAAGGACGGCTCACGATGCCGTCACCTGGAGACTGAGTGGGCCGTATCGACCGCGAGTATGCCTTGAGCATGGTTGGTAGGCGGTAGAGCGCAGTTCCTGTGGGCAACTCAGCACTTATGCTGGCAGCCTCTAGCTCCGCCTCCTTGTGCGAGAGGAATTTTACCAGTGCGATAGCTTCTCGTTGATGCTTCGACCTTCCCGATACTCCAAGGCCGAACCCGCCTAACGTTCCTACGCCGATCTTCCCTGACGGAACGCTGGTTACACCCATTTTCCCGTACATCATTGATTTCGGGGGGACGGTGAGGAAGTAGTCAGAAGTCCAGCCTAGCGAGAATGCTGCTTTGCCTGAGTCTTCGAAACCATTGACGGAGTCCACGTCTTCGTATGCAGTAACGCTTGGAGGCGATATCCAACCGATCCAGTGCGCGGCACGTTGCCATGCGCGTATTGCGTTCTCATTGTTAAACGCTGACAGTTCGGTTAGTCTCGATAATCGTTCCACCGCCTTCCGACGCTTGCCATTCCAAGGCCAAACAAGTGAGACCTTCATCTGCTGCCCCTGGCCAGACAAAT
>WNGJ01011651.1_pt1 | contig 12346 bp, 12 predicted proteins | sample 5400611 | NCBI WGS metagenome assembly WNGJ01 (sample SAMN13153375, study PRJNA577476) | soil metagenome | isolation source: 40 cm soil or saprolite under Garry oak tree replicate 1 | place: USA:California | collected 2016-06-15 | reverse complement strand
GCCGGCGGCAGCGGCGAACTCGACGCCCTCGCGGCGGATCGCGGCGACCCACCAGTCCCGTCGTGCCCGCGCCGCGGCCGGGTCGGGTTCGTTGTCCCCCGAGCCGCTCACCCGCTGCGTCTTGCCGACCACGGCGGGCATCGTTCCACTGGTAACGCGGCCCGTCACGGGGAGTCGGCGCTCTTCCCTCTTTCGGGTACGTCCGGATACGGAGACGATACGGCCGACCACCGGAGAGTGACCTCGCCGAGCCGCCACCGGGATCTGCCACCGACGACCGGCCAGCCGTCCTCGGCCAGCCGCTCGACCGCCGCGGCCCAGCGCTGCCGTGGTCCGAAGGCCGCATGCGGCGCCCCGACCGCCCAGGCGCGGTTGAAGGCGGTCAGGAACGCGTGCACCGGCTCGCCGGGCACGTTGCGGTGGATCAACGCCTTCGGCAACCGTTCGGCCAGGTCGCTGGGGCGCTCCAGGGACGACACCCGGGCGGCGAACGTGAGTGTCAGCGGGCCGCTCGCGTCCAGCGCCACCCAGCAGGCGCGCCGGCCGATCTCGTCGCAGGTGCCCTCCACCAGCAGGCCACCGGGCGCGAGCCGGCCGCACATCTGCGCCCACGCCTCGGCGGCGGCCGCCTCCTCGTACTGGCGGAGCACGTTGAGCGCACGCACCAGCACCGGCCGCCGGCCGGCCAGCTCGAAGCCGCCTCGGGCGAAGTCGAGCCGCGGCGGGTCGGCGTACCGGCGTGCGGCCGCCACCCGGTCCGGATCGATCTCCAAGCCGAGCACCCGCACGTCCCGGCGCACGTCGGCCAGCCGGTCGGCGAGCTCGACCGTGGTGACCGGGCTCGCCCCGTAGCCGAGGTCGACGACCAGCGGGTCGACCGCGTCGCGCAGCCGGGCGGACTGGGTTCCGACGATCCAGCGGTCGACCCGGCGCAGCCGGTTGGGGGCGGTGGTGCCGCGCGTCGGCAGGCCGAGCGCACGAGCGCGCCCGGCGGCCAGCCGCGGCGGCCTCTTCACGCCACGGCAGCTTAGGCCGGTCCCGGTCAGCCCCGCGCCGCGCCTGTCGAGTAGGTGCGGCGCGCTCCCGTACCGTGCGCGGCGTGGCCGACACCGTGGTGATCGTGGGAGCCGGGCCGGGCCTCGGGTTGGCCGTGGCGCGCCGGTTCGTCCGGGAGGGCGCCTCGGTCGGGCTGGTCGCCCGCAACCAGGAACGGCTCGCCCGGATGGTCGAGCAGCTGCGCGAGACCGCGCCGGAGGGCGCGTCGGTGGTGGCGTTCGTGGCCGACGCGGGCGACCCCGCCCAGCTGCGGTCGGCGCTCCGGTCGGTTCGCGAGCGGCTCGGCAACCCGACCGTGCTGGTGCACCACCTGTCCGTGCCGGTGGCCGGGACGCCGACCGAGATGGCGTACGAGGACTTCAGCGGCGGGCTCGCCGCCGGCATCGGTGCGCTGCTGGTGGCGACGCAGGAGCTGGCGCCGGCGATGCGCGCCGCCGGACAGGGCACGATCCTGGTGACCGGCGGCGGGCTGGCGTTCTCCGCGTCCCCCGCGTACGCCGGCGTGGCCGTGCAGAAGGCGGGTGTGCGCTCGCTCACCCTGTCGCTGGCCCAGGAGTTGGCGCCGGTAGGCGTGCACGTCGCCACCGTGACCGTGCTCGGCATCCTCGAGCGGGGCGGCTACTACGACCCGGACCGGATCGCCGAGGTCTACTGGGACCTGCACACCGAGCCGCCCGAGCAGTGGCGCACCGAGGTTCGCTACCGCAGGCCGGAGCCGTCCGACACCTAGGCTGGCCGGGTGCGGGTACGCGAAGGGGTCGTGCTGGCGCCGCTGACCACGTTGCGGCTCGGCGGCCCGGCGGCGCGGCTCGTGGAGGCGGGCAGCGCGGACGAGGTCGTCGAAGCGGTGCGCGCCGCCGACGCGGCCGGCGAGCCGGTGCTGCTGCTCGGCGGCGGGTCGAACCTGGTCCTCGCCGACGACGGCTGGCCCGGACTGGCGGTCCTGCTCCGCAACCGGGGCGTCGCGGTCGAGGCGGACGGCGACACCCGGGTGCTGACCGCGCAGGCGGGAGAGTCCTGGGACGACCTGGTCGCCCGCACCGTCGGCGAGGGCTGGGCGGGCTTCGAGTGCCTGGCCGGCATCCCGGGGCTGACCGGCGCCACCCCGGTGCAGAACGTCGGCGCGTACGGCCAGGAGGTCGCCGAGACGATCCGCACGGTCCGCGTCTACGACCGGGAGCGGCGCCGCGTCCGCGACCTGCGCACCGACGAGTGCGGCTTCGGCTACCGGCACAGCCTGTTCAAGACGACCGATCGGTACGTCGTGCTCGCGGTCACCTTCGCGCTCCGAGTGGCCGAGAAGTCCGGCCCGGTCCGCTACGCCGAGCTCGCGAGGGCCCTCGGCGTCGAGATCGGCGAGGTCGCGCCGCTCGCCGACGCGCGCGAGGCTGTCCTCGCCCTGCGCCGGGGCAAGGGCATGGTCGTGGACCCGGCCGACCCGGACACCTGGAGCGTCGGCTCGTTCTTCACCAACCCCGTGCTCGCCCCGGCCGCGCTCGCGGCCTTCGAGGCCAGGCTCGATCCCGGCTCGACCTACCCGTCCTGGCCGGTCGCCGCTGGGCGCGTGGATGGGAGCCGCAAGCTGTCCGCGGCCTGGCTGATCGAGCGGTCCGGTTTCACCAAGGGGTACGGGCGGGGCCCGGTCCGGGTGTCGAGCAAGCACACGCTCTCCCTCACCCACCGCGGCGGCGGCAGCACCGCCGACCTTCTCGCGCTGGCCTGCGAGGTGCGCGACGGCGTGCGCGACCGGTTCTCGGTGACCCTCGAACCCGAGCCGCGCCTGGTCGGGGTGACCCTCTGAGCCGGCCCGGGCAGTGGCCGGGGTGCTCCTCCGAGCCGGCCCGGGCAGTGGTCGGGGTGCTCCTCCGAGCCGGCCCGGGCAGTGGCCGGGGTGACCGGTGCACAGGTTGGGTCGGGCAGGTTTCGGGCAGTGAGGCTGTTGGTCCCGTCTAGTGGCTGCAGTTCGGGGTCGAGACCTGAGGGGAGCTGTGCCGGTGGGCGTTGTGGGTCGAGGCGTCTTACCGTTCCCGCGGTCACGCCCACGGCGCGTCGCCACACTGTCTGTGCATACCTCGCCGCTCGACCAGCCGGGCACCGGCGACGCGGGCGGGATGAACGTCTACGTCCTCGAGGTCTCCCGCCGCCTCGCCGAGATGGGCGTCGCGGTCGACGTCTTCACCCGCGCCACCGCCAGCTCGCTGCCGCCGGTGGTCGAGGCCGCGCCCGGGGTGCTGGTCCGGCACGTCGTCGCCGGCCCGTACGAGGGGCTGGACAAGACCGACCTCGCCGCCCAGCTGTGCCCGTTCAGCTCCGAGGTGCTCCGGGTCGAGGCCCTGCACGAACCGGGCTGGTATGACCTGCTGCACTCGCACTACTGGCTGTCGGGGCAGGTCGGGCGCGTCGCCCGGGCCCGCTGGGGGGTGCCGCTGGTGCACTCGGCGCACACCCTGGCCAAGGTCAAGAACGCTTCGCTCGCGGAGGGCGACACGCCGGAGCCGCTGGGCCGGCTGGTCGGGGAGGACCGGGTGGTCGCGGAGGCGGACCGGCTGGTCGCCTCGACCGAGGAGGAGGCCCGCCAGCTCACGCTGCTCTACGGCGCGCGCCCCGAGCAGGTGGTGACCGTGCCGCCCGGTGTCGACCTCGAGCTCTTCCGGCTCGCCGACGCCTCCGCCGCACGGACCCGCCTCGGGATCCCGCCGGACCGCGTCGTGCTGCTGTTCGTCGGGCGCATCCAGCCGCTCAAGGCGCCCGACGTGCTGCTGCGGGCGGTCCCGCACCTCCTGGACCGGGCGCCGGACCTGCGCGGACGACTGCAGGTGATGGTCGTCGGCGGACCGAGCGGCAGCGGGCTGGCCAAGCCGGAGTCCCTGCAGAAGCTGGCCGCCTCGCTCGGCATCGCCGACCTGGTCCGGTTCGAGCCGCCGGCCCGGCCGGAGCGGCTCGCCGACCTCTACCGCGCCGCCGACGTGACCGTGGTTCCCAGCCACAGCGAGTCGTTCGGCCTGGTGGCCCTGGAGTCGCAGGCATGCGGAACCCCGGTCGTCGCCACCGCCGTCGGCGGCCTGCGCACCGCCGTCGCGGACGGCGCGTCCGGACTGCTCGTCGACGGGCACGACCCGGCCGACTTCGCCGCCGCGCTGGCCCGGATCGTGACCGCGCCCCGGTACCGGGCCGAGCTCGCCCGCGGTGCCCGCGCGCACGCCGAGGGCTTCTCCTGGCAGCGCACCGCCGAGGGCCTGCTCGGCGCGTACCGCGATGCGCTGGTCACCGCTCCGTCCGCCCTACCGAGGGCGGTGGGCGACGGATGACCGGGCCCGCGAGCGGGCCGTCCCGGACGGACCTGGACGAGGTCATCCGGAGCACGCTCGCCGACCGTGAGCTCGAGCACCGGCGGACCGGCGAGGGCTCCTACCTGGTCACCCTGCCGGGCACGCACAAGCTCGGCACCCAGTGCTGGCTCGTCGTCGGGGACCACTCGCTGCTGGTCGAGGCGTTCGTGATGCGGCACGCGGACGAGGACCGGGAGCGCCTCTACGACTTCCTGCTGCAGCGCAACAGCCGGATGTACGGGGTGGCGTTCGCGCTGGACCGCGACGGCGACGTCTACCTGGTCGGCCGGCTGCCGCTGTCCGCGGTCACCCCGGACGAGCTGGACCGGCTGCTCGGAGCGGTGCTGACGTACGCGGACGACAACTTCGACCAGATGCTCGAGATCGGCTTCGGCTCGTCGATCCGGCGCGAGTGGGCCTGGCGGGTCAAGCGCGGCGAGTCGCTGGCCAACCTGCGGGCCTTCGCCCGGTTCGCGGACCCCGACCGGGCTGCCGAGGCAGATGGCGGCGGCTGAGCGAGGCTCGCCGACCGGATGCCCGGGCCCGCCATAGGCTGCTGTCCGTGCGGACCTGGGTGGCACTGCTGCGCGGCATCAACCTCGGTGGTCACCGGAAGGTGTCCATGCCGTTGCTGCGGGAGGCGCTGACGAAGGCCGGCTGCACCGACGTCCGGACGTACGTCAACAGCGGCAACGTGGTGCTGCGTTCGGCGCACGCGAGGGCGGACGACGTGTCCGCCGCGGTGCACGACGTGATCGCGGAGACCTTCGACCTGGACGTCCCGGTGGTGGTGCGGACCGGCTCGCAGCTGGCGGAGATCCTCGACTGGAACCCGTTCCCGGAGGAGGCCGCCGCCCGGCCCAACCTGGTGGCCGTCGTGCACCTGGTACGCAAGCCGCCGGCGGCCAAGGTGCGCGAGCTGCTGGCGACGGACGTCGCACCGGACAGGATCGCCGCCCGCGGCAGCGAGGTCGTCGTCGCCTGGTCGGAGCGGACCGGCGGGCCGCTGGCGGACAAGGCGCTGAATGCGCTCGGGGTGGAGGGGACGGCCCGCAACTGGCGTACGTTGACCGCCCTGGCCGGCCTGACCGAGGAGTAGCCGCGGCCCGCGGCTCGCGGCTCGGTGGCGAGGACCCGACGCGACCGGGCAGCTCGGTCGGCGGCGTTGGCGTGCTCGCAGCGGCACGAGGGCCGCCCAGGTCGGACGCCGGTCATCCCCGGGGTCGGGCCGGGCGCCGTCGCCGGCGACTGCGCGACCGGCACGGCTCTGGCAGGCTTGCCGCATGACCGCCACCCTCGTGCTGCTGCGCCACGGCGAGAGCGAGTGGAACGCCAAGAACCTGTTCACCGGCTGGGTCGACGTCGGCCTGACCGAGAAGGGCGTCGCGGAGGCGGTCCGGGGCGGCGAGCTGCTGCGCGACGCCGGGCTGGTCCCGGACGTGGTGCACACGTCGGTGCTGCGCCGGGCGATCCGCACCGCCGAGCTGTCGCTGGACGCGGCGGACCGGTCCTGGGTCCCGGTGCAGCGATCGTGGCGGCTGAACGAGCGGCACTACGGCGCGCTGCAGGGCAAGGACAAGGCGGCGGTGCGGGCGGAGTTCGGCGACGAGCAGTTCCAGCGGTGGCGCCGGTCGTACGACCTGCCGCCACCGCCGCTGCCGGACGACGACGAGTGGTCCCAGGTCGGCGACCCGCGCTACCGGGACCTGCTCGAGATCGTGCCGCGGACCGAGTGCCTGGCCGACGTGGTGCACCGGATGCTGCCGTACTGGTACGACGGGCTGGTGCCCGACCTTCGGCTGGGCCGGACGGTGCTGGTGGCCGCGCACGGTAACTCGCTGCGGGCGCTGGTGAAGCACCTCGACGGTCTCGGCGACCAGGAGGTCGTCGGGCTCAACATCCCGACCGGTGTCCCGCTGCGGTACGAGCTGGACGAGGCGATGCGCCCGGTGCGACCCGGCGGGGACTACCTGGACCCGGAGGCGGCTGCCGCCTCGATCGAGGCGGTGAAGAACCAGGGCCGGTAGCGGGAGCGTCCGAGCCACACCCTCGCCGGGGCGCCGTGGCGGTCCGCCGGGCGCGTGTCGAGGACTTCGAGCCGCGGCTCCCGCTCAGGACGGGCGGTCGGCTTGGGGATCCTCCCGCCCGCCCCGCACTGGCCGGGCGAGCCGTCCGCTACGCTCCCAGCGCCGTCTCGGTGGCGCTGCCCTGCAGCGCGGTCGGCGGCATCTCGCCGGTCACCAGATAGACCATCTGCCGGGCCACGGAAACGGCGTGGTCGGCGTACCGCTCGTAGTAGCGGCCGATCAGCGTGATGTCGATCGCCGGTTCGATGCCGCGCGTCCAGTCATCCGAGAGCAGCTGCGCGAACAGCCGCCGGTGCAGCGTGTCCATCGCGTCGTCGTCGCGTTCGAGCTGCTCGGCCAGCTTGACGTCCTGCCCCTCCAGCACCTGGCGGGTCTTGCCGACGATGTCATGCGCGACATCGCCCATCTCTCTGATGGTGTCGCGGACCTCGTCCGGCACCGCGCAGGACGGGTAGCGCATCCGCGCCACCTTGGCCACGTGCAGCGCCAGGTCGCCCATCCGCTCCAGGTCGGCGACGGCGTGCAGGCTGCTGATGATCGTGCGCAGGTCCACGGCGACCGGCTGCTGCCGGGCGAGCAGGTCGAACGCGCGCCGCTCCAGCTCGTCGCGCAGCCGGTCGACCCCGGCGTCCGCGGAGATGACCCGCTCGGCGAGAGTCAGGTCAGAGTCGAGCAACGCGACGCTCGCGTCCTGCATGGCGACGCCGACCGCACCGGTCATGTCGACCAACGAGCGCCTGATCTGGTCGAGCTCGCCGTGGAACGTCTCGCGCATCCGCACCCCTCTGTGGTGACAACGCAGTCGAGGGTAGCCCGGCAGGCCACGGGACCCCGGTGACGTGGTGAACGGTGCTCGTACTACGGGTGAACTCCTCCCTGGCCGGGCACGGCCCGCCCCGCTCGGCCCCGAGCGGGGTCGCGCCGCGCCCGTACGATCGGCCGCATGGAGGTCGTGCCGGTCGCGGCTGCACTGATCATCGGGCTTGCCGTCGGCGTTCTGATCGCCGTCGTCGTCGCCGCCCGCGGCGACCGGCGGCGGACCTCGCATGCTCCCGCGCCGGTCCCTCCGGTGGCCGCGACCGCGCTGTCGCGCCGCGTGCTCGAGGTGATGCGCTCGGCCGCGGTGGTGGTCGACTCGTCGGGCGGGGTGGTGCTCGCCAACCCGGCGGCGCGGCAGATGGGCGTGGTGCGTGGCGGGCGGGTCGTGGTGGACGAGCTGCGCCGGCTGGCGAGGGAGGCCGGCCGGGACGGGGTGCCCCGGCACGCGGTGGTGGACACTCCTCGCGGCCGGCTCGGCCGGGAGCCGATCGCGGTGAGCGTCCACGTCGCGCCGCTGGTGGACACCGGCGATGTCGCGCTGCTGCTGGAGGACGTGACCGAGGCGCGCCGGCTGGAGGCGGTCCGCCGCGACTTCGTCGCCAACGTCTCCCACGAGCTGAAGACGCCGGTCGGAGCGCTGACGCTGCTGGCCGAGGCGGTGCAGGATGCCGCGGACGACCCGGAAGCGATTCGCCGGTTCGCCGAGCGGATGCAGCGCGAGGGCAGCCGGCTCGGGCGGCTGGTCGCCGAGCTGATCGAGCTGTCCCGGCTGCAGGGAGCCGATCCGCTGCCGGCGCCGGCGATCGTCGACGTCGACGACGTGGTGGCCGAGGCGGTCGACCGGACCCGGCTGGCCGCGGAGTCGGCCGGGATCAGCGTGGTGGCCGGCGGCCAGCGGCGACTGACCGTGCGTGGCAGCGAGACGCAACTGGTCACCGCGCTGGTCAACCTGGTCGACAACGCGGTCGCGTACAGCCCGGCGGGGACGCGGGTGGCGCTCGGCATCCGGCGGCGGGAGGGCTACGTCGAGGTGTCGGTGAGCGACCAGGGCATCGGCATCGCCGAGCGGGACCTGGAGCGGGTCTTCGAGCGCTTCTACCGGGCCGACCCGGCGCGCTCACGCGCGACCGGCGGGACGGGGCTGGGACTCGCGATCGTCAAGCACATCGCCACCAACCACGGCGGCGGGGTCAGCGTGTGGAGCGTGGAGGGATCCGGCTCCACGTTCACGCTGCGCCTACCGCTGGCGGCGCCGGACTCCGGCGACGGCGACGGCGAGGCGGTGGACCTGGAGCCGGCGGCCGGCACCCGCCCGCAGCGGACGGGCTTGCGTGCCGGCGAGGGTTCGCGGACGGCGGTGGGTGCGAGCGACGGCTCGGCTGGTGCCCGCGCCCCGCGGACGGGCGTCGGTAGGGGCGAGGGCTCGGCAGGTGCCCGCCCCCCGCGGACGGGCCTGCGTGGCGGCGACGGCTCGCCATCGATCATCGGCGCGAGCGACGGCGCTCGGGCGAAGACCCGTGCCGGTGCGGGCCCGTGGACGAGGGTCCGCAGCGGCGACCACCCGCGCACGACAGACGGCCCGGCGGCGGACGTCCGCAACGGCGACGAGAGAGGGACCGCGTGACCCGCGTGCTCGTGGTGGAGGACGAGGAGTCGTTCTCCGATGCCCTGTCCTACATGCTGCGCCGGGAAGGTTTCGAGGTGGCGGTGGCCGCCACCGGACCGGACGCGCTGAGCCAGTTCGACCAGGCCGGTGCCGACCTGGTGCTGCTCGACCTCATGCTGCCGGGGATCTCAGGCACCGATGTGTGCCGCACGCTGCGGCAGCGGTCGAACGTACCGGTGATCATGCTGACCGCGCGGGACAGCGAGATCGACAAGGTGGTCGGGCTGGAGCTGGGCGCGGACGACTACGTGACCAAGCCGTTCTCGTCGCGCGAGCTGGTGGCGCGGATCCGGGCGGTGTTGCGGCGCCGTGGCGAGCCGGAGGAGCTGACGCTGGCGGCGCTCGAGGTCGGCCCGGTGCGGATGGACGTCGACCGGCACGTCGTCACGGTGAACGGCGGGACCATCCCGATGCCGCTGAAGGAGTTCGACCTGCTCGAGCTGCTGCTGCGCAACGCCGGCCGGGTGCTGACCCGCGGGCAGCTGATCGACCGGGTGTGGGGCGCGGACTACGTCGGCGACACCAAGACGCTGGACGTGCACGTCAAGCGGCTACGCGCCAAGATCGAGCCGGACCCGTCGAACCCGCGTCATCTGGTGACGGTGCGCGGCCTCGGCTACAAGTTCGAGACCTGACCAACCCCCGGACGCCTTGCCCCTTGGCGCCAGGCTCGCGTTGAGCTCGTCCGGCGCGGATGATCACGTTTGCGCGTGTCCTCGTGGGACACGCCGGCCGGCGGGTGTCGTCCGCGCGAGCGGGCGCGTAAAGGTGATCGACTCCCCGGCGGGAGCCCGCCGACTGTGGACAGCGGGGGCGGCGCAACGGTCCAAACCATCATGGTTGTCGCATGGACGGGATCGTCACCCGCCGGGATGCGGTCGCCGCCGGGCTCACTCCGGCCGAGGTCGACCGCCGCCTTCGAGACGGCTCGTGGACGGCGCTGCGCCGAGGGGTTTACGCCACCGGCTCGGGAGACCGGATCGTGGCCGAGGCCGCCGCGGCGGTGCGCGCCCTCGGCGGTGACGCGGTTGTCAGCCACGAGACCGCTGCGCGGCTGCTCGGCCTGCCGCTGCTCGCCGAGCCGGTGACCGTCAGCGTGACCCGGCCGTCCGGCTCGGCTCGCCAGCTGTCTCGGCTGCGGGTCCACGTTGCCGCTCTGTCCGACGGGGACGTCCGTACGGTCGGCGGCCTCAGGGTCACCTCGCCGGCTCGCACCGTGGTCGATCTCGCCCGGCGCCTCCCGCACGAGGACGCTCTGGTTGTCGCGGACGCCGCCTTGCACCTCGAGTTGGCTCAGCCCGGTGACCTCGACCGCACACTGCTCCGCTGCGCGACCTGGCCCGGGATCCGGCGCGCCGCCCGGGTCGTCCGGCAGGCGGACGGTCGCGCCGAATCCCCGCTGGAAACGCTGTGTCGTGACCTGTTCGCCCGGCACCGACTCCCACCGCCCGTGCCGCAAGGGCTCGTGGTGGACGAGCGGGACGGCTGGTGGGCGCGCGTCGACTTCCTCTGGCCGGAGCGGTCGACAGTGGTCGAAGCCGACGGCCGCGGCAAGTACACCGGGCCAGCGGACCTGTGGGACGAGAAGCTGCGGCAGGAGCGGCTGGAGGAGTTGGGCTACCTGGTGCGCCGGGTCACCTGGGACAGGTGGTCCGGCGACCGGACGAGACGATCGCGCGGGTACGCCGCGCGCTCGCCAGCGGCGACCGCACCCGCCGGGGAGTTGATCAGGTTGCCGGCGCGGGTGCGACGGCGGTTGTCCGCGGTGACCGGCGCCACCCGGCGAGCTGATCACGGTATCGGATGCGTGAGCGGCGGGGGAGTTCATCACCTTTCCGCGCCAGCTCGGCAAGGAGCTTCGCGCGCAACGGCGTGTCCAACGAGGACACGCGCAAAGGTGATCGTTTGGGTCGGCCGGGCCGGCGCCGGCGCGGAATCGCGGGTCAGCCGGCGGCGGTGCGCGGCTGGGTCGCCGGCCGGCCGGCGGGATGCGGGGCGACGAGCGGACCGCTGGCGAGGCGGGCGGCGCCGAGGCGGGCGAGCTCGCTGTAGGCGGCCTCGCCGAGCAGCGCCGTCAGCTCCGGGCGGTACGACAGGTAGAGCGGCTCGCCCGCGCCGTGCGCCTCCGGCGACGAGGTGCACCACCAGTGCAGGTCGTGCCCGCCCTCGCCCCACGACCGGCGGTCGAACTCGGTCACCGTCGAGACCAGCACCCGGCTCCCGTCCGGCCGGTCCACCCAGTCCTGCTCCCGGCGTACCGGCAGCTGCCAGCACACGTCCGGCTTCGTCTCCAGCGGGTGCCGCCCGGTCCGCAGCGCCAGCGCGTGCAGCGCGCATCCCTCGCCGCCGGCGAAACCCGGTCGATTGAGGAAGATGCACGCCCCCTCGACCGTACGGGTGCGCCGCCGCCGGTCGTCGTCGCCGACGCTGTCGCGCACGGTGGTCCCACGCTTCGCGCCGGCCTTGGCGTACTGCCAGTCGGCCGGGCTCAGCTCCCGCGCCGCCCGCGCCACCCGCTTCTCGTCCGCCGGGTCGGAGAAGAAGGCACCGTGGCTGCAACAGCCGTCGTCCGGGCGGTCGTCCACGATCCCATGGCAGCCCCGGCCGAAGATGCAGGTCCAGCGGGAGCACAGCCAGGTCAGGTCGGCCCTGACCACGTGCTCGGAGTCGGCGGGGTCGACGAACTCGACCCACTCCCGGGCGAAGTCCAGATCCACCTCGCGCGGCAACGCCACGGTCACCCGACAACGGTACGGCAGCCCTAGAGTGCGTGCGTGCGGCTCGGGGTGCTCGACGTCGGCTCGAACACGGTGCACCTGCTGGTGGTGGACGCTTACCGCGGCGGCCACCCGACCCCGGCCCGCTCGCAGAAGACGGTGCTCCGGCTGGCCGAGCACGTCGACGACTCCGGGAAGCTGTCCAAGCGGGGCACGGACGCGCTGGTCGAGGCGGTCGCCGCGGCGCGCCGGTCGGCCGGCGAGCTCGGCTGCGACGACCTGCTCGCCTTCGCCACGTCGGCGCTGCGGGACGCGCGGAACGGGTCCAAGGTGCTCGACCGGGTGCGGGACGAGTCGGGCGTCGATCTGCAGGTTCTCACCGGCCCGGACGAGGCCAGGCTGACGTTCCTCGCCGTACGACGCTGGCTCGGATGGAGCGCCGGGCGCCTGGTGGTGCTCGACATCGGCGGGGGGTCGCTGGAGATCGCCTGCGGGCTGGACGAGGAGCCCGAGCTGGCCGAGTCGGTCCCGCTCGGTGCCGGACGGCTGACCCGGGAGCGGCTCACCGGTAACCCGCCGGACCGGGCCGCGGTCGCCGACCTACGAGTGGACCTGGACCGGACGCTCGCTCCGCTGGCGGAGCGGGTACGGGCGCTCGGCCGCCCGGACCGG
>WNGJ01006542.1_pt1 | contig 12347 bp, 9 predicted proteins | sample 5400611 | NCBI WGS metagenome assembly WNGJ01 (sample SAMN13153375, study PRJNA577476) | soil metagenome | isolation source: 40 cm soil or saprolite under Garry oak tree replicate 1 | place: USA:California | collected 2016-06-15 | reverse complement strand
ACTGGCATGCGTGGGTCAATCGCGGAATTCATTACGTGAATAACCCGGCCGGGTTCTACAGCCACCTGAAGCTCGACTACCCCGTGAGCGTCGGCGATTATCGCTGCCCGACACGCGCCGAGGAGCCGATGATCCTCCACTTGATCCACGTGCCGTGGCCCGACGGCCCGATCAAGGACCTGCGCAGCGCCTGGCGCGCCGGTCGCGCTCTTGCATATGCGCTCCGTTTCGAGGAATTCGAGTCGCGCGCGCGCGATGAGTTCACGCGGATCCTCGGTCCGGGCGGCTTCGACGCAGATCGGGATATCGCAGCGATCACCGTCAACCGCTGGGGGCATGGCTACGCCTATGACGCGAACTCGCTCTACGACGACGCGTCTTTCGCCGAGCGCGAGACGAAGGCGAGCGCTGCACCGTTGGGACGGATTCATTTCGCCGGCACCGACGCCGCGTGGATGGCCTATGCGCACAAGGCCATCGATTCTGCGCACCGGGCGGCGACCGAGATTACCGGCTAGAGCGGCACCACTCGGGCTCGCGAGAGTCCGCTTCGAAGCAAGCATTTTCGCGAGCGAAGAGACGAAACTCCAAGCAATTGCCGCAAGAACTGTAGTCAAGAAGAACGTGAACCAGGCGATATACAAGCCCGTGACATGACGGATGTAGTCGTGGCATTGCCGTAGCTCGAGCAGAGCGGGCGGCTCCAGGCTCATTTCAATTTCCACATCCGCGTCCTTGGACTCGCCCCGCACAGTCAACGGAAGCGAGAACCAGGCTAACACCTGCCTTAGGGGTACATCTTCTTGATCATCTGCTTGTCCATGGTGGACACGTTCGTGTTCTCGTTCGTGGCGCCTAGTCCATCGGAAAATAGCGCCGCATCGAACGCGTAAAGCATGATCGAATTTGGGTCGTACTGTGTCGCCGAGATACCTTTGGCAGAGTACTTGTGCAAGACATTCGATTTTATGTCGGCCGCACTCCAGTAGTTAGGCGGACCCTGGAAGTACTTCATAACCGCCGGAACGTTCCATTTGCGGGTGAACTTGGGCGACTCGTGCTCGTGGGTACAACCGAGCGCATGCCCGAATTCATGGGTGACCACGCGGTGGTACTCGGTATCGTCGGTGGCATCGCGCAACCAGCCGAAATTCATCGTCGGCTGCGTCACCGGAAAATAGGCAGTGTTGAGGCAATCGCGGCCGACGGCAGACCACGAGCCTGCGTCCGCAAAGAAGGAAATGCGCACCTCCGCATCGCCACTCGTCACGAATCGGATCTTGATGTCAGCGTACTGTTGCCACTCGGCTGCGACCTTTCTGACCTTCTTTCTCATCTTCGCGCTGCCATCCAGGAAACGGCAGCGAATGGTCGAGCCAGGCTCCCAGCGCTTGGAGTCCTGGACCGCCATCCTCGCGATGTGCTGCAGTTCAGGAGCTTTTAGCTTCCTTTTACCATCGCGACTCTCCACTTGAATCATTTGGTCCCGCATACTTCTGCGGACCATGCGCTCAGGGTCGAGGGCATCAGGAACAATGCGCTCGAAGCAGATCCTGACAGGCTGATTGACAGCAGGAGCGGCCTGCGCTTTCCGCTGCTGAGTGCGCTCCTTTTTCATGTGCCCCTCCTATTTCTCGGTTGAGGAGTCTCTGGGCCTAGCCGCGTCGCCGGACTCCATGCGCTCTTCGAGCCTTCTTTCGTACCGCGCTCGCTCTAGCCATCGGCCGCGCCTTCCGCCCTGCCGCCGTCGGAGCACCCGGAATCGGCTTATTCACCACACTGTCAGGCCCGAGTATCTGAGGCTCCTGAGCGTAGTTAAGAGCTTTCAGAGTTTGCGCGGTGTGCGAAACAAGCCGCACAAACGAGAGACCCGGATTCACACGTAAGTTCTTCACCATCGAGTAGGTGAACGCGCCGTACGACGCCGTGCCGTCTCGATACTCATAGGAAAGATCACCCTCTTGGCAGGCCTCAATGATGACTGGCAGATACGGCCCCCGTTCGTCCGGTGGCAGCCGACGATAGACACTCTGCGAAAGCACGCGACCCTTCATCCCACGACCAATACGATACGTCGCCCGATTCTTGCCCATATAGGCCGACTTCTCATGGTCGTGACCGCCGAAATCCCGATTAATCGGCGGGAAATCACGCTGTAGCCACATCCGTTGTTCCGCATCCCATTTCAACATCCGGTGTCGAATGTCGTCTGGCGGCGTGATTCCCCGGGCCCTTAAGCCGCCGTCACGGTGGATACCACCGGCGTGGCAACAATCGAAGATCGCAAAAAAGCGAGCCGGAAACGGCAGATTGCTGTAGAGCGCAAAGAAGTCGTCATCGACGATCGCGGTTTTCTTGGTCCACGCGAAGTCCCAAGGAACCAAACATTCGTCCACGTGATCGACCTTCTCGGCGGCGTTATACCCGGGCATCTGCGCGCCGTGACCGCTGTAAAAGAAGACTCTCTCCATCCCATCTTCCGACCCATCGAGAAGCCACGCCAGACGGTCGCGGATCCCTTGAGCCGTCGCGCGCTCGTTCAGCACAACTCGGATGTCTTCGGCATCGAAACCCCTCTCCTGCAGAGCGGCACTAATTAGAAACGTATCGTTAACGCAACCCTCCAGGCGATTGGCAGGGTCCGGATACTCGTTAATGCCGACAAGAACTGCACGCCGGCGCGGCTTCGCCTGAGTGACGCGGATAACGTTGTCGGTTCGACGGAAGATCCGCGCCCCTTTGGGGCTAGCCAGAGCCGTCCAAACCTTGCTCAGAGTCTCGGGGTGATTCAGGTACCCGGGTGCATCTGGAGTACCAATCGGATCGTGTCCTGCGGCCGAAGGCGTAAGAACCTGCAAGAACCGGTTGTCGGTAATCTTAATTGGCGCGGTGAATACCGGGTCGTGCTCATTGTACAAGTGGTACCAGAACCTGACCGCCGGCACCTTGATCGGCCCAGGGAACAGACGGCTATGCACGAAAACATTGTTGATTTGCGAACCGAACGTGAGATACGTCGTGTTGTTGGCTGCCTTACTCGCCCGAGCGTCGTTGCAAAAGAAATCAAACGCAATCAACGAGCCCAAGCTGTGAGCCGCGATCAGATCAGGCTGAAACGAGCGCAGCTTGTCTGCCAACAAACCCCGCAGCGCTGTCCGCAGCGAGCTCTCCACGCACAACTGCGCAACCATTCCAGCCTTCCACCGAACATCATCCCCAAAGTCTCTCGAGGGTCGGAACAGATTCTCGATCGGATCTACGATGCTGTGCACTGCCGCCGAGCCCAAAAGCTCTGCGATAGCCAGCGCGTAAACTCCCGGCGAGTCGTTGTGCTGCAAGAACAAATCATCGTAAAGTAGCCCGTCGAATTCGATTGGCTCCTCGCATCCCCGCGCCTTAAGATTTGCCGCGATCGCAGTCTTCCACGGCTCGTAGTAGTTCGGATTCGCCTCCGAATGCCCTACGCCGTGCACGAGAAGCACTTTCATAGTGAAACTCCGCCTAGAGGAGCTGACTTTGGACCCCCAAAAGGTCGCGTGCCCCTGGACTTCTTGTTCCCACCGGCTCACCCGGGCCAAACCATCCCGGCACCGGCACCTCGCGTAACAGGCGGAGCACGCACCCCCAGATGGTTACTGTACGCATGAGCGTGGTAATCCCACGGCAACTGCTGAGCCGCTGAAAAAGAGCGCCGGGTCGCATCCGGTCAGGGCGGAAGTGTCGGCGTGGTTCGCTTTAGTCCGGTTAGGGGAAAGCAAGACGCGGCAGTGCAGCAGCTTCAATGCCTGAGCGTTTCGTGTAAGTAAGCTGGACCCCTCGGACACTGCGGGACGGACAGCTGCGAAAGCAGAGGCTCGCGCAAGCACTCCACGAGAGGTTCGCGCGGTCGTAGAGGCGAAACGTCCCGGGTTGGGTCCGAAGGAGGGCTCCGGCGGTACAGCGAACCGCACTAGCGTCGCGGCAAATGAGACGGCCCGAACACTGTGCAAGCTTGGCAAAGCGTCAGCCGTCGCGGGCATTGTTACTGGGGGGATAGTGATAGCGACCGCTGAGAACAAGCCTCGAGCGGCCGCGGCGGTTGCCGGAGGCGTTGGTGGCGGCTTAGCTGGTGGAGAGGTAGGAGCTGCAATCGGAGCACTGGGCGGTCCTTTCGCGCCAGTAACTGTTCCTGCCGGTGGCCTGATCGGGAGTGCGCTCGGTGGGTACTTCGGGCACGAGGCAGGAGAAGGGGCGTATGACAGTGTTACTAGGTAAGGTTGGCAAGATATTTGTTCGAGTCACCCGAGTGTTTAGAAAAGAGCAATCGATCACCCTCAGCGCCGAGGGAATCGTGGTTCGCGATGGAAGTCACAATGTTTTGTTACAACTGTTCGAAGTGGATGAAATCGAAGGAGTGAAGATCAACAAGGTTACCTCCGACGAGAATTATCTCGTTTTGAAGAAGTTTTCAGGAGAGCAGGTCGCGATTGGCGAGCTATTAATAGTTGCGCGCGGCTTCGCCGAATTCGAACGAGCTATCCTCGCGTCACTGAGAGACTTTCCAGCGTACTGGAGGGAGTTGATTGATAAGTCACAAGCCAACGAAGCCGCTGTTATTTGGAGGGCGAAGTCGCGCTGAACTGACGAGGAGCCATGGGGTCAGCCGTGCGACGTTTTTCGCCGGGGCGGGAACGGTGCCGAAGGCCACGAAGACAACGTCACCCTTGCAGTCGCGTACCAGTATCTTGCCGCGAACAAGGTTGCGGCAGTCAACTTTGGACCGCAGCAAGCCGCGGAGGCCGCAATCGCTGACGCCGACAACGCGCTGCAGCAGACCCCCTATGACCCAAATGCATACGCATTCAGCTCGCTGATTCGCCTCGGTTCGCGCGCCCACGCGACGGATGCCTTGCGCGATCTTGAGCACAGTCTTACGCTCGATCTGACCAACGCCCTAGCCTTGGCGCTGTTGAGGACCTTGGGGAAGTTCGCGCGCACGCCGGCGATACGGTTGCTGGAGTCGTACCGCGGGGGCATGCTGGATCGCGCTACCATCGAACGACTCGAGCTCGAATTCGCGCCAGGCCAGCCATGAATTCAAGAACTTGGAGCGGTCGCCAGCTGCCCGCGGTGGTTTCCGGTGGATACTCCAACATCACGGACGATCGTATAAGACCGTATTTGGCTACGCTAACAGCAACGCCCTTCCTGAAGCCCATAGTTGAAGACTTTGGAGCTCACGCAGATGCCGCACAGCTGCATCAGATTCGGACATCTGTCGAGACATCGCCCTCGTTAGCTACTCAGCTGGAAGAGCTTTCCCGTGCCCACCGTTTGGTTGCAATTCGAGCCGCGAGCGAGGCATCCCGGAGTCAAATCACGTCCGACCGTCATCCGGCATTGGTAGAGCCTTTAGCTCACTGCATGTTGACTGATGAAGCGCGCGCCGATATCCAAGGTTGGAACGACATGATCTGTGAGCGGAAAAACTCATGAGCAGTCCATCTCAGCAGTTCAACGACGATCTGTGTTCCGGTGCACGCGATCGCGAGCTGGCACGGAACATCTTTCCAGAGGTGCTCCATATCATTGACTTCCCGGAGCTGCGCGAGCTGTTCTTGAGCCATGACATTCCTGCCAACCTCGCAAAGCGCCGTCGAAGTCTAATCGGATTCGTCGCAATAGGTCTTGGCGCTGTCGCTCTTTTTGGCGCCTCCGTGGCACAGGACAATTGGCCGCGCACTCTTGCGGTAGTGTGTGCGGCCCTCGGAGCAGTCAGTCTTCTCCTCGGCTGGTTCGGAACGCTCAGCGGAGAAACCAAAAGGGTCTGGCTGTGCAGTCGACTGATGACGGAGAGCCTGAGGCAATTTCACTTTCAGACGCTAGCGTACCGGTTACCAGCGGTTCTCGCGTCGACTCGCGATGCTGCCGCACAGCGTCGATTCATTGAAGAGCGGCGCGGATGGCTCGCGGAGTTTCGATTACAGTACGAAGGGCACTTGTCGGCAAGACTACGCGCCGTCCTGGATGACGACGACGAGGAGGACTTCTTGCTGCATCCCGACGGCAACTGGGATCACGATCTATCAGGCTCGGATACCTCACTGCAGAAGGTGTTTTTAGCGTACCGGTTGCTGCGCTTCGAGCATCAAATTCAGTACGCCAACTACCGGCTTGGAGCGGACCAGCGCATCTTTTCGACCTCCGCAACCCGCCAACTGGAGGTGTTGCGAAACGTTGCTCTTGTTTTCATTCTCGTTGGGTTTGTTGCCAATCTCGCGCTCGTTGCTTTGTTAGGTTTTGGTCCCCAACTCGGCCTTTCCCTGTCACCGGCTGATCAAAACGTTATTCTGGCGACCGCCCATGTCCTGGTCATTGGGCTATTTGTGGGCGTCGTTGCAGTGCGCACCGTCGAGGAGGGCTTGCAACCGGCTCGGGAGGTTGAGCGTTATATACGCTATCGCTCTGCGATGTTGTCATTGCTGCGGCGCTTTGACAAAGAACTGGATCCGAGAGAGAAACTAAAGATCATGTATGATGCGGAACGCGCCTCATACCAGGAGATGCGGGGCTTTCTCAAGACTCACTATGACGCTCGATACGTTCTGTGAGGGGACGTCGACGGAGCTGAAAGCACCAGTCCGCTGCGGCTGTGAAAAGCAGGGGGTAAAGCATGCTTGGTAGGTCCCGAGAGAGATGAATCAAGGGCTTGGGAAGGGGAAACCGGGGAGGCGAATCCCTCACTCAGGACAGTGCCAGGGCAATCATGCGGCGGTTTGTGCCGGCCGGCCTGCCCCGTCACAATACCCTCGCACGACGGCCCCTGTGCCTTGTGGCGCGCCGGATGCTCGGCGCATGCTGCTAAGCAATACCAAGCACCAAGCATCCGGTGTGTACGGCGGCAGGGCTCGGTGCGGGGATCTGAACCATGCCGCGCGGCGACGTTTTCGTCAGCTACTGCACGAAGTCCGATCAGGACGCGGCGTACGAACTGGTTTCGCACGTCGAGGCCCATGGCATCGAGTGCTGGATTGCTCCACGCAATGTGCAGGGCGGAACGGATTGGGCTGCGGAGATCGTCGACGCCATCACGGTATGTAAGGTGATGGTGCTGCTTTTTTCGCCCAGCGCTAATAACTCGCCCTCGGTGCGCCGCGAGGTGATGCTCGCCATACACCGGGGAGTTTGGATCGTGCCGTTTCGTATCGCAGACATCGAGCCCTCGGCTGCGCTCGAATACTACCTAGGTGGCCATCAGTGGTTGAATGCCTTTCCTCCGCCCATGGACCCTCACTACGAGAGGTTGTGTACCTGCATTAACACGCGGCTGGCGTTGCCCTCCAATCCGCCGCCACCGGTGTCTGATCCGGCGTGGCCCGCCGGCGAACCCCATCTCAGCACGATGCACCCACGCCTGATGATCGAACCCGCGAATCTTCGCCGCCTGGAATCGACGCTGGCGGTGTACATCGGGCCGTTCGCCGAAGTAGCCGTGCACCGAGCCGCGGCTACCGCCTCCACCGTCGATGCGCTACTTCAGACGCTTGGCGGACAGATCGATTCCGAGACAGACCGGCGCAAGTTCATTAGTGGTTGCCAATGGCTGCGCCAACCTGACTAAGGTCCCTCACGCAAGGCTGCTAATGCCTTCCTGAGGCTGATCCGCAGTCGATTGAAGGACAACCCAAGTTCGGCGATCTCATCACCACCACTCTTGGCCGGAAACTCTGGTGCGTCCATGTGTCCCTTGCTCACTTGATCGGCGATAGCGGACAGTTTGAGGACCGGTCGCACGACTAGCGTGGTCATCAGGATATTGCCGACTACGAACAGAAACAGAAACAGTCCCAGGAGTACGTATACGAAGCTGCTCAGCAGCGCCTCCGCGTGCCGCACCGGCACGGCGTAGGGCACGCTGACAATTTGTGCCCCAACGACATCGTTGAGCTGCCAGCCAAATCCGTTGGCGGTGCCATATTTGTCGAGCATGCTCTGCGGTGCCCCGTTGACACTGCTGTGGCATTCGAGACAGGTCTGATCGACGACCCGTAGCGGGCGCGCCAGGTAGAGAGTCTTGCCGATCGGGGTGTCCCGCTCACCGATCAGCTCCTTGACATCGGCGTTATCTCGCAGGTGGCGTACCACATCCGCTTCCCAGTCATCGGCGCGGTCGAGCGGGTTCGTCGGATTGAGCGTGGCTTCCCGGTAAGTATAGTCGGGAAATTTCTGGCGGAGATTTCTGAAGTATTCATTGGCCGAGTAAGCGGCGACTCGTTGCGGTAGAAACCCGTAACGCGACTGAGTCTTCAGGAGCGGACTGATCTGTCTGTTGGTGTACAAGCGCACCGCCAGCGCGGACTCCACCAGCAGCCGTGCGTTTCCCTGAACTTCACGGCGTGCGTTTTCGTGCAGCAGCCGATCGGCGACTCGGTAACTCACCGCCAGGCCTATGAGGGACACGACTGTCAGGACGACATTGATTTTGAGAAGGAGTCTCATCGCGGTTCATCGCGTTGTTGAGGTTCTGATTTGTCCGGAGCGGAGTTGCCTTCGGATCGCGACTCATCGGTTGAGGCTGCCGGCGGATGCAGGATCGGTTTCCATTCGGGAAAGAGAGCTTGGTGCGCATCCATGGCTGCAAAGAACGCTGGATCCTTGAGGCGACCGCGAAATCGCCCGATGAAGCCGCCGCGCCACTCACGCGGTATCGTTAACCAGGTTCGGATGTCCGAATAGCTAACGGGGCGAACCACTCGTGGTGGGACGGTCTCTGGCAGCTCGATGAATCTAGGAAGGGGATCGCGGAATGCAGCCGGCATCTTGTCGAGGAATTCGACCGGCGGCGATAGCTGCGGGGCCACGTCAAGCCAATCCTCGCGCCGAAAGAAATGGTTCGCCCCGGTCTCTTTGCCGACAGGAGTGGCGGCAGCCTCGGGCAGCACGATCGTTGTGGCACCCTGCTCAGCGAAGACCGCATTGGATCGCTCGTCGGCGCTGAGCAGCATAACCGCCTCATGGCCTTGTATGCCCAGGCGTGTTCCCAAGATCCGTATCGGCGGCCCCGATTTGACATCCGCCTTCACCCAGCCCTTGAGCACAAACAGGGTGGTAACCTCCGCGCGCTCGATAAAGTAGACGTCGGTGGACGGGCCTAGTCCGATCAGATTCCCCTCCGACCCTGCAACCACCAGCAACGCACGCGGACCTGTTTCGACCAAGTCTCCGGCAAGCAAAGGCGTGCCTTTAGAGCCGGTCATCAGCGTATCGTGTCGTACTATCGTGAACGGTTCGCCGTCGGCAACCGACACGAGGCCACCGAAACCCGCGCTGGTGCGTTTGGCCTCAATGAGGGAGGCGCACAAGGCAAGGCCGATCAGTGAGATCCATCGGACCTGAACCACACGCTGGTCAGACCCGCCGCTTTCCCCGATCGACGTTACTTGTTGTTTCCTGATCACGCACACGTCCGGCTTGATCGCAGAGGGACCTGTCCCCGAAGGTGAGCCTGCGTAGCTTGGCCCCTCCTCAGTGTAGCGCGAAGGCGCGCGTTACAGGCGGCGGGCCGGCGGGACGACGCCCGCAACCCCTGCGGCCGGGTCGGCGACCGGACCATGCGTGCCTTCTTGGCCAAGGGCGTTACCGGCGGGCTAGTGGAGCATGCTCCGCGCGGAAGTAAGCCAGTCGCTCATGCGACCCGCGAGTTCCGGGAAGAAAACAATGAACCCCGTGCCAAGCGAGATGGCCGCATACGCCACCACGCGCCAGGTGAGACCACCAAATAGGGAGATCTGTCCGGGCGTGGTTCTCCATATGTAACTCATGACTGTATCGCGCTCGAGTGCGACGAGTAGTCGCACGGCTATCAACGTAGTGAGAGCGATAGCGACCGCGTCCAATGAGAGCCAGTAAACACGGCCCTGGAATGAGTAGAGAAGGTGGCCGGCGAGCAGAAGCAGCAGCGCGCCGAAGACGATTGTGAAGCCCGAGACGAGGCGGGTAAGCACGCCCCGCAGCACGATCGCTGCATGAAAGAATACGGCATTCTCCATTTGTTCGAGCGCGGTCCCCAAGGGACCCTCGCACTTGGCGTTTTCGCAGTCTGTGTGCCAGCGCGTGACGTCAAGGATCGACACAAAACGCTTCAGGATGTCGTCGATTGCTTGCCAGTCATTGCGCGAGAGCAAGGAGTTGGCCTTTTCACCCGGATGCCGCCCGCGCAACTGCCCTAGACTGTCGCCGATCTCGGAGGCCAGTTCTCCGGGGCGGACGCGCTGGTGCGCTGTGTCGTCGGCCGGCACTTGTGAAAGGAGCCGGCGCGCTCGTTCCATGGAGGCAAACAGGGGCGCGAGCTGATAGAAGCGCGGCTCTTTGAACGAGATATGCCAGGGAAAGGCAGTCTTTCCGACTGCTTGAAAAGCCTGGATTTCGGGGTGGTGCTCCAGTGCATCAAGCGCACGCAACACCGCTCGACCCAGCCGTGCGGAATGAGTGAGCGTGTGGCCGATCACGGCGGCTACACACAGCGGCCCAAAAAGAACGAAAGCGCTGAATGCACGCCCGTCCACGGTACCCACGTAGAACCGCCCGTAGAAGAGCGCCAACAGGACGCAGATGGTGACTGGCACCACGCCCAGGCCCATCCTTTGCTCCGAGGAACCTAATACCTCCTTGGGATCGATCGCGGCGCTGCGGGCACTTTGCTCGAGCAGAGCGCCAATGCCGACGGCACTCCCTGGCAATAAGCCGAGGTACGTTCGGTGGAGGTTCCAGGTCCCCCACCAGAAGAGCGCTACGCAGACCGCAACGATGCAAGCTGTGGGCGAAACCAGGCTTCCCAGATCGGTGGCTCGATCTGCAAACAGAAGCGCCTCCACCGGCTCCCAGTGATCGATGACGAGATCCGTCAGCTCGGCGACAAACGCGCCTACCCCAAGCAGCGCGGGAAGCCTGCGCCATCGCGCGAGAGCGTCTCGACGGGCACCTATGTCGCCGAAGACCGCAACCACGGCGGCGAGGAATGCTACGCCGGCCATGACCCGCGCTAACAGCCAACTGGTGTGTGGAGGCGTGAGCGCCATGAGGACTGCGAAGACGGCTGCAGCAAAGACAAAAAGTGCTGCGCGCGCGACGCCAACCGGACCGTGTGGCGCTCTGGGCCAGAAGGCGCGGGTGAGACTCCAGAGGACGTACAAGAGACCGCATGCCGCGCAGACCCAGACGCCGTACTTTGCATACTCAAGCGTGAGGCCAATGGCGTTGGAGGCGTAGATGGCACCGACTTTCAGCGCCCATAACAGGAGCGCCACGGTCGCGCCCCACATTGCTGCAAGTCCGGCAGAGCGCTCCGCGCCACAGGCGGGTGCGGCCTGTACCCCATGCGCGGCGTGATGCGACATCGCAAATATTTGCTTCCATGCGAAGCGCTGCGACCACTCTTGATTTGCATAGGCAGCGGCGCGCTCGGCGGTCCAGCGCCAATACCATATCTGAGCTATAAAAAGACTGAGAAGAAGCGCCACGGTCTCAACGAACGGCAGATGATGCGAGTTCAGATATTCATCAAGAAAAGCACCTTGAGAAGCCAACGCTTGCTCGTTTGGCTTGCACGACACGTAAGGGCGCGCGCCTGCCCCTGGGGTGGAGCAGCCGGTGCCGCGAGAAACGGCTAGGGGAAGCAACACATCGCGACCGACGACACTAAGCCAGACGGCGGGCGAGCACTCGGCATCAATATCCGGGTCGCCCTCACCGCACCGCCCGTGTTTTGCGCGTGCGATGCGTCGCTCGCTTGGCGCGCGCGGACTGTTGTAGTCGACCGTTATCTCTGGGTGGCCGAGTAGAAGGGCCAACGCGTTGAACACGCCCTGGGCGGGCGAGCCACCGAACTGGTGCGAAGAGAGCGTGGATGGCTGAGTCCACTGCTGGGTGCGCGGGTTCAAGGGGTAAGTGGACGCGATGACGGTCCCGCGTACGAAGCCCGCCGCATCCGGGTGCAGGTATACGAGGCTGCTCTCGAGAGTGAACGGGAGGATATTGGGGCGATGCAGGGCAATCTCCTGCGCGAGATAGACGTGATCGCGCTTGTCGGTTGCCAGCACGCCGATCGCTGAGATCTGCCGGTCGTTGAGAACATCGAACAAGCCCGACACCATGGTTTCAACAGTGGCGGCCGTCAGTTCGGGTGTCTCCTCGGGCAAGCGGTCGGTAGGCAGCAGGCCCTCACCCAGATTCAGCGATACCTCAGGTGCTCGAGGCGCGAGCGGCGCCGGTGTCGCTGCTTGAGCACGCTGCAGCTGGGCCCGAAGGCGGGAGATGTGTAGGGGGAAGTGTGCGACGGTCGCGCACGGCAAAGGGTCCTGACCGAGCTT
>WNGJ01029816.1_pt1 | contig 12348 bp, 10 predicted proteins | sample 5400611 | NCBI WGS metagenome assembly WNGJ01 (sample SAMN13153375, study PRJNA577476) | soil metagenome | isolation source: 40 cm soil or saprolite under Garry oak tree replicate 1 | place: USA:California | collected 2016-06-15 | reverse complement strand
GATGAGCGTCGTCGTCAGCCAGGACAACGATGAACAGCTGGTGTTGACGGTTGGCAGTCAGCCAACCTACACGCTCATCCCGTATCAGGGCCGGGCCTTTGTTATCGCCGAAGTCAAGGGTTTCCGCGTCGAATTTCGCCGCGGAGCCCACGGGACGGTGAACGAGTTGGTCTTTCATCAACCCAACGGGACGTTCGTAGCTCCGCGGTTAGGACCATGAGCGTCCCAGACTATTGCACCGGCCCCGTTGATCAGTTTGCAAATTAATGAGCAAACGATCACGATGACGATGCCGCCTGGGCCAGAACGGCGGCGATGATGGACAGCGGCTGAAAAGCTGCGGATTATCGAAGACAGCCTGACGGCCAAGATGCCCATTGTAGAGGTAACCACCATCATCGGAATGCGGTCAGTTTCGGATGGGCTGCTGATCCTCAAGCGTTACATTTTTGATCTGTTGTCCAATTTATTCGCCGTAACCCGCTAATCTACGATCAGGACATAATCGGCCTGCCCCGACTTGTCTCCGCAGTATATGTTGGGATGAGAGCTGTGGAGAAAGCCGATATGATCAGCAGGATGCGCGAAGCCGTCTAGTTCGATTGTCGATCGAGCTTCCCAATCTCTATTTGCAAACGCGCCCAAAAATTCGGCGGGAACGGAGTCGTTTGTATAACGAACGCAGCAGCTTAAGTGCTGGCTGGGGCGGGAGGGATCGAACCTCCGAATGGCGGAATCAAAATCCGGTGAATTCACGAGTGAAATCAATGAGCCTTCTGAATTTTCGGCTTACGTTCACCCATTGACAGCATTGGTGAATTTCCCGCGTTCAGAATGCCGCGATGCCAGGGTGCCCCAGGGGAGCGGCCGCCAGAGAGACGAGCGCGAGCGTAACAGGCGCTCGCGCGAGCTTTGAATTCGGGCAGGTCGGTCGGGAGCTTAACCGCGAGGCTGCGCAGGCCCACCTCGCCAGACGTGCTCAAAGGCAGATTACCTGCACAAGCAGGTACCCGCAACGCGACGGGTCAAGCACCGCAGAAGGTGCGAGGCTCGGAGCCGCCGCTAGCGTTTCTCTGTGCCGTTTCATGCTTTGCGGGCTGCGCGATGCTTTGTGGCTGCGCGGATACGCTCACTTACCCTTACCTTTACCTTTATCGTTATCATGCTTCTGGCCGCCCTTGCGCTCACCCTTGTGGGCGCCCTTGTGGCCGCCAGCACCAGGCCCGGTTCCAGACTTGTCGCCCTTGGCGAGGATCACATTTGGTCCCAAGAAGTCTTGGTCGCCACTTCCGGCGATGCCGCCGGGAGCGATTTGACCTGGCTGGATGGCAACGCCAGCAGCTCCCAATTCAGAGTCTCCGACTAGCGCCCGTCCGGCTGTCAACGCCATCACTGTCGTTGGCGCACAAAAAATGACTGTCAGAACCAAAATCGTTCTTCGCATGGCACCCTCCATCTGGGAAACTGATGGGAAACTCCGAATTCACCCCTAAGTTCCCAACACTCAAGGGACGCACGTGATCGGCCCCCAGGAGATCGCGCCGGTCTCGACGCCGGCCCCCCTTGTGCGCGGGCTTCCGGAGCCAGGGGTTGCTCGGTCCAGGCGAGACCGTCTCGACTACGCACGAGAGCAGACTTGATCCAATTGAGGATGCCAGCAATGGGTCAAAGGCAGAAGTCGTCCCTGCCCTGCTCCCCGTCCGTTATGGGCGCTCGCGAATTCGAGATTTTGGTCGGTTCTGCCGCCCCATCCGCTGGGCGCGTCTGGACGACGACTATTCCAACGTGCTGGGAGCTCTTATACGCCGGTTGCGACAACGGTAGGGCATCGTTGACATGATTGGAAGTCCATCCGGCAACGGTTCGTCATCCAAATAGCTATCGCCACGAGGACACGCCGATCCCGTCCGAGTCAATCCCGCCACAAAACGCAGCCAACCGCGCCCCTCCGACGCCGTTTCGGCAGTGTCCAGACCACGCTGTTCGCGTGCCCGCATTTCTCCGACATTCCTGCTGCCATCCATTAAAAAATCCTGCGCCGGCGCGCGTGAGCGAGAGAACTGTCATGGGACTTCCTCGAACGCTTCGGCCCATCGCCCCGTCATGCCGCAGTCTCCATCGGCTCCGGGTTCATTAGTGCAGGCCATCGGGAATTGCGCGAGCTGCTATGGACGCCGAGGTACTGGAACCAATTTGGGGACCGGGCATTGCTGCCCAGGCATGAGTGAGACGGACGAATGGACGCAAGTTCGACATCCCGTTCTCTTTGGAGCGCGGCAGCGTGGATCGCGGCTGGCTCGGTAACGAGCCTTTTCGCATTAAGCTTGGCCGTGAACGGCGCGACAGAAGATTCCCGATTGCTGGCCGACGCACAGCAGGCATTTAAGCCGTTGCCTAGGGACATGGCGACGCCGGAGTTCCCGGTCACGCCGGAGCGCGTCGAACTGGGTCGTATGCTGTTCTTCGACTCCCGTGTTTCGGTAGATGGCACGGCGAGCTGCGTTCGCTGTCACGAGCCGTCTCTTTATGGGACCGATGGGCTGAAGAAACCTCACGGCGCGCGCGACGCGATCAACCCGCGCAATGCGCCAACCGTACTTAACGCCGCCCTGCAGTTTAACGCGCATTGGCGCGGCGACCGGAAAAATGTCGAGGACCAGGCAACACAAGCGTTGATCGGTCCGACAAGTTTCGGCAATTCCGACTATGATTCAGCGATGAAAGATATTCGGGCGATGTCCAGGCTCTCTCAAGCGCCGAACAGCGCGGGTTGAGAACGTTCCTGGAGACTGGCTGCGCAACCTGTCATAACGGCCCAGGCGTCGGGGGTAGCATGTTCCAGAAATTTGGGGTCCTCGAAGATTATTGGAAGGAAACAGGAAGCACCGGGATCGACAAGGGGCGCTTCGACGTCACGCATAACGACGCCGACCTGTACGTGTTCAAAGTCCCCAGCCTGCGCAACGTTGCAATGACGCCGCCATATTTCCACGACGGAGCAATCAACACTCTGCCAGAAGCCGTGAGTATCATGGCCAAGGTGCAGCTGGGAAAGGATCTTGCTCAACAAGACGTTGCGAACATCGTAGCCTTCCTGGGAAGCCTGACCGGCCAGTTACCGGATAATTTTCGCGAAGTGCCTGTACTGCCCCCTAGCGCCTTCGAAGCGCCGAATCAAACGACCGGACAGAGGCGCTGAGCACCGAGGCACGAACGCTCGGCCATATCCGCCAGGTCACCCCACGCGAGAGTGAGCCATGACGCGAACCATTTTGAGCATGCTGATTTTGATCAGCCGCGTCGAGAGCGCAGCCGGTCAAGATCAGCGTAGCAAAGGGTCGAGCGATGCAGTTCGCGGCGAGGGTCCGGTTCGGAGCGCTTGCGAGGCTGAGATCGAGAATTTCTGCCCTGGCGAAGAGCGAGCTAACCGCTGTCTGCAGGACCAGAACCCAAATGATTTGTCACAAGGATGCAAGGCGGCATTGGCGAGGCGAGGTCGTACCAGCGTAACACCACAGGGGCGGGTTTGAAACCATTCCTTAGGTCTTCGGTCCGTCCATGTCATCGCGCTCGGGCTTCTGCCTGCGCCCAAAGCGACGTCCGTGGCGAGGCGATGTTCCCTTCCCGGCCGAAGCAACGTCCCGCTCGCCCGGCTGGTGCCGCTTGCCGGGTGGTCGTCGGTCCAATTCGTTGCTGTGCGGCTGTACAGCAGCTTCGCTGGAAGCCTTCGAGCCCGAGTCGGCGACAACACGCAGGACGATCACCGACACGAAACCGCTGAGCACGCCGGCGATCAGATTCGGCACCAGCTTGACGGCGGGAAAGAGGTAGATCTCTGCCCGCGCACCGAGCAGCAGCACGACGACAAATTCGGTCGCGGTGCGGGCGATGGCCGCGAAGAACCCAAGCACGCAATAGCCGAGCGCCCATGGTGGCCATCGCCGCACCAGCGGCTCGCCGATGTCAATGACGAGCCCCGGTGCGACGTGCTTGAATATTTCCAGCACACCGAACCGGCCGTCGCCCTGGAGGAAGCCGATGACACCCATGATCGAACCCGCTGCAGTGGCGCCCCACCGGGATTGCGTCAGGCGCGCGGCAAGCACATACAACGGAAACAATAGAAACGTTTTGTGCCCGGACGCGAACGGCAGACCCGGCAGGATCTTAAGCATCTTGAGCGACGCCATGCACAGGGCGATTCCGGTAAGGACCGCGACATCATGAGCAAGTTGACCCCGAACCGGTGGGTCGGCATCGGCCGCGGCGCGGGTTTCCGCAAGTGCAATGTTCTGTCGGATGACATCGGCAAACGCGCCAATGTCGCCTCGCAAAACCTGCCGCAAAAAAACAAAAACTCCGGACCTCGACGCGCGGACGCGTGCGCGGCCGCCTCCACGCCCAGTTCCGTGCCTGCCTTCGAGGAGAGCAAGAGTCCAGTCGAGCGCATGCACGAACAGCGGCGGCAATCGGAATGCATGCAGGCCATCGACCAGATCGCGGCCGGTCCCGGTCAAGCGCACGACAGCCGATGCCAGCAGGACAGTCAGAATCTGCAGACACATGAGCGTCGCCTTTTCAAGCCCGCTCAAGTTGATCGTTAGCGGCCAGCCAACCCATGGAATGGGCCACTCCGTCAGCACGTCGTTTGCAGACGGGTTCTCGGATGGCAGCAGGGCATACATGCCAATTAGAAAGACGAACAGCCACTTAAGCCGTAAGGCCATGCGTGTGACATCTCGCAGACCGACTCGGCAGGCCAAGAGAATGATGGCCTGAATGCCTGCAAGGCCGGGAATGACAAACCAGCGCGCCGGCTCGGTCAGCGAAAGCGCCGGCACAGCGAACCCAACCACCGTCACCGCGAGGAGGTACGAGACCTTCAACACGGCGGTCCTGGTAGGGGTCTCGTGCTGTATCTCAGTCACGCTGGACCACTCCTCTGCCAATCCAGCGATGGCAATGAACGATACGCTGGATCGCGCTTGATCGGGACTGCTCTTACGTGCGTCTCGTTACCCATCAATTGGCCGGGATATCTACTGCCGCGCCCGCGTCGGTTCGAGTGCGCGGGGCGCGGTGTTCAAATCTGCGCCTTTCGACATTGGGGCGCAGGCGATCGAGCGCCAAATACACGACGGGCGTCGTGAACAACGTCAGCACCTGGCTCACTAATAGCCCACCAATAATTGAGATGCCGAGTGGCTGCCGAAGCCCGGAGCCGACACCCAGCCCGACCGCTAGCGGCACCGCCCCAAGAATCGCCGCGACGGTAGTCATCAGGATAGGACGAAATCTCAGACTACACGCCTCGAAAATCGCCTGCTCCGGCGAGCAGGCGTATTCGCGCTCAGCGACGAGCGCATAATCGATCAACATGATCGCGTTCTTCTTGACGATGCCAATGAGCAGAATGATTCCGATCACGCCAATGAGATCGAGCGGGCGTCCAACCAACCAGAGCGCCAGGATGGCGCCGATTCCGGCTGACGGGAGGGTCGACAGAATCGTCACAGGATGGATGGTGCTCTCGTAGAGAATACCGAGCATCACGTACACGGCGAAAAGCGCCACAGCGATCAGCATGGGCTGCGTGGCGAGTGATTCCGTAAACGCTCGTGCATTGCCTTGAAAACTGCCCCGGATATGACTTGGCGGGCCAATTTCGCGCATCACGCGCTCGACGATCTCCGTACCTCGCTGGATTGGTAGGCCGGGTCGCATGGAGAACGTGAGCGTCACGGCCGGAGCTTGTCCTTGATGGGCTACAGCACTCATTTGGATGCCGTGCTCGACTCGCACAATGTTCCCCAGTGGGACCTGCCTCCCGCCTGGCCCTGCGACGTACACCTTCGCCAACGAGGACGGGTCCTCCTGCAGCTCCGGAGTGGCCTCAAGGACGACGTGATACGTGTAATGCGGAGCATAGATTGAGGAGACAAGACGCTGGCCGAAGGCATCATAGAGAGTCTGGTCGATATCATTTGGCGCCACCTGGAGCCGCGCGGCCGCGTCGCGGTCGATGACGAGCATCGCCTGCAAGGCGCCTACCTCAAGATCCGTAGTTACGTCGCGAAGATCGGGAAAGTCCTTCAGACGCTCTACAAGACGTCCCGCCCATTTCTCCAATTCAGACAGATCCGGTCCCGTGATGGTGTACTGATACTGTGCCTTGGAGATCCGGCCGCCGACGCGCACTTCCTGGACGGGTACCATATAGAGTGCAACTCCCTGTACCTCGCGCGTCGCTCGGCGCAGGCGCGCGATGACCCGCTCCGTGTCAAGGTCGCGCTCAGCTAGTGGCTTCAAGGCGATGAAGATGCGGGCCTGGTTCGAAGTGGCGCCGGATTGACCGGTATAGCTCCCCACCCTCGCTACAGCCGGATCATTGAGGAGGACGCTCATAAGGGCCTGTACCCTCCGCGTCATGGCCTGGAACGACACGGTCATCGGCGCTTCAGCGATGGCAACAATAGCGACTGTGTCTTGATGGGGGAAAAAATCCCTTTGGCACCTGGATCCAAAGGACAACGGTGGCGAGGACAGTTGCTCCGATCATGACGAGAGTGGCGTTGCGATGTCGCAGGACGACCACGAGGGCCGCTTCGTATACGGCGAGCAGCTTCTCGAAAATGAGCTCAAGCGGGGGTTTCCCCGCCCCCGTGCGCGCCTGACCGAGATAGGCGCCCATGACCGGAACCAATGTCAGGGACACCATCGCGGAGATCGCGATGGCCAGCGCCAACGTGACGGCAAACTCGCGGAACAGCCGCCCGATCATGCCCCCCATGAACAGAAGCGGGATCAAGGCGGCGATCAGGGACACGCTGATCGAAACTACCGTGAAACCGATCTGGCGAGCGGCTTGGCGCGCCGCCTGGAGCGGCGACTCGCGGCTTCCCATCCGGCGGCTGATCGCTTCGATGACCACGATAGCGTCGTCGACAATGAAGCCCGTGGCAACCGTGAGCGCCATCAGAGACAGGTTGTCGATGCTGTAACCGAGCAGGTGCATCGCGCTGAAGGTACCGGCAATCGACAGCGGGATGGTAATTGCTGCGGCCAGGGTGGCCCAGAGCCGCCGCAAGAACAGGAATACCGTAACCACGATAAGTCCGAGGCTGATCAGGAGGCATAGTTCTATCTCACGCACGCTAGCGCGGATCGTCTCCGTTCGATCGTTCATCACCGACAGATCAACGGCCGGCGGGAGCCAAGCCTGCAGTGTAGGAAGGAGCGCGCGGATACGATCCACTGTCTCGATCACGTTGGCGTTGACCTCCTTGAAGACGAAGACCAGTACGGCGGGCTGATTGTTGAACCACCCCGAGGTGCGGACGTTCTCGACGCCGTCGACGACCGATGCAACCGCATCGAGCCGGATCGGCGTTCCGTGGCGGGTAGCGACGATCACTGACTTATATTCGTCGGCCCAGCGCATCTGGTCGTTGACGCGAATGACATAAGAGCCGTCCGTTGCGTCCATGCCTCCCTTCGGTCCCGTTGCGTTGATGGCATTCAAGGCGGCCCGTACATCCTCAAGACCGAGTCCCATCGAGGCAAGCGCAGCTGGGTTGACCTGCACGCGCACCGCAGGCTTCTCGGAGCCGTTGACCGTGACTTGACCGACGCCCTGCACCTGAGAAAGCTGCTGCGCCAGAATCGTTTCTGCCGCCTCGTAGACCGCGCCGGAAGGAAGCGACGTGGATGTCAGTGCCAAGATCAGGACCGGCGCCGCCGATGGATTATTCTTGCGCCAGGTTGGCGGGCGCGACATACCCGCCGGAAGATCGGGTGCTGCCGCGTTGATAGCGGCTTGCACGTCGCGAGCCGCTGCGTTGATCGGGCGGTTAAGCTCGAACTGGACGACGACGGTCGTGGTGCCGAGAAGACTGGTGCTGGTGAGCTCCGCAATGCCGGCGATTTGTCCGATCCGCCGCTCCAGCGGTGCGGCGACGGCGGTGGCCATCGTTTGCGGTTCGGCGCCCGGAAGCTCCGCCGTTACCATGATGGTCGGGTAGTCTACCTGCGGCAGTGATGCCACAGGCAGAAATCGAGACGCCAGTGCACCGCAAAGCAGCAGCGCCAGCATCAGCAGGCTGACGCCGACAGGTCGCCGCAGGCACGTTTCCAGATAGCCCACCATTAACTCCGATCGTTTTGGCTCGTGCTACCTCATTCCGCAGCCCCCAGACTCATTCGCAAGCGACGGCGAAGCAGCGCCCGGACCTGGTCGAGCGCAACGTAGATTACCGGGGTCGTGTAGAGCGTCAGGAATTGGCTGAGCAGCAAGCCACCGATGATCGCAATGCCAAGTGGACGGCGCAGCTCTGATCCTGGACCGGTGCCGAGCGCGAGAGGAATGGATCCAAGAAGGGCCGCCATCGTCGTCATCATAATTGGACGGAAGCGCTTTAGCGAGGCCTCGAAGATCGCTTGCTCCGGACGCAGCCCTCGCGTCCGCTCCGCATCCAAAGCGAAATCGATCATGATGATCGCGTTCTTCTTAACGATCCCGATGAGGAGGATGATAGCGATCACCGCGATCAGCGACAGGTCGTTTCCCGTGATCATAAGCGCGATCAAGGCGCCGATTCCCGCGGAAGGTAATGTCGACAGTATCGTAATCGGGTGAATGGTGCTTTCGTAGAGCACGCCGAGTACTATGTAGACGGCGAACACGGCGGCGAGGATGAGCCAAACCTCGCTCACGAGTGAGGCCCGGAACTCGGCGGCCTCGCCGGCGAACGAGCCGATGACGGAATCGGGCATGCCAATCGCCGCCTCTGATTCACGCAAGGTCTGCACCGCCCGTCCGAGTGAGACACCCGGGGCCGGATCGAAGGAGAGCGTGACGGAAGAAAAAAGGCCCTGATGTGTGATCGCAAGTGGGGCGTTACCAAGCTTCACCGTGGCGAAGCTTTCGAGTGGAACCTGTTTGCCCTGGCTCGATTGCACATAAAGGCGTCCCAGGTCAGCTGGGTCGAGCTGGAAGTCCGGCGCCACCTCCAATACGACGTGATACTGATTCTGCTGCGTGTAGATGGTCGAGACTTGACGCTGCCCAAAGGCATCGTAAAGCGTATCATCTATTGTCTGCGGAAGCACTCCAAGGCGTCCAGCCTTGTCGCGATCGATAACCACGTCGGCGGCGAGGCCGCCCGTTTGTTGGTCACTCGCCACAGTGTGGAGCAACGGCGTCGAGCGCAGTTTTGCGAGCAACCGCCCCGCCCACTCGGCCAACTCCACGGGGTTCGCGTCGACCATGATGTATTGGTACTGCGTCCGACTGGTGCGCGTCCCAATCTGAATTTCGGGTGCGGGCTGGAGGTAGACCGAGAGGCCCTGCACCTCGGCCATGGTGGTACGGAGCCGCGCTGCGATTTCGGCAGCCGTGTCGGTCCGCTGGTCGCGCCGCTTGAGCACGATGGTCATACGCCCGCTGTTCGAAGTCGAATTAACAAGTCCGACGCCCACGAACGAATCAACACCCCCGACATCTCGATCGCGACGGACGATCTCAGCAGCCCTCGCCTGCAGCCGCACCATCTTCTGAAACGAAATTTCGGGCTCCGCATCGGTGGTCGCAACGATCACGCCTGTGTCCTGGACAGGCAAAAAGCCCTTGGGGACCAGCACGTACAGCGCGACGGTAGCGACCAGTGTCGCAAATGCGATCGCGAGTGTGGTCGCCTTTTGCCGCATCACCCAAGCGAGGCTCCGTTCGTAGAGCGCCAGACTCGTTGCGAATGCCCGCTCGGCGGCACGCAGGAACGCGTTGCTGCGCTGCTCCTGCTCTCTACGCAAGAGGCGCCCGCACATCATTGGAGTGAGCGTCAATGATACGATGGCCGACACAACGATGGTGACCGACAGTGTCAGCGAGAATTCCCGAAACAGTCGCCCGACGATTCCCTGCATGAATAGGAGCGGGATAAACACCGCAATAATCGAGACCGTCAGGGAGATGATGGTGAACCCAATCTGACGTGCGCCCTCATAGGCGGCTTCCAGCGGCGCCTCTCCAGCCTCGATGTGGCGCACGATGTTCTCGATCATAACGATGGCGTCGTCGACGAGGAAACCGGTTGCGACGGTGAGCGCCATGAGGGAGAGATTGTCGAGGCTGAATCCCGCCAAGTACATGACGCCGAACGTACCGATGATCGAAAGCGGGATGGCGACGCTCGGGATGACCGTCGCCCAGAAGCGTCGAAGGAACAGGAAAATCGCGAGCACGACCAGCCCGACGGTGAGCAGCAGCGTGAACTCGACATCGGCAATGCTGGCCCGGATAGTCTCCGTGCGATCGCTCAGGATCGTCAACCGAACCTCTTGCGGCAGGGCCGCACGCAGCCGCGGCAGAAGCTCATGAATTCGGTCAACCGTCTGGATGGTGTTGCTCCCAGGCTGGCGCTGAATGTCGAGGATGACGGCTTGTCGACCGTTGAACCAAGCGCCAACTTTCGCGTTCTCGGCCCCATAAACCGCGCTACCGACGTCGCCTACGCGGACAGGAGCTCCGTTTCGGTACGCGAGGATCACGTTTGTATAGGCCTCGGGTGCCAGAACCTGGTCATTAGCCCCTATCATGAATGATTGTTGGGGGCCGTCGAAGCTGCCCTTTGGCTGATCGACATTCGTGCGGCCCAGCACTGTGCGGACCTGTTCTAGGCTTAGACCATATGCGGCGAGCTGGACCGGGTTGACCTGGATCCGCACCGCAGGTTTCTGCCCGCCCTGGATCATCACCGCCCCGACGCCAGTTACTTCGCTCAGCTTCTGCGCCAGCACCGTATCGGCAAGATCCTGAACTTTCGTGATTGGCTGCGCGTCGGAGGTAAGGGCGAGAATCAGAATCGGCTGGTCTGCCGGATTCACCTTTTTGTACACTGGCGGGTATGGAAGGCCGCTTGGCAGCGAAGCTGCTGCCGCGTTGATGGCCGCCTGTACGTCCTGCCCAATCGCGTCAATGTCCCGGTCGAGGACGAATTGCATGGTGATCACGCTGATTCCAAACGAACTTGTCGACGTCATCAGCGACAGGCCTGCGATCTGCCCCAATTGCTGCTCGAGCGGCGTCGTGACCAGCGATGCAGTCGTGTCCGGGCCTGCACCGGGAAGCTGTGTCGAGACTTGGACGGTAGGAAAATCGATCTCGGGCAACGAGGAGACCGGAAGCAAACGAAATCCAAGCGCCCCGGCGACAAGGATCGCGACACTTATCAATGAGGTCGCGACCGGACGGGCGATGAAGGGTGCGGACACGCTCATGGCGGCCGCCGATGCTGCCGATTCGGCGCTACTTCTGATGGACGCATGGGCGAGCTGATCTGTGGGGCGGAGATGCCGCCTTCAGCGTCAGCCGTAGCCTCAGTCGGAATCACACTCGCGCCCGGCCGCAGTTGCTCCTGGCTGGTCACAACGACACTCTGACCGGGCTCGAGGCCGGATTCGACAAGTGCCACATTGCCGTCGATCTGGCCGACTCGCACCGGCCGCATCTCGACCCGGTTCTCGGGATCGACCACGTAAGCAAACGTACCGCTTGAATTACGCTGAACGGCCGCACTGGGCACGACGGTGCCGTCCTTGACGGTATCGAGCCGTACGCGAACGTTGACAAACTGCCCCGGCCAAAGCTTGCGCTCGGAGTTGGCGAATGTGGCCTTGAGCCTGATCGTGCCGGTCTGAGAATCGATGCGATTATCGAGAACCGCAAGGACGCCCTCTTCCCACAATCTCTTCCCGTCTGCATCGAGCGCTGCCACCGCAACCTTCCCTTTGGCGAGCGCATGATTGACCGTCTCGAGACGCTGCTGGGGCAGAGAAAAGGCGACGGAGATCGGTTCCAATTGCGTGATGACGACAATTCCACTCGACTCCCGCGCGCGAACGAAATTCCCTGCGTCAATGAGCCGCACTCCGGTGCGCCCGGAAATCGGCGCCCGGATGCTGGTGTATTCGAGTTCCAAAGTGGCTGCGTCGATGTTCGCCTGGTCCGTCTGCAGGGCCGCTTCCAACTGCCGGGTCAGCGCCCGCTGGGTGTCCACAGTCTGCTGTGTGGCAAACTGGCCAAGCTTCACAGCGCGATCGAGATCGAGCTTCGCGTTGGCCAGTTGTGCTTCGTCCTTCGCCTTTATGCCTTGGACCTGGCTGAGCCTGGCCTCATAGGGACGCGGGTCGACCTGGGCCAGCAGATCGCCGGTCTTTACTTCCTGACCTTCAGTGAATTCGACTTTCTGGAGTAGACCGTCGACTCTCGCTCTCACAGTGACAGTATTGAAAGCTTCAACGGTGCCAATGCCGTCAACATTAACCGGCACATCCTGACGGACCACTGGAGCC
>WNGJ01006541.1_pt1 | contig 12348 bp, 10 predicted proteins | sample 5400611 | NCBI WGS metagenome assembly WNGJ01 (sample SAMN13153375, study PRJNA577476) | soil metagenome | isolation source: 40 cm soil or saprolite under Garry oak tree replicate 1 | place: USA:California | collected 2016-06-15 | reverse complement strand
GCCGCTCGCGAGCACCCGCTCGTGCACGCGGCGGCCGTACATTCCGGGGCCGCCGAACCCAGGGAGCAGCGCCGGATGGATATTAATCATGCGCAGGCGAAAACGGACGACCGCGGCGGACGGGATCCGCTTGAGATAGCCCGCGAGGACGACCAACTCTGCGTCGTCAAGGGCGGCGACGAGCTCCGCCGGGTTGCAGGGATCGACGAGCACTGCCGTGGGCACACCGGCCGCGCGGGCGCGCTCGAGCGCTCCCGCATCGGGGCGGCTGGACACGACACGCGTCACGCGCGCGAGGGTCGAGTTGTGCAGCGCGTCGAGCACGGCCTGGAGGTTCGTGCCGCCGCCCGAGACGAGCACGGCGATTGGTGTCAGCGGTTGCAACGGACCAGGGAGGCGTGCTTCGGCCCGGGGGCGACGCTCAAGGTGAACGGTCCCGTGGCGTACTTGTCGCGGCTCGTCACCACGATGTAGTAGTCGCCGCTCTTCGGGAGCCGCACTGTGAGCCGCGCATTGCAGTTGCCGCCCGAATCGTCGTCCTGCGGGAGATCGGCGCCGAATCCGGGGCCGAACAGGAACGCGTACGCGTCGAACGCCTCAGAGGCGACGTCGATCGTCACCGTCTCCCCCGCGACGCCCGGCATCTTCCACTCCTGCGCGTAGGTGCTCTCGGCAGGAAGCAGCAGGTCGCTCTGCCGCAGTGTGTCCCGCGCCGCCGCACCGACCGCGATAGTGCCGCGGGGCCTGCGCACCGCGGGCTGGCGGCCCCTGCCCTGAGCGGTGATGAGCGCGGCCGGCAGCCACACCAGGCACAGACCGCCACTCAGCCGCGCGCGCGACGCTCGGGTCGACGACATACGGTTCAGCAATCTAGTGCAGGGGCGCAGCGCAGTAGGAAGTAGGGGCGCAGCATGCTGCGCCCCTACGTCGCGGTCTTCACAGTCGTCACGCCCGCGCGCACGATCAGGTCGGCCGCGGCGGCGAGATCGGGCACCACGGTGGCGCCCAGCGCCTGCGCCTGAGCGCGGTGATGCGCGCCGTCGCCCGTCTCGACCAGGATGCCGCGGGCCGCTTGCCCGGCGAGGGCGCGGGCGGGCTCCACGTCGCTGAGGCGATCGCCTACCCAGTAGGCCTGCGCGAAGTCGATCCCGAGGGCGGTCTGGGCGTCCCGAAACAGCTTCGGCCCCGGCTTCCGGCACCGGCAGGGGCCGGTGATCTCCGGGTGGTGCGGGCAGAGATAGGCGCCGTCGAGGTGGGCGGTGTGTGCGCCGAGCAGCTCTGCCACACGCCGCTGGACGGCGGAGTACGCGGCCTCGTCGTACAGCCCGCGGGCGATTCCCGACTGGTTCGTCACGGTGACGACGAGCCAGCCGGCCTGGTTGAGCCGCCGGATCGCCTCGCCCGCCCCGGGCAGGAGGCGGACCTTGCCGGGCTCGCGCAGAAAGCCCGGGTCGCTCACGATGGTGCCGTCGCGGTCGAGGAACACCGCTCGATGCTCAGGCATCGAGCGCCGCGCGGGCCGCGCGGGCGACCGTCTCGATCTGGTCGGGGAAGATGGTGCGCGGGTCGAGGAGGACACGGCCGTCTGCGATGCGGGCGATGATGGGCGGATCTGTCCCCCGCAACCGCCCCGCCACGGTGTCAGGTGTCGGGTGTCGGGTGTCGGGGGTGAGCCGAACCAGCCACGTCTCGAGCTTCGCTCCCGGGAACGAGCCGCCGCCCACTTCCGACTCACCCTCGATGAGCTCGGCGGCGCCGCCGACGCCTCTCTGTAACGCCTCACCACGCCGACGTATCTCCGCGACGTCCTCGGTCAGCATCCGGAGCACCGGTATTTTTAGCCGAGCCTGTTCCGGGTCTCTGTACAGGGCGAGCGTCGCTTCCAGGGCCGCCAGCGTGAACTTGTCGGACCGCACTGCGCGGGCCAGGGGATCCTGGCGGCACGCGGCGATCGCCGCCTTGGTCCCGAGCAGGATTCCGGCCTGTGGGCCGCCGAGCAGCTTGTCGCCCGAGAAGGCGACCGCATCCACGCCGCTCCCGAGCGCCTCGCGCACGGTGGGCTCGCCCGCGAGCCCCCAGGGCGAGAGATCGAGGAGGAGGCCGCTGCCCAGGTCGTAGAGGCTCGCCACGCCGGCCGCCTTGGCGAGCGCGGCGATCTCCTGCGCGGGCACCTCGGCCGTGAAGCCGGTCACCTGAAAATTCGAGCGGTGCACCTTGAGGATGATCCGCGTCGCGGAGCCCGCGGCGCGCTCGTAGTCCTGCCGGTGCGTTCGGTTGGTGGTGCCGACCTCGACGAGCCGGGCGCCCGACCGCGCCATGATGTCGGGGATGCGGAACGCGCCGCCGATCTCCACCAGCTCGCCGCGGGACACGATCGCCTCGCCGTCGCGCGCCAGGGCCGAGAGGGCGACGAGCAGCGCCCCCGCCGCGTTGTTCACGACCAGCGCGTCCTCGGCGCCGGTGAGCTCGAGCAGCAGATCGCGACAGAGCGCGTGGCGTGATCCGCGACTCCCGCGGCCGAGATCGTATTCCAGATTGGAGTAGCCGGCGGCGATCCGGCCCATCGCGTCGATCGCCCCCCGCGCGAGCGGCGCGCGCCCCAGGTTCGTGTGCAGCACGACGCCCGTGGCGTTGATCACCGGGCCGAACGACGGCGCCGCGAGTCGATGCGCCCGGGCGAGGACCGCAGCGCCCCAGCCCCCGGCTGGCGCGGCGCCGTCGTTGGCGCGCGCGGCGTCGATCGTGTCCCTCACCGCGCGCACGACGAGACTGCGCGGATGCGCGGCGACGAGCGCCGCGATGTCGGGCTCCGCGAGCAGCGCATCGACCGCGGGGAGGCGGCGGCGGGGGTCGGCGCGACGTTCGGTCATGGGGACTTGGTGGTGTCGCGCCGCGCGGAGCCCGAGTCCCGGGCGGCGGGCTTCGGGGTGGGGACCGCGAGCACGCCCTGCGCGTCCGCCGTCGCGCCATTGAGGTTCGTCGCCCCGCGCACGCGCACCAGGTACTTGGCCCCCGGCGCGAGCGGCGTCGCGGTCTGGACGACAATGCGGTCGGCCGGTACCGGACGCTGCTTCAAGAGCTGGCGGATGCGGGCGGTATCGACAGGTGTGGCGGTGGTGTCTCGACCGGCCGGCGCACGGGAGGGAGGGGCGGGGAGACGCGGCCGACTCGGCGGGCGCGCTGGGGGCGTGGGCGCTCCCGCGGGCGCCCGCCGGGCGGTCGTGTCCTTGCGGGCGGTCGTGTCGCGAGCGCGCTGCAGCGAGTCGGCGGCCGCCTGGGCTTTCGCCCGGATCGAGTCGTAGTCCGCCTGCGCGAGCACTGTCTTCACCGGGACCGGCGTCGTGTCGGGGAGCGCGAACACCCGCACCCGCGCGGTATCGGGCATCCGGCGCGGATCGAGCGGCTGTGAGAAGCTGACACCCATCGCGAGCGAGTCCACCGGCTCGACACTCTTGATCCGTGGACCCGCGCTGTCGTGCGGGAACGCGAACAGCACGGCGCTCGCCGTCGAGTCCACCGTCACCGTCGTGGAGTCGAAGGCCTCGCGGCGGTCGAGCTGCCGGTTGTTGTTCTGGTCCTGGATCACCCAGACGAGGTAGCGCCCGGGCGGGATCGCGGCGAGCCGAAAATCCCCCGCCGAATCGGCGATGGCCACGTAGGCGACCGTGTCGGGGATCGGAGCCGCGCGGATCACCGCGCCGGGCAACATGCGCTGCTCCACCCAGAGCAGCGCAGTGCCTGTGAGCGACGCACTGGCTTGGGGCGGCGCGGGGCCGGTCGCGAAGACGACCGTCGCCCCTTTTTTCATCACGTTGCGCCGCAGGTCCGTGATTCCGGGGAGCAGCTCGAGGTGGTACACGCGGTTCCGCTTCCAGCCCTCGGCGGGCTTGACGTGGATCGCCGAGCGGTGCCAGGACACCTTCACCTCGCCCGCAGCCGGCGACAGCACCACCTGGCGCGCGAGCCCGGTCACCGCGCTCGCTCCGCCACCACCGCCCCCCCCGCCCCCCCCGCCCCCTCCGCCTCCCCCGCCCGGCATCTCGTCAATCACCTCGTTGAACTGGATGACCGCGTCGCCCTTCAAGTCGGGGACGACGGTCCCCGACTCCGGCGCCACTCTCACGATCTGCGGCGGCGCCTTATCGGGCGGCCCGCCGGGGGGCTCGCCCGGGTTGGCGCAGCCCCCCCCGCCTCCGCCGGCGAGCAGCGCGGTCAGGAGCAGCCGAGCGACTTGAGCTTGTCGGCCAGCGCCTGCCGCTGGTCTCGCCATCCCCGCTCCTTCTCGCGCTCCTTGGCGACCACCTCGCTCGGCGCCCGCGCGATGAAGTCCTGGTTCGCGAGCTTCGCCTCGAGCCCGGAGAGCTGCCGGTCGAGCCGCGCCAGCTCGCCCGCGAGCCGGCTGCACTCTCGTTGCACGTCGATCTCGCCCTCGAGCGCCACGAAGACCTCGCTCCCGTCCACCAGCACGGCGTGGGCGCCCACCGTAGCGCGCTTGCCGTCGAACGCGAGGTCGGCGAGCTGGGCGAGCCGAAGAATCGTCTCGCGCTCTCCAGACAGGGCCTGGCGCGCCCGCTCCGTGCGCGGCCGGAGCGACGCGCGCAGCCGCGCCTTCGGCGGCACACGATACTCGGCGCGCAGCATCCGGATCGACGAGATCGCCTCCTGGACGAGGGGGAACTCCTGGTCGGCCTGCGCGTCGGCGAGCTCGAGCTCGGTAGGGGGCCATGCTGCCAGGATCAGCAGCTCGTCCGGCTTCCGACCCGGCAGCTTCTGCCACAGCTCCTCAGTGATGAACGGGACTACCGGGTGGAGCAGTCGCAGCACGGTATCGAAGCAGTAAGCGAGCACGGCCTGAGCGGCTGCCGCCGCCAGGCGAGGCTTCACCGCCTCGACATACCAGTCGGCCAGCTCCTTCCACGCGAACTCGAAGCAGCGTTTCGCCGCCTCATCCAGCCGGAACTGCTCGAGAGACCGGGTCGCCTCGGCGACCGTGGCCTGGAGCCGCGACAGGATCCAGCGATCGGCAAGGGGGAGCGCCTTCACGTCGATCGACTCGATCGGCTGCACCGACTCCGGGAGCTGCGCGAGCACGAATCGCCCGATGTTCCACAGCTTGTTGGCGAAGTTGCGGCCGGGCGCGAAGGTGGTGTCGAGGTCATTCGGGTCGAGGATCAGGTCCGACCCGAGGGAAATCCCCGCGATCGCGGTCCAGCGCAATGCGTCGGCCCCGTACACCCGGACGACGTCGAGCGGATCGATCCCGTTGCCGAGCGACTTCGACATCTTACGGTGCTGCATGTCGCGCACCGTGCCGTGCAGGTAGACCGTGGCAAAGGGGCGCTTCCCGAGGAAGTGGTAGCCGGCCATGATCATCCGGGCGACCCAGAAGAACAGGATCTCGGGCGCTGTTACGAGCGTGTGGCCGGGATAGAAGCGGCTCAGGTCCGGTGTCTGGTCCGGCCAGCCGAGGGTCGCGAACGGCCACAGCCAAGATGAGAACCAGGTGTCGAGCACGTCCGGGTCCTGCTCCACCGTTCCGCCGCACCTCCGGCAACTCACGGGGTCCTGACGGTCGGCCCACTGCTCGCCGCACCCGGCGCACGTGAACACAGGGATCCGGTGGCCCCACCACAGCTGCCGCGAGATGTTCCAATCGCGGATGTTCTCCAACCAGTGCTCGTAGGTCGCGCCCCATCGCTCCGGGACGAGGCGGATCTCCCCCTTGTGGTAGGCTCGGAGCGCAGGCTCGGCGAGAGGCTTCATCTTCACGAACCACTGGTCGCTGAGCCGGGGCTCGACGATCGTGTCGCAGCGGTAGCAGCGGCGCAGCGAGTAGGTGTGCGGCTCGATCTTCTCGAGCAGCCCCTGCTCGCGCAGCATAGCCACGATCCGCTCGCGGGCTTCGAACCGGTCTATGCCGAGGAGCTCGTTCGGCACCCTCTGACCGCCCGTCCGCCCGTCCGCCCGACCGCCTTCGTCTCCCATCGTCCCATCTTCCCGCATGATCAGCGGCATGTCGAGCCCATGGCGCGTTCCGATCTCGAAGTCGGCGGCGTCGTGCGCGGGGGTGACCTTCACGAACCCGCTTCCGAACAGAGGGTCCACCGCCTCATCGGCGATGATCGGGATGGGGATGCCGGTGATCGGCAGCCGCGCGGTCTTCCCCACGAACGCCCGGTGGCGCGCGTCGTTCGGGTTCACCGCCACCGCTGTGTCGCCGAGCATCGTTTCGGGCCGGGTGGTGGCGACCGTGAGATAAGGGGCAGGTCCGTTCTCCACCGGATAGCGGATGTAGAACAGCTTGCCCGTCTCGGGCTCCCCGGCCTCCGCCTCCTCGTCCGACAGAGCGGTGAGGCAGCGGGAGCACCAATGGATTACCCGATGGCCCCGGTAGATCAGCCCCTCCTCCCACAACCGCACGAACACCTCGCGCACGGCCCGCGAGTAGTCCGGATCGAGCGTGAACCGCGTGCGGCTCCAATCGCACGAGCAGCCGATCACCTTGAGCTGCTCGAGGATGGTGTTCCCCGTCTCGCGAACGAAGGCCCACACCCGCTCCACGAACCGCTCGCGGCCGAGGTCGAAACGGCTCTTGCCCTCGCTCGCGATGATCCGCTCCACCACGTTCTGCGTCGCGATGCCTGCGTGGTCGGTCCCCGGGAGCCACAGCGCAGCGCGGCCCCGCATGCGCTCGAACCGGATGAGCACGTCCTGGGTCACGTTGTTGAGCCCCTGGCCCATGTGCAGCACCGCCGTCACGTTGGGCGGTGGGATGACGATGACGTACGGCTCGCGCCGCGGGTCCGGGCTGGGCGCGAACGCGCCCCGATCGACCCAGCGGCGGTAGAGCCCGCGCTCGACGTCGCGCGGAGCGTACTGGGGCGGGAGCTGGAAATCGGCCATTCCTTATAATAAGGCGGTAGAGGACGGTAGAGGACGGTAGAAGACGGTAGAGGTCGACGCGCGAGACCGCCTCTACCGTCCTCTACCGCCCTCTACCGCCCTCTACCGTCCTCGCTAGAATACCCACCCATGGCCGACCAATCAGACGTCTTGCCTGCCAGCCGCATCGTCCGCTGGATCGCGGTGGGCGCGCTGATCGCGTTCGCCCTCGCGCTCTACTTCCGGGACGGCCGCCGTCTCCCACCGCTGAGGGCGCCGGCTGGTGGGCAGATCGGAGTTGGGGTCCTTGGGGGTCGGTGAGCTAATGCCTGTTGCACTGAGCTGATGCCCGCTGCCGAGATCCAGGTCACGCTCCCCGACGGGAGCGAGAAGCGCCTCGCGGCGGGCTCGACCGGCGCCGACCTCGCGAAGGCGATCGGCCCCGGGCTGGCGAAAGCGGCGCTGGCGGTGCGCGTGGACGGCCAGGTGCTGGACCTCGCGCGTCCCCTCCCGGGGGACATGGGGAGCGTGCGGGTGGCGATCCTCACGGACAAGGACCCCCAGGCGCTCGACGTGCTGCGCCATTCCAGCGCCCACGTGCTCGCCACTGCGGTGCGTCAACTGTTCCCGCACGCGAAGATCGGCTTCGGGCCCCCCATCGACGACGGTTTCTATTACGACTTCGACATCCCCACCCCGTTTAGCCCCGAGGATCTGGAAAAGATCGAGGCCAAGATGCGCGAGGTGGCGCAGGCGGATTACCCGTTCGTGCGCGAGGAAGTGACGCGGGAGGAGGCCAAGCGGCGCTTCGCCGACGATCCGCTCAAGCTCGAGCGCATCGACGATCTTGGCCCGGACGAGGTCATCTCGATCTACACCGACGGCCCGTTTGTGGACCTGTGCCGCGGGCCGCACGTGCCGAGCACGGGACGCATCAAGCACTTCAAGCTGCTGCACGCGGCGGGCGCCTATTGGCGGGGCGACGAGCGCCGCCAGATGCTGCAGCGGATCTACGGCACGGCGTGGTTCACGAAGGAAGACCTCGAGGCCTACCTGCGGCGCCTCGAGGAGGCGAAGAAGCGTGACCACCGCCTGCTCGGGCGCCAGCTCGACCTGTTCTCGATCCAGGAGGACGTCGGGCCGGGGCTGATCTTCTGGCACCCGAAGGGCGCGATGCTGCAATTCCAGCTGCGGCGCTTCATCGAGGACACGATCCTCGCGCGTGGCTACCAGCTCGTCTACACGCCCAACGTGACGCGCGAAGAGCTATTCCTGCGCTCCGGTCATCTGCCGCTGTACGCGGCGAACCAGTTTCCGCCCATGGCGGCGGGCGAGGGAGAGTCGGAGACCGTGCGCTATCGGGTCAAGCCGATGAACTGCCCGATGCACATCCTCATCTATGCCGCGCAGCAGCGCAGCTACCGCGATCTGCCGCTCCGCCTCGCCGAGATCGCGAACGTGTACCGCAACGAGCGCTCGGGCACGCTGCACGGCATGCTGCGGGTGCGCGGCCTGACCATGGACGACGCGCACATCTTCGTGCGGCCCGACCAGATCGAGGACGAGATCTTCCAGCTGTTGGACATCGTCGAGTTGGTGCTGGGCCAGACCTTCGGACTCAGCTACCGGCTCGATCTGGCCACCCGGCCCGACAAGAAGCTCGGCGCCGACGCGACGTGGGATCAGGCGGAACGCGCGCTCGAGGAGGCGCTCAAGCACCGCGGCGCCACGTACCGCATCGACCAGGGAGGCGGCGCGTTCTATGGACCGAAGATCGACGTCAAGTTCAACGATGCCATCGGGCGGGAGTGGCAGGGCGCGACGATCCAGCTCGACTTCGAGCAGCCCGAGCGCTTCCGGCTCGAGTACGCGGGGGAGGACAACCGGCCCCACCGCCCGGTGATGATCCACCGGGCGATCTACGGAACCCTGGAGCGCTTCGTCGGATTCCTGATCGAGCACTTCGCGGGAGCGTTCCCGCTGTGGCTCTCCCCCGAGCAGGTGCGCGTCCTCCCCATTGCGGATACGCAGCTCCCGGCCGCCCGCGCGGTGCACACGCGGCTCGTCGCCGCGGGGATCCGCTCCGCTGTCGACGACCGCAACGAGACGCTCAACTACAAGATCCGTGACGGCGAGGTCCACAAGGTACCCTACCTGGGTGTCGTGGGGCAGCGTGAAGCGGAAGCGGGCACGGTCGCCGTGCGGGCGCGGGGGTCCGGGAAGAAACAGGTGGTCCTGCCGGTGGCCGAGTTCCTGGCGAAGCTCGAGGAGGAGGTTCGCACGCGGTCGCTCCGGTCGCTAGTTTGAGGGGTCAGTGGGCTGGCGCCCGGGGTCAGTCCCGGGGTCACAACTAACCCCGGACGCAAGTCCGGGGTTACCGGACGCAAGTCCGGAGTTACCGGACGCAAGTCCGGGGTGGACAGGGTAAGGAACCCCGGGGTCCCCGGGCTTGCGCCCGGGGTCAGTCGTCCGCGGTGCAGGAGCTTATATGAGCAGCGACGTCACCACTCCAGTCATCGTCAGCGCCGTCCGCACGCCGATCGGCAAGTACCTCGGCGGTCTCGCGCCGCTCCGGGCGCCGCAACTCGGCGCCCTCGTGATCCGCGAGGCCGTGCGCCGCGCCGCCATCGACCCCGCGCAGGTCGAAGAAGTGATCATGGGCGACGTGCTCCAGGGTGGGGTGGGGCAGGCGCCCGCACGCCAGGCGGCGATTCATGCGGGGCTTCCGGGCGCGATCCCTTCGGTCACGATCAACAAGGTGTGCGGCTCGGGGCTCAAGGCGGTCATGCTCGCCGCCCAGGCGATCCGGGCGGGCGACGAGCAGTGCATCGTCGCCGGCGGGATGGAGTCGATGTCGAACGCGCCTCATTACATCTTCGGGATGCGCGCCGGCATCAAGGCGGGCAACGCGCAGCTCGTGGATGGGATGATCCACGACGGGTTGTGGGACTCGTTCAACGACACTCACATGGGAAACCTCGCGGAGTACACCGCCAAGAAGGCTGGCGTGTCGCGCGCCGACCAGGATCGCTTCGCGCTCGAGAGCCACCAGAAGGCGGTGGCCGCGATGGCGGCGTGCCGCTTCAAGGCGGAGACCGTCGCGGTCGAGATCCCGGGAAAAAAGGGCCCGACCGTCGTCGAGAAGGACGAGTGCCCGCGTGCGGACACGACCCTCGAGGCGCTGGCCGCGCTCAAGCCCTCCTTCGAGACGGGCGGCTCGGTCACCCCGGGGAACGCGCCGGGCTTGAACGACGGTGCGAGCGCGCTCGTGGTCACGTCGCTCGCGTTCGCCGGCGTGCACGGCCTGAAGCCGCTGGCCCGGGGTACGGCGTACGCAACGGGCGGCGGCGAGCCCAAGGACCTGTTCTTCGCGCCGATCGTCGCCGTGCGGAACCTCATGGCGAAGGCGAAGACGACGATCGCCGACTACGACCTGATCGAGGCGAACGAGGCGTTCGCGGCGCAGGCCCTCGCCGACGGGCGCGCTCTCGGCTGGGACTGGGACCGGGTGAACGTGAACGGCGGGGCCATCGCCCTCGGACACCCGATCGGCGCCTCGGGCGCGCGCGTCCTCACGACCCTGCTGTACGCGCTCAAGGACAGGAAGAAAACCACCGGGCTTGCCACTCTCTGTCTCGGTGGCGGCAACGCCGTGGCCCTCAGCGTGGAGATGATCTGATGCAGGAAGCCGCCGTCGTATCCCCTCAAGGGCTCGTCGCACGCCGCGCGCTGGCGGTCGCCCTGGGCGCAGCGGCGGTCGCCGCCGCCGCCCAGGTCGCCGTGCCGCTCCCCGGCACACCCGTGCCGATGACCCTCCAGCCGCTGGCGGTGCTCCTCGTAGGCGGCCTGCTCGGCCCCGCGCTTGGCGCCACGAGCATGGTGCTCTACCTCGCGCTCGGGGCGGCAGGGTTGCCCGTGTTCACCCCCCATGGGCTCCCGGGACTCGCGCGGCTGGTCGGGCCCACCGGTGGCTACCTGCTCGCGTATCCCGTCGCCGCCTCTGCCGTCGGCAAGCTCGCGGGAGGAGCGGACGCTCGCCACTGGGGCCGGCTCATCCTTGGCGTCGGCGCGGGGCTCGTGCTCATCCACCTCGGCGGCCTCGCGCAGCTCGTCATCCTCACGCACAGCCTGCGCGATGCGCTCCAGCTCGGCACGGTGCCGTTCGTCGTCGGCGACCTGGTGAAGCTGGCCATCGCCGTTCTGCTCCTGCGACGCACCGTGAGTCCCCTGCGCGCGCGCCTATGACGGCGCGCTTTTCGTTGGTAGCGCGGTGGAAGCCCGCCGGCGTGGCGCTCGTCTGGCTGCTGCTTTTCTGGGTGGTCGGGGTCGGCGTCACGATCCTGCTCAGCGCCGTGGTCCCGGCCCACGGGGAGCGGGGGGGCGGGCACACATGGTGGCTCGCGCGCGACGGGCTGGAGCAGGCCGTGGGCTTCGCCGTAGCGACAGTCGTCGTAGGCTACCGGCTCGATCGGCACAGCTGGGAGCGGATGGGGTGGCGGTTCGACCGGGGGCTGCCGCTCCGTGCCCTCCAAGGAGCCGGCATGGGCGCCGCACTTGCCGGGATCGCCGTCGGACTCGCGTGCGTCGCGGGCGGCGCGACGGTGCATCTCACGCCGACCCTCCAGGCGTGGCCCGGCGTCGCCGGTCCGCTCGCCGTAGGGCTCGTGGCCGCGGCGCTCTCCGAGGAGCTCGCGTTCCGCGGCTACCCGCTCCGCCGCCTGGCGGAGGCGATCGGGCCGGTGCGGGCCCTGGTGGTCATCTCGGTCGGGTTCGGTTGCGTCCACCTCGCCAACCCCAACGCCACGCTGTTCAGCATCGCCAACATCGTCGTGGCGGGCGCGTGGCTCTCCGTGGCGTTCTTCTCGCCGGGCGGAATGCCGCTCGCCTGGGGACTGCACTTCGGGTGGAACGGCGCGCTGTCCCTCCTGTTCGACGCGCCGGTGAGCGGGTGGGCCTTCGACGTCCCGGGCGTGGACTACGCACCCGGGTCGCGGGGGTGGATCGACGGGGGACGCTTCGGACCGGAGGGCGGTCTCGCGGCGACGGTCGCGCTCCTGGTCGGGACCCTCCTCGTGCTCGGCCACGGCACGAGGTCGCGGCCGGGGTGGCTCACCGCGTGAGCCGCGTCGCGGTCGTCGGCGCCGGAACGATGGGGAGCGGGATCGCGCAGGTGTTCTCGCAGCGTGGTTGGGACACCGTGCTCGTCGACGTGGCGCCCGAGCTGTTGGACAAGGCTCGTGGCACGATCCGTACGAACCTGGAGCGCCAGGTGGAGAAGGGCGCGCTGAGGCCGGAGGAGCGCGATGCGGTGCTGGCCCGGATCCGCACCGGCACGAGCCCCGAGGCCGTGGGCGACGCGTAGCTCGTGGTGGAAGCCGCGACCGAGAACCCCGCCGTCAAGTTCAAGATCTTCCGCGACCTCGACCGGACCGCCCCGGCCGGCGCGGTGCTCGCGAGCAACACGTC
>WNGJ01013977.1_pt1 | contig 12349 bp, 13 predicted proteins | sample 5400611 | NCBI WGS metagenome assembly WNGJ01 (sample SAMN13153375, study PRJNA577476) | soil metagenome | isolation source: 40 cm soil or saprolite under Garry oak tree replicate 1 | place: USA:California | collected 2016-06-15 | reverse complement strand
CCGGCGCGACGGCGTCAGGGCGCCACATCGGCGGGTGGAGCAGGACGTATCTCACGGGTTGACGCCAAAGCCGAAGCGCGCCAGCGCTCCTAGTCGGGAGAGCCGGCGCGCCGCCTCAGCACCTAGGCGAGTGACGGGGTTCGTTAGGACGACTTCACCCGCTGCAGGCCTTCCTCGGCCTCAGCGTAACCGGGGAAAATGACGAGAGCGCGGTTGAACATCTCCACCGCCTTGTCCTTCTGGCCGTGGTCCGAATACAGCAGCCCGCGTGAGTAGTAGGTCAGCGCTTCGGTCGGGACCTGGCGACCCATGCGCTGCTCCGAAGCCTGCCGCTGCAGCGCCGGCAGGTTCGCGTCCTTCATGAGCCGCGCCGCGATGTTGCGGATGATGTCGAACATGTGATCGCGCTGCATCCGCTCCGACTCCGTCTTCACGATTTCGCTCGTCTCGGTGTTGACGAGACGGACGTCCACGCGGAAGTCGCCGTAGAAATCGACGAACGTGCCGAGGACGACGTAGCGGGCACCCACGAGTTTCCCGACCTTCGCGGCAGTCTGCGGATCGACGCGACCCTGCGCGCCGAGATTCTGCTCATCGACCAGGCGCTGGATTTCCTGACGCTCGACCACGCGCGCTGCGGGATTCTGAGACAGCTCCGAAATCATCATCCCGGCGATGCCGCGCTCGAGGGCGTCGAAATCTTCCTTGCCCTGACCGTAGGAGCCACCGTTGCTGAAGGGGAGAACGGCGATACCGGGGCGGGTATCCTGGCTGCGCTGCTGCGCAGCGAGGAGCACCGGAACCAGGCTCAGGACCGTCATGACTGCACGCGTGCGCATAGCTACTCCTTCGGTCACAGGGTCAGCTTCATGCTTTCCTGGGCGGCCACCACTTCGAGCGAACCTCCGCGCGCCTTCGCGTACTTGCGCGCCGCCGCCAGCAAGCCATCCATCTCTTCGTCGCCGTGCTCGGGCTCGTGGTGAAACAACACGAGCTTCGTCGCGCCGGCATCCTGAGCCAGGGTCACCGCTTCTTCATAGGTCGAGTGGCCCCAGCCGCGGTGCTGCTCCAGCTCCTCCGGCGTGTACATCGCGTCGTGGATCAAGAGCTCGACGCCCTTCAAAAACGTCACGAAATCGCGGCGCCAGGTCTTCGACACGTCGTACTGCCCGCCTGCGCCGAGCTCGTTGTCCGTCACATAGGCCAGGCTGGGTCCGCCCTTCACGGGGGTCAGCCGGAATCCCAACGTCGTTCCCGGGTGCCGCAGCTTGATCGTCCGGACGCGGAACTCGCCGATCGAAAAGTCGTCCGTGTCCACCTGCTGCACCGTCAACTTCGCCGACAGGGCATCGAGCGGTACCGGAAACACCGCCGGATCCATCTGCTGCCGCAGGATTGCTTCGAGAGAGGTCGTCCCCTGACGCGATCCCCAGATCCGCACCGAATTGCCCGGCGCGAAGAACGGCTTGAAATGCGGCAGCCCTTGAATGTGGTCCCAATGCGCGTGCGACAGCAGAATTTCGACACGGGCGGCGCCGTTTTGTTTCGCCACCAGATCGAGCCCCAGCGCCCGGATTCCGGTACCGGCATCGAGCACGACGAGTTGGCCGCCTGTGCCTTCCACGGCGACGCACGGCGTATTGCCGCCGTACCGCGACGTCGCGACCCCGGGAGTAGGAATACTCCCCCGGGTTCCCCAGAAGGTCACCGTGTACGTCGTGCGTGTGGACACGCCTATACTCGGGCTAAGTTACTGGTAATTAGTGACGTAGAGCCGTGATGCGAGTCACGACCGCCCCGCCGCCTGCTCGAGCGAGCCGCGGTCTTTGATCACAATGTCCTTGCGACTTACGTCAATCATTCCCTTATCGACGAGCTCGCGCATGGTCCGCGACACTGTTTCGCGGGACGAGCCGATCATCTGGGCGATCGTGTGATGGGTGAGACGGCGCGTGATGCGCTGGCCGTCCGTTTCGTCGGCGAGGTCGAGCAGCAGTTGGGCGACACGGCCGTGCACGTCGAGCAGGACCAGACTGCCGACTTTTTCATCGACGCGGCGCAGGCGGCGTGACAGCTCGCGGAGCAGGGCGAGGCCGATGCCCGGCGCACTCTCGAGAATGCCCTGGAAGTCTTCGCGCCGCAGCACGTACAGCGTCGAATCCTCCATCGCGATGACGTGCGCGGAGCGTGGCTCGTCGTCGATCAACGCCATCTCGCCGAAGAACTCCCCTTCGCCGAGCACCGAGAGAATGACTTCGCGGCCATCCTCGCCGATGAGGACGACTTTGACCTGACCCTTCGCGACGACGAACAGCGCATCGCCGGGATCATCCTCGAACAGAATGACGGAGTTCTTCGGGTAGGTACGGTCGCGGGCGACCTCCACCACCCGCTGCAGGTCTGCGGTGGAGAGCTGGCTGAACAGGGGAACCTTCTGCAGCACATCGGTCGCAGACACGCGAACAGCTTACGGTGTGTCTAGAGCGGTGTCAATCGAAGCGGAGGCCAAGCCTTGCCCCCAAGTTGCTGTCCCGGCTATATTTCCGCACTTCATTTCGTCCGACCTTCAGGCAAGGATGCGTGCAGTGAAACCCGGGATTCACCCCAAATACCAGCGGGCAACTGTCCAGTGCGCATGCGGTAACACGTTTGTGACGCGCTCGACCACGCCCACGATTCACGTGGAAGTTTGCTCTGCCTGCCATCCCTTCTTCACGGGCAAGCAGAAGCTGCTCGATACGGCCGGCCGCGTGGAGCGGTTCCGCCAGAAGTACGCTACCAAAGCGAGCTGATCCGTTGGAGACCCGACTCCGCCAGGCGCTCGCGCGGGCGGAGGAGGTCGCCCGGCAGCTCGCCGAACCCGCCACCGCGCGCAATCCGGCCAAACTCAAGGCCCTCGGTCGGGAACACGCTCAGCTCGACGCCATCCGGCTCACCCACCAGCGTCTCGAACGCCTGGAGGGGGAACTAGGACAGGCGCGCGAGGTGCTCGCCGACAAGGACCCGGAGCTCTCCCAGCTCGCGCGCGCCGACGTCGAGCGCCTGCAACCGGAGATCGAGCGTCTCGAGGCGGAGCTGACCGAGCTGCTCACCCCCACCGATCCGTTCGACGATCGCGACGCCATCGTAGAGATCCGGGCCGGCACCGGCGGTGACGAGGCCGCGCTCTTCGCCGCTGACCTGTTCCGCATGTACACGCGCTTTTGCGAGCGGCGGGGATGGAAGGTGGACATCCTCTCGCTCTCCGAGGGGACGCTCGGCGGGCTCAAGGAAGCGGTGTTCGCCGCACGAGGTCCCAAAGCATACGGGACGCTGCGCTACGAATCGGGTGTGCACCGCGTCCAGCGCGTCCCCGTCACCGAGCAGCAGGGCCGCATCCATACGTCTGCGGCGACCGTCGCGGTCTTGCCCGAGGCCGAAGAAGTGGACGTCAAGATCGAGGACAAGGACCTCCGGATCGACGTGTTTCGTTCGGGCGGGCCAGGTGGCCAGAGCGTGAACACCACCGACAGCGCGGTTCGCGTGACGCACCTGCCGACCGGCCTCGAGGTGAAGTGTCAGGACCAAAAGTCGCAGCTGCAAAACAAGATCAAGGCGATGGAGATCCTGCGCTCGCGCCTGCTCGACCTCAAGGTGTCGGAGCAAGAGGCGGCCCGCTCGCGCGAACGGCGCGCGCAGGTGGGCACCGGTGACCGCTCACAAAAAGTCCGCACGTACAACTTTCCGCAGAACCGGGTGACGGATCATCGCATCCATTTTTCGACGCACAGCGTGGATCAAGTCTTGGACGGGAAGCTCGACGATCTGATCGCGGCCGTGAAGCAGGCGCAGGAGAAGGAACAGCTCAATGTATAAAGCGCCCCCCCCCGAGGTCTGGGCGGCCGTCTCCGGAACGACGGTCGGCGACGCCTGGTTGCGCCGCGACGAACCGAAATCGCCCGAGCTCCTCGCCAGGTATCGGGACGCGCTCGCGCAGCTGGAGCGCGGCGTGCCGTTCGCGTACGCCGTCGGCTCGGCAGGATTCCGCACGCTCGATCTCAAGATCGATCGGCGCGCGTTGATCCCGCGGCCGGAGACTGAAGGTCTCGTGGAGCTCGTCCTCGCGCGGTGCTCGAGCGGACTGGCCGCGGACATCGGAACGGGCTGCGGCTGCATCGCGCTGTCGCTCGCCGTCGAAGGCCGATTCGAGAGAATCGTCGCGGTGGAGCAATCGGCTGCCGCCGCGGCGCTCGCGCGGGAGAATTTGCAACGCGTGGCGCCCACGACTCCCATCGAGATTCGCGAAGGGGACCTGCTCGCGCCGCTCGGGGACACGGGAGACCGATTCCATGTCATCGTGTCGAACCCGCCCTACCTGTCGTTCGCGGAATACGCAGAGCTGGATCCGTCGGTCTCCCGTCACGAGCCGCGCGACGCGCTGGTGAGCGGCGCGGACGGCCTCGACGCGACGCGCGCACTCTTCGCGGGCGCGGCCGCGCTGCTCGAGCCGGGCGGTCTGCTCGCCCTCGAGATCGACGAACGGCGCGCCGCTGCCGTGCGCGCGCTGGGCACGAGCCATGGCTGGAACGTTGCAATTCATGCCGACCTGTTCGGCCGCCCGCGGTACGCGCTCTCTATCAAGGAGGGGTAGTGCTCGAAGAAAAGGCAGAGGATCTGGGGCGCGTGCTCGGCCAGACCGACGAATACAAGGCGTTGCGTCGTGCGACAGAAGCGCTCCGAGAAGATGAAGCGGTGCAGAAGGTGCTCGCGGAAGCGGAGCAGCTGGCGCAGGAGATCGAGCGCGCGGCGCAGCAGGGGAAGGAGCCGACCAAAGAACAGGTGGAGCAATACGACAAAGCGCTGCAGAGCGTGCAGGGCAACACGGTGTATCAGCAAATGGTCGCGGCGCAGGCGAACTTCGAGAAATTGATGGCCAGAATTAATGCCCGGATTTACGAGGGCATCAAGAAGGGCTCCGCGAGCCCCATCATTACGCTTGGCTAGGGACTGGGGCTTGGGCGTTCGGGACTCGGGGTTCTTCGTGGTGATCGAAGGTCCCGAGGGGGCGGGGAAGTCCACGCTCGTAAAGTGGCTCGTCGCGCGCCTCCAGGCGGAGCATCGGCGCGTGGTGCCCGTCCGAGAACCGGGTGGCACACCGATCGCCGAGGCCGCGCGGAAGCTGGCGCTGAAATCGCGCCACGACCGGGCCTTTGGTGCCGAGCTGTTCCTGTTCCTCGCAGCCCGCGCCGATCTGGTGGAGCGGGTGATCCGGCCCGCGCTCGCAGATGGCCAGATCGTCATCGCCGACCGCTTTGGATTGTCCACCATCGCGTATCAGGTTGAGGGACGGGGGCTGTCGCGGGTGGATGTCGAAGCCGCCCTGCGGGTCGCCACGGGGGGGCTCCAGCCTGATCTCACGCTGATCCTCGATATCCCGGTCGCGGTGGGGCGCGAGCGCCAGCGGAGCGCCGGCAAGGTCAAAGACCGCATCGAGCGTGAGGATGACCGGTTTCACACACGGGTTCGTGACGCATACCGCAGCGCATCCGGGCCCGGGATTGTTCATATTGATGCCAGTCAGACAAAGCGGGCCGTCCAGGAGGCCGCCTGGCGGGAAGTCACGGCGGTAACGGGGGGGACCCCATCACTGAGAGGGGCAGAATGATTCGTCATAAAGGGTCCGTGGTTGCCGTCGTTGTGCTAGCGGCGTTGGTCTCGGGCGGTTGGTTCCTGCAGCGGGAAACGGAGCCCGCCGGTTCGGTCTACCAACAGGCTCGGCTGTTCGACGACGTGCTGGCGCATGTCGCCGACTACTACGTCGATTCGCTCGACGAGCGCCAACTGTACCAGATGGCGATCGACGGCATGCTCGATCAGCTGAACGATCCCTATTCCGTGTTCCTGAAGCCCGACGACTTCCGGCAGCTCTCGGAAGCGACGACCGGCAACTACTCGGGGCTCGGCATTCAGATCGACGTGCGCGACGGGTGGATCACCGTCGTGGCGCCGCTGCCCGACACGCCGGCCGAGCGCGCGGGCGTTCTGACGGGCGATCGCATCGTCCAGCTCGACGGCCGCTCGACGGAAGGGTGGAAGCAGGATCAGGCGGTGAAGGAGCTGCGCGGCCCGGCAGGAACGCCGGCCGAGCTGCTGATCCGGCGCACCGGCGTCGACAAGCCGATCACGTATAAGCTCACGCGGGCCACGATTCATGTCCGCTCGGTCGATCCCCGGATCACGATGATGCTCGACGACCGTGTCGGCTACATCGCGCTCTCACCGGTCAGTGAGAGCTCGGCCCGGGAAGTCTCGCAGGCGATCGACACCTTGCTCAAGCAGGGGATGAAGTCGCTGATCTTCGACCTGCGCGGAAACCCGGGCGGACTGCTCGATCAGGGCGTCGCGGTGTCGGATCTGTTCCTCGACCCCGGCAAAGCGATTGTCGAAACACGCGGGCGTGCGCCCGGCTCATCGCATGAATTCAGCGACGCCAAACCGCAGCAGTGGCCGCGCCTCCCCATCGTGGTGATCGTCAACGGCGGGTCCGCGAGCGCCGCGGAGATCATCGCCGGCGCGTTGCAGGATCATGACCGCGCGGTGCTCGTCGGCACGCCGACTTTCGGCAAGGGATTGGTGCAGTCGTTCTGGCGTCTCACGCCGGAAACGGGCCTCAAGCTCACGACGGCGCGCTGGTTCACGCCGAGCGGCCGCACGATTCAGCGCGTGACGCGGAACGAAGCGGAGCAGGAAGCGCAGGTGATCGCGGCCCAGCGCGGGCAGGACACGAAGATCGATTCGACGGCGGTGTTCCACACCGACGCCGGCCGGACGATCTACGGGGGTGGCGGGATCCGGCCCGACCTCTACGTCGTGGCCGATACGTTCACGACCTCGGAGCGCGCGTTCGTCAAGACGCTGGGCGACAAGGTGCCGGTGTTCCGCGACGCCTTGACCGCGTACGCGATCGAGTTGAAGGAAGGCAACCGCCTGGCGTCGCCGAATTTCACCGTCACCGCCGGCATGGTGGACGAGATCGTGCGCCGCATCCGTGCCAAGGGCGCCGAGCTCCCGGATTCGGTTGTAGGTGGCGGGCGCAGCCTGATCACGCAGGAGCTGGGCTATGAGGCGGCGCGCTATGTCTTCGGACGTTCCGCGGAATTCCGCCGCCGCATGGCTGATGACGAGCAGGTAAAGCGCGCGCTCACGCTGGCCGATCGGGCTCGCTCGCCGCAGGATCTGCTCACGCTCGCCACCGCGCAGCCCGCTCCGTCCCCGGTTCGCAATCGGTGACCCACCAGTCGTCCCGCGCGATCGGGCTCATTGGGCCCGGTCGCGCGGGAGTCGGACTGGCTCTCGCACTGGCCCAGGCAGGATACTCCGTCCGCCTTCACGGGCGACATAAAAAAGGCGTAACCGCACCACCACCGCTGACCCTCACGATCGGCGACGGCGTCACGCCGCCGCCCTGGATCGGCGAGGTCGACGTCGTGATCCTCACGGTCAAGGACGACGCGATCACGCCGCTGGCGACGTCGCTCGCCAAGGCGCGGGCGATCGGCGAGCGCCACGTCGTTCTGCATCTCTCCGGCGTCCAGGGACAGGAGGCCCTCGGTCCACTGGTCACCAGCCGGGCGGCGCTCGGCTCGTTTCATCCCTTGCAGACGATCGTCGAGCCCGAGCGGACGCCGGCGCGGCTCAAAGGCGCCTGGGCGGCGGTCGAAGGGATGCCGCGGGCGATCGAGAGCGGCGAGCAGATCGCGCGGGACCTCGGTATGCGGCCGTTCCGCATCGCCACCAAGTCGAAGGCGATCTATCATGCGGGCGCGGTGTTCGCGTCGAACTATCTCGTGGTGGTCGAGGCGATCGCCCAGCGGCTGCTGCGGCACGCCGGCCTCTCGGACGCCGACGCCTGGGCGGCACTCCGGCCGCTGGTGGAAGGGACGTTCGACAACTTGAGCCGGCACGAGCCGCGCGAGGCCCTGACGGGGCCGGTGGTGCGCGGCGATACGGCGACGATCACCCGCCACCTCGAGTCGCTCGCCGTCGACGACGCGAAGCTGTATCGGGCGCTTGGACGAGCCGCGCTCGAGCTGGCACAAAAGCAGGGAATGGACGAGGCGACCGCCGCGAAAGTCGCGGAGGCGTTAGCTACTGATCTACCACCCGTACTCCGGACGTCGGGGAAAATCGGAATTCCCGGGCCGCAATCGCCCGGTTCACGCTGAGCTGTTGCAGGGTAATCGTGCGGCGCTGGCCGGACGTCTCGACGAGATCGATCCGCCGCACCAGGCCGTCCCGCCTCGAAATCCAGACCGTCGCCGCCGAGTAGGGAAGATCCTTGGCGCGCGGAGTCAGCGCGATCACATCCACCGCTCCATCCGGCAGCGAATCGGCGCGGACGTACGCGGTGTAGAGCCAGAGGCGCCGTCCGTCCGCCACGATGCGGTCGTTCTTCGGCTCGCTGAACCGCATCGCGAAGTAGTTGGGGCGCCGCTGGAACAGTTTGCCGCGTGTGGTATCGGGATCGCCGAGCATCGGGTTTTCGATGATCTGGATGAAGTCGGCCTGGAGCGTGCGGACGGTGTCGAAGGAGGCGGAGGCGCGGTCGAGTACCGGCCACGGGTCCACGTCGGCACGTTGGAACGTCGGCACGAGAGCGACGAACGCTAGCAACGTCATCGTGCCGACGTGCAGTCGTGCCGACGTGTACTTCATGCGCTTACGGCGGCGGGTTCCGCTACACGACGCCCAATCGCCTCCGCAATAATGCGCACCTCCCGCATCAGCTGCGCAAACTGGTCGGGGTAGAGCGACTGCGCGCCGTCCGACAGCGCGTCTTCGGGGTTGGGATGCACCTCGACCATGATGCCGTCGGCGCCGGCGGCCACCGCCGCGCGCGCCATCGGGATCACCTTGTCGCGCAGTCCCGTGCCGTGCGATGGGTCCGCGATGATCGGCAGGTGCGACAGCTTGTGGACGACCGGAATGGCGGTCAGATCGAAGAGATTGCGCGTCGCGGTGTCGAAGCTCCGCACGCCGCGCTCGCACAGGATCACGTCGTGATTCCCCTCGGCGAGCAAGTACTCGGCCGAGAGGAGCAGCTCCTGCACCGTGGCGCTGATGCCGCGTTTGAGGAGCACCGGCTTGCCGCAGCGGCCCGCGACCTTGAGCAGCGAGAAGTTCTGCATATTGCGCGCGCCGAGCTGCACGATGTCGGCCATCTCGGCGACCCAGCCGAGGCCGGTCTCATCCATCGCTTCAGTGCAGATCAGCAGCCCGGTCTCTTCGCGCGCCTTGGCGAGCAGCCGCAGGCCCGGCTTCCCCAGTCCCTGGAACGAGTAGGGCGAGCTGCGGGGTTTCCAGGCGCCGCCGCGCAGCACGACCGCTCCCGCTTCCTTTACCTGGCGCGCCGCCTCGATGATCTGGCGCTCCGTTTCGACGGAGCAGGGGCCGGCGATTGCCACGACTTCCGTCCCGCCGAACGCCACGCCGCCGGGGAGTCGAACGACCGTCGGATCGGCCTTCCATTCGCGGCTGACCTGCTTGTAGGGTTGGGAGACGTGAATGACCTCGTGAACGCCGGGCAGGCCCTCGAGGCGTGACGCGTCCACGCGGCCGTCGTTGCCGACAAGACCCACCGCGGTGCGTTGATTCCCAGGCATGGGTTGCGCCTGATAGCCCATCTCCTCGATGACAGAGATGACTTTCTGGACCTCGTCAGGCGTTGCGCCATGCCGCATTACGATCAGCACGACTAGCGTCTCCCATCTCCAATAGTGAAGCGATCGCCATCCTTCGCCGCCGACACCGGGCCGCCAAAGCGCGCGCCCGCAATTTTCGCCGGGTCCGAAGTTTCTACAGGAGGATAGAAGTGCGTCAAGACTAACCGCTTCGCTCCCGCTTCCTTGGCCAGATCCCCAGCCTGTTGGGGCGTCAGGTGGGTATCCATCGCCCGCTCTTCCGGCAAGGAACATTCCGAGAGCAGCACGTCGCACCCGCTTGCCCACCGCGCCAGCTCGCTGCTCGGCCCGGTGTCGCCGGTGTAGACGAGGCGTCCCTCCGGTGCCGTGAGGGAAACGGCTACGCTCTCAGTGGTGTGGGGAACGGGGAACGTCTCGAGATTCACGTCCGCGTTGAGCGGGAAGGGCTCGGCGTCGCGCACGTCGAGAATGCCGATGGGGAACCCGGGGTCGAGCAGCCAGTCGCCGTAGCCCTCGGCCAGCGTGCGCAGCAGCTGGACGACGCCGGGCGGCCCGAGGATCACGAACGGCTCGCGGCGCGGCGGCTCCGTCGTGTACTTGAGCGCGTACACGAGCATCGGCAGGTCGCTCCAGTGATCGGGATGGAAGTGCGTCAGGATGACGTGCGTCACCTGATGCCAGGGCAACCCGAACTCCGCCAGCCGGTGCAGCGCGCCCGAGCCGCAGTCGAGCAGCACGCGAAGATCGCCGCGCGCGACCCAGTGACAGGGGCAGGTGCGGCGGGCCGAGGGTGCAACCGTGCCGGTGCCGACGGTAACGAGTTCCATACTCACTTTCCGCGAAAGACGATCCGCTTGAAGATCAGCAAGCCGGGCGCCTTGAGCTTGGCGAGATACACGCCCGCTGGCAACAGGTGCCCATTGCCGGCGCGGCCATCCCACATCAGACGCGGGTCACAGATCCCGCCGCTGCCCGACCCGCGGCCATAGCGGCCGGGTGCCAAAACGCCGGGGAAGTCAGGCCCGGGAATGAAGCGGCGCACGAGATTGCCGCGCAGATCGAGAATGTCGAGGTCAACCGATCCCGCTAATGCGAGGTCAAACCACAGGCAGGTCGAGTCCCGGCCGGCGGTGGGGAAGGGGTTCGGAAAGTTTTGGTAGAGGAGGGTCGACGTCGGCATACCGAGATCTACGACGAGAAACGATCCCTGGCTTCGGACGGTGCTCGTATCGGGCCCGGCGTGCACCGTCAGGAACCACCGATATGCGGTGTTGCGCTCGAGCGGCTGCGTGAGCGCGAAGCTCGTATCAGTCAGATTGGCGACGTTGAAATCCGTGACACCCGTGGCCACGCGCTGCACGTCCAGGTCGAAGACGAGTGGCCCCGGCGGCGATGATACCTGCACCGGCTTCCACGTAAAGGTCGGCTGGGCGGTGTCGATGACCATTCCGGCGGGATTGCTGAGCGACGTCAGCGTCGCCCAGGCCGGTACGAGGACCGGTCCAATCACGCCGCTCGTCGCGGTCTCGCCGCTCGCCGCCGTCGCATCGACGCGCCAGAAGACGTTGCCCGGTTTGAGCGCGGCGGTGAGCGCGAAGGCTGGCGCGCTGAGCGCCGTGTCGGCGATGGGGGCGGCCAGTGTGCTGTCGCGGCTGATCCGGAGCCGATAGGTCACTGGTGAGGCGGAGGCGGGCACCGTGCCCACGGTCCAGGAGAACGTCGGGGTGATCGTCGGCAACGGGCCGGCGGCGGGCAGCGGGGAAGTCGCGGTGACGCCGCCGGGAAACACCGCGGCGGCGGCGACGTCTGGACGACCCCAGCCATAGGTCGTGTCGGGTGCGGCGCGTTTGGTCGCCGTGCTGCGAAACGCGGCCCGCACGTCCATGGGGAGCAGCGCTGGATGCATCTGCTTCACGAGCGCCGCGCTGGCGGCGAGCAGTGGCGTGGCGAACGACGTGCCGTCCTTGCGCTGCACCTGGCCGACGCCCGTCACCACACAGACGGCGACCCCTGGGGCGGTGAAGTCCGGCTTGATGCGCCCATCGGCAGTCGGGCCGCGCGACGAGAAGGGGGCGATCGTACCGAGTGAATCCTCCGCGCCGACCGTCAACACGGAATCGCCGTCCGCAGGCGTGGAGATCGAGCGCGAGAACGGCCCCCCATTGCCGGCGGCGGTGACGACGAGAATGCCGCGCTGCGCAGCCAAATCGGCGGCGACCGTCGTCACCGCGACGTCGCCGTTCAGCTGCGACGGCGTGTAGCTGAAGCCATTGTCGAAGGCGTAGTAGCCGAGGCTTGAGGAGGCGATGTCCACGCCGATCGAATCGGCCCACTCGAGCGCGGCGACGTAGTTGTCTTCCTCGACGCGTGTCTCGCTGCGGATGTCTTCGGTCTTCGCAAGCAGGAAACTCGCGCCGCGTTCGATGCCCTGAAGCCGGCCCCCAACCTCACCGGCGAACAGCGACCACGTTGCGGTACCGTGAAATTGCGCCCCGCTCACGTCCTTGCCCGGCTGGTCCTTCACGGTGTCGTCATTGAATACGAAGTCGTGCTGTGCGGTGATCGTGACGCCGTTGAACGCGGGGTTCGCGGTGTCGAAGCCCGCATCGAGGATCAAGATGCGGACGCCAGTCGCGTCGATGCCCTGATCGGTGAGCGGCCGGAGGTGG
>WNGJ01009943.1_pt1 | contig 12349 bp, 11 predicted proteins | sample 5400611 | NCBI WGS metagenome assembly WNGJ01 (sample SAMN13153375, study PRJNA577476) | soil metagenome | isolation source: 40 cm soil or saprolite under Garry oak tree replicate 1 | place: USA:California | collected 2016-06-15 | reverse complement strand
AACGGTCAGTTTCAGCATTGTCTGCAATGTTGGTATCCAGGAGATAGAGCGGGACACGTCCAACGTCCGCTCGCCAAACTTGAGCCAGCACCTCACGCCCGCGGATTGTGATCGCGATCTGTACGGTCGTGCCGTTCCCATTCCTGATTAAATGAATCGGCAGTTCAGTAGGGTGCGTCTCACCGTAGTGTTCTTCCTGCCAGCTATCCTTCCGCAAACTTTGGCGAAAATATCCATAGCGATAAAGCAAGCCTACGCCGAGCAACGGCAAACCAAGATCGCTGGCCGACTTGAGATGGTCCCCCGCGAGAATGCCCAGCCCGCCTGAGTAAAGCGGTAATGAATTGTGAACACCAAACTCGGCGCAAAAATAAGCCACCGGATGCTCGGGAGTGATGACCCTCGCCTCCGGAGAGCCTGGCGAAGTCGATGCTGGTGCAATATACGTTTCAAAAGCATCGCTCAGCCGGCGCACTCGCTCGACGTACAGCGGATCGGTGGCAAGCTGGGCCAAACGAAAAGCAGAAGTTCGGGCAAGTAGCTGTCGCGGATTTTGTTCACAGTCTTCCCAGATGTTCGGATCGAGATCGCGAAAAATAGTGGGCCCATCGGGCGCCCAACTCCACCAATAGTTCCAAGCCAGCCGTTCCAGCGGTTTCAATGGCGCTGGCAAAATGTTTTGATTGTCTGTTGAGTTCTTAAAGAGTTCTGTGGTTTCGATCATTCGAATCTTTTGTCTCTGATACTAGTTTTCTCTCATTCAACACCGGTGGCTTTAGCCCGGTGGCCGCAGCGTGGCGTGTGGCGGAAACCGTTTAAACGGTTTCATGCTCTCGAGGTCCCAAAGATCACCGGGCTAAAGCCACGGTGTGAATGAGACCATTTCCATCCGCACCAGGCGGGCCTTGCGTCCTATCCTGGTCAGAAGAACTTTGGCCCATGTAATGAACGACGTGCATTTTGCTAATTATTTGCTAATTATGTTTGGGCAATTTGCGTCCGTAATAAAGCGGAAGAGTCTACCCGAATTTCTGATTCTTCAGAAACGCGCCCGCGTCGCTCTGTTGAAAAAATATGAGCCGCACTTCGTTAATAACCTGATCGGCAGAAAGAAATTTCTTGATTGCTTGCGAGGAAATTGCCGCAGCTTCATGGCGGGGATATCCGTACGCGCCGGTCGCTATTGAGGGAAACGCAATCGAATCAATGCGGTGTTGGGAAGCAAGCAGCAGGGAATTTCGGTAACAAGCAGCCAACAAGTCCGCTTCACTTCCTCTGTTCTCGCCATAGATCGGTCCAACAGTATGGATCACATATTGCGCCGGTAGATCACCGCCGGTCGTGATCGCGGCTTCGCCGGTAGGTAGCCCTTTGGGGTAGGTTGTCTTCCGAATTTGCTCGCACTCACTCAGAATCTGCGGACCACCAACTCGGTGAATCGCACCATCGACACCCCCGCCCCCTCGCAGGGTCGAATTAGCAGCGTTTACTATGGCGGTCACTTTTTGTTGTGTGATGTCCCCTACGACAACAAGCACTCGCCCATCCAAAAATTCCTCAGCTTCCACTGCCATCGATCCTACTCGTCGCCTCTGGGCTCGGTACGGACTTCGTCGAACATGTCCTGGCGACGAAGAGCTTCGGCAACTCCCTTCGCTTTGTGCTCGGTCAAAGGATGTTCGGGGTCAGTGCTCGCGATTTCAAAGACACGTTCGTCGAGCATGACAACGCCGAGAGAACCCAACGTCACGCCCGGCGAAATCTGTATCTCGTCCATGTTGTGGATCCGAAATCGGCCTTTTTGTTCAACCCAATCCTCGATGAAGGGGTCGCGCAAGGCGTGCTCGGCCTCACTTTCGGAAAGATATGCTCCTTCGACGATGAGACAATATTCGCGCACTTTTTTGACTATGAAGCGTGAGCCATCATTGGACCAAAACCACCGGCAGGTAATCCGGATGCTGCAACTTTAACACCGCCCTTTCCCCATCGCCAAGTTTTCTGGCGCCCCGGTGGCGCCTGTCAATTGGTTGCAGCATAAACGCCGCCGAGAGCATATATCTCTCGACGGCGTCATTATGGGCCCGTTACTTGTTAAGCCTCAATAGGCTCGCGCAAACTGCTGGTTCAATGTCTGTTTCAATCGCGCGAAGTAGGAGTCAAAGGTTACAAATCCATTCGTCCCCTGGAAGAAAGCCTTTCCTCCCGTGTCCACCGAGGGCGCATAAAAACTAAAGATCGCCACACGACGTTTGTTCGCTTCGGCAATCGCACGGTCCAGATCCACTGTATGACCGGCGGCGGTTGAGTCGAAGCCACGCGAAACATCTAAACCATCAGAGACTAGCAAGACGGCGTTTGGGTTGTTCCATTCGCCCTTGAATTCCCGCAGCGCTTCTATCACTTCAACATAGGGATTGAATGCTGAGCTAGCAGTGCTTGCCGTGGGGATGCGCAGCGATCTGCCGGCTTGATCAAGATCGTTGGTAAAGGGCTGGCGCACTTGCAGCGAGCCCGAAGTTATGTAGCCAACCATCACGCGCGATCCCTTTGGCAAAGATTGAATGAAATCACGAGTGACGCCAATTTCATTACTAACCTGTGACACGAGATCGTCCTGTATCAAAACTGCAATATTCAAAGGCTCCATTACCTGGGACCTTCTCTGCCCGTTATCATTGTTTGATGACTTCGCGGCGACAGCTGAGATCAACGAAATAGCAACGAAAAATACCGCTGCCAGAGACACTAATTTCCTGTAGTACATGACTGTTACATCTCCAGAACTTACCAAATGTTTCCAGCCGTTCAGATGCGACAACTACTCCGAAAGGTGGCCTTGAATTGGGAGAATCACTTGTTGTCTATTTCATTGTGTGAAGGGCCATTGGTCAACTTGCCTTTGACCTTCGCCGTCAGATAAATTACTTGGTAAATCACGGAACACATCCTGCCAAACCACGAAAAAGTTGTATCGACGCGGATGGGTATCCTTCGCCGAAATTCGCATGTCTGAAAGGAATCACAGTTATGAAAGTCTATCCGACTGAAGCGATCCGTAACTTCGCTGTCATTGGACATGGCGACGCAGGGAAGACGCAGTTGATCAGTTCACTTCTCTACGTCGCCGGAACAACACCGCGTTGGGGTAAAGTCGATGAGGGCACCACGGTTACAGATCATGATGAAGATTCCATAGCTAGAAAAATCACTCTTAATACTGCATTAGCGCATTTAGATCATCGCGATACAAAACTGAATTTTATTGATTCACCGGGATACGCGGCATTTGTTTCCCATGCGCGACCTGCGCTGCGCGTGGCCGACTGCGCTATCGTTGTGGTCGACGCCGTAAAGGGCGTCGAAGTGCAAACGGAAAAGACCTGGGCCTATGCCAATGAGTTTATGGTTCCCCGCATAATGGTGATTACCAAACTTGATAAAGAGCACGCAGACTTTGGCAAAGCTCTCACCAGCGCTCAAAACACTTTCAGCCGGGCAATCATTCCCTTCACGCTGCCCATCGGTAATGAAAAAGACTTTCGCGGTATCGTTGATGTTGTGCACATGAAAGCCTACGAGCTTGACTCTGAAGGTCACGCCAAAGAGATCGACATCCCAAAGGAAGGCCGAGACTTCGTGGACAAGACGCGCGAGCGTTTGGTCGAGCTTGTAGCCGAATCCAACGACGCCTTAATGGAGAAATACTTCGAACAGGGAACACTCGACGAGGCGGACATTCTGCCAAACATCAATAACGCAATAGCGCAAAGTAAGCTTTGTCCGGTGTTTGCTGTCTCCAGCATCACCCAGGTCGGGTTGCGCGCCCTGTTGAATGGTCTCGTCGACTACGCGCCTGATCCGGCGCATCACGAGGCCGAGTATGGCAAGGCTGTCGATGCGGGTTCGGATGCGGAAAAACTTTCGCGCAAGTACAACGATAGCGAACCATTCTCCGCTTATTGCTTCCGCACAGTTGCGGATCCCTTTGCCGGCCGCATCAACGTGATGAAGATCTTCAGCGGGCACCTGCAAACTGATGCCAATGCACTTAATTCTACGAGAGGAACTATGGAGCGGCTTGGAGCACTGCATGTGACGCAGGGCAAACAGCTCGACAAGGTGCCCGAGGCCCACGCCGGCGACATTATTGCCTGCGTCAAGCTAAAAGAAACGCAGACGGGCGATACCCTTTGCGATAAGCAGGCGCCGATAGTCTACGATCCAGTGGAGTATCCCGAGGCAGCGATAGCCTTTGCTATTGAGCCAAAGTCGCGACAGGACGAGGAGAAAATCAGCGTGGCCCTGCATAAGATTCTGGAGGAAGACCAAGCGCTTCACTTCAGTCGCGACGCGCAAACGAAAGAATTCCTGCTGGCTGGCTCGGGACAGCTTCACGTTGAGACGGTGGTCGAGAAGCTCAAGAAACGTTATGGCGTTGAGGTCGCCCTGCATCCGCCCAAAGTTCCTTACAAGGAAACGATCACGCAAAGAGCGGAAGTTCAGGGCCGTCACAAGAAACAGACGGGCGGTCGTGGTCAATTCGGCGACTGCAAGGTCGTATTCGAGCCGCTGCCGCGCGGCTCGGGTTTCGTTTTCGAAGACAAGATTTTCGGTGGTTCAGTCCCACAACAGTTTCGACCCGCGATCGAGAAAGGGATCATCGAAGCGGCAAAACAAGGAGCTATAGCGGGCTATCCGCTAGTGGACTTCAAAGTCCAGTTGATCGATGGCTCGTATCATCCTGTTGATTCCGATGAGCATTCGTTCAGAGCAGCGGGCCGTAAGGCTTTTCGGGCAGCAATGGAGAAGGTCAGACCGTCGATTCTCGAGCCCGTGATGGATGTTGAGATTGCCGCGCCACAGGAGTACAGCGGCGACATTATGGGCGATCTGAATTCACGGCGAGGACGTGTACAGGGAATGGAGACGAGCGGCAAACAGCAAGTGATAAAAGCTCAGGTGCCCATGGCTGAGATGCTCAACTACCAATCGACTCTGAATTCAATCACGGCGGCACGTGGCTCTTTCCATATGCAATTCTCCCATTACGATCCCGTGCCGGGCCAACTGGCGCATAAGATCGTAGAACAGTCGCGTGCTGAAGGTCGAATCAGGGGTGGGGAAGAAGAAGAGTAGCAAGCGGCGAACGACACGAGTAATTACCGGGGCTGAGAGCGAATCATTTTGCATTTATCATTTTTCATTTTTCATTTGCCATTTACTTCTGAGCGCTCGAGAGTGATGTGGCGCTCTTGAGTGATCCGGCAAATGCGGGCTTACGTTGACGATGTTAGGCCGCTATCAAGATATTTCGGAAGTGCGAGCGCTCGATGAAGAGAAGGCACATCCATTCAGACCTAAATGGTCAAATGATAAATCTGAAATGAAAAATGATTCGGTCTTCAAGGTGTAGTCAGCACACACGAAAATAAAATAGGCCACCCGAACTGACTAGGGCGGCCTTCTTTCTGGGTTTGACTTAAGAATTACTCTGGGCTGCCAGGCTTGCGAACCCTCATCTGTACTGCTCCCGGCGCTGGCGGTCCCGGCATACCTTCTTTGACTGTATAGCCGGCAGGAACTTCGAAAAGCGATTTCGCAGGTTCGTCGCGACTAATATTGGTCAGACGGTAAATTGTTTCTCCAAAACGCGGATCGGTGTGACGACTCATTACTACCATCTGCAATTCGGGTGAGTACCATCGTTCATTCACCACCTCAATTGGCCTTTCGTTTCCGATCTCACCGGCCGGGATCGCGAAGGTGGTGCGTGTGCCCTCGGCCTCAACGCCCTCAAACACCTGTTTGCCAAGCGACTCCTTGACAACGTTGTGGTTTGGGTCTTTGTCCTTTCGTACGAACATGAAGTTGGTACCAAGACCCCCTTCAGTTCTCAAACTGAATTGTTCGCCCTCGGGACCAGGCGCTCCCGGTGGCGGCGGACCAGGCAGCGGCCCCGTTTGCGTCCTGAAAAAGGTGCGTCCGCTGGTTCCTGCCACAACCCTCACAGACTTTTCTCCGCCGGCTCCTGGCGGTGGCGGACCGTCGGGACTATTGGCTCGCACCGGCATGCTTTCAAAATGAAAAGGCATGCTCTTGTGGGCCACACGCGATCGGCTATCGAGTGCGTAACTCACACCGGCAACCGGGTCGTTGATAAAGATTGTTTGCAATGGCTCGCTTCCCTCGCCGACGCCTCCGAGCAGCTTGAGAGTCTGGTCTCGCCGTGTGCGCCCTTCGCCATCACGATAAAGCGAGGTCGTGACTTTATTGACGATGCGATTGCCATCGCCCAGTGTTTGTTTTGTCTCGGTGACAGCCTGCGCCGAATAAGGAGCGCTCTTCACAGGCTTACCCTCAAAGTTGACTTCCGACGACATAAAAACAAACGTATCTCCCGCAGGCGGAGGAGGGCCGTCTGGTCCTTGAAACACCTGTGTTTCGACGACGACGTTAGGGTCGGGCGCCGGTTGCGTTTGTTGAGCAAGAGCAACAACGCTCACTACCGCCAAACCGGTAAGAGAAATCCCAGCCAGTATCCCGAATATTCTTTTCATCTTCCTTTTCCTTTCAGCCGGCACAGGCCGGGTTAATTAGATTACTTTTCGTCTGCTTTGGCTATTGAATGAACCTAATTGCGTGAGCCACACCATCAACGCCAAGCAATACATCTGCTTTGACTCTTTCGTTGTAGCGATCCATGTTCACTGGCAGTCCAAAACTGGCCATTGCTGAACGCGGCAATTCGACTCGAACTATCTGCCCTCCGTCCTGGAAATTCGCGGCATTCAAGTAACCAAGCGGCATAAACTCAGTCGCGATTTCCTTCGATATGTGGTTTGCCACAGGCGTGGTCATTTTCTTTGGAACGGGATGAAGGCGAGCGCTCGCCAAAATATTGCTTGCGCGTTCTTTCGGCTTCCAGTTAACCGAATGCTTCACATTTTTCGCGGGCCCGTCAGGCAAAGAGCCATTTACCAGCTTTCCAGGATCTGTCTGCTCACCGCGCTCTATCGCGACCTGAGGTATCTGATCTGTAGACCTTGCAATTTGCCAGCGAACTGCCACTCCACTGCCCACAATCAACAAAACTGCTGCTGCCGCACTGATCCAGTAACGCCAGCGTCCGCCAGTCAATGAGACAGGCTGCAAAGCTCTCCGTTCTCGAAAGACCTCGAGTAACTGCTGCTCGAGTTGGCTTGGCGCCTGCGCGGATTCTGTTTCTCCCGCTAACAGCTGCATGCCGCGGGTCAACATGTCTTCGTTGCGGAGTCGCAACGCGCAGCGCGAACACTCGTCACTGTGTACCAGCGCCTCTCGCCGGATATCGATTTCCATCATTCGTCGCCGCGCCAACTCCCCAACGACGCTTTCAAACTTTTGACAGTTCATGCGAAACACCTCGCTGACTTCACGGTCGCTGAACTCGTGCTCTCTTCATCTACTGGTCGTAACTTTTCAAGCAGAAGTGCACGAGCCCGATGCAGCCGTGAACGAATCGTCCCGATGGCAACACCGAGAACCTCCGCCGCCTCGACATAACTCAAATTCTCTAGCTCGCAAAGGACCACAACTTCGCGATACTTCTCCGGCAGACTCAAGACTGCCTTTCTCACCGTCTCTATTGTTTCCGCGCGCGTAAGGTCGTCTAGTGGCCCCCTGTCTCCCGCCGGCTGTCCTGCAAGAGCGGCTTCCTCAAAATCATCTGCCATTGGAGTCAGAAACTGTTCACCACGCAGACGTCGCAGCACGTAGTTACGCGCAACGCCCAGGAGAAACGCATTGAGCGAACCGCGAGCGGGATCAAAAGCCTGGCCTTCTCCCATTAGAAAGATAAAAACCTCCTGCGTGACGTCTTCAGCAATAGCGGGTAGCCCACACATTTGCAGAGCAAATCGATAGATGCCTGCCTGACGCCGCCGGTATAGCAATGCCAGGGCCTCTTCATCTCCGGCAAGCATCGACCGAAGCAGTTCACTATCACTAGAATCGCTTTTTGGTTTCATCGTATAAGTGACGAACCGGGCGGTATCATTCCGTATTCGCATAAATGATCGGGAAAGTTCCAGAAAGTGGCGGGAACTCAGTTCTATCACTGTCCATACCGCGAAATGAACTCAGGTGAGCGACGGCGCAAACTTAGCCATTCCGCAAAGATGTCAGCATTCTGCAGCCAGATATTTAGCCATTGGACCATCTCTTGCGCGTCCAGACGTTTCTCTTCGTTAGCGGTCTTGCTGCGGGTCAACAGCTGAAGCTCACGCTTGAACTTCAAGGCAAGTTCACGCAAACGCACTAGTCCTACTTCATCACCCAACTCTGCAAATTCCTTGCGCACGGCGTCAAACTTTTCGATCGTGTCGGCCGCCTCGGCCAAGGTTGAGAAGCTCGGCTGTTCCGGAAACAAGGATTCCAAAGAAAGTTGCTGTCGCCAGCGAGTGTCACAATCGAGCACTTCCGGGTGTCGCAACAACACCCCCTCGTCCGCAAGCATTCTTGCTATAGAGGCTGGACTTTCTGCCGCGCCCGGACCAAACGACTGGAGAATCACTCGTTGGATGTGTTCCAACTCTCGAGCTCCGGCGGACTCACAGCCGAGCTGGCCCCAAACCTCAATGACTAGCGCGCGCTTTGTTTTTGCTCGATTCACCTTTTTCCGCTCATCCCTTCCGCCCTACGAGTCCTTGCGCTACACTCAGATTGCTCAGACCCAGCCGGCAGGAAACTGCAGGTTAACTTCCATGTTGTTGAATATTCGCTCTGAAAGAGTCCAACTGCGCCTTCTGACGGCCCACTTAGCCCTGCTGTTTATGATCTTGTTGGTGTGCGGCTCGACTGAATTGGCTGCCCAACAGACCTTCAAGATTGGCAAAATTGAGTTCGAAGGGCTCCAGCGTCTGTCCGCCGAGGACATGATTGAAACTTCGTCCTTGAAGATTGGACAGCCGTTCGATGTCTCCGTGCTCGATGTCGCAGCCCAGCGCCTTATGGACAGCGGCCTTTTCAAGAATGTTGCCTACCGGACTCATGCTAATCGAGACCAGATCACAATAACTTTCCAGGTGGAAGAGACAAAGGGCGGAGACTCCCGCGTACTCTTTGACAACTTTATCTGGTTTACTGATGAGGAACTAGTCGCGGCCGTGCGGAGAGATGTGCCGTCCTTTTCGGGCACAGCTCCGGATCTCGGAAGCGGCACTCTGACGATCATTCACGCATTACAACGCCTTCTGCAGGAGCATAACATCGAGGGAACGGTTGAATACATGGCTTCCCAAGATGCGCCGGGAAGCCCCGTTCAGGAACATGTTTTTAATGTAACCGGCATCAACATACCGATTTGCAAACTCCATTTTCCGGGAGCAACAAACGTTTCCGAAGCAAAACTGGTTGAGAGCTCCAAAGCCCTGCTCGGGAACGACTATTCAAGAAAGTTTTCGAGCTTGTTTGCTACTAATAATCTCTTCCCAATTTATCGCGAGCTAGGACAGTTGCAGGCGGCTTTTGCTCCGCCTGTGGCTAAACCGGAAACCAGTGCGAAGTGCAAGAGTGGAGTAGACCTGACAATTCCAGTGGCTGAGGGTTACGTTTACAAATGGGACAAAGCGGAATGGTCCGGCATTAGCGCTCTGACAGCACAGGAGTTGGATGCGGCCCTAGGTATGAAGCCCAGCCTGCCTGCAAATGGCCTGGCTCTCGACAAGGGCTTCGTAGCCGTTCAGAAAGCCTACGGCAGGAAGGGTTATCTTGCGGTTCAACTTCGCAATCATCCAGAGTTTGACGACAACGCCCAGAAAGTAAGCTACAACATCGACGTGCGCGAAGGTCCGCAGTATCACATGGGCAAACTTTTTACTAAAGGACTCTCCGAAAGCGCGACCAAGATGTTGATTCAAGAGTGGAAACTAAAACCGGGTGACGTCTTCGACCTGGGATACCCGATGGAGTTCTCGCAGAAACAAATGGGACAGATTCTGCAGAGCGCGTTTGAGGAGCGGCGCGCTCAGGGCAAACCGGCGCCCCACATCAAGAGCGACCTCAAGATGAACAAGGAAACACTTACAGTCGATGTCACTTATGAGTTAACGAACTGAGATTTGTGTTGGGGCGTCCCTCCGTGGGCGCCCCAAGTCGCATGGAAAGGGCGCCCACCGAAAGGCGCCGGAGGGACGCCCCTACAGGAATTCGGCAGCGGAGGACGACGCGAGAAAGTGGCTTGCGAAGTTTCGTTAAAATGGATTTACAAATCTCTTCCACCGATAAGACAACGAACGTGCGTCTCGGCGTTGCGGAGGCGCGTTCTTTCCTCACCCGCGTAGCGAACATATTTGGGGAGAAGTCATTCGAGCCACATCCACTGTTTACCGGGGGCCATGCCCAGACACTGGCAGCCTATGCATGGCCGCGGCGCTACCGTTTCGAGAGTCCGCGGGACGAAGAGCGACTTTTTGAAATCGAGAAGGATGTTAAGGTGCTCGCTCATTGCCGCTGGCAACTACATCCTGCCGCACACTCTACTATCGTTCTCTGGCATGGAATCGAAGGCTCAACTGCTTCCATCTACATGATAGCGATGGCCCATAAGGCTTTTCGTGCGGGCTTCAATGTCGTTCGAGTAAACTTTCGCAACTGCGGGGGCACTGAACATTTATCGTCAACGCTGTATCACGGCGGTATGAGTAGCGACTTGCGAGCGGTCATCAATGAATTGATCGAAAGAGACGGGTTGAAGCGGATCTTTCCGATTGGTTTTTCACTCGGTGGCAATCTGGTGCTGAAACTCGCCGGTGAATACCAGGAGGATCCACCCAGAGAAGTTGTCGCCATCTGCGCTGTCTCGCCTTCGGTAGATTTGAGAGCCAGCACGGACTTGATCCTGCTGCGAAAAAACTGGATCTATCACCAGGACTTTATGCGCCGCTTGAAAAAGCGGATTCGCACCAAACAGAAGCTTTACCCGCAGCTATACGATCTCAGCAAACTCACACTGGTGCACACGATCAGAGACTTCGACGAGCACTACACCGCTACCGCGCATGGGTTCAATAACGCCGACGATTACTATTACCGGTCGAGTTCCTTGCGCGTTGTCGCAAGGATTTGTATTCCTACTTTGATCCTTCATGCGCACGACGACCCATTCATCCCTTTCACGCCCTTGCGAGAACCCGATTTAGCCGCGAACCCTTTCATCCTTCTCCTGGAGACCAAACGAGGGGGGCACGTCGCATTTATTTCCGCAAAGAAAATTGGTGAAGATCGATTTTGGGCTGAGAATCGCGCTATTGAGTTCTGCCTGTTAGCTGACAGCGCGCTTGCATCCCAGGGTCCTACTTCTGAATCTGCTTCAAGAGACGCAAGGCATGATTGCGGGCTATAAGTGGTATGTGTTCATCAGTGCTGAGGTCTTTAAGTAGCGGGACCAGCTGGACTGGATCGGAGAAGCCGTTTCTCTTTAGCATCGATTCCATGACTTCCATTAGTTTTGGCGCGTTCAGTGGCTGATTTTCACGAGCGACCCCTATGTCGAAAACAAATATCGCTTGATCGGCTGCGCGTCGATACTCGGCTACCAGCGCTGCGGCATTGCTGTTGTGAGTCCAGTTGAATTCAGCCACACGCTTGCGTTCCCCTTGTTCCATCCCAATACGCATCGTGCCTAGATGCGCGAATTGTTGGCTCGCCTGATAATTGGTATCCGAATCCAGGAATTGCAAGCCGACCCAAAGCGCGGAGATCCGGGCCAAAGCGGCCTGCGACAATTGCACTGGTTCGACGACCGGAACGTCTTCGTTTGATCGCTCAAAAGTGACTGTCCCGTGCCCACTTGCATCGTGTTCGAGGACGATGTGTTTGATGTAAAACCTGGGTTGCGAGAACTCGTACGAGTATTTGACGGGGCCGACTTTTTTTTCTGCGACGATCGCAGCGGGCGGCTGCGGCCGCGCATTCTGTTTGTTGCTGGATGGATCCTGAGCGCAAGTGAAAATCGCCGCGCTCAAAATCACGAGCGCGGCGGAGAGAATGTGCTTTACTAAACTTCGCTTCTTCACTCGAACTTTACAGATACCAGTTTAGAAACGCCAACCTCTTCCATGGTAACCCCATAGAGAGCGCGGGCCATTTCCATTGTACGCTTGTTGTGCGTGATGACAATAAACTGCGTGTGCGCCGACATCTGGACTACCTTATCAGTAAAGCGTCCAACGTTTGCTTCGTCAAGTGGAGCATCTACTTCATCCAGCAGACAGAACGGTGCGGGCCGGTAGTGGAAAATACCGAGCACCAACGCCAGCGCGGCCATCGCCTTCTCACCACCTGACAGCAACAGAACATTTTGCAGGCG
>WNGJ01006537.1_pt1 | contig 12349 bp, 11 predicted proteins | sample 5400611 | NCBI WGS metagenome assembly WNGJ01 (sample SAMN13153375, study PRJNA577476) | soil metagenome | isolation source: 40 cm soil or saprolite under Garry oak tree replicate 1 | place: USA:California | collected 2016-06-15 | reverse complement strand
CGCTGGGCGATTCCCCGTCAGGTGTGGATGCGCTTCTTCGAGTCCGCCGAGCACGAGATCGGCATCCTGGCCTACAGCGCCCTGTTCCTCGCCAAGGACTCAGGCATCCTGGGCATCCTCGCTGACAAGGGCTGCGCCAGCGTCACGGTCAGGATCGCCCTCGGCGACCCGGACAGCCCTCACATCGCCGAACGCGGCACCGAAGGAGACATCAGCGACGCCATGTCCGCCAAGGTCCGCAACGCCATCGTGCTCTTCCGCCCACTCGCCGAGGTCGAGAACATCGAGATTCGGCTTCACCAGACCGTCTTGTACAACTCGGTCTACCGAACCGACGATCGGCTCCTCGTCAACCAGCACATCTACGGCATCCCCGCCCCCCATGCGCCCGTCTTTGCGTTCCGAAAGGCCACTGGCGGTGAATTGGTTAGTACTTACCTTGAAGTCTTTGAACAAATCTGGGCGGACGCCGCTGAGTTGCGCTGACTTCGCATCGTGGGACATCTGAGACGACGGTACCGGGATTCGCTGGTCTTAAACGTTTAGTCGGCGCATACCCTTACCACATGGTTCCTTGCCGAGATCCGCGCTCTACCTGCTGGTTCTCCGGAGTGCCCCGTTGATCGTCACAACATAACACGCCCACGCGAGTAGTCCTTGCCATGTGGTTACCCACCTGCTAGAACCTAACTGTAGAAAATTCTTCTACGTTCCGTAGAAACGACGGGGCAAGAAGAAGCCCCCGTTCTGACGCAAACCATGACGGGGGCTACTCCTTCCGAGGTCGGCAGGGGGGTTGGACTAGAGCCTTCCTCCCCTGTCGATCCACCAGAACAGGGCATCCAGCATCGCCCGGATGACCGCCTGCGTGGCCACGCCGACGATCTCTGGCCGAAGCCGGGTACTCTGCTGAGGCGGCTTGCGCCGTCCCTCGTGCTCCTTGGACATGATGTCCTTCCTTTCCCCGGACTCTTGTTAAGAGAGCCGAGCGGCCGGGTTCGATCGACTCCCGGGAATTCGATCGTCCTCAAGCCTGTCGCGGTGAGCACTTGGCAGGTACTCTATCGGCAGCTTGCCCGTAGGGTTCTGTTCTGCGCATCCCGCGTGTCGCGGATGATGCCAGACCTTTACCGTCCCTTGCGGACGGTTGCGGTCACAAACGGACGGTTGCGGTCGCTAGCGGCATAAAGAATCATCGCCTATCAGAAGGTCATGTGATGTAAATCACAATGAGGTAATGCCGAAGTTATCGAAACTGCTCGGCCTGGTTGAAGCTGGCGAGGGTAGCCTGGAGCGCCTGCTTGACTTGGTCGAGCGCTGTGCCGCAGTCGAGCGCGGCGCCGTACTCGGCATCGCCAAGTACGATCGCATCGGCGTCTTCGATCGGCGCTGGGTAGGCCACGCCGTGACGGGTCTCGACGTCCTGGCGTACAGTGTCCGCCCAGACTCCCCAGGGCATGTCGAGCGCATCGACTGCGGCGATCACGGCATCGAGGCGCCTACGCACGTCCCGAGCCTTGCGCACACGCATGGTGCGGCGAGCAGCTACCCTCGCATCCGCGAGGCTCGTTTGATGTCGAACTTCCATATCGGATCTCCCTTCCTGGGAGAGGTCCGGAAGCCAGTGACGAGCCAAGTGACAACGACCCCAGGCGTCGCCAGCCATGTGGCGACAGGCCGCGACGGCACCACGGTCGCTAGCTGCCGTGACGCGACGCCGGGCGACCGCGCCGGACGGAGTCGCCATGCTTCGCATCGAGGGGGTCAGGGGTTCAAATCCCCTCAGCTCCACCGAGGGTTACCGACAGAACTGCCGGTGTCGTACCGACAGAACTGCTTCGGTGACCGTTTTTGAGTGTGGCTGCTGGGTCTGAGATTGGCTGTGGCCGCCGTGCGGGATCTTTGCCGGATGCCTGGCAGCCGGGTTGCGGTGTTCTGGCGGGTCTGTGGCGTGGCTGCCGCCTGGCTGGGTTGTGCTGGGTAATGGCGGGGGTAGGTGCGGCGGGCGGTCAGCCGTCTGGGAGGTAGTCGCGCAGGCTGGCGCGGCGGTGCCGTGCCCGGCGGGTGATGCTGGTGGTGTCGCTGGCGGTGAGGGCTCGCCAGGCGCGGATCTTGCGGATGTTGGCGGCGATCAGCAGCAGCGCGGTGAACAGGGACTGGGCGGCGATGCCGCGGACGCGGCGGCGGCCGGGCTGGCCCAGGGCGTGGTGGGCGGTGTCTTTGGCGTAGCTGTTGAGGCCTTCGATGGTGTTGCGCAAGGTGGCGTAGCGGGCATGCCAGGCGGGGCTGCCGTAGGGCAGCTCCTGGCGGTAGCGGGCGCCGATGTCAGGGGCGATGGTGATCGCGGTCTGCCTGCAGATCTTCGGCGGTTCTTCCGGGGGCTGGAGTATCTTGGGCCGCCCGTCGCGCGGTGACAGCGAGGCCTCGCGGAGCGGGCACATCAGCCCGGGGTGGGTGCCGAGGGCGGGGCAGGACAGCCGCTGGTACCCGTCGATGTCTGGGCCGTCTTTGCGTTTGAGCTGGTAGGGAGCTCGTGCGGCGATCTGCTGGTCATAGAGCTTGCGGTCGATGGCGTGATCGCGCAGGCGCGCGGTGGCGGTGATGAGCGGCTCTGGGAGGGCGGGGCAGTACCAGCTGCCTTCGACGAGCAGGGTGCCGCCGGTGCTGGCCTGGATGCCGAGCTGGTCGGCGCGGTAGTCCATGACCGGTGAGTAGCCGAGGGCGCGGGCGGGCAGGTGGAAGCGGTCCGGGAGCGCGGCGGTGTAGGCGCGGTCGTAGCCGAGCCAGCCGGTCTTGTGGCCGCGGGCGGCGGCCGAGGCCAGCACGCGGGCGCCGGTGCCGCCGGGGTCTTCGCCGGGCCGGGCCATGGCCAGGCCGATCGCGAGGTTCGGCGTGGCGGGCGGCGCGCCGGGAGGCCGGGCGGTGGTGGCGATGGTGGCCTCCAGTGCCCAGCAGATCTTCCGCAGTGGCTTGCCCTTGTCGTCTTCGCGCGCGCGATGGTCGCCCTCGCGGACGTACCAGCCGCCGTCAGGGTCGCTGGCGCATAGGCCGGCGCGCCTGGACGGGCCGCGGCTGAACAGCGGGACGGGGGTGGCGTCCAGGCCGGTGCAGCCGTCGAAGGCGGTGCGTTCCTCCTCGGTGAGGACCGAGACGCTGGCCTCCAGCAGCGCATTGACCAGCGCTTCGAGCCGGTCGCGGGCGGCGGTGGCCTGGCCGGGGGTGATGGATCTGGTGCGGGCCTTGAGCTCGCTGGCGGTGAGCCGCCGGTTCTTCGGCAGCGCCGAGGGGTCGGCTGCTTTGATGATCTGGCCGAAACAGTAGCGGACCCGGCGGTAGGCGGCCAGGAACGCCCGCCGGGTGGTGGCGGTGCCAGGGACGGCCAGCAGCCGGCGGGAAGCGGGAGACAGCTGGCTGAACAGCAGCCGGGTGGCCTCGGTCAAGAACAGCGGCCGCTCGCTGAGGGCCAGGCACAGCAGCGCGGTGAGCACGGCGCGCACCGGCAGCGGGCGACGGCGCCCGGTGCGGCGGGCCAGCGCGGCCTCGATGACCGGGGCCTTCCCGCTGCGGTCGATGAGCTCGGCGGCGAACGCCACGGCCTGTTCGTCCACGGCGCTGCCGGGCCCGGGGATATCCAGCCCGCCGCCGTCCATGCTCAGCACTCCTGCCGGCGTTTGTCCCAGGCCCGCAAGGCGGCCTTGGGCGGGGCGCCGTCAACGTGGCGTGCGTAGCGCGCCAGGGACTCGGCCTGGCAGATGCCGGTGATGGCCAGCAGCTCGCGCAGCGGGGTGCCCGCGGCCAGGTGATCGCAGATGAAACTGGAGCGGCACCGGCTCATCCCCAGCCGGGGCGCGGCCGGGTCAGCCGCCAGGGTCCGGGCGAAGTTCGTGACGAAGTTCTTGTAGCCGCGGCTGGCCGGGCCGGGCCGGAACAGGTGACGGTCTCCCGCGCCGCGGGCCAGCCCGGCCGTCCGCCCGGCATAACCCGGGGCGACCGGGACCACCCGCGCGGCCGGCCCGCTGACCCGGACCGTCACCTGGCGTCCGCGGCGGGCGACATCGCTGCCGCGCAGCGCCGCCAGTTCCCCGGGCCGCAGCCCGGCGCCGATGCCGAACACCACCATGGCCAGCGCCGAGGCCCGTTTCGCCGGGTCATGCTGGGCGGCGGCGAGGGCGGCCAGCTCTGCCCGCTCGGCCGGGGAGTACGGCGACGGCGGCCTGGCCCCCGCAAAAGGCGTCCCCCGTTGCCCCGGCTCGCCGTGCACCGGCGCGGCCAGCTGGTACAGGGCCGAGCGGTAGGTCCCCCGGGTCGAGCACGCCCGGCCTGCCAGCCCAGCCACGCAGAACGCCTCGATCACGTCGTAATCCAGCAGGAACTCCGCCGCGGCCGGGATCCCGCGCGCCGAGGCGAACCGGCGCAGCCCCCGCAGCGCCGGCGCGGCCGCCGCCTGCCGCGCCGGGCTTTGCGCTGCACCGCTCATCGGCGTCCTCCTGGCAGCATCACCGGATAATCCAGCAGCGTATACACTGGCGGTCCCGCGATCCCGGAGACACGCCGGCCAGCCGGGCCCGGATGCGCGATCCTGGCAAGGGAAACACGATGCCATCAGCAGACGACCACAGCGCGGACCAGGCCAGGGCTGCGATCCAGGCCGCCCTCGGCCAGATCGGCTTCACCCTGCCCGGCAGCATCACCATCCGCCGCACCCGCTGCGGCAAGCCCCGCTGCGCCTGCAAGGCCGACCCGCCCGCCCTGCACGGCCCGTACATCCAGTGGACCCGCACCGTCAACGGCAAGACCGTCACCAGGACCCTGACCCAGGCCCAGTACGAGACCTACGCCAGCTGGCTCGCCAACGCCCGGCGGCTGCGCGCGCTCGCCGCCGAAATGGAAGCCCTGTCCCTGCGGGAGATGGCCCGAGCCGAAGGCTGGGCCACGATCACCCCCGGCACCCAGGCGCCGCCGCGGACCCGGCCAGTCCGGGGACCGAACCACCCCAAACCACCCAAAACGCCGGGAGATCAGCCCGCCTAACCCGGGAACAGCCCTCCCCCGGACACCCGTAACCGCAGGCCACCAGGGTTCTGTCGCTAGCCCACATGGGGGTTCAACTCCCCAGGGACACAAGCCCGGGGCCGAGCCGCTCTGGGTTTGCCACTCGGCGCAGCCGATGTCGCGTGGTTAAGGACGTCTAAACATAGGGCGTGGTACCGGTCTCCGGCCCGCGGAGTGCCCCCGCAACATCGCTGGTGTCAATTCCGGCCGATCGCTCGGGTTCGAGCTCGGCGGCCAGATCCGTGCCTTCCGGTTCGAGACCGGCCAGCCTGGCGAGCTGCGGCTTGGCATAGCAGGGGAGCTCGACGCGGTCGAGCGCCTCCCGCGAGGGCGTGTTTGGCTGGAGCGCCATATTGGCGGGCCGGGAAGCCGGCGCCGCGTCCGTCCGGTACTGGACCAGGCGGCTGCTGGCGCGGCGGGTGCCGGTATCTCAGCCCAGGAGGGCTGCGGCCCGGCGCGGCGCCGGACTTGAGCCCCTCCCCTCGCTTACGAGCTGACGGGTGCTACTTGTGCGAGCTGGCGCTCGAGCAGCTTGGCTGTGCTATCGCGCCAGAGGGCAGCTATGGGTGCTGAGGCGGGATCGGGGAAGATTTCCTCCTCCCCATTGTCGACCCCGTCGAAGATGGCCAGCGCGACCGATTCCGGGGATGCCTTTGGTATCTCGAAGCCCCGGATCATATCGGTATCCACTGGGCCTGGCAGGACCGCGTGAACCCTTACCCCCTGCCCGGCTACAAGTGCGCGAAGCGACTGGGTCAAGGAGAACGCGGCTGCCTTCGAGACGGAGTAGGCCGGGATTATGAACGGCAAGGGGGCGAGAGAGTTCACCGAGAGGACGTTGACGATGGCCCCGCGGGAGCGGGTCACTGCCGGCAGGAAGGCCTGGATCACGGCGTAGGTCCCGAAGAGGTTGACGGCCAGGTGGCGTTCGAGCACGGCGGGGTCGGTCAAGTCGTCGGGCAGTGCGATGCCGGCGTTGTTGATCAGCATGTCCAGTGACTCGACCTGGCCGGCAGCCGCCTGAATCTGCGTCGTGCTGGTGATGTCCAGGCTCAGGGGCGTCACCCGGTCGTCTGGGTGGGCCAGCGGCTGGCGGGTGCCGGCATACACCCGCCTGGCGCCTCTGGCCAGGGCTTCGGCTGCCAGCGCCTGCCCGATGCCGCGGTTGGCCCCGGTCACCAGGACCGTCTTGTCTTTTATGGTCATGCCTGTTGCTCCTGTTGTTTTCGGTGTGATCGGGCGCGGGGGGCAGCCGGCGCGGGCCCGCGCGGCAGTACTTGCTGGCCTCGGCGGTGATAGGGCTGGCGGCGAAGGCCGTGGTGTTGCCGCCGACGGAGTACTGGGAGAAGGTCGTGCCGGGCGCGGCGCGGCTCGACGTGATCACTGACCTCCGTTCAGGGCAGCAGGGCTAGCTTGCCGACGGTGGCCCGGGTTTCCAGTTCCGCGAGCGCCTTCGGGCCGTCGGCCAGGTCATACGCGGTGGGCCGACCGGGGGTGAGCACCCCGGCGGCGATGAGCGCGAACAGCTCGCCCATGACCTCGCCGAAGATCTGCGGTGCGGCCTGGATCAGCACGCCGATGTTCAGGCCGATCACGTGGACCTGGTGCCTGTACACCAGCTCCCAGTTGGTGACTGCGGCTTCGCCGTCGGCCGTGCCGTAGACGACGACCCGGCCGGTGACCCGCTTGGCCGCGGTCAGGCTGGCGCCGAGCGTCGCGCCGCCAACTGACTCCAGCACCAGGTCGGCGCCAGTGCCGCCGGTCAGCCGCAGTACCTCGGCGGCGAGACCGGGGTCGCGGGAGTCGAGGACGTGGTCGGCGCCCAGTGCCCGCACTGTCTCGTGCTTGCCCGGCGAGGCGGCGGCAATGACCGTCGCGCCGTAGCGCTTGGCCATTTTCACCGCAGCCTGGCCGGTCCCGCCCGCCGCGGCGTGGATCAGCACGGTCTCCCCGGCGGCGACACGGCCCAGGGGCCTGAGCGCGGCCAGCGCGGTGGGCCAGTTCACGGCCAGGCCCAGCGCCTCCTCCGCTGCCCAGCCAGCTGGCACCGGCATTACCGCGGCCGCAGGTAGTGCCGTGTACTCGGCGAAGGCGCCACATCCAATGCCGACGCCGATGACGCGGGCTCCGGGTTCCAGGTCGGTCACTGCCTCGCCCCTTGCGGCAACCTCACCAGCAGCCTCGAAGCCCGCCAGGTACGGGGGTTGCGGGCCGCCCAGGAACGTACCGTGGGCCTGCGCAATGTCGCCGAAGTTGACACCGGCGGCGGCTACCCGGATCAGGACCTCGCCCGGACCCGGGACCGGTACCGGCACGTCGGTGACCAGGCGCAGGTCCTGCGGGCCGTTCAGGGACGTCTGCTGCTGGGCGCGCATGGTAACGGGGATGCTCATGGCAATCGGCTTCCTTTCCTTAGCTTGCGTGATCGAGGCAGGCCTGCCTATACCCAGGAAGACCCGACGAGACCGGAATAGGAATCGCTCAGAACGCCTTGCCCCTCAGAAGCGGTATGCCGTGACCTATCTGCCGGCAGCGGTCGCCATCATTGGCCTGCGAATCCGGCGCGGCGGTATGGCATGGTCAACCCCATGTGACTCCAGCGGACGGCGGGTGCCCGGTGCTTAAGTACCCGCCCTTCCCGCCAGGTTTCAGGCACCCCGGGGAGCCGGTTCAGCGTCCTTTGCTTGTGTCATGTCCGGCCGGAACCCGAACATGGTGACCAGTCTTGGGTCGCCGAAGGAGGAGATCCGGCGGATGCCTGCGCCGGTAATGGTGAGCACGCAGATTCCGTACGGCCGGTAGTTCCCGTGCTGGTCACGGGTGTAGGCCGCTGCCGCAGGCTGCCCGTTGGCGCTGGTGGCCAGCATGCGCCAGTCACCAGGCGATCCCAGGAGGCGGTTGCGCAGGAATGGCACGCAGGTCTTGCGGCCGGCGAACCAGGTACGCAGCGGCGTCGCCTCTAGCGTGGCGTCCTCTAGCAGGAGCCGCTCCAGTGCGGCGGCGTCGGCATTCTCAAACGCCGCGATGTACTGGTTGAGGAGCGCGCGGGCTCGCGGCGCGGTCGGCTCGGTGATTTCGTCGGCGGCCGGTGCAAGTTCCTCCAGCCGAGCCCGGGCGCGCTGCAGTGCACTCTTGACCGACACCGTCGTGGTGCCGAGCATGACCGCGACCTCGGTGGCGGGAAACGCCAGCACATCCCGCAGGAGCAGCACCGCCCGCTGCCTCGGCGGAAGATACTGCAGGCTGGCGATGAGCGCCAGCCGCAGTGCCTCGCGCGCCGCAACGATGGCCGCGGGATCAGCCGACTCCGGGGTCAGCATCGCATCCGGCGCCGGCTGCAGCCAGTTCACCTCTGTCCCGGCCTCTTCCAGGTACGCTCCGGGATCCGGTTCGGGGTCGTACAGGCCGGATGGCAGCATTCGCCGACTCTGCTTCGACAGCTCGGTCAGGCACCTATTAGTGGCGATCTGGTACAGCCAGGTACGTACCGAGGACCGTCCCTCGAACCTGCCGTAGGACCGCCAGGCCCGCAGGTATGTCTCCTGGACCAGGTCCTCTGCATCCTGGATCGAGCCGAGCATACGGTAGCAGTGCGCGAGCAGCTCACGCCGGAACGGCTCGGTATCCTGGACGAATCCGGCGCTATCGGCCACGGCTCACACCACGCGGCCGAGGAAGGCGGCGAGCTGGCCGGCCGGTCCCGCCCCGGCAGGAACCTCGCGGGCAGATCCGGACACGGCCTGGCCGTCAAGCCCGCGGTAGGCGGCGGCGACCGCGAACCTAGCCTGGCTCAGCAGTCCGGCGGCCGACCCGGGATCCAGATCCGCTGGCCGTCCAGTAGCGCGCGCCAGATCCCACCCATGAGTGAACTGCTCCATCGTGGCCAGGTCTCGCAAGGGAGTGCCAGGCAACTCGCCGAACGGCAACCGGATCGTCTTGGACAGGGCGCCGTCGGCTCCGAACGCTATGACAGCGATCCGTATGCCCTCCTCATACGCGGCCACGAAATCCCCGGCCGCGTAGTCCGCTTCGGTGACACCACCATCCCCGTAGATGGCGGCTGCCGGCCTTGGTCAAGATGGCCAGGGTGCCCGGGAGGGCCTGACCCAATGGGCATTCCATCAGTTACGATCCCTCCCGCGCGCTCCGCCTTCAACCATACAGACCTGGCGGGGGCGGAAAAGGAATCGCTCCGGACCCTTTCGCCTGCAGCAGTGCTGCGCACGAACTCGCGGCCCTACGAGGCGCGCAGCCGTCCGGCCAGAGAAGACCTACGGCGTCGGCAAGTCCACCACGATGCGGCTGATCGTGGGTTGGCACCGACATCACCGTGACCAAGACCGCGTCGGCTGGCTCCGGATCCGGCGGGTTCGGGTTCGGCTTTCAGCAGCAGGTCGGAACGGGGAACATCCCCGCGACCGGGACCAGGTCAACCTCAACTCACTCGGCAGCGGCGGCACGCTCGCGAGCATCCGCTCCTCCGCGGCTCACCGCTGCCCTGCGAGGACCAGCTCACCCGTGATGGCAGGCATGTACATACCTGGCGACTCGCTCCTCGGACACATGGGGGTTCAAGTCCCTAGGGATACAAGCCCCAGGGTTCGGTGAGCGTCTCCGGGTGAGACAACGCCTCCGCGCGCCAGCGCCCCTCGATCCCGTGCCGCGAAACCCAATGCCTGCGCCGACGCCCGATCTAGCCACTGCTCGTCATCGATCAGGCAGCTGCGGGCGCCTCCCGGCCACCTCCTACAGCAGGCTCAGGGCGGCCAGGCCCAACGAAGAGCTGATCTGGTAGCGGTCCCGCAGCGATGCCAACGCCCAGATCACCACGCAGCACCAAAGCCCGGCTCTCACTGGACCGGACCGCGCTGATGAGCCGGCCGGGCGTGTCACGTTCGCCGCAACGGACCGTCAGACCCGCGGCCCGGCCGCGCCGCGTGGATTCAGCGGTCACGTGCGCTGCCGGGCCTGCTCGCCGGTGCCATCGTCGCCTTGCCGCCAGTTCCGGGCGAGGGCGACGAGGCCGCGAACCACGTCGGGAGGCAGCCCCGGAGTGCTCGCGATGTGCCACAGCGTCGGGTCCTCATACTCGGCCTGCCCGAGGTCCGGCGACCCCACCTTGGGTTCCCCGCCTGCGAGTATCCGCCGGCACGAACCTGGGGACCAGCCGAGCCGGTTCTCGACCATGCCCAGGGTGCTGGGAGAAACGTGCTGGCCGTTCTCAAGCTTTCCCAGCGTCCGCTCGGTCACCCCGGTCGCCTCGGCAAAGGCTCGCCTGTCCCGCATGCCTAGCTCGACCCGGCGTGCGACGACGTAATCGGCAAGCCGCTGCCAGTCCTCACCGGCCATATGACCGTCCTTCCCGCGACTCGATGCTAGTCCCGCCACCGGCCACGTGACCATCCTTATCTGAAGAAGACAGAAAATTCTAGCTCTCCTGCCCACGCTTTACGGCATAGGACTGCATCTCTCTTCTTGATTCATCTTAGCCATGCTCTTTACTTCCTATCTATGCTGGTCTATGGTGCCTATTGCAGGACAAATTTCCTGTCTCTTCCTAAACGTACCAGGATCGGCGCGCTGCGGGCCGGCAGCGTCCTCGCGCCTACGAGGAGGGGAGCGCAAGGGCGCTCCGGCCACGCAGCCGGTCACCTGCCCGGCTCTGCGGGATTTGCGCTACCCACGGCGACTGATGACCCTGCCGCGGACAGCAGTGTGCGCTGGTTGGTCAGCCCAGCCGCGCCGGCCGTCGGTCCGCTGTCCTGGCCCGGCCATCAGCCAGTGCCAGGCGCGGACCTCAGCTAGCTGAGCGGGCTCGGCGCGCCATACCCGATCCTCAGCACGGTTTGGCCAGTGGGCAGCGTGACCTGTTGCACGGATGCGGGGTGGTATTGGGCTCGCTGCGCGTCAATGAACGCTTGCATCCAGCCCAGGTATGCGGCACGTGTCAGGTGCGCCGTGCTGTCCACCGTGGCCAGGTCCACTGACCGCAGCAGGCTGGCAGGTCCGCCACCAGGCGACTGGTTGATGAGGTCCACGATGTGCACCGGGTGGCTTTCCGCCATGATGGCGAGGAGCTGCGGCAGCCGCGGATCGACATCGCCGCTGAGAAGTTGTGCCCTGGCCGTGGCTGAGGCCGCGATCTGGCTGTTCGCCAGCAGCTGGGCATCGGCCGCCTTCCTGGCGCGCAGCGCCGTCCGTTGAACGGCGCCGTATCTGGCGGCGCCGCCGGGATAGACCAGCCGGATGTCGATCCTGGCGGTCCCGGAGCCGAAGCTCGCGATCATGGCCGGGGCGTAGACGGAGGCCAGTCGGCTCCCGTACTGGGCTCGGATGGGCGCGGTGGCGACCACCAGAGCAGAGCCGAGCGGATCGTTCGACGTGGGCCCGAGCGTCAACAGGTTCGCGGACGGGAAGCCTGCGCTGACCAGGTCCGCGCATACCTGGGGATCGCATGACACGACTGCGGCCCGGCTGACCTGCCCCAGAATCCAGGTGACGGCCTGCTTCCTGGCCGCAGCCTCAGCGGCGAGTTTATTGGTGACCTGAGTATGGCTGCCCGCTAGCCGCTCAGACGCTGTGCCGTGCCGAGGGAGATTGAAGGCGAGTACGCCGACCGCAGCGACCAGCAGACCCGCAGCCAGCAGAATGGGCGCCCGCCGACGCCGCCGGATGCGACGGCTCCCGTGCCGCGCCGACCGGGGCCCGGACGCCGGCCGGGCGCCGATCAGACCGGCGCCGCTGCCGTGCCGCGGCTTCGGCGGTACGGCAGACGCACGCTGCGAGCTGGATGCCTCCTCATCCACGGCCAGCGCGGAGAGCATGGGCGGCATCGGTCCTACGAGCCGCGCTCCGGCGGCCACCACCTCGCCGAGCACGTCGCGGGCCGGCGGCCTGCCGGCTGCGTCCTTGTTGAGGCAGCGATAGACCAGCCAGCCCAGTGGTTCGGGAAGCCTGCCCACATGTGGCTCGGAACGAAGAATGGCGTACGCCATAGCGGTCAACGACTCGCCCTTGAAGGGCAGCTCACCGGTACCCGCGAATACCATCGTCACGGCCCACGACCACATATCGGCCGCCGCGGTCACTCGGGTCCCAGCTAGCTGCTCAGGGGCCATGAACGCCGGAGTTCCGATAGCGACCTCGCCAGAAAGGACCGTGGTCATCCCGGGAACGGCCGCCAGCCCGAAGTCGATCACCACTGGCCCGTCGGGCCCGAGCATGACATTGCCAGGCTTGAAGTCGCGATGCACCATCCCGGCGGCATGCACTGCGCCCAGCGCGGTCAGCGTGGCGA
>WNGJ01007029.1_pt1 | contig 12351 bp, 8 predicted proteins | sample 5400611 | NCBI WGS metagenome assembly WNGJ01 (sample SAMN13153375, study PRJNA577476) | soil metagenome | isolation source: 40 cm soil or saprolite under Garry oak tree replicate 1 | place: USA:California | collected 2016-06-15 | reverse complement strand
GCCCCGGCCGCCAGGCCCGGTGACCAGCTCGACGCCGGCGCGACCTGCCCGCGCAGGTAGATGCCGGTGCCGGTCACCTGGCTGTAGACGCCAGCCCAGCGGCGTCTCGTCGGCGGCAGTGGCGACCCGAGCAGCCGCAGGACGGAGCCTCACAGATCGGCGGATATCGCATCCGTCGTGTCGCCAACGCCGATCACACAGCGCTACGGCGCCCACGAGGCGCCGGCGATGGCTGACGCGCCCCGAGTCTCCCTGCCGAATATTTGCTGCTAGCCGCAATCGGCCGACGGCGCGTGACCGCACGCGGATCAGCCGGTTCTGTGTACCGGCACAAGCGGATGCCAGCGCCCGCCCGCGTGGCGCAGCGGTGCGAACGGCGGGCGGGCACTGTGGGAGCAGGATTCATGATTGACCGGAAAGACGAATTAGCTATTTAGAAGACGTCCTGCCGACGCAGCGTCGCTTAACATCGAGTGAACCATTTGCGTCCCGGAATGCCGGGGTAGGCTCGACATTCGGCGCCATCACCGGATGGGAAGTGACAATGCGAGCATTATCGGGTGGCTTGCGATCCGTTAACAGCCGCGGCGGCCACAGTGTGCCCGCCGCTGCCTGGGCCCGAGCGGCGGGCGCCCTGACCCTGCTGCTCGCGCTAGGTATGGCGGTCGCACCAGGCCAAGGCGCGACCGCGGCCAGTAGCGGCGATGCAGGCCCGGCGACGGCCGGAGCGGCTCCCATCGTCGTCATCGTGATGGAGAGCGGACACTATCAGAGCATCGTCGGCAGTCCCCTGGCTCCGTTTATCAACGGGACAATGATCGCGCATGGGTTGCTCGAGACCCGTTACTACGCTATTCCTGGCAGTTTGCCTGACTACCTGCTCATGGTGTCTGGTCGCTCGAGGCCGCCAGCGGGCGCGGCGAATATGTTCGCCAAGCTAGGCCGCGCGGTGTCCTGGCGGGAGTTCATGGAGTCCATGCCATCGACTTGCTACCTCGGGATCGCCTATCACGTGGTGAATGGGACCAAAGCAGCGTTGTACGCCCACTTGCACAATCCGGCGGTTCATTTCTCGAACGTCACCAGAACGTCGCTGTGCCATCGGGTCGTCCCGCTGACCCCTCGGCACTTCAAGCCGGCCGCGCTGCCCAGGTTTTCCCTCGTGGCGCCGAACGAGTGCAACGACATGCACACACTGCCCGCCAACCACCGGTGCCCGATGTGGAACGGACACACGAACCGGGCAGTCTCGCAGATCCGGATGGGCGACCAGTGGCTGGCATCCTTCGTCCCGCTGGTGGCGAAGTCGGCCACGGTCATCGTCACCTGGGACGAGGCAACCCGCGCCAACGAGCATATCCCGACCATCTTGTACGGGGTGGGCGTCAAGCACGGCAGGGACGCGACGCTCTTCCACCACGCGAGCCTGGAGGCCGGGCTGTACCGGTACTTCCGGCTCGGTGCCGCGCCCGGCCGGGGCGCCACGATCACGCCGCTGGTCATTCCTTAGTGCTCTGGCACGGAATTTCGGTGACGTATTGATCGGTGGTCATGCGGCGGGCGCTGGCCCTGGTTCGTGGGCGGCGAGGCGCTTGAGCAGGAGGTCGAGGTCGGAGTTGGTGAACTTGCACTCCAACGGGGTGGCGATCTGCTGTCGTAGTGGCCTCGTCCACGATCCAGGCGACGCGCAACTTCACCCAGCCGTCAGCCGCCCGGCCGGGTCGCGGTCTGGCTGGCGGGCGGCAGCGTGATGTGGACGGGCTGGTTGAGCGCCGTGATGGTCACGGTGGTGTGGACGGTCAGGCCGTCGACGGTCACGATCTCGGTCACCTTCCGCATCCGATCCTGGCGGTCGATCCAGACATGGAACCTGATGGTGCTGTTGCCGAGCGCCCGCAGTTCCGGGGCCAGGGCCTCGCGGACGCCGGCCGGCAGCGTCTTGCGGCCCTCCGCGGCGTTGAGCGTGCACGCGTACTCGGTCGTGGGCACCCCGCCGACGGTCTGCGTGCCGACGACGCGCGCGTTCTTGGCCAGCTTGAGCAGCTCGGCCTGGTCGCTGAAGTTACTGCTCTGCAGGCTGCGGACCAGCGGCGCGAGGCTTGCCCCCGCGGGACCCTTCAGGGCGTACAGATCGATCTTCACCCACGGCTTGCCGAGCGGCCTGGACAGCTCGGCGGTGCTGAGATAAAGCGCCGTGCCGGTGAGGATCATCTTGACGTGACGGCTCTTGCCGGCCGCGGCGAGGCGGAGGTTCGCGGCAAGCCGCAGGGTCGGCTTCAGCTGGGCCACGATGGTTCCGGTGAGCCTCTCGCCCTGGATGCCGCCGATCTGGGTGGTCAGCATCTCGGTGAAGGAGGTCATCTGCCGCGCCTGGGTCGCCGCTGCGAGCAGGACGTGCCGGGGGGTCAGCGAGGGGCCGGCCGGCCCGCCGCCACCGGCCGGGCCGCCGCCGGAGGAGCAGGCGGCCGCGAGGATCAGCGCCGCGGCGGACAGGCCGGCGATCAGCACGCCATCGCGCCGGAAGATGTTGATCGAGATCATTTTGCCCATCTGGCACAATCCTGCCCGGCTGCTACACGCGCCGTCGCGCCGCTGGGCCGTACGAGAATGTGGCCGGATGCGCTCAGCGGATCTGCACGCCGGCTACATCATAAAGACGCGGTGAGCCGCGATCTGGATGACCGGATCGTTGCGTTTCCGCTATTTCTGGGACGCACTTGCGGCACGGATTCGGCAAGCGGCATCACCAGCCGCGCTGACCTGCCGCCGTTGCTCCGAGACGAGGACGAGCCCGCCGCGGCAGCGTTGCGTCCGCCTGGCGGCTGAGTCAGCCGCCGATGCCGAGCAGCGGCAGCAGGCCGTCGATCGCGGCGAGCACGTGCGGAGCGCCCGCCTTCTCGAGTTCTGGCCGGCTCGCCGACCCGGTCAGCAGGCCAGCGACCAGCCCGGCGCCTGCGCGCAGCCCTGACTCGACGTCGCCGGCAGTGTCGCCGGCCACGACGAGCTCGCTCACCGCTCCCCCGCCGAGCCTGAGCAACGCGGTGAGCGGCAGGTCGGGCCACGGCCGGCCGCGGCCCGCGTCGGCCGGCGACAGCGCCAGGTCAACCACACTGTGCCAGCCGAGCGCGTCCAGGATGACCTGGCGCGTCGCCGGCGCGAACCCGGTGGCGAGGCAGACCTTGATGCCGGCCTCGCGCAGTGCGGTCAGCGTTCGCTCGGCTCCCGGCAGCGGCGCGACCTGGCCAGTGCCGACGATCAGCGCGTAGTGCGCCTCGAACGCGCTGCTGGCGGCCGCAGCCGCCGCCTCGTCGCCGAGAATCCGCCGGAACACCTCGATCTTTGACTGGCCCATCGTGGCCTGCACGATCCCGGCGGCCCGGTCGAAGCTCGCGCTGCCTGGCGCGAGCCCGGATTCCTCCATCGCGGCCCGGAACGCCGCCATCACGGTGCCCTCGTCGGCGACGGTGGTGCCTGCCATGTCAAGGCACGCGACGGTGATCCTGGGTGTCACGGTGGCTCCCTTCGCACGATCCGCGGTCACGCCGCGAAGGTCTGCTCGGCGATCGCGGGCGCGAGCGTCATGCCCCGACCGCCGGCGGCCCCGGTGACATGCCCGCAACACGAGCCGGTGCCCAATAACCGCCCGCCAGTTACGCGATGGCGAACGCGCCTGGCTACTGGCCCGGATAGGAAGGAAACTGCGGCGAGTCGAAGTATGGGGGGCCGGATGGCGGCGGGCCCGATGGCGGCCAGCCCGATGGCGGCGTGCGGTACGACCGCGCGGATGGCCGGTGCCGGAGTACGCCGATGAGCACGACGCCGCCAGCCGCGGTACAGGCGGCGAGCGGCCAGAACGCCATCGCCGGCAGGGACGCGGCCGGTGGCCAGATGACGGCCGCAGTGTCACCGGCCAGCGCCAGCGGGGCGTGCAGCAGCGTGCCCTGATGCACGGTCAGCAGCTGCCGGTCAAACTGGTGCAGCCCCTGATGCTCGCCGGTCCACCGCGCGAGGACGCTGGCGATCACGCTGCCGGCCACGATCGCCAGCATGGGGAACGGCCCGTGCCGCCGCACCGCGAGCAGGTAGCCTGCCAGGCCGATGAGGAGCCCGCCGACGGCGCCGATCAGGCAGTACCAGGCGTCGGCCGCGATAAATGCCGAGGTCTCCGGGTTGACGACATCCGCCGACCCGCGGGCGACCACCACATAGACGGCCTTGGGTGCCAGCTGTGCCCAGATCAGCCCGCCGCCCAGGCCGACGAGCGCGCCGCCGGCCAGGATCCCCACCGCTCCGAGAATGCCGCCGGCCCTCGAGGCTGGGGCGGCGTGTCCGCCGCGGCGGCCGCTGCCGCCACCAGCCGCGCCTGTGCCTGGCCTGGGCTCGAAGGGATAGTCTCCGGTGATCGACATTGCCGAACAGCGTAGTTGAACCGGAACGCCGCTCAGGCCGCGGGCGGGCGGGCGCCCGCGGCATCAGCCGCTAGCTCACGCACGCCGGGCCGAGCAGCTGCTTCAGGTCGGCGAGCAGCGACGGCGATTGACGCACCCGCAGCTTGTCATCGAGCTTGAGCATCTTGGCGCGGTCACCTGTCAGCAGCCGCAGATGGACCTCGGTCGGCCCCGGGTGGGTTCGCAAGACCTCGCGCAGCCGTTCCACTACCGGCGGCACGCACCTGGCCTCGAGGATCGACACGACGAAAGGGCCGATTTCTCCCGTCGGAAGCTCGGCGGGCTTCAGCTCCATCGCGATGAGCTTCGGCACGTCCTCGCGCCGGTCAAGCCTGCCGCGGACGAACACGATCGCGTCCTCGACCACCAGCTGCATGCACTGCTGGTAGGTCGCGGGGAAGAACAGCACCTCGATCGCGCCCTCGAGGTCCTCCAGGGTCGCCGCGGCCCAGGGACTGCCCTGCCTGGTGACCTTGCGCTGCACGCCGGACAGGATCCCGCCGAGCGTGACTACCTGTCCGTCGCCGCGGTCACCCCGGGCGTTCCGTTCCGGGTCATCGGCAGACCCCAGCAGCTGAAGCACGGAGCAGTCGGTCTCCGCGGCCAGCACGTGCCCGAGCCCGAGCAGCGGGTGGTCGGAAACGTACAGGCCGAGCATCTCCCGCTCGAAGGCGAGAAGGGTCGACTTGTCCCACTCGCCGTCCGGCACCGGGATGTCGAAGATCGCAGCGTTGTCCTCGTCGTCGTCGAACAGGGAATCCTGACCAAGCATGGCGTCGCGTTTTCCACTGATAACGGCGTCGACGGCCTGCTCGTGGATCATCAGCATGCCGCGGCGCGGCGCGCCGAGCGAGTCGAACGCGCCGGCCTTGATCAGCGACTCGATCACGCGCTTGTTGCAGACGTTGACCGGGACCTTGCGCAGGAAGTCAGAGAAGCTGGTGAACGCTCCCTTCGCCGTCCTGGTGCCGACGACCGACTCGACCACCGACGCGCCGACGTTGCGCACCGCGGCCATGCCGAACCTGATGTCGGTGCCGACCGGGGTGAAGTACGCCGTCGAGGCGTTGACGTCAGGCGGCAGTACCTTGATGCCCATCCTGCGGCACTCGGACAGGTACAGCGCCGACTTGTCCTTGTCGCCGGCGACGGAGGTGAGCAGCGCGGCCATGTACTCGGCGGGGAAATTCGCCTTGAGGTAGGCCGTCCAGTAGGCGACCAGGCCGTAGCTGGCGGTGTGTGCCTTGTTAAAGGCGTAATCGGAAAATGGTACGAGAATATCCCAGATAGCCTTAATTGCGCCTGCAGAGTAGCCGTTGGCCCGCATCCCGGCTGCGAACGGCTCGAACTCGGCGTCCAGGATCTCCTTCTTCTTCTTGCCCATGGCCTTGCGCAGCAGGTCCGCCTTGCCCACCGAGTACCCGGCCAGCTTCTGCGCGATGAGCAGCACCTGCTCCTGATAGACGATCAGGCCGTAGGTGTCGTCCAGGATGTCAGCAAGCGGCTCGGCCAGCTCCGGGTGGATCGGCACGACCGGCTTGCGCCCGGTCTTGCGGTCCGCGTAGTCGTTGTGCGCGTTGGCTCCCATCGGGCCCGGCCGGTACAGCGCGTTGACGGCGGAGATGTCGGCGAACCGGTCGGGCCGCATGGACCGCAGCAGCGCCCGCATCGGGCCGCCCTCGAGCTGGAACACCCCGAGCGTGTCGCCGCGGACGAGCAGCTCATAGGCGGGCTTGTCGTCGAGCGGAAGCGTCTCCAGGTTGATCGTGACGCCCCGGTTCGCCTGGATTCCGGCCAGCGCGTCGTCGAGGATCGTCAGGTTCCGCAGGCCGAGGAAGTCCATCTTCAGCAGCCCGAGGTCCTCGCAGCTCGGGTAGTCGAACTGGGTGATCATCGCGCCATCGGCCTCGCGCTTCCAGACCGGGATGTGATCGAGCAGCGGCTCGCTGCTCATGATCACGCCGGCCGCGTGCACGCCCGCCTGCCTGATCAGGCCCTCCAGCCCGCGGGCCGTCTCGAGTACCTGCTTGACCTCGGGCTCTGCCTCGTACAGCGCGCGGATCTCGCCTGCCTCGCCGTATCGCGGATGGTCGGGATCGAAGATAGCCGTCAGCGGCACGTCCCTGCCCATCACCGCTGCCGGGAACGCTTTCGTGATCCGGTCGCCGAGTGCATAGGGGTAACCGAGCACCCGGGCGGAGTCCTTGACCGCGGCCTTGGCCTTGATCGTGCCGTACGTGATGATCTGGGCGACCCGGTCGTCCCCGTATTTCTCGGTCACGTACCTGATCACGTCGCCACGGCGGCGCTCGTCGAAGTCGATGTCGATGTCGGGCATCGAGATCCGCTCGGGATTCAGGAACCGCTCGAACATCAGCCCGAAGGCGATCGGGTCCAGATCGGTGATCCCCATCGCGTAAGACACGATCGAGCCCGCCGCCGAGCCGCGTCCCGGGCCGACCCTGATCCCGTTGTTCTTGGCCCACATGATGAAGTCGGCGACCACGAGGAAGTAGCCGCAGAACCCCATCTGCTCGATGACGCCCATCTCGTACTCGGCGCGCTGCCGCCGCTCCTCGTCGTAGCCGCCGGGGAACCTGCGGTCCATGCCGGCCCAGACTTCCTTGCGGAACCAGGTCACCTCGGTCTCGCCTGCAGGCAGCGGGAAGTCCGGCATCAGGTTGGTCCTGGTGAACTCGACGTTCGCGCGATCGGCGATCAGCAGCGTGTTGTCGCAGCCCTGCTGCCACGCCGGCGAGTCGCTGATGGCCCGCATCTCGGCGGGGCTCTTGATGTAGTAGCTGGCGCCCTCGAACCTGAATCGCTTCGGGTCGGCCATGTTGGTGCCGGTCTGGACGCACAGCAGCACCCCGTGTGCCTGCGAGTCACCGGGAGCGACGTAGTGCGAGTCGTTGGTCACCACGAACGGCAGCGCCAGTTCCCTGGCGATCCGGCGCAGGCCGTCCCTGGACCGCCGCTCGACCTCCAGTTCGTGGCCCATCAGCTCGACGAAGAAATTGTCAGGACCGAAGATGTCCCGGTAGGCCGCCGCCGCCGCCAGCGCCTCGTCGTACTGGCCGAGCCGCAGCCTGGTCTGCACCTCGCCGCCCGGGCAGCCGGTCGTGGCGATGATGCCCTTGGCGTACCTGGCCAGCAGTTCCCTGTCCATCCGGGGCTTGCGGAAATACCCTTCGATCGAGGCCAGCGAGCAGAGCCTGAACAGGTTGTACATGCCCTCCGTCGTCTCGGCGAGCAAGGTCATGTGCGTGTAGGCGCCCGCTCCTGAGACGTCGTCGTCCTTCTGGGCCGGGGTGCCCCAGCGGACCGGCTGCTTGAGTCCGCGGTGCTCGGGCGCCACGTATGCCTCGGTGCCGATGATCGGCTTGATCCCCGCCTTGGCCGCCTTGGTGTAGAAGTCGTAGGCGCCGTAGACATAGCCGTGATCGGTGATCGCGACAGCTGGCACGCCGCTCTGGCCGCACGCGTCGAACAGGTCGTCGAGCCTGGCCGCGCCGTCGAGCATCGAGTACTCGGTGTGAACATGCAAGTGCGCGAAGCCGCCGTCACGTCGGCTGTCCCCGCTGGCTGCCGCAGATGCCGGAAAGGCCATGAAGCACCGCCTCCTTCAGGCATGCAGCCAGCAAGCGATCGCCGGGGTCGGTTCGACCCTAACTCACCCTCGCGGGGACGGCCGCCAGGACGCGCCAGGGAAGCGGACAGAACCAGCGAACGCCCGCAGAACCTAGGACTCGGCGGCGAGCAGGCCGAGCGACGCGGCGAGATCGGCCGGGTAGTCGCTGGTGAACTCCGCCCAGCGGCCGTCGGCTGGGTGCGCGAATCCGAGCCTGACCGCGTGCAGCCACTGCCGGGAGATCCCCAGCCTGGCGGCGAGGACCGGGTCAGCGCCGTAGAGCCGGTCGCCCGCGCACGGGTGCCTGACCGCCGCCATGTGCACCCTGATCTGGTGCGTGCGCCCGGTCTCCAGCTTGACCTCGGTCAGGCTGGCCGCGCGGAAGGCCTCGAGCGTGTCGTAGTGCGTCACGGCCGGGCGGCCGTCAGCCACCACCGCGAACCTGCCGTCGCCTGAGGGGTGCCTCGCGATCGGGGCGTCGATCGTGCCGCGCAGCGGATCGGGATGGCCCTGCACCAGCGCGTGGTAGCGCTTGTCCACCGCCCGGTCCCTGAATGCCTGCTTGAGCACGCTGTAGGCGTGCTCGCTCTTGGCGACCACCATCAGCCCGGTCGTGTTGGCGTCCAGCCGGTGGACGATCCCTTGTCGCTCAGCCGCGCCGCTGGTGGCGATCTGGTGGCCGGCCGCGAGCAGGCCCTGCAGCACCGTCGGCCCGGTCCAGCCGGGCGTCGGGTGCGCTGCCACGCCGGCCGGCTTGTCGATCACGACGATGTCGCCGTCCTCGTAGACGACGGCCATCCCCGGTACAGGCTCGGGAGGGGGCATCGCCGGGGCTGGGGCGGCGGGCGGCAGCGTCACGTCCAGCCACTCCCCGGCTGGCACCCGGTCGGATTTGCCAGCAGGGCGGCCGCCGACCAGCACGGCGCCCTCGGTGATCAGTTCCGCTGCCCTGGTCCTGGACAGGCCGAACATCCGCGCGATCGCCGCGTCGAGCCGCTCGCCGTCGAGCCCGTCGGGTACCGGCACCCGGCGCTGGGCGGGCGCGGTCACGCGCCGCCGCCCCCACGCGGATCCTGCGACCTGGGCGCGCCGTCCGCGCCGTGTGTGCCGTGTGTGCCGTCCGCGCCGTGTGTGCCGTCCGCGCCGTGTGTGCCGTCCGCGCCGTGCGCGCCGTCCGGGCCTGGCCCTTCCCGGCTAGCTGGCGCGGACTCGTCGCGCGGCTCAGGCGCGTCCGCGGCGTGCTGTGCGCCTCGCGGCTGAGCCGCGAGCTGCCGGTCGGCGGCGGACGCGTCGATCCTGACCCCGCGGACAGCGAGGAACACGGCTAGCACGCCGCCGCAGACGATGCAGGAATCCGCGACGTTGAAGACCGGCCAGTGCGGGATCTGGATCCAGTCGACCACGTATCCGCGGAACGGCCCCGGATAGCGCGCCAGCCGGTCGATCAGGTTGCCGGTCGCACCGCCGAGCAGCAGCCCGAGCGTCACCGCCCACGCCAGGCTCTGAATCCGTCGCGACGTGCGGAGAATGAAGACGATCACCCCGACGGCGATCACGGCGAACACAACGGTCAGCGACGGGCCGATGCTGAACGCCGCGCCGGGGTTGCGGGTGACCCGCAGTGTCAGGAAGCCGCCGAGCAACCTGACCGGCGCGCGGTCCGACAGCGTGGCGACGACCACCATCTTGGTGATGATGTCGGTCACCAGCACGGCCACGGCGACGGCGAGCAGCGCGGCGACCGTGCGGCGGGGCCTGGCAGGCGAGCTCACGGACGCTATCGTGCCAGGCGGCTCAGGGCCGCTCGCGATCTTGTTACCGGTCAGCGCCGTTCCTCTCGCTGTTTGCAGCTCACGCACAGGGTCGCCCGCGAGAAGGCCTGCAGCCGTGCCTTGCCGATGGGCTCGCCGCACGACTCGCACACGCTGTATGTCCCAGACTCAATTCTGGCAAGCGCCCGCTCGGTCTGGACCAGCAGGTCGCGCGCGTTGTAGGTCAGCGACAGCTCGTGCTCGCGCTGATAGGTCTTCGCACCGACGTCAGCCTGATCATCACCGGCATCGCTTACTGAATCACCCAGTCTATCCGCGATATCCGATTCGGCCCGCTCGATCTCGTCCCGCAGCTCGGCGGCCTCGGCGGCGAGCTGCGTCCTGACCTTGGTGATCTCGGCCGTTGTCCAGCGCCGCTCACCCTTCCGCACGGGGAAGCCAGCAGCGTGAGACTGTGCGGCTGCGGTCATTCCCCGCCTCCCCTGGCGCAGACCCAATGATGATCTTGGTTGACAAGCGTCACCGGAGGATAAGTGCTGACCGCCACGCTTCGCAAACAGGAGCAAGCGCCAGCACGACGCTCGCTACCGACCCTGCCAGACCCGCGACTCGCCGGCCTGACGCCGGGTGCGAACGCGCCGCCTGCGGACCCAGGTCGGCTAGGGTGGTGCGCTGCGCGAGCCCGCACGGGGGTGCGGGCGCGACGCAGGGCCGGCACGCGGGCATCACCTGGGCGTCACGCGCCCGGCACAAGGCGAACACGCGGCCATCACCGGGGGTGCTGATGACGCGGCACGCATCGGATCCGCGACCCGATCCGGGCAACGAGCCGGCAACGAACGGCGAGACCGGCCCGGCTGGTCTGGCTGGCGCGGATATGGATATGGAGCCGTCCGGACTTCCCGCGATCGAGCACGCCGTACTCGCGCGATGGGCCGCTCGCGCGGTGCCCGGCAGATCACTAGCCAGGACGGCGGGCGGGCCCGCCTGGACGTGCTGGACGGAGCCGCAGACCGCAGCGGGCCTGCCGGGGCTGCATGACGTGCCCGACCTCGCTGTCAGGGACGCCTACCAGCGGCTGTCGCTGATGCGAGGCCGCGACGTCCGCGGCGATACCGGTATCGACTGCCACGCCCCGGCGGTCGAGGTCGGCGTCGAGCGGGAACTCGGCCTGTCCGGGCTGGCGGACATCGAGGCCTACGGAGTGGAGCGGTTCAACGCCCGCTGTCGCGAATCGGCGGCTCGGCATGCCGCCGCGTTCTCGGCGCTGAGCACCAGGCTGGGCTGCTGGCAGCCCGGCACGCCGACGCCGACCATGGATCCGGGCTATGTCGAATCCGTCTGGTGGTCGCTGCGTCAGGCCTTCGACGCCGGCCTGCTCGAGCGCAGTTACCGGGTCACTCCGTACTGCCCGCGCTGCCAGACCCCGCTGTCCGGGCACGACCTCAGCCACCCCGGGGCCGTGTCGTCGTCCGGTGGCACCGGGCTGATCGTCCGATTCACGCTCGCGACGCTGCCCGACGGCGCGAACCCCAGGCTGCGCGGCGCCGACCTGCTCGCCTGGACCACGAGGGCGTGGACGCTCGCCGGCAACTCGGCGGTCGCCGTGCACCCGCACCAGACCTACGCCCTCGCCCGCCGCGCCGGGCACGACGACCGCGTGGTCGTGGCCGAACCGCGCCTGATCCCCATGCTCGGCGAGGACTGGCACGTCGCGGCGCGCGTCAGCGGCGCCGACCTGGCCGGCGCGACGTACCACCCGGCGCTCGACCTGGGCGGCGCGCCAGGGCCCCGGCCGGTCATCGCTGGCTACTTCGTCCCGCCGCTGGCCGGCACCGGGCTGATGCCGCTGGCTCCCGCTTTCGGCACGGATGACCTGACCGCCGCCAGGACGCACGGCCTCGCCGTGCCCGATCCGCTCGGACCTGACGGCCGGTTCGAGGCTGGGTTGCCGATGATCGGCGGCGTGTACTTCGCCGACGCGAACCGGATCCTGATCGCCGCGCTGTCCGACGCCGGCGCTCTGGTGCCGCCGGTACGACCCGCTGGCGGCGACCCGCGGTGCTGGCGGTGCGGAACGACCCTGCTCAGGCGCGCCATGTCCGCCTGGTACCTGCGCGCCGTGCCAGCCGGAGCCCGACCGGCAGGCGACGCGGACTGGCTGATCTCCAGGACCAGGTACTGGGGCACACCGCTGCCACTCTGGGAGTGCGCGGACGGCCACGTGACCTGCGCGGAGTCGCTGGCCGAACTGTCGCGACTGGCCGGCGAGGACCTGGCCGGCCTTGACCCGCACCGGCCGCAGATCGACGCCGTGATCATGGCGTGCCAGCGTTGCGCCAGGCCGGCCAGGCGCGTGCCCGACGTGCTCGATGCCAGGTACGACGCGGGCTGGCTGCCCTTCGCGCGTTCGGTCCGGCCAGCAAGCAGTGTTTCCCCGCTCGGTAACCAACCGCACGGCGGGCTCGCCATCGCAACCGCCGGTGCCGATCGGGGATGG
>WNGJ01009996.1_pt1 | contig 12352 bp, 12 predicted proteins | sample 5400611 | NCBI WGS metagenome assembly WNGJ01 (sample SAMN13153375, study PRJNA577476) | soil metagenome | isolation source: 40 cm soil or saprolite under Garry oak tree replicate 1 | place: USA:California | collected 2016-06-15 | reverse complement strand
TTTCCGCAGGCTGGTCGGGCCGCCACGTCCAGGCCGTCCATGGCCCCGAAGACCTCACGCTCTCCGGCGTCGCCGAGATCATCAGCGAAGTGACCGGCCATCGGGTGCGGGCCGAGGCGATCTCCAGGACACTCTGCGCCGCTTGCTGCGTTCAGCCGGACTCGGCGATAAACAGGTCGAAGGTACCGCCGGGATGTCGGCGGTGACGCGCGAGGACTTTGTCGCCGAGGACAAGCGCAGCATCGTCACCACAACACCGACCACTCTCGCCGCCTGGGCCTGTGCCCACCTGCGACCCGCGCTGGTAAGCCCGCCACGCTGTACCCGGCGGACCGGCCCGTAACGGGCACGGCACACGCGCAGTCCGAGGAGGATGCTCTGGTGGTGAGACGACTTCAGGTGGCGATTGACTGTGCCGATCCGGACCGGCTGGCGAGGTTCTGGGCCAGTGTGCTTGGCTATGTGGTCGCCGCGCCTCCAGCGGGCTACGCGAGCTGGCAGGACTTCTCACGGTCGGTTGGCGGCGTGGGTGAGTCCTGGTCGGCGGTGGTTGATCCGGCCGGGGCCGGGTCGCGGGTGCTGTTCCATCGCGTACCTGAGCCGAAGGTCGTCAAGAACCGGGTGCATCTTGACGTGCGTGTCAGCGCGGCTGGTGAGGTGCCGGCGGAGACACGGCGGCGCCAGGTGGATACCGAGGTGGCGCGGCTGCAGACCCTTGGGGGGACTCATCTGCGCACCGAAGAAGATGAGCACGACTACTTCGCCGTGATGACCGGCCCCGAGGGCAACGAGTTCTGCATCAATTGAGCATTTTCCCGCTCATCGGCGCGCTCTCGCGCGTGCCTGGGCTGCGCCAGCCTGTTCCCGGTGCTGCGCTCGCGTGCGTCCGCCGGGGTCCATCCCGGAGCCAGAGCGCCCCCGCCGGAGGCATACGCGCTGACAGCCGGGAACGCCTGGCGCGGTGCTGCTGGATGGGCGCCCTGGCCAATGGCAGGCGCGGGCGTCTAGCTGCTGGAGTGGCGGATCATCAGTCCGGCGCGCTGCCGAGTTCAAGAGTCCGGCGTACCCGCGCAAACACCAGTGCGATCATCATCAAGATGCAATATGACCGCATATTCCCGTGGCCATGCCTCGAGAGCTGCAGAACACCCTGATCTGCGCCGGTCGATCCGGGTCGTGCGCGAACGTGAGAGCAAGCAGGCGGCTCGGCGTGCGTTATCGGAGGACTTGTCGATCACTTAGCGCATCGCCCACCGGCCAGCAGATCCAGCGCTGCCCGCTTAGCCCGCCCTGCAAATGTCGCATACCGCGCTTAGCGCGCTGGTGATGGCAGTGGCAGTGCGCGGCGGCCAGGTCCGGGGTGTCATCTTGCACACCGATCAGGGCAGTTGAGTACACCGTGGGCCTGGTCCGGCAGGCCTGCGTCCGGCTGGGGATCCACCAGTCGATGGGCCCGGCCTGGGTCGGCTCTGGACAATGCGGTCATCGAGTCCTGGCACTCGACCCTGGAATCCGGGCTCTGCTTACTGGAGCACTTCAAAACAGGCCAGCGGCCCGGGTCAGGGCCTGGATCGAGGACTACGACAGCACCGGCGGCACTCCGCGCTGGGCATGATGTCACCTATCGGCTATGAGCAGGCACTTAAGGCCGGGAAGGCGGCCTGAGATGCCCCCGCTTCTCCGCGTCCCAGGATCAGCCGGTGCTCTGTCCTGTCCGGGTCGTTCCTCCCTGGACAGGGCCTGCACTCCGGCGTGAGCCCGGGCCGCCGCGATGACGGCACGCTCGGGCCGCTCCCCGAACTGGGAGACGGCGGCAGCTTCGAGGACCTGCTGAGCGCCCTCGCTGACCCGGCGCTGGCCGCGGTCACCGTGATGCACGCCGATCCCGGGGTGACTCTGGACGCGATCGGCATCATCCGCGGCCACTATGCCGGGCCCATCGGGGCATACGCCGAGACCGGCGGCTGGCAGCCGCCGAACTGGGTATTCGACGGCCTGCGGCCCGGCGAATATCTCCAGCACGCGATCGCCTGGGCTGACCGCGGGGCGCAGCTCATCGGCGGATGCTGCGGCACCGGGCCCGGGCACATACAAGCGCTCGCCGGCGGGCTGGGCCAGCGCACCGCCGCAAAGTGACCAGCATCGGCGGTATATCACATTAAGCGACCAGGCCGGTAAGACCTCATCGTGACGAGGGCCGGCACTTGCGGAGTACCAGGGCAATCAACCGCGTGGGTGCACTAGAGAGTTGCCTGGAGCGCGGCAGTTGGCACCACCACTGCGTATCGCGCGCCAGCCGTAGGGTCTTGCATCCGCCTAAGAACCTGACCATGCAAAGTGTCCACGTCCGGCCCGATGGAGACGGTCCGGCCCTTAGCCTCGGCGTAGAGCTTCTCCGGCCCGCGTTCGGCATAGATGTCGACGAATCCCGGCCTCGCGTGTCACGCTCCAGCCGTTCCGCTGTAGCCAGTCGGCATAAGCCGTAGCAACTCGCTCCTCGTCGCCGTGCATCTCCAGAACGGCAGTGCAAACCAGCCGACTCCGTCGTCGTGCAGTCTTCCCGTTCCTTGGCATCCGTGGGCCTCGCGTTCGGCCGCGCGCCCTCGGCTAGGTTTCATAGGACCGGTTGATCTTCGGGTCGTAAAGATCGGGCTTGTCCACCCCGGTCTTCAGGTTGTCCGGCACGGGCCGGGCCGGGACGCCGCCGAAGAACGCGAACGCCGCGACATGGCACTCGGTCCAGGCACGCTGGTCCATCTTCAACACCGGGCGGACGAACATGTGCCGGGAACAGGTCAAGACCATGACGAACGCCCAGACGGTGCGGAGCTTCCCGGACGCCGGGTCCAGCCAGCGGCCCAGCTGCCCGTAGTCGATCTGCGCCTGCTCCCCGGCCTCCGACGGCCGCGGGTTCCACACCACCACCTGCGAACGGCGGGTCTCCTCCGGCACGTTCGCCGCCACATACCTGCGGAAACTCGCCGGCGATACCGCCACGCCATGCTCATCCCGCAGCCGCTAATGAATCGTCCAGCCTGGTCGCGCGGCTGATCGCGGACAGCGATTCGCCGGCGTCCAGCCGTCCGCGGATCTCGGCGTAACGTTCCCGGGTCCGTGTCACCAGGCGGCGTTCCCGGCCGCACGCGTCCAGGGACCCGTCCGGCGGGACCTGCCCGCCTCCTGCCCGCCCCGGCAGCTCCTGGCCCGGCCTGTCCGCGGTGCCCTGCGCGTCCGTGCGGCCGCCGGCGTCGCCGCTGGGCTCGTCCTTCAGGCAGCCGCGATGGCCGGCGACCGTCTTGTCGGCGTATTCGGCCAGGTTGGCCACAGATGCCAGCGATCGGCGACCTGGATGGCATCCGGGGCGCCGCCGCGAGCGCCCTCGGCATAGTTGCCAGCCCGGTCCCGGCAGATGACCCTCGCGCCAGGATGCGCCGTCAGCCACCCCTCGAAGCTGGCGGCCTCCCGGTCCGGCAGCAGGTCGATGACGTCTGCGGTGCGCATGTCCACCAGCACTGTCCCGTACACATAGCCCTTGGCCAGCGCGAAGTCATCGACCCCGAGCACCTCCGGCGCGGCCGCGACCTCCGGATCCGGCGTCGCCGCGACCAGGCGCAGCACCGTGGCGGGATGCACCGCGATCCCCAGGGTCCCGGCCAGCCGGGCCGCGGCGCGCCCGGCCAGCTCCAGCCCGAACCCAGCCAGCATGGCCGTCAGCGGGACGCTGCGCCGCCGGTACCGTCCGCTCAGCCCCCCGGCCTGCTCGGCGAAGGTGACCGCCGGGCACTGCGGGTTCCGGCAGCGGAACCGGCGTACCTGCAAGACGATCAGCACCGGCCGCCCCCGCCGCGCCGTCAGCCACCATGCGGGCATACCCGCCGTGCACCCGCGCCGACTCCTGACCGCACCGCGAGCAGCACGCCGAGTCCGGCCGGCACGACGCGACGATCATCACCGCGTCTCCCGCGTCTTCCACCCTGTGCACGTGCAGTCCCGCCAGATGCGGGAACAGCACGGCCAGCAGGACTTGCCCCTGCTCAGAGACATCCCAGACGACGCGGGCGGCAGAGCCGGGCGGCCCGGCGGGCAGCATGACAGACTGAACCGGCAACGGGGCTCCCGGGTGCAGTGATCCTGGCAGACCACCGCGTCAATAACGGAGTCCCGCTGCCAGCTCACGCCGCCACGCCGCGCTTATCCCAGATCGTGACACTCCAGGCACCAGCTGCCCGCAGAGAATAACAGCCGCGGGCCGCGTCACCGATGACCAGCGAAGATCACTCACCGTCAGCCGTCACAGAATTCGCGGCAGAGCCCACAGTAATTCCCCATATTGCCCTGTTTCGGGGCATGCCGGATTGTCACCCGCGTGCAGGCTGCCGCCAGCGCCGGGCGTTCGGCGTTCCTAGCTTTCTCTTCCTTCCTGATAGGGGCTTTTGCAGCCGGGTTAGCGTGTTGTCACGGTGACGGTCTTGGCAGTCTCGGTGGCACGGGCCTGCAGCGCCTTGGTGGCCGGGTCCCAGGTGAGGGTGATCTCGTGCTCGCGCAGGTACCTGATCACCTTGCCCGGGCTCGCGGTACCCCTGACATCGGCGCCGGCGCGGGTGCGGCGCCGGGCGCGCTCGGCCGGGCTGGCGAGCAGCAGCTGCAGGGCGGGCAGGTGCGGAAGGAGCTTGTCCTCGCGCACGTAGGTGTTCTTCGGCTGTGCCGGGTCCGGTGCCATCGCGCTGGTGCGGCCGTGCCGGCACCGGTACGCGGCCCTGCCGTTAGACCAGGCTGACTCCATCTGGCGCCCGCACACGCCGCAGGCGAGCAGCCCGGCCAGCAGGTACCGGCGCAGCACCGGCCCGGCCTGCGGGGCCGGGCCGCGCGCGGCGTTCACGTCCTGGGCGGCGATGAAGTCGGCTTCGCTGACCAGCGCCAGGTGCGCGGGCTTAGCAGAGATGACCCATCCGTCGGGAAGGTTCCACCGCTGCACGCTCTTGTGCCCCAGGGTGACGTTGCCCGGGTCGGCCAGCTCGGTATCGGTCCGCGGCCGGTTCCACACCTGCCGACCCGTATACCGCGGGTTCGACAAGATCGTGGTGACCGTGCCGAGCGTCCACCCGGCCGCGGTGCGGTGCGGGTTCCTGGCCGGGTCGGCGGCGGACGGGCACAGCACCCCGGCCTCATTCAAGGCGCGGGCGATCCGCGCCACTGAATGCCCGGCCAGGCGCTGCGCGAATATCCACCGCACCACCTTCGCAGTCGCCGGGTCGGGGTCCAGCCGGTGCGCCCGCCGGCCCCACGCGGCGTGCGCCTTGTTCGGGTGCGGCCCGGCATCAGCCAGCCGGTACCCGTACGGCGGACGGCCGCCCAGGTACCGGCCCTGCTCCCGGGTCTGGACGGCCATCGCGGTGCGGACCCGGATGCTGGCGCGGGTGACCTCCCGCTTGGACGACAGCCCCAGCACCGTCATCGTCTTCTCGTCATGCTCGGACGCGAAGTCGACCCGGCCGCCCGCCTCGGACATCCACAGCTGCACGCCGTAGTGCTCGAAAAGAGGAGCCATCGCCGCGTACTGGCTGCCGTAGAAAGCGCGCTCGTACTCCCCGATCACGATCGCGTCCCAGCCCCGGCCTGGATCGGCCAGCCGGGCGACCAGGGCGGCGGCCTGCAGACGGCGGCCCCACGCCACCGTCCTGCTCTCCCCCGCGTCGAAGAACTCCGTCACGATCACCCCGTGACCGCGCACCAGCGCCTCGGCCTGTTCGCGCTGCCGCGCCCGGGATGTGACCGGGTCCTGCCAGTCCTCCGCCGAGACCCGCCCGTAGAACACGAACCGCAAATCTCCCCGGGCCGGTCCCCTGGCCCGGTGGCGGCCCGATCCCTCCGCCCATGCCAGGAGGTCATCCGCGCCCGCAGCCCGGGCGGTTCCCCCTTTCCCCTCCGCATTGCCGTCATGATGGTGACTGCCTCCCAGACGAACCTCACAGGGCTCAGCTGGAATCAGGCACCACGGACAGTCTGAATTTCCTCAGTCCCATCTCCCGCCAGCACACCGACACTGAGCCCTGCCGTGTCATCCCGGTCGCATCTGTGCCCGCCGGGCTGGGCCGGCATCGTGGTCTTGGGCGACGCGGTCCTCGCCACCGCGCCTGATCACGGCACCGCCCGCCTCATCGGGCAGGCGCTCGGCGGCGTGCCGGTCACCTCGCTCGCCGGCGGCGGTGTGCTCAGCAGCCGGCTGCCCGCCGCCGAGATCCTCGGCCCGGCCGGCCTGGCCTACCTGGACCGGCGCAGTTCCGCGCCCGGCCCGGTGACACGCCCGCCACGCCAGCGGCCCTGGATGATCCGGGCTTCAGGCAGTTCGTGCTGGCCGCCGACCCCGGTGACGTCGACGAAAGCGGCATCCAGGGAATTACCACGCCGGCCTTCGCGGTCCGCGAGCACGGCCAGGTCGTTGCCGCCGCGGGCTACCGGGACTGGCCCTGCGGCACTGCGCACCTATGCGTGCTGACAGCCTCCGCAGCGCGAGGCCGCGGCCTCGCCCGCACCGCCGCATCAGCGGCCGTCGCCCACGCGGTCGAGGAGGGCAGGCTGCCGCAATGGCGCGCACGCTCCTGGCCTCCCGGCGCGTCGCCCGCGCCCTGGGATTCCGCGAACTCGGCTTCCAGGTGGGCATCCGCCTCGCAGGTGCGGCCACTTCCCGCGAACACTGAGCACAATCACCACCCGACGGGTTCCACGCGCGCCCAATAACGGAACAGGCTCAGCCAGCCAGCCACCACGGCATACGGCATTACTCACAGCGACCGAAGCAACGGCGCCGCATCTCAGAACTTGCGCCGACTCTGCGTGCCCGGTTCTTGTGGAAGCCATCCTGGTGCGACCTCTCAGATCACCCTCATCTGTGCTGGCGCGTGTGGCTGCCTAGGTTAGTCCGTGCTGCGTTGGCCGAGGCCGTAAAGGTTGCCTTCGTTATCGGTGAAGGTGGCCCACCAGCCCCAGGATCGCAGGCCCGGCGGGTCAGGGAACTCCACGCCGCGGGCGGTCAGCTCCTGGTGGGTTTTCTGTATGTCATCGCAGGTGAACAGCACTGGGGACAGCGTGCCGAGCCTGCTGGCGTCGAACGTGAGGCTGTACAGGACAAGGGTGACGGCGCTGTGCGGTGGCCGGACCTCGATCCAGCGCGCGCCGCTGGACTCCTCCCCGATGGGCTCGTCGGTGACCAGCGAGAATCCCATCGTCTCGACCCAGAAGCGCCTGGCCGCGTCCTGATCGCGCACGTTGATGTTGATCTTGTCGACGGCGGAGATCATTTCTTCCCTTCTGATGCTGCGCCGCGATCATCGCCGGCGAGAATCCCGTCGGCGTAGAGATCCGCGGTGCCGGTGGTGCCTGCCGGGCGCTATTGTGCCGGAAGCGACTGGGGGAAGCGGAAGACGCCGTGCGGATCGTACTTCGCCTTGATCTTGACCAGGCGGGCGTAGTTGGCGCCGTAGTAGGCCTGGCCCCAGTCGTCCAGGTCGGGATCGGGGAAGTTGGGATACACCCGCCCCGACCCGCGCGGCCGCCCATGATGCCATCACCCATGCCTTGGCGGCGCTTGTCCTGCTCTGGCGCCCGGGCATCGACGAAGCTCAGGTGCTCGAGCAGGAAGAGCTGGCTGCGGTGGGCGAAGGCGGTGGCGTCGGCCGCGCGCCTGTTGTAGGCACTGCCCCAGGGTGCGAACAGCACGCTGCGCTGCTGGCCCGGTGCCCGCCGCCGGGTCACGCCGTCCACCAGCGCCGTGATCGCCTGATCAGGAAGCGGCCGGTCGAAGAACTCGGACTTGGCGAACCGGTGTACCCGGGCCCGCCCAACCTGATCATTGCCTGCCTGGCACCGGACAGTGTCGCGGAAGGACAGCTCCGCCCGGAAGTCAGAGGCCGCGGCTGATCCCACGCGCGCCGCCAGGTCATCGAGCAGCTCGCCCGCGTCCCGCTGGTCGCGGGCCACAGCCCCGAAGACCTCGACGACCGGATCGGCCCGATCGGCGGGCGCGGTGAGCGCCAGGTCGGCAGCCAGCTCGCCGGGACCGCAGGCGGCCCAGTCCTGCCAGGCCGCGACGGCGGCGCGGGAGTATGGCCAGGCCAGGCGGAAGCTGGTCATGCGCGGCGCTGGACAAGGCCGGAAGGTGAACGACGTCACAACCCCGAAATTGCCACTTCCGGCACCGCGCAGGGCCCAGAACAGGTCGGCGTGGTCCCCCTCGTCGCAGTCGACGACCCGCCCGCTCGCTAGCACGACCCGCGCACCGGTCAGATGGTCAAGGGTCAGGCCGTACATGCGCCTCAGTATTCCGTGGCCGCCGCCGAGGGTGAGGCCGCCGATCCCGACCGAGGCGCAGGTGCCGGCCGGGACGGCCAGGCCGTGGGGCAGCAGCGCGTCATACAGCTCGCCCAGGCGCGCGCCCGCACCGACTTTCGCCACGCCGCCGGTGAGGACGACCGAGCGCTGAGGCGTCAGGCCGATGACGATGCCGGAAGTGGATGAGTACCTGGCGAAGCTATGGCCGCCACTGCGAACGGCGATGCCGATCCCGTGTTCGCGGGCGAACGCGATCACCTCGGCGACGTCTTCCGGGCCGTGGCAGCGCACCACCGCCTGCGGCCGTGGCTCGCCCAACCCAGCGATGAAGGGCACTCGCGCGTCCTGGTACGCGGGGGAGCCAGGCAGCGCGAGCTCACCGGATATGGCCCGCCCCAACGCATCCCATCCGGGTCGCCCGCCGGCCTTGCCCGATGGCTGGCCAGACCGCGCGACGCGATTCCCGGCCGCGCGCCGTCCGGTGCGCCCGGTCATGCCTGCTGCAGGACGATGCTGTTCCCATCGGGGTCGCGGAAGACGGTCTCCGCCTCCGAATACGGCGTCCGGCCCGGCGGTCCCTCGAACTCCACACCCTTGGCTGCCAGCTCTTGGTAATCCGCCCGCAGATCCGGCGAGCGCAGTACGAGCCCCCGCAGCGAACCTGCGGGCATCGACTCGAACCAGGTGACCAGCGTCAGCGCGGTCGTACCGTCCTTGGGCGCCACCTGGATCCAGTGGAAGCCGGGAACGGAATCATCTTCTCGGACCAGCTCCAGCCCGAGCACGTCGATGTAGAACTTCTTGGCCCGCACCGGATCGGACACCGGGACCGAAACCACCGCCACGTCCTTGATCGCCATCATGCTTCTCCTCTCACGCCTGGCCGTTCGGGTAGCAGCATCATGCGCCGGGCACACGGAAAGGGTCCAACACTGATTGGCCCGCCCCGGCATAGGTTGGTCCTATGCCAGTCGGGCTGCACCACCTGCGCTACTTCGTCGCCGTGGCCGAAGAGGGCAACATCTCCCGCGCGGCCGACCGGCTCCGCATCGCCCAGCCATCCCTAAGCGCGCAGATCAGATACCTGGAGCGCAACATCGGCACGCCGCTGTTCTTGCGGCACCCCCGCGGCGTCGAGCTGACCCGGGCCGGCGCGCTGTTCCTCGCCGACGCCCGCAAGTCCATCCAGGCCGCCGACGCCGCCATCGCGGCCGCCCGCACCGCCTCCCGCGACGAAGCCGGAACGCTGCGCGTCGGCTTCATCGTCGGGACCCAGGTCGAACCAACCTCCCGCATCCTGAGCGCGTTCAGGCAGCGCTACCCGGCAGCAGAACTAGAACTCGCCGAGTACACCTTCAGCGACCCGTCAGCCGGACTCAACAGCGGGCACGTCGACATCGGGTTCATCATGCCGCCCATCTCCCACAACGGCCTGAGCATCCAGGAGCTCTACCACGTTCCCCGGGTCGCAGTGATCAGCGCAGGGCACCGGCTCGCCAGCCGCGCCACGATCTCGGTACACGAACTGTTCGACGACCCCTGGATCGTCGCCGAGACCAGCGACACTGTATGCCGCGATTTCTGGCTGGCCGCCGGTCACCGGGCCGGCCAGCCAGCCAAACTCGGCCAGAGCACCAAATCGATCGACAAGTTCATCCAGCTCGCCATCGCCGGACAGGTCGTCGGGCTCGCCGCAGCCTGGGTCGAACGCACATTCGGCCGCCCCGGCCTACGCTTCATACCCGTCGTTGACATCGAGCCCGCGGTCACCGCCATCGCCTGGCACCCCACCTCCCTCACACCGCTGGCCAAGCGCTTCCTCGCGATCGCCGCCTACCGCGGCCCTCTGCCGGCCCGGCCAGCATCATGATCACGGCACTACGCATGCTCGAATCCTGACCTAAAGCGCTGCCACCGGCATATCAGGCACGACCGAGCTAGCCAGCCCACTGATGCTCGCGCGCGGTCAGACGCAGATCGCCCGGTTCGCTGCTACGGCGCCGACATCGCCAAGGACGCGGACCAGCGCGCATTGGGCGGGAGTGTGCGCGCCGAGGAATGCGCCGGCTGTCCCTGCGCCTGGTGACCAGCTGCCGAACGACCGTCATGCCTATCGAGCGGGCCCGGCGTTATCCTCGTCTGGTGCGAGAGCGCTCGGTGGTCTGGTGAGCCCGCTGCGGATCTGGCTTGTCGGGTTCGGCACGGTCGGGAGGTGGCTGGCCGGTGCCCTCGATGAGCAGGCGGGGCGGCTCGCGTCCCGGTACGGCTGTTCGGTGAGGGTTGTCGGGCTCGCTAACGCGCGAGATGGGTTTGTCTATGACGCGAACGGCCTTGACCTCAGATCCGTCCGGGCGGCGGCTTCCAGTGGGCGGCCGGTCACTGAGCAGCGCGCCGCACGTGTCTGGCCAAGTGCGATCGACGGGCTTCGCGCCACCGAGGCGGATCTTCTGGTGGAGGTGACGGCAAGCCCGCCGGCCGATGGCGAGCCTGGCCTGACCCACATGCGGGAGGCGCTTGGGCGCGGAATACCGGTGGTCACCTCCAACAAGTGGCCTGTGGCCCTGCACGGGGCGGAACTTGCCACGCTGGCGAGAAGTCAGGGCGCGGCGTTTCGTGCCGAGTCCACGGTCATGTCGGGAACACCGGTGCTCAGCGCGCTGACCGAGGGCCTGGCGGGCACGGTGCCGGTGGCGCTGCGGGGGGTGCTCAATGCCACTGCCAACGTCATCTTGTCCAAGATGGCTGACGGCACGTCGTACCAGGACGCGCTGGCTGAGGCGCAGCGCGCCGGCCTGGCCGAGCGGGACCCGGCCGCTGACGTCGAGGGCTATGACGCCACCGCGAAGGTGATGATCTTGTCAGCGCTGGTCTTCGGCAGGCAGCTCGGCCGCGAGCAGGTCGCCTGCCTCGGCATCACCAGCATCACCGGCCGGGAAGCGCGCCAGGCGGCATCGGCTGGGCGGCGGATCAGGCAGGTCGCCACCCTCGGGTTCTCCGGGCCGGACGGGAGGGGTACCGTGACCGCTCGCGTGCAGCCCGAGATCGTTCAGGCCGACGATCTTCTGGCGAGTATCCACGGCGTCGCCAATGCCGTGGTGTGTCAGGCAAGCCCGGTTGGAGAGGTCACGATCATCGGACCTGGCGCAGGCCCGCAACTCGCAGGCCAGGGGGTGCTCAGCGACATCATCGCGGTCGCAAGACAGCAGGCAGAGAACTCCTGAACGCGGCCGCGACAGGTGGACGCGAGCACCAGCCGTCCCGGTCACCTCCGCCACGGGCCTGAAATAAGGCACAACCGAGCATCAGCGGCGGGGCGGGACACGCGCCCGGCCGCACGCAGATCGACCAGTTCGGGCGCGACCCGGACGGCCTAGCCGACCGCCGGACCGCCGTCCTGGGCGGCTCAGCGCGCGTTCTCCCGGACAGTGCCCCGCCACTCAGCGTCATACCGTCGATCGGCATCACCTTGAGGCCGACCTCCGATTCAGCGCCGATTGGACGGGTCTGCTGGAGGCCAATGGATCACTCGTCGAGGTTCCTGTCGACGCAGCATCCAGCGACGGCGAGCACATCATGCTGGAGCTGGCGCGCGATATGCGGCAGAAGCGGGCGTTCCCCAGTGCAGGACGGCGCTGCATAATTATGCAGGCGGTCGACCGCGTCTGGAGCCCGTCCGGGCCCGGCGGGCTACGTGTTCGTTTCTTTTGATAGCCGCGCACCTCCCCGCCTTATTGAATGTTCTGGTCTGGCGCTGGGCTGGCAAGCGCTCGAGGCCGTACAGGTGAGGCTGTTCCGGGCATTCCCGTCCCATGGTGCTGCAGGGGCGTCATTCGGGCGAGCCGGGGCCGCGCGCGGGTCGGTCCGCGCGGGGTTGCGCGTTGGCCAGGGGTGGCCGGGGCGGGATTCCGGGCAGGTTGTCTTCGGTGATTGCCTGCTCGGTGGCCAGCCGGCGCAGCAGGCTGGCCAGCTGGATGCGCTCGGCCTGGGTCAGGGAGGCGCCGATCTCGTCTTGGTGGCGGTTTCC
>WNGJ01021575.1_pt1 | contig 12353 bp, 11 predicted proteins | sample 5400611 | NCBI WGS metagenome assembly WNGJ01 (sample SAMN13153375, study PRJNA577476) | soil metagenome | isolation source: 40 cm soil or saprolite under Garry oak tree replicate 1 | place: USA:California | collected 2016-06-15 | reverse complement strand
TCACCAGAAACGCGGCATTGTTGTAATTGCTGTGGGTGCGGACATCTCCCTGCTCCAGTTCCGGAATCGCATATTGGCAATCCGGCCCTTCGGCCTGCACCGCCTGCACATCAGCGTCTTCCCAGTGGACCACGCGCCCCGCCCGTGTGCCTCCAGCCTGCAGGCTGGTGCGGCCATGGAACACGATCATGATGTCTTTGCCCAGCGTTTTCGACTGGTCTTCCTGCCCTTTGCGCAAGCCCTCGCCAGCGGCGACCATCAGCACGATGGAGACGATGCCCCAGGCAATCCCGAACATGGTCAGAAACGTCCGGAGCTTATGGGACCAGAGGGTGCGGAAGACGTCGCGGATAAGATCGCGCAGGACCATGGTGATATTCGCGGCTCAGGATTGGACGCTCTCCCAGGCGGAAGGTAAGCCGGGCGGAGCGGCGCTGCAGGAGGTGATACGGAAGAAGAAAGCGATTTGTTCAAGTGGCAGGACCGCCATTAGCCTCGGGGGAGAAAACCAGGGTTGTCATTCCGAGGAGCGAATGCGACGAGGAACCTGCTGTTGATCTGGAAAGCGGCAGGTTCCTCGTTGTCTCGCTTCGCTCGACGCCTCGGAATGACACAAACAATCGAGGGTGTTCAGGAAACATGCACTAACTGTGCACGTGGACCTCTCCGATCCAACTGTTTTGCCACCCATCCCTCTAGTTCGGCCAATGCCAAGTCACACTGAATTTTGTGCCTGTGTTGCCGGTCCCGCACCTTCTTCTCAAGCGGCGGTAGTAGATCAAATGTGATATTGGCCGGCTGAAACCTCTTTGGATCAGCATTGGTGATGTAATGCAGCAGCGATCCGAGGGCCGTAGCGCGAGGCGGCGAGATCGGAGCTTCTCCTGAAACTAGCGCCGCCGCGTTAATACCCGCCAGCATGCCAGTCGCGATTGACTCGACGTATCCTTCGACTCCACAGATCTGGCCAGCAAAAAGGACGGATGGGTGTTCTCTCATCTGCTGCGTCGAATTCAGCAACGCTGGCGAGTTGATGTAGGTATTGCGATGGATCTGTCCAAAGCGCAGGAAGCGTGCGTTTAGCAGGCCAGGTATCAGTCGCAGAACCCGTGCTTGCTCGCCAAATTTCAAATGGTTCTGAAATCCGACCAGATTATAGGAATCGGCCCGCAGGTTCTCCTGGCGGAGTTGAACAACCGCATGGGGCGGTTTCGCGGTGCGCGGATCCTTCAGCCCCACAGGCTTCATCGGTCCAAAACGCAGAGTGTCGCGCCCGCGCCGGGCAATTTCTTCGATCGGCAGGCATGCTTCGAAGTAGTTGAGCTTCTCCCATTCTTTTGCCTCGACCGACTCCGCCGAGAGCAACGCATCGTAGAAGCGGTCGTAGTCCTCTTTCGACATTGGACAATTGATGTAATCGGCGGTGCCTTTGTCGTATCGCGCCGCCAGATACACCTTCGACATGTCGATGGAGTCGGCGTCAACAATTGGGCTGATGGAATCGTAGAAGTAGAGATGTGAGCTGCCACTCAATCTGGCGATCTCCTGTGACAGCGCATCCGAGGTCAACGGGCCTGTCGCGATGATCGTGATTTCATCCTCGCTGATTTCAGTGACTTCCTTCCGCCGGATATTAATCAACGGCTCGCTTGAGATCACCTCAGTGACCTTCGCCGAAAAAGCGCCTCGATCCACCGCCAGCGCATGTCCGGCAGGAACTGCGCAGTCTCGGGCAATTTCGATCAACAACGATCCGGCGCGCCGTATTTCTTCTTTCAGCAACCACGGAGCCGTATTCTCGCTTTCGGACTTCAACGAGTTCGAGCAGACAAGTTCGGCGAAGTTTCCAGTCTGGTGCGCAGGTGTGGTCCGCCCTGGTCGCATTTCATATAGCTCGACGGGTATTCCCCGACGCGCACACTGCCATGCCGCTTCCGATCCTGCCAGTCCCGCGCCAATGATTTTCACTCGTTGCATTTAGAACCTTGTTCACCACAGAGACACCGAGTCACATAGTTTTAAGAATTGTTCTTCTCTGTGTCCCTGTGTCCCGGTGGTGAATAATCTTTCGTTACTTTTCGCAAGGCTTGCTCGTTGAACTCTACAGCCCTGCGTTCATTCAGGAATGTTGCTCCCAGTTTCCCGTAAAACTCAATTGCTGGACGGTTCCAGTCCAGCACCTCCCAGCGCAAACCAAAGCACCCTTCATCGAGCGCGAGTTTCGCCACCGCTGCCAGCAGCGCTTTGCCAATTCCTTTTCCGCGAAACTTGTCGAGGACAAATAAATCCTCCAGAAAAAGCGCAGCCCGCCCCTGAAAAGTTGAATAAAAATGAAAGAACGAAGCGTAGCCCGCCGGTTCATCATCCCACGAGGCAATCAGAGCGCGGAATTTCGGCTGCGGGCCAAAGGCGTCGCGCAGCAGGTCGTCTTCGGTTGCTACGATCTGGGTCAGTTTTTTCTCGTAATTCGCTAATTCCCGAACGAGCGAGAGCAATACGTGTACATCATCGCGGGTTGTCGATCGAATCCTTAGCATCAAATGAATAGCCCGTAGGCCCGGACGCCTCGTCTGGGCGGGCGAGCCTCGCTCGCCTCAGTATCCGAGCTGTGCTCGGAGGACGGACGAGGGCGTCCGCCCCTACACTCTCAACTCCGCCACCGTCGCTCCCGCTCCACCTTCACTCTGAGGCGGTTCGGCGACTGACTCAACATGCGGATGCTGCTGTAAGTACTGTCGCAGGGCCTTCCGCAAGATTCCCATCCCGCTGCCATGGACGACCCTCACCCGCGGCAACCCAGCCAGGAAGGCGCGGTCAACGAATTTCTCCACCTCGCGAGTGGCGTCATCTACAGTATGCCCGATCACGTTGATCTCAGAAGGCACGTTTTCGGCATCGCGTTCCAGTACTACCGAGACGCCCTTCGCCCGCGCCGCCTTGATCGGCGTTTCCGCAGCCTTGCTGACTACTTCCGCGATGTCTTCGCGCGCAATGCGCATCTTCATGGAGCCCACCTCAACTTCAAAGTGGCTGTCGTCGAGGCGGCGAGTTATCCTCGCATTGCGCCCTACGGACTTCAATTTCACGAAGTCGCCCTCGGAGACGTGCTGCACTAGGCGCGGCTGGGCGTTGGGATCGCCACGATCGGCGCCGCTCACATGCGCGACCACGGCGGAATCAAACTGCTCGCGAAAATCCCGCCGCAATTTCGCAATTCGCCGCTCCGCGTCTTTTGATACCTTCTGCACGGCGGTCCGGTCCTGAATGGCATTCACGGCCTCGCGCGCGTGATACTCGAAATCGCGCAGCAGGCTCTCGACTTTCTTCTCCAGCTCTCTAACTTTTTCCTGCTGCTCGCGTTTCCCATCGGACGCCAGCCGCGCTCGCTCGCGACTCAGATCATCCTCTTTACTGCGCAGCCGCAAGCGTTCGGCCTCGGTCTCGCGCAACTCCAGGTGCAGGCGGTCAAGAAACTGCCCGACATCGCGTGCCTGCGTTCCCAAACGCGAGCGGGCGGATTGAATAATCTCCGGCTTCAGCCCCAACCGCTGGGCAATGTTGATGCCTGCCGAGGCGCCGGGTACCCCGATCTTGAGCTCATACGTAGGCCGCAGCGTCGCTTCGGCGAAACCAACAGCGGCGTTCACCACTCCAGAAGAGTTCGAGGCGAAGACCTTTAGAGACGTATGGTGCGTGGAGATGATGGTGAAGCATCCAGTGTGCAGAAAGTGCTCGGCAATTGCCACGGCTAGTGCTGCGCCTTCTTCTGGATCGGTTGCCGATCCCAGCTCATCGAGCAGTACCAGCGAACCCGCAGTCGCTGTGCGCGAAATGAAATCAATGTTGGTGACGTGCGCCGAGAATGTCGAGAGATTCTGTTCAATGGATTGGTAATCGCCGATGTCGGCCAGAACCGAATCGAAGACGGGTATTTCCATTCGGCTTGCAGGAACAGGAATTCCGGCCTGCGCCATCAGGACAAGCAGGCCTGCTGTTTTGAGCGCGACCGTTTTTCCGCCGGTGTTCGGGCCGGTGATGATGAGTTCGCGCCGTTCACCTTCGAGTTCGATGGTTGTGGGGACGATTCGTCCACCCTTTGCGTTAATGTTGCGTTCCAGGAGTGGATGCCGTCCATCTCGCAGAATCAGCCCAGATCTCTGACCATCGAGTGGTGGACGGGCGTGGACGCCCGTCTCTACAGGTTTATTTTCACTGGACGCTGATGCGCTGCTCTCAACCAGCACCGGAGCTACACAGTCGTATTCCTCTGCAAACCGGGCCTTCGCAAACTGCAACTCGAGTTCGGCAAGAATGTCGAGTGCAGCAGCAATCTCTGCGGCCCGCTCTCCGATCCGCTGCGTCATGTCCAGCAGAATTCGGTGCACCTCGACGAGTTCTTCCTCCAGCAGTCGCACGAGTTCGTTGTTCTGCTCAATGGTTTCGAGTGGCTCAACGAAAACCGTCTGCCCGCTGGAGCTGGCTCCGTGCACTACGCCTTGCACACGCCGCTTGTGCTCAGCTTTAACGGGGATCACAAAGCGCTCGCCACGAATGGTGACCACTTCATCCTGCGCCGCGCCGCCTTCGGTCAGGCGCCGCAAATAACTCTGCAACGACTGCTGGATCGCGCGTTTCTGTTTTTCGATTTCCCGGCGAATGCTCGCAAGTTCCGGAGAAGCGCGGTCGTCGAGGGTGCCATCCGGCGATATCTTGTTGCGAAAGCCACGCAGGAAGTCGGTAAAATCTGCTAGGCCGGAGGAGAGTTGCCGGACCGCAGCCCACTCCCGCTTCATGCCTTGCGGTGGATTGAGGGCGATCTCCCGCCCCTCCGCGGCGCGGTCCACGATCGCGACCACATCGCGAATTTCGAGCGTTTCAAGCGTCGCGCCGACTATTCGAGACTTGTCAAGCAGCGAAGAAATGTTTCTCAGCCCAGCAAACTCAAAGCGTCCGCCGACGCGCCGGAATTCGCGGATCTCCGCGGTAAGTTGCTGCTGATTTTGAATCCACTCGAGATCAGACGAAGGCGCAAGGGCAGCCACCCCGGCCCGACCCAACTCCGAAGCGGCGTAGCCCAGCAACAGGTCACGCAAGACCTCAAATTCCAGTACACGGGCGCTCGTATTTTTCAGGACTTGCGGCACCTTTTCATGTTAATGTATTCCGCGCCTGTAGCGACTGCGCCAGTCGTTACTGGGCCAATCTTTACTGCGCCCATCGTTGGGGCTATTTCAAAGGAGTTCAAATGGCCACTGCCACCGTCCCTGTTCAAACTTCGTCCCGCGTTCGTCTCAAATACCTTCTATTTGGTTTCGTAGGCCTGATGATCGGTTATGTCCTAGTCCACAACGAGAGTTTTCTGGTGCATCGAGATGACCCGGTGTGGCAGCACTATCATTCATTCCGCTGGTATCTGCTGCGGCTCCCTTCGGTGCCTACATCCAATATTTCGAGGAGCGGATGGGCGCACCCAGGTCGTTCAGCGTCGCCGCACTTGTCGACGCCATTCTGTTAACGACTACGACCGCCATCGCCTTTGGATTCATTTTGAATGGCAAGGTCCAGCAGCATCGTCAATGGATGACGCGCAGCTTCGCGGTCGCATTGGTTTTTCTTGAAGTGCGTGTGGTGCAGGGCGTGACCGGATGGGAGAAGCTGGGCATCGGCGCAACTGAGACTATTGTGTGGTCTTGCCTGGCCTTCTCGCTGTTCTCAGCGGATGTTGTTCTGCAAATCCAGGAGTTGCGGCGTTCCCGCCCAATGGCTAAGGCCCAGGTTTCGCGCGCATAGTTTAAACATGGTTCAGAGCATAGTTCAATAGTTTGCTCTGCTAGAATTTCCCCATGGCCTTCCCGGCTACTCGTCTTCGTCGGCTGCGCCGGACCAGCGCTCTGCGCGACATGGTGCGCGAAACGCGGCTCACGCCTGAGAGTTTTGTCTATCCCCTGTTCGTCTGTCCCGGGGAGGGCGTTCGCAAGGAAGTGCGGTCGATGCCGGGCGTTTTTAACCTCTCTGTGGACGAAGCCGTTCGAGAGGCGGACGAGGCGCATGGGCTCGGCGTTCCGGCGATAATCCTGTTCGGACTGCCGGAGAAGAAAGATGAGGTCGCAACCGGCGCCTGGGAAGAGGACGGAATCGTGCAGCGCGCCGCCCGCGCCATGAAGCGCGACATTCCGGAAGTGGTTGTGATCGGCGATGTTTGCCTTTGCGAGTACACGTCTCATGGCCATTGTGGCGTGGTAAAAGCGTCAGGCCCGCGGCCCCTCGGAGCGGCTGTAGCCAGTCCCCCAGCCACCAGCGCGGATTACGAAATTGTCAATGACGCCACGCTCGAGTTACTGGCCCGTGCTTCGGTTTCACTCGCTCGCGCCGGCGTGGACATCATTGCTCCCTCTGACATGATGGATGGCCGCGTCGCGGCCATTCGCAGCGCTCTCGACGCCGCCGGATTCGAGAACACTCCCATTCTTTCCTACGCAGCCAAGTTTGCATCGGCGTTTTACGGCCCGTTTCGCGAGGCCGCCGATTCCGCGCCCCAATTCGGCGACCGCCGCTCCTATCAAATGGATGGGGCCAACTTGCGCGAAGCCATGCGCGAGATTGCGCTGGACATTGAAGAGGGCGCTGACATGATCATGGTCAAACCCGCTATGCCCTATCTGGACGTGATTGCAGCTGCGCGTGAGCGTTTCGACCTGCCGATCGCTGCTTATCAGGTTTCTGGCGAATACGCCATGATCGAGGCTGCCGCGCGTAATAACTGGATTGACCGCGACCGCGTGATGATGGAGTCGCTTACTTCCATCCGGCGGGCGGGCGCGAGCATCATCCTGACGTATTACGCGAAAGACGCGGCAAAGCTGCTGGCCTGAGCTAGACCTGCTGGTTCGCTAACTTCAGGCGCGGTTGGGAAATCGACTGTAAAACCAGGCGACAAAGCCCATCAGCTTTCAAGCATGAGCTTCACAGGCAATCACCGAATCGCAACCGGCACGTCCTGCTTCAGCGCCCAGACCAGCGCAATCACCCATCCGATGGCCGTCCAGCCCAGGAAGAAGTTCAGCACCAGGATCGCGCCAGCATCCCGCTTGCTACGCCCGAAGGCAATGATGGCGGGCAGAAAATACAGAACGAAGCCGAAGCCGAAAATGGGGAAGAAAAATGCCAAGAGGTGCATGGGTTCTCCTCCTGCTGACCCTCAGATTATCACCGCAATCTTGATACGAATTCCCCACCCCTCCAGTTCCCGGACTTGGTCACGTGGGGACAGCCTCCCTCCGCTGTCCGGTCGAGCGAAGCTCGACGAGGATTGCCAGCGACAGAAGAATCGGGCCTGCGGTCCGAGGACAGCTGTCCCCACAATCCTCGTAGCGCCTTACTATTCTGACTTTGCAAAGTATGTCGTCATCAGCTCACGTGTCCACTGCGGCTGACGAATTTCTTTCTTCTCCGGCAGGTATTCGGCCAGTACCGGCTTGAGGTCCAACACCGGCGTGCCGTCAAACGCATCGAGACCGGAGACTGTCACTTCCAACCCGTTCACCCGAACCAGCCGGCAAATAGTCGCGGCAATACGATTCGGGCGGGCCCTGCTTCTTCTGGCGAATATTCCGACTTCCGGCCAGGCGGCATGGTTACGGGGATGGCTCGCGCCCGTGAGAATGGAGTCTTCGGGTATTCCGCTCAGATGGAAGAACACCTCTACGTGGGAGAACTCCTCTAAGCCCTTAACCGTGGCGGTAGTAAATCTCTGTGCATCGATTTCAATGGTGGATTCCACATCTCCCCAAAATTCTTCTTTATCGGCGCGCACCGGGCCGCGGACGTAGCCAACTGGCGTCATCGTGATAGTTTGCATGCTGCCTAATCTAGCATTTCGCTTTGGCATTTCGCGTTTGCCGTTTTCGTGTTTAACCCGGCTGTTCTAGAATCATTGGTTTGCTCTGGCTCATCCATTCTTATTAGAGGAGCACGACTTTGCCTGACACCATCTACGATGTGGCCATAATCGGTAGCGGGCCGGCAGGATACACGGCTGCAATCCGCGCCGGGCAGTATGGCTTGAAGGCTGCGCTGATCGAGAAAGATCCCTACCTTGGTGGCACCTGCCTGCATGTCGGTTGCATTCCCACGAAAGCACTGCTTTTCAACGCCGAACTCTGGGACCACCTCAAAGACGCGAAGGAATATGGCATTGAGGGCGTTGCTTCGCGCAAGCTGAATTGGGAAGCCGTGCAAGAGCGCAAGTCGAAGATCGTCAACAAGCACGCCAAGGGACTCGAGTTCCTGATGCGCAAGAACAAAGTTGAAACCATCAAGGGGCTCGGAAGGCTCACCGGCCGAGCGCAAAATGGCGTGCACACGATCGAAGTGAAGGGTGAGAAGGCCACTCAGCTCGAGGCGAAGAACATCATTCTCGCGACCGGCTCTGAGGCGCGCATGATTCCTGGTCTCGAGCCTAATGACCGAGTTCTTACGAATATCGAAATCTTGAGACTGGGCTCAGTGCCGAAATCGCTGGTGGTCGTCGGCGCAGGCGCGGTTGGAGTCGAATTCGCATCGATTTTTCGCTCGTTCGATTGCGAAGTGAACATTATTGAGATGCTCCCGCGCATGGTTCCGCTCGAGGATGAAGACGTTTCCAAAGAACTTGCCCGCGTCTTTCGCAAACGTGGAATTAACTTCCAAGGCAGCGCCAAAGTTGAGAAGGTCGAGAAGACGAATTCCGGAATCGCGGTGACTTTTACCGCAGATGGCAAACCGCAAAAGATTGAAGCGGAAAAGATTCTCATCGCTATCGGACGCAAACCCAATACCGACGGCATTGGCGTGGAGAAGACGCGGGTTCAATCCGAGCGTGGCTTCATCAAAACTAATGAGTGGATGCAAACTGGCGAACCCGGCATTTATGCCATCGGAGACATTGTCCTCGGAACGCCACAGCTGGCGCACGTTGGCGGCATGGAGGGAATCGTCGCGGTTTCGAAAATTGCCGGCAAGCCGGACAAGCCCATCAACCCACTTCGAATCCCGAACGTCACCTTTTGCCATCCGGAAATCGGTAGCGTTGGTCTGACGGAAGCCAGGGCCCGCGAGCAGGGTTACGACGTGAAGGTCGGCAAGTTTCCGTTTACGGCTAACTCGCGCGCGTCGATCGTGGGTGAGCACGAAGGTTTCATCAAAATTGTTTCCGACGCCGAATATGGCGAGGTTCTGGGCGTCCACATCATTGGCCCGCAAGCTACAGAGCTCATCGCTGAAGCGGTCACGGCGATGGAACTCGAGGCCACAGTGGAAGACCTGATGTGGACTATCCACGCGCACCCGACCCTGGCAGAAGCCATGCTGGATGCATCGAATAGTGTGTATGGGATGGCAATCAATGCGTAAAAGCGGGCCACGGATTAGACGGATGAACACGAATAATTCGTGAGTGGCGAAAACGGTGAGAAGATGATCTGTATTGTTTGAGATGATTGTGAATCGGTGTTGATCCGTGTAAATCCGTGGCTAAGCCTTTGATCTCCGTTCTCCAACTCGGCACGCTCGATTACGCTACTGCACTTCGCCTGCAAGAGAAGCTGGTGACGCTCCGCAAGGAGGGCCGCGTTGGCGATGTACTCCTGTTGCTTGAGCACACCGCTGTCATCACGCTCGGACGAAACGCCAAATCCAAGAACATCGTCGCCTCACCCGAGCTGCTCGCGCAGCGCGGTGTCGAGGTTCACGAATGCGATCGCGGAGGCGATGTAACTTTCCACGGGCCCGGGCAGCTGGTTGCATATCCCATGTTCGACCTGCGGAGCTTCCCGTCGGACGGAGCCACTCGGAAGAGTCTCGGCGCGATCGAATACGTGCGCCGCCTGGAAGAAGTACTTATCCGAACTTGCGCTGATTCCGGCATTCCCGCCAAGCGCATCCCTGGTTTGACAGGAGTATGGACCGAGCCTGTGCCGGCGCTTACTGGGTCCGCGACTCAGCCGGACGGGCGTGGACGCCCGTCCCTACACAGTCCCTCGCCCCACAACTCGGTCTCGCAGAAAGGACAGGAATCCAAAATCGCGGCTCTCGGCGTCCACATTTCTCGCGGAGTCACCTCGCACGGCATCGCGCTGAACGTGAACACGGATCTCAGCTATTTCGATCTAATCGTCCCGTGCGGAATTTCCTCCAAGCCGGTCACGTCGATGCAGAAGGAACTCAACCGCGCCTTGGCGATGCAGGATGTCGCCCATTCCGTCTCGCGCAATTTCGGCACGGTATTCGGAAGTCAAATTCTTTGGCTCGATAATCTCGACGCGTTGCTCGGCAACAATCTCGGTATCCCGATGAAGCCGCCCGAAACTCTCCGCAAGATTCACGGCGAAGATGATCCAGCCTGGGTCTGAGCTAATCACACTTAGTACGTTCCGAGTGAAGCTGGCGAGCGTGAAGTCCACAACGCTTTGCTCGACAATCACGCCAGGGAGTACGATTACTTGTTTGCAATCTTCTGCCGATGAAAAAGAAACCGCCGAAAGTCCTCTCAAAAGTCAAGCCACGCTCCAGTTCCAGCAACGGAGCCAAAAGCGGCGGGTTGCTCCCTCAGAAGCGGACGTATGAAATCGCTGACTACCGCCTAGAGAAACCCAACTTTACGGTTCGCCAAACCCGCAAGGGCAAGGAGGAAGAGTGCTGTTATGAAATCTCAGGTGACCTGAATGCCCAGGTCCCGCCCATCCGCGATTCGAAGTATCTCAACAAGCAGCAGTGCATCGAGATTTATCGCTGGATGGTCCTAAATCGGAAAATGGAACAGGCGCTTGAGAATTTGTACAAGCAGGGGAAAGTCGTGGGCGGAGTTTATTTCGGACTGGGCCAGGAAGCCTGCTCTTGTGCGTCGGCCTACGCGCTCGGCAAAGACGACTGGCTCGCACCGATGATCCGCAATCAGGGATCGCTGCTCGTCCGTGGTTTCGAACCACGCGACATGATGATGCAGTACATGGCCAAGGCCGATTCCCCGACCAAAGGCCGCGACGGAACTTCGCACTTCGGCGACATTTACAAACGCAATGTGGTTTCGCCGATCTCAATGCTCGGCGATCTGATTCCGGTGATGGCGGGAGTTGCACTGGGTGCGCGGCTGCAAGGAAAAAACGTCGCCGTAATGACCTATATCGGCGACGGCGGCCAATCAACCGGCGTGACTTACGAAGGTATCAACCTCGCTGCGGTGCAGAACCTCGGGCTGGCACTTTTCGTTGAGAGCAATCTCTGGGCATACTCAACCCCGTCGGAAATGCAGTATCGCGTGCAAGACCTCGCCGAGCGCGCCATCGCGTACGGAATTCCTGGCGTCATTGTGGACGGGACCGACCCCTGTCAGGTTTACGATGCCGCGCGCGACGCCGTAGAGCGCGCCCATAGCGGCGAAGGCGCCACTCTGATTGAGGCCAAAATGATGCGCATGAAAGGCCACGCCATCCACGACGCGGCGGATTACGTCCCAAAGCCTATGTTTGAGTACTGGCGCAAACGCGATCCCATTGCGCGCTTTGAGAATTATCTAGTGAAGGTGAAGAAGTGGCTCTCGCCGCAGGAACATCAGAAGCTGATCGCAGACGTCGAGGCCTATCTGGAGCAGGAACGTGAAATTGCGGTGAACTCACCGATGCCGGCGCCCGAGACTGCTGAGGGCGGAGTTTATTGCGAAGACGGATGCCACCTGATCAAGCCGAAGTATGGCCTTCCGAAGGCGCAAGATCCAAAGTCAGCCGCGACGCGCAAGAAGGAAGAAGCAGCACTGCACTTCAAATAGTCAGGTCACGAAACGGGCAGATCGCAACATCCCCACTCTCAACTCAGTCAGAAACTCGCCGTTTCTTTCCCAAAACCCAGAGCCCGAAGCGCTCTGCCTACGGCGTTGTTCCCGTCACCGTTGTCACCGTCAGCTCCGGCAGTTGATGGTTCCATCCTTTCGGCGTGTGCTCGAAGTAAATTCGCACTGGGCGCGCTTCGTTGGGATTGATTGGTGCCTGAGTCAGATCTTGCGAGCCCGTTCCGTTCGCCATCCCCTCAATTGGCCTCGTCACGGTCGCCAGCACGGGACCATTTCTGCCGAGGAACTCGGCCTGCACCTGGGCTCCTGTGATTGCCGAATTCCCGGTGTTGCGCAGCAGTGCCGTCAGATACAACGCGTCGCCGGATGGCGCTGGCGCGATTTTCAAATTCGTGAACTGAATCTGCTCTGCTGTAGGCTGCGGCGGCACTTCCGCGGCGGTTGGTGGCAGCGTGAAATGCGGCGCCCGAGGCAAGACCGCAATGATGACGATCAGCAGAACCGCGCCTATTATCAAAGCCAAAATCGGCCA
>WNGJ01010702.1_pt1 | contig 12353 bp, 9 predicted proteins | sample 5400611 | NCBI WGS metagenome assembly WNGJ01 (sample SAMN13153375, study PRJNA577476) | soil metagenome | isolation source: 40 cm soil or saprolite under Garry oak tree replicate 1 | place: USA:California | collected 2016-06-15 | reverse complement strand
ATGCGGATACCCCACGCGTCAAGCTGCCTGGCGGTGGCGGCGGTTGCAACCTGTCTGGTGATGTTCAGCACATTACCATCTGGACTGCGGGACATCGTGCGCCAATGAACAAGGCTGGTAAACGCCAGTTTCGTTTCGTCAAGCACATAGATTTTATCTCATCCATCGGCCACTTCTCTCGTGATGGTATCTCCCGTCAGGCTCTAGGCTTGCGGGGCGGCGGACCAGACTGGGTCGTGACCGAATTAGGCGTATTTGATTTTGATCCAGTTACGCATGTCTTACGCCTGCGTGCGCTTTATCCTGATACGACTGTCCAGGACGTGCTGGACAACACCGAATTCGAGCCGGTGATTGCGCCGGATGTGAGCCTTGTGCCACTACCTGCGCCTGAACACGTCGCGCTGATCCGTCGTTTTGACCCACTTCGGACGCACCATCGCGAGTTCAAGTCAATTGACTTGTCCAGGTGCTTCGACCTATAGGAGGACTTGAAATGCATTACGCCACGTCCCCGCTATGCCTGGCTTGTGGCTAATGCAAGGAGGACATGCTTGTGGATATCACTCTTACTAAAACCACGAATTTTCAATGGAGACATCTTATAGCAGACTATGAGAAAAAGAGCGAGCCGATCTATAACGTCCGGCGCGACGACAAAAGGAAGTATAATGCAATCTTTGTCGGCGGCGGAGCTGGTGGGCGCTTCGGTTCAGGCTATCTACGAGCCAGGGGAGGACGACAGTTGATTGTTGATCGCTGGCCGTTCCTGGGTGGGAGTTGCCCACACCTGGCATGCGTGCCACACCACCTCTTTTCCGAAGCAGCGCGTGAGCTGGATCTTATGCGCTGGTTCTCAGGAAAACTCTGGTTTCCTGATGCCACTCATCTGCGAGCATCGATCCTGCAGATGGTTCAGCTTTTCAAGGAAGGGCGGGGCAGCGCTCATGCCTTCATGAACTGGCAATCCAAGGAGCAACTGGACCTGGAATACATTCTAAACGTCCCGGCTACGGTTATAGATAACCACACCGTTGAAGTAGCAGGTGAACGTTTCCACGCGGATAACCTTGTGCTTGGCACTGGTGCTGAAACGGTCTTTCCTAACATCCCTGGAACAGATCTGCACGGAGTCTACGACTTTGTATCACTGATCGAAGAGCTCGACTTCGAACCACAACGCTGCGTAATCATTGGCGGCTCAAAGGTTGCCATCGAATATGGATCATTCTTCCAGGCAGCCGGTTGCCCCACCACCATTGCAGCACGCAAACCTCTGATGCGCACAGCCAGCCTGCACCACGTTGACGAAGACCTGCGCCAGTATGTAGTCGATGGCATGCGCAAGCGTGGAATGCAGATTCTTGAAGGCGTTGAACCGGTCGCGATCAAAGGTGACGGCAACGGCAATGCAAAAGAAGTCATTATTCGTAATATGCAAGATGGAAGCGAGGAGTCCTTAGCCTGTGATTTTGTGTTCATCGGCACCGGAGAGCGACCTAAATCCGAACATTACCGGGAAGTGCTGGGCGTGGCAGTCGGAGAGAAGGGCGAGATTCTCGTTGACAAACACATGCGTACGAGCGTGCCCAATGTCTATGCGATTGGTGACCTGATCGGCCCGCCAATGGAGATGTTCAAAGCTCGTAAGGGAGGCATGACCGCCGCCCGTAACATCATGGGTGAACCCTATGAATTCGACTGGACCGATTACCCCGATTTCTTGCATTCCACCTACGAGATAACCTGGGTTGGTTTATCGGAGGAGGAAGCCAGGCAACGTTACGATAATGTTGTTGTGATTCAAATGCCACCTAAGGGCGTACCCCATGAAGACATCCCGCTTCCCTGTGCTGAGGGCACGATGCTTTATGCCTTCATGTATCCTGAGTTAACGGGTTTCCAAAAGGCCGTTGTCGAGGGTAACAGCCGCCGGCTACTCGGTTTCCATCACGTGGGCTTCGGAGCGAAAGACGCCTTTCAGTATCTCGATTACCTGATGCGGCAGCCCGAGGGCATCACCATTGACGAGATGGGTAATATGAACGAACTGTTCCTCAATCCTGAGCATTTTATCCAGCTGTGTCGATTGCGTGCTGGTTCGCCTAACCTGCGAGACTTATAAGGACAAACAGATGAGTCAGCTTACACAAATACAATCCTGGAAATCAGCAAAAAACCTGGTTCCACTCCCCTATCGCCGGGTCAGCGTACAGCAATACGACGGGCCAATGACAGTAGATGCCATCACCACGCTGCTGCTTAGCCGCGAAGCTTACCGCCGAACCGATTTCATCGTGTTCCGTGGTGAAGGCACCGAGACCGCTGTAGTTGCCATCACTCGCGCAGAAAGTGAACCACTGTTTTCGCAGATTACCTCCGTCGAGGTGCTGGCCTTGCCGGACACGTGCGTCTATGCCAGGTGCCCGGACATTGATCCAGCCAATCGTTCCGCCCTGGCCCAGACGGCATACGAACTTGGCATTGGACCAGAAAGTACGCTCATAGTCGAGGGACTGTATGATCATGTCAACTTCATTCATCACCCCAATCCCCTGGTGATACGAGTGGTAGAGGTTGCTCCTCCCGAACCTCCAAAATTGTACGGGCTGGCACAGCAAGTCTTGAGGTACGCAGACCTCCCACCCATTCGCTTAGAATTGGAGCGAATTGAAGTACTTGACCTGGCAAAAAGTGTAAAACCATCAGCTTACCTGGTACCCTGCCGCTCTGGTGGATTGGATGATCTATCCGCGCCGGTGTATTTCCTGGACCAGCGTCCAGAACGACACGCCTGGACGATGATCGGCTGCGAGCGCAGCCTGCAGTTCCACCGCCACTTCTACGGTGACGAACCCCCACGGGTTGAGATGTGCCCGCGTCGCATTGCAGGTGAGCGCAAAGAACCCACACTTCTCAAATGCTGTCTGCTGGAAACGCATATTGAACAGGACAAAAATATAATGGTTGTGCCATGGGGCGCGGATTTAGCGATGGTAGAGGCGGCGCTAAAGAAACTATCAGAGGAGGTCGTATATGCCTGAGCGAGCGTGGGCGCACGTGGTTGAGGGTCTGCTGACAGGGCGGACACAGCCACCGCGCAAGAGCGGAGTAACCATGGTTATCGATAAAGGACATGGCCCGGCCGCAACAGCTGATATGCTTGATATGTGTGGCGATCTGATTGACCATTGGAAATGCACCTTCGGTACCTCGGCTTTTGTTCCCGCGGATGTACTCCGTCGTAAGCTGTTACACCTGACAGCCGAGGGCATCCTGACATATCCCGGAGGAACATTGCTGGAAGTCGCCATTGTGCGTGGGAGTTGCCGAACATTCATGCAACATGCGCATACATTAGGCTTCAGTGCAGTAGAGATCTCTGATGGCACAATCCCGCTGCCGCCACATCGCAGGCGTAACGTGATTCGCTGCGCGCTCGATCATGGGCTGACAGCGATCACCGAGGTTGGCAAGAAGGATCCAAAGCAACAGCCTACAGCCAAGGAACTGGCTGAGCAAGCACTTCAGGATCTCGAGTGGGGCGCCCAATGGGTCACAGTTGAATCTCGCGAGTCTGGTAAGGGTATCGGCATTTACGATGATCATGGCGCGGTGCGTGCGGAGGCAGTGGCAGCGATATGTGAACACATTGGACCACAGGTCGACCGCCTGATCTGGGAAGCTCCGCTCAAGAACCAGCAGGTTTTCCTGATCCAGCAATTTGGCCCTAACGTCAATCTTGGCAATATTCCCACAGGCGAGGTGCTGGCCCTTGAGTCGCTGCGGGCAGGGTTACGCTTCGAAACGTTCTACCGCATTGCGGCAGAATTGGAACGCAGCGGCCAATGGAATCCAGAAGCTGTCGAGGAAGCAGATCCTTCGCTGCGCTCAGGATGACAATGGTGCTCAGGATGACAATGCGACATAGAACAGCGAGAGGTGGGGACTTGCAATGCATTACGCCACCTTAGTGATTGTCATCCCGAGCGCCGTCATTGTCATCCTGAGCGCAGCGAAGGATCTCGTCCTCTGATAGTTAAGGAGGGACTTGCAATGCATAACCCGGTACTGGGTGTGGGTAGTCGATTGGCAACAGGGCCGGCGGTAGAACTCGTACAGACAGCGTTTGCGCGTGAGCTCGCCGATCAGTTGGCGCTGTTCAAAGGTATGAGCCTGGCAGACCTGGCCCATACAGTCATGCTCATCGAAGCTGGAGTGATCCCATCCGCCGATGGGGCCTCCTTATTAAGCGCTCTGCTCGACTTAGACGAGTATCCCCCCGATTTCATCCCCACTCCGGAGTCAGGCGATCTTTATACGAACCGTGAAGCCTGGCTGGCGGCTCGGACACCTTCTGTGGGATGGCTCGGCGCAGGGCGCGCGCGTCGCGAGTCAACGACTACCGGTTACCGCATCATTGTGCGCTCGTGCTTGCTGGCCTTTGCTAGCGCGCTGATAATGGCCGGCACAGCGCTCATCGAACGAGCAGACGAATACCGCTCAACGCTCATGGCCGACTACACCTACCTGCAGCCTGCCCAGCCGACTACGTTTGGTCATTATCTGCTGGGCTTTGCCTATCCTCTACTGCGAGACCTGGAGCGCCTGCAGGCGCTTTACACTCGCAATAACTGCAGTCCGGCCGGCTGCGGCAGTGTCAATGGCTCGCGGTTACCACAGGACCGCAATCGCCTGGCCGAACTGCTCGGCTTCGATGGATTGGCACAGCACGCCCGGGATGCCATGTGGCAACCAGATGGCCCGATCGAGACAATGTCTGTCCTCATCACGGCGCTCGTTAACCTGGACAGGCTCGCCGAAGACTTACAAATCTTCGCCACTGCCGAATTTGACCTCGTTGAACTTGCTGAGGGACATTCACGAGCCAGTGTGATTATGCCGCAGAAAAAGAATCCTTACGCCCTGGCGTATGTGCGTGGCGCTACCAACGAACTGATTGGCATGCCGGCCAGCGTAGCCGCACTTGGCCGCACTCCCTCGGGGCAGGTAGACAATCGAGTCTTTATCTATGGGGATGTACCACGCGCGCTCGAAGCAGCTACCGGCGTTGCAACGCTCATGAGCGGAGTGATAATAGGCCTGAGCTTCAATGCTCCCGCTGCTGCAGCACGGCTGGCAAACGGATTCGCCACAGCCACCGACCTGGCAGAGACTATTACGCTCGAAACCGGTCTTGATTTCCGCACAGCCCATCGCATTGTTGGACGGCTGGTGCGCGAGGCCACACAGGCCAATCGTACCAAGGGCGAGTGCACAACTGCAGACCTCGACGCAGCAGCTCAGGAAATACTGAATCGCCCTCTACACCTTTCGGAGGCTGCCTTTGTTCAAGCGCTTGATCCGGGAGCAGCAGTTGCTGCGCGCCAGGGGATTGGCGGCGCTGCCCCAGAACCACTTTCTGCTATGCTTACCGAGTGTCGTGCCACGTTAGATAACTACATTTCATGGCACAAAAAGGCAGCCGCGAGAACCACAGAGGCCGAAGAGGCACTTTTACGTCGCGCCCGGCAGCTCTGTTGAGGTGTATCATGCCCGTCCATCTAACCGATTCGCTCATCTACCGGAACTCGTGGGGGACACCCGAGCTACGCGCACTTTTCGACGATGTGCCACGCACGCGCTCCTGGTTGGAAATTCTGGCTGCGCTGGCAGAGACACAGGCGCAATTCGGCTTGATTCCACCAGATGCAGCACAAGCCGTCGCAACAACCTGTCGCACTGTAGAACTAGATACCGTCTTCTTTGAGGAAGTGCGCGCAGGATTCGAGGCCACCAATCACTCTACTCTTGGTTTGATTCGCGCACTCCAGAGGCGCTGCCCTGGCGACAGCGGAGAATGGCTCTACTATGGCGCGACCGTACAGGATATAACCGATACCTGGACCACGCTCGTACTGCGACGAGTGCGAGAGATCGTCAGTCACGAGCTGGAGGAGATCGAGGCCAATCTCTCACGACTGGCAGCCGAACATCGCGACACGGTCATGGCAGGGCGCACACATGGGCAAATTGGCCTGCCCATCACCTTCGGCTTCAAAGCAGCTATATGGGCGATGGAAGTGCGCCGGCATCGTCAAAGACTGGTAGAACTTGCGCCTCGTCAGAACTTTGGGCAACTTGCAGGTGGAGTCGGCAGCCTCTCTTCACTCGGACCGCGCGCGCTGGAACTCCAAAAGAGCTTCATGGAGAAACTCGGTCTGAGCACTCCCGCGATTTCATGGACGACCGCCCGTGATGGGCAGGCCGAATGGTTCAACCTGCTCGCACTTATTGCCTCCACTGCTGATAAGATCGGGCACGAGGTTTATAACCTGCAGCGCTCAGAAATCGGCGAAGTTAGTGAGAGTTTCGTTACCGGCACAGTTGGCAGTATTACTATGCCACATAAGCGCAATCCCGAGATCTCCGAGCACCTGGGAACGCTCGCCCGCGTTATCCGGCACAATGCCTCGCTTATAGTTGAGAGCCTTGTTCACGACCACGAGCGCGATGGTCGCTCCTGGAAAGCAGAATGGGCGGTGTTAGCTGAGACTTGCCTGGCGGTTGGCAAGCTGCTATCGCTATTGCGAACATTGACGGGGAACCTTGTGATCCACGCAGACCGCATGCGTGCCAACCTGGAGGCAACGGGAGGCTTCGTACTCTCCGAAGCGGTGATGCTGGAACTGGCTGCGCGCATAGGCAAACAGAGCGCGCACACTTTGGTCTACGAAACGGCGATGCATGCCCATGCCTCGGGCCGTGGACTCAAGGAGGCCATCCTGGACAATCCGCAGATCACTGCACACCTCTCGACAACAGAAATTGAATCCCTCTTCGATTACCGGCAACATACAGGCCAATGCGGCGCGATGGTCGATCAGGTCTTAGCAGAACTTGCGCAGATCCTTCGCTGCGCTCAGGATGACAAGGGCCGTGCTCAGGATGACAAGGAGGAGATTGAATGACTGACTGGGGCGAGGCTGCATTCAATCCGAGCAGTATAGCGCTCGTTGGCGCTTCAGCGAAGAGCAGCAAGCTGGGATACATACTTATGCGCAACTTGCTCGAGGGCTATCCCGGCAAGCTGTATCCGATCAATCCTGGAGAAACAGAGATAATGGGCCACCAGGCCTACCCACGTCTGCTAGATGTACCCGGTCAAGTAGACCTGGCTGTGATCGCTCTACCTACAGAGGCCTGTGTTGAGGCAATGCGTGATTGCGCTAAAATTGGCGCTAAGGCCGCGTTAGTGCTTAGTGGCGGATTTGCTGAAGTCGGGCAAGACGGCCAGGCTCGCCAGGAAGCTCTGATTGAGGCTGCACGCGCAGGAGGAGTGCGCCTGATTGGGCCAAACTGCTTCGGGCTGTACAATTGCAACCTGGGGTTGAACGCTTCAATGGGGCTTGGTCTACCGCCAAAGGGAGGTAGTATCTCCCTCGTCACTCAGAGTGGCGCTTACGGTATGGCAATCTTTGGATTGGCCCAGCAGCGTCATTTGCGCTTCGCTAAAATCCTCTCGCACGGCAACAAAGCTGATCTGACCGATCACGAGATATTGGACTACTTTGAGCAAGATGACGAAACGCGCGTCCTGTGTCTATTTCTGGAATCTGTAAGTGACGGCCGTGCATTTTATGAGGCTCTGGTACGCGTTGCACAACATAAACCGGTAGTTATTGCCAAAACTGGACGTTCGAGCGCAGGCCGGCGAGCTGCTGCTTCACATACAGCCGCCTTGACCGGCGATGCGACGGCATTTGTCACCGCTGTACGCCAGGCCGGCGCTATCCTGGCCGAAAGTGGCCTGGAGATGGTAGACATCGCCGAGGCATTGAGTCGCCAACCACTGCCATCAGGTCGCCGCGTAGCCATCATCACTAATTCGGGAGGCACGGGAGTCGAACTGGCGGATATGTGCGAGCGCTTCGGACTGAGTGTACCCGAACTGCCTGAGGATACTCAAGCCCGCATTTCGCCATTGATCCCCACCTACGCCAGCCCACGCAATCCGGTTGATGTGACTCCTGCCTGGGCACGTTTCCCGGAGATGTACGCTGGCAGCATCGAAGCTCTATATGCATGCAACGAGGTGGATATCATCATACCAATCCTGCTGCAGCGTTCAGCCCTGATGCGCGAGAACGTCGAGGCTGTCAGCGAGGCGGTGCTACGCTGCCAGCGCGAACCAGGTCTAGCTAAACCAACTTATGTCTGCTGGGTAGTCGGTAGGGAAGGCGATGAAAACCAGGCTATCTTGCAGGAGGCTGGTATACCGGTCTACGAGTGGCCGGAGCGAACAGCACGTACAGCAGCAGCCATTGCTGCTTATTCAGAGAATCACCACGCCCGCTCGGAAGCAGCCAATGTCAACCCTTCGTTCCACTCAGGGCAAGCTCTGAGCGCAGCCAATGTCATCCTGAGCGCAGCGAAGGATCCAGTCCTACCACCCGAGGCGCGCGAACAAGCAGGCAGCATACTTGCTAGAGCACGCACACAGAATCGCACCTCACTGCTTGAGAGTGAGGTCAAGGCCTTACTCGCAGCCTATGGTGCAAGGATTCCACGCGAGACCTTGTGCACTAGCCCTGCGGAGGCTCTGGCTGCGGGTCAGATACTGGGCAAAGCGTGTGTGCTGAAAATCGTTTCACCCGACATCAGCCACAAGTCGGATACCGGTGGGGTACGCGTCGGTGTCCTGCCAGCGGAGGTTGGAACAGTATTTGAGGAGATGCTGGCAGAGGTGCGTACCAGGCAACCCACGGCACAGATTCTAGGGGTAAGCGTCCAGGAACTTGTACATGGGCAAGAGGTAATAATTGGCGGCCTGCGTGATTCCGAGTTCGGGGCAATGCTGATGTTCGGCCTGGGCGGAGTGTTCGTTGAAACGCTACGAGATGTCGCTTACAGGCTAGTGCCGGCCTCCGCCAACGAGCTGCGTGCGATGATTCACGAAGTCCGGGGGTATCCTCTCTTAGCTGGTATTCGCGGGCATGCCGCTGCCAATGTGGAAAAACTCATTGAACTATTGCAAGTGACGGCACATCTGCTCGAGGCATTCCCCGAGATTGCCGAACTCGACCTGAATCCCGTATTCGCCGGACCAGAGGATGCAGTTGTCGCCGACGGACATGCAGTACTGGCAGAGAGAAAGAAGGCACCAGGCTAGTTAATCATTTTTTCAATGGAGAGGTTCTATCTCGTATCTGTAGAGGCAATAGCCCCGTGCAGGTGGGTCGCCTTTGGCGACCGCAAGTTGTAATACACGTTTGTGTGTTTTGCGTGCGCTGAAGCGCACGCAAAACACACAAACGTGTACAAAAGACGAGTTGCGGCTACGCCGCAACGTGTACGGGGGTATTGCCTCCACGGTCTCGTATTGTCATCCTGAGCGCAGCGAAGGATCTTGGATATGGAGAGGAAAACATTATGGCAAATGAAATGACAGTAGTGGGAAGTTTAAAGGCAGGGATGCGCTTTGGGCGCACCGAGGAGTATCCGAAGGTGTTTGTTGAGATTGCTGTCGAGCATATCTTCACCGGTCACGGGATTAACCCGGAAGCGGTGAAACGTGCCATAGACTTGACCGAGGAACGCTACTGCGGCGCGAGCGCAATGCTGCGCAAGACGGCCAGCATAACGCATAGCTTCCACATCAGCGAATCAATTGAAAAAAGGTGACGACTCCCCACGGCTAAAGCCGGGGGCTTCTCAGAGGCGCGTCCCCTGAGCGCTCCGTCCGAGCGCGGGATGCTGTTTCGAGAGCTTGCAATCCAAGCTGGAGGATGTTTTTCGCGGCGTTGTGGTCCCGATCCAGAGAGCAACCACAGGAGCAAGAATGCCAACGCTCCTTTAACTCTTTCTGGACAATTGCGCCACACCCGCTACACCTCTGGCTGGTGTACTTGGGGGAAACAAACAGGACGCGAGAACCGGTGCACGCTGCCTTGCTCTCACAGATCTGTTGGAATTGTCCCCAACCAGCGTCAAGGATACTTTTGTTCAGGCCAGCTTTCGCACGGGCTCCGTTTGGGAGGTACTGCCCGGTTGTCTCATCCTGTTTGGGCTTTGGCCGCTTGCTCATATTCGAGGGAGCTAACTTTTCAAATACAATGGTTCGGTACTGTGTAACCAGCTTGCGAGCCTCTTTGTGGTGGAAATCTTTCCTCTGATTGCGAAGATGTCGGTGTGTCTTGGCAACTCGTTGTGCGGCTTTTCTCCGTCGCTTTGATCCGCGCTTTTTGCGGGAGAGCGCCTCTTGTAACTTCTTCAGCTTTTGCTCGGCTTGACGCACATGGCGTGGATTCTCAATAGTGCTTCCATCTGAGAGGGTGGCAAAATGCACCAATCCTAGGTCAATGCCTGCGCATTCTGCTGATGGATGATAGACCATCTCTTGCTCCCGTTCACAGGTGAAAATGACATACCAGTGATTGGTTTCGCGTTTGATCGTACAGGTTTTCATCTCACCTACAGGCGGATGGGCTTTCTTGCCTGTGGGGAATTTGACTTTGATGGTCCCAATCTTAGAGAGGCAGACCCGGTTATCCTCAGTCAAAGAACAGCCCGATTGTGGAAACGTGAAGGATGCATAGCGCCCATATCCATGAAAACGCGGATAGCCTGGTGTTTTCCCCTCTTTGACCCGCCGGAAGAATGCCTGGTATGCCTTGTCCACGCGCCGTAAGACATCTTGTAAGACCTGAGAGTGAATGTCGTTGTACTCTGGCCTAAGCTCTTTGATTTCTGGAAGCTGTGTCGCCTGCCGGGTGTAGGTGAGAGCGTGTTCTTGGGTGAGTTGCTTACGAGTCGCTTCATCATGATAGTTCGGGTGCCGTTTGATCCTGATCTCATAGACAGCACGCCGTTCCTGGATGGCGGCATTGTAGAGTTCCCTTGCCCGATCGAGGGTCCATTGCAGCTTTTCTGCCTGCTTCTTATTGGGGTACAATCTGTACTTGTAAGCTTTCAGGTTAGACATGCTTCTGGTTCTCAATATATTGCTGAATGACTGAGAGTGGCGCTCCCCCAATCGTGCTGGCGAAGTAACTGTTGGTCCAGAGCGTGGGAAGTTTGCGCTTCAATACCGGAAACTCCTAGCGTAACAACCGCAATGAGCGGCCTTTGAGCAAACGCACCAGCCGATGAATACCGAACTGGGGATCGCACTCGACCAGCAAACGCACATGGTCAGGCATGACTTCCAACTGCACTATCTCTGCTTGATGCTCCTGGCATACCTCAGCAATGATTTGCTTCAAACGTTCTGCTATGCCTTCCAGGAGCACCTTGCGCCGATACTTGGGGCACCAGACCACGTGATACTTACACGAGTAGTAGACGTTCCGGTTCGATTTGTATGCTATTGCACGCATGAGAACACTCTACAGCATCAAGCCATATAGTGTCAATCCCTCACATTACCCCCTCTCCCAAGCCACTTAAAAGGAACGCGCCTTCTATCCCTAGTGCAAAGTCACCAGAGCTGTTCGGAAAAGGGGTGCAGGGGAATCCCCCTGCCGGGGTTCAAGGGGTGTCCCCTTGGTTTCCCCTTTTCCCAAAAGGTTCGTTGAAAATGCACTAGGGCTAAAGCCACAGGGTTTTACGGCGCGGATTGATAAAAGCTATTATCTACCTAACAGGCGTTGAGTTAGCTGCACCAACTCCATTGCAGAGCCAGCGAGGGGAAATACATGAATGTGCCCATGTAGAATAATCTCAGACAATTGAGGGTCAGAAATGGAGGATGGCTTCTCTTGCCATAACCTGGCAATCTCATCGGCTAACCGTCCGCTGCCCTCGATAACAATGATGGGTCGCCTCTGGCGCACATTATGCAATACCTCGCTTTTGGCGATAGAACCACCGTTGATAAGCACAGCTACAGAAGGACGGCCCGCCGAGAGCGTCTTCGCCAACTCGTACATCGTTTCTGTCTCACCTCCCCACTCATCGGTCTCCACGAGAACAAAATGAGAATGGTTTGGATCAAGTGGCACACTTTCGCTGCCGCTCATGCCGCTCGACTTGCCCGGATAGGTAACAATCCCAGCAGGAGCGACCCCCAGCAAAGTTGATCTTCGCTGTTGTTCGGCTACCGCCTGACCCATGATCACCATCACTCCTGCATGCGTGCCACCATCAATGATCAGCGCCCTGGTAGAGGTAGCGACCTGAGCAATACCACGGGTAAATAATCGATCCAGGTCAGGATGCACTTTCTCATCCATCTTAGAGGCCCCACCGGCAATGATAATCACAGCATTGGGCTGCGGTATATTCAATGTATGCAGAAGATCAGTTGCACGAGTGCCAGCAGGAGGAAGGATTGCCTGTGCCAGGTTCCCGTT
>WNGJ01020377.1_pt1 | contig 12357 bp, 8 predicted proteins | sample 5400611 | NCBI WGS metagenome assembly WNGJ01 (sample SAMN13153375, study PRJNA577476) | soil metagenome | isolation source: 40 cm soil or saprolite under Garry oak tree replicate 1 | place: USA:California | collected 2016-06-15 | reverse complement strand
CGACGGGGTTGCGCTCCTCGGCCAGTTCGCGCTCGCCCACAGCGTAGCGCCCGCCGTAAGCGCGCTCCCAGACCAGAGGCATTTCGGTGAACGGCTCGGGCGCGGTAGCCGTGCCATCGCCGCGCCATACCCGATCACCCAGGACCCGGAGTGAGGTCTGACGCTCGGCTACCGAGACGAGGACGGCCATCTCCGTGGTCGGACGCGGGGCGCGCGCGTGCCCAGTGATCACTATATCGGTGCCGGGCTTGCCGATGTGCAGCTCCGAGACCGCCTTGAGACTGGAAGCGGCCGGATCGCCGTAATATTCGTCCGCCATCACCGGCGGCAGCTGCTCGGGTGCGAGCGCGATCCGCGGCTGTAGAGTAACCGTCGCCCTGACCACGACGTACAGGGTGTCGATGCCGGCGCGATCCGGCAGCACAGCCATGGTGGCTTTGAAGGGAGTCTCGTTGACCAGTTGCAGCACGGTTTATTTTCCAGCGGCTTTTCCCGCGGCGCCGAGATGCGCATGGGCCGCGGCGATCATGCGGCGCTGCGCAAAGCTCGCTGCGCGTGTCTCGACGTCACACGCCCCGCTCGTGCGCACGTAGAGCTCGAGGGCGTAGTCCGCACGGCGCAGCATCGGCCCTTTGTCGATCGCCGCCATGAGGACATTCACGTCAAACGGCTTGCCGCGCAGGTAGCGCGTGTTGGGCTCGAACTGCGCACCCACTCGACCCCAGTGAGCCGCGCAGGCAGTTGGATCGGGCAGGGGCCACAGGTCCTCCCTGTGCGGCACCAGATCCGCATCGAGATCGTCCTCTTCGAATGGCGGTAACGAGGGCGTGTCGCCGGATTCCTTGGCCGTGAGGCGCTCGCGTGCCAGGTCAATGCCGGTGATGCAGGCGTAGGCTTCACCCGCGACTCGCGCGCGTGCCGGATCGTGCATGGCGGCAAGACACTGCTCGACCGCCTCGCGCGTGCCCACATGCCCGAGCGCCCAGAACACGGCCCGGGCCGCCTTTGCATCAGCCAGTGCGTCGTGGATGACCCGGTGGTCTCGCGCCTTGCCGAACATCGCCAGCAGTCGCAGCGAAGCCCCGAACCCTGGCTCCTGCGCGGCTGCGATCTCTCGCGCCGTGCCCCACACAGCCCGCACTCTCTGGCGAAGCCCGCTTTCGACGGCGGCGATTCGCACGGCCGGACTCGAGTGGGCGAGCCCGCGTTCGACCCAGTCCCTGACCGCGGGCTCAGGAAGAGTGCCGGCGGCGCGCATCACGATCACCTGTTCGGGCACGGTGTCCGCTTCATAGGCAGCGGCCAGCTCGTCTCCGAGCTTGGCGCGCTGAAAACTCTTCACGCGCACGAGCGCCGCGCAGTGCTGTGGACCATTCTTGAGCAACGCACGGGTGACCGTGCTGAACGTTCCATCGAGGGGAGACACCTCGATGCCCCGCGCCATGGCAGCGAGGCTCGCGCCCTGCGCTTCGCAGACGAGCGTTGCGAGGCGCGCCCGCGCCTGCGGATCGGGTGCGACCGTCAGCAGATGCGCGGCGACGGTGTGAAAATTAAGTTCCTTGAGCGACAGAGCGCGGTCGATCACCTGCGTCAACAACGGATCGCGCGCCACCAGGACTCCGTCGATGGCGCCGTTCAGGCGGTCCTCGGTCCAGGACCAGACCTCGTCCAGGTTGCGGGTGAGGCTTGCGAGCTCGGTTTCCCAACGGCCCCAGAGGAAGGCCGCTTCATCGAGATTCTCCTCGACGATGTCCGGAAAGGGTCCGGCTGCAGCGATGTTGGCTGACACGACGTACCGCAGCTAGTTGATGCGGACCGCGGCACCCTTGATGCGGTTGGTACCCGCGGAGTCTGTTTCCACGTAGGTCCCGCGGATAACGACCCGACCGTTGCGACGCAACGTAATCGACGCGTTGCCGCATTCGAGCACGATCTCGTCACTGCCGACGATCCGCACCCGCTTGCCGTCGACGTCGGCCTCGACGACACGCAGCGCTTCGGGAGTCGCCTTCGCGGGCGGCGCCTCGGGCTCTTCCTGTGGGACCGCCTCGATGAGCCCGATCACGATCGCACGCTCGGATTTCTCACCTTCGAAGATCACTACCGCGCTCTGCCGGGACTCGATCGCCTTGAGCAGGCGCGTGCGGGTGAGCGGCACCGCGAGGCGCGCGGCGAGGGTCGCGGCCATGCCGGGCACGGTAACACCCACCCGGTCGTCTTCGAGGATCGAGACCAGATGACCGATGCAGGTCGTGTGGCTCGGGCTTGCAGGCTCGCTCGCGGTCTCGGCAACGCGGGATCTGAAGCGGGCAATCTGAACGTTCTTTGCGCTCATAACACACCCCCAGCTCGTGCGGCCCGAAGGAACAGCTGCGCGAGACCGCACCATTGAATAACGCCCCTGGCTGAGGCGTCAACTGGACGCGCGCACGCACCCGGCACCCAGGCAAACGGGTTCAAGGACAAACCGCCCATGACTGCAAACGCGACAATTCGCGTTTTTTGGGCTCGGGACGTGTGTGCCCTCTACGCATTCGCGCAGGGTTTCCCCGCTCAAAAGCGCGATCTGCTCGCGCCCCGATGTTTCTATATGAGCGCTCGTGCGGTCGGGGTAAGATAAGGACGGACCCTAGTACACACAAACAAAGGGGGGTTCCCTTGGCGGCCTCATTCCCAGGCCTCCGGCCCACGGCTGCGATCGCTGCTGAGCTATCCAGTGGCCAAGCCGCCAATCTGCCCTTTCCGGCAGGGTTTTCCCCCGGTTAGGGCGCCCGAATGCTCCTGAAGCTGGAAGTAGTCGGAGCTCAGGCGGGCAGGCTCGGTGAGCACCGCAGCGTCGTTTTCGCGACCGAAGGCGGCACGATCGGACGGGTTCGCGGCAATGCCTGGGTGTTGCCCGACCAGTTTGTCTCGAGCCGGCACGCCGCCATTCAATACGCGGACGGTCAGTTCTATGTCATCGACACGAACAGCTCGAACGGGGTGTTCCTGAATGCCCCGAACTTCCGCCTCGAGCAGGGTCGCCCCTACCCGATCAAGACCGGTGACCGGCTGCTGATCGATCCGTTTGAGATCCACGTGTCGGTAATCGAGTCGACCTCACCTGAGTCGGAGGCGCCGCAAGGTGAGCGACCCGAGACCCGCGATGTCGAGCGGCCGGCGCCTGGCCCACCCATCAGACGGCCATCGTTTGAATCTGATCCGTTCGCCGTCGAGGATGACCCGCTCGAAGGCACCCTGTCCGCGCCCTCTCCACGGAGTTCGCGGGGAAGCGAGTCGCTCGTGCCCACGAGTGACGACCCGCCTGAGGAGGTGGTCGATCCGATGGCAGCCCTCGGATTCCCGGACCCCCCAAAACGGCCGGCGGCCCCGCGCGTGGAGGACCTGGCCCGTGGATCACCGCTGCGCTCGAATTTCGAGCTACCGCGGATCACGCCCTCGCGCGCTCCTCCCCCTCACGAGATGCTGCCGTCCGTGGCGGCCGTCGAGCCGAGGCCAGCCGCGGCGATTCCGGCCGACTACAATCCGCTCGCGCACACGGACTTGGAGCGCGCGCCCCTTAAGCCAGCGCCGCCTCCCCCTCCGCCTCGGCCGCCTCCTGCTGCACCGCGATCGGACAGTCGCCGCTCCGCTCCACGGGCGCCGGGTTCGAGAGAGGCGCCACCGCAGAGGGGCGCGCCGCCGCCTCCGCCACAGCGATCCGCACCACCTCCGCCGGTGGCCTCGAGCCGCCCCCGATCCGCGCCGGCANNNNGCGACCGCCACCGCCACCGCCTTCGCCGCCACCTGTGCCGCGCGCTTCGATTCCTGCGGCGCCGGTCCCGGCGGCGGCTGGTGGCCAGCTTGACTTCGCGGCGCTGCTGTCCGCCGCGGGACTGGAAGGCGTGCCGATCACGCGGGAGCTGGCGGCCAGCTTCGGCTCCATCCTGAAAGTGGTCGTCGACGGACTGCGCGACGTGCTGCGGGCGCGCGAGGAGCTGAAGGATCAGTTTCGTCTCAAGATCACCACTTACGGGCGGCGCGAGAACAACCCGATCAAATTCTCGGCCAACACCGAGGATGCGCTGCACAACCTCCTCGTGAGACACAACCCTGCGTACCTCGAGCCGGTCGAGGCCTTCGAGGGGGCGTTCGACGATCTGCGGATCCATCAGATGGCGATGCTCGCCGGGCTGCGCGCGGGGTATGAAGCCATGCTCGCCTCCTTCGACCCCGACGCGCTCGAGCAGAAGTTCGAGCGCTACGCGAAGCGCGGCGGTCTCCTGGGCGGAGCGACGAAGCAGCGCTACTGGGAGCTTTATCGCGACATCTTCCAGGAAATGGCGGGCGATGCCGACGACAGCTTCCGCACGCTCTTCGGCAAGGCCTTCGGCGAGGGATACGAGCAACAGGCGCGCCTCCTCAAGCGTCGTCCCCAAGGTCAGTGAGCCGGCGCTCCTTGCGGCCAGACAATCCCATGCGCGCGTCACCCTTCACAACGGCCCTGCTGTGTGCGCTCGGCCTCTCCTGGTCGGCGGCGGGATGCAAGAGCAAGCCCGGGAAACCTGTCCCGCCGGTGGCCGTGGTGTCGATGCGCGCCCGGGCGGACGCCAATCCCGGCCCGGATGGTCGCCCTTCGCCGATCGTGCTCAGGCTCTATCAGCTGAAGGCGGACGCCGCGTTTGCCAACTCCGACTACTTCCCGCTGTTCGACGACGAGAAGAAGGTCCTGGGTCAGGACCTGGTCAGTCGCGAAGAGCAGGAGCTGTTCCCCGGGCAAAGCCTGGCACTCGAGATCCCGTTCGCGACGGAGACGCGCTTCATCGGGCTGGCTGGCGGCTTTCGCGACACCGGCAAAGCGTCCTGGCGTGCCATCGCGGCGGCGCCTGGCAGCAAGGGCAAGAGCGTCCACGTCATGGCGGTGGCTGAGAAGGCACGCGTGACGGTGTCAGTCACCCCATGATGTGAGCCATGTCTCTCTACAGCAAAATCGTCTGGTCGGAGGGGCTGTTTCTGCGGCCCCAGCATCTGCAACAGCAGGACCGGTATTTCGAGCGCTACGTCGAGACCCGCTGTCAGGCGCTGCGCAGCAGCAGCTGGGGGCTCACCGAGCTCGAGTTCGAGCGCGACCTGCTCTCGATCGGACAGCTGGGCCTGGCCCGCGCGGCCGGCGTTTTCCCGGACGGTACGCCGTTTCGCATGCCCGATGACACGCCGCTCCCCACCCCGCTCGAAGTCGATCCGAAGCTGCGCGACCAGATCATGTATCTCGCGGTGCCACTGCGGCAGCCGGGGGCGACCGAGGCGCTGCGCGATGCAGAGCGTGACAGCACGGTGCGCAATGCCATCACGGAGCTCGAGGCGCGCGACAGCAGCGCGGGCTCGGGCGAGCCGGCGCTGCTCGAGGTCGCAGCGCTGCGCACCCGCATCATGGCCGAGCGCGATGCGGCGGACGGCTTTGCGCGCATCCCGATCGCGCATCTCATCGAGTGCCGCGCTGACAAGCGCGTGATGCTGGAGGACCGCCACATCGCGACCGTGCTCGATGCGCGCGCCGCGCCGCGGCTCGCCACCTTCATCAACGAGCTCCTCGGACTGCTGCACCAGCGCGGCGAGGCTCTCGGCGCGCGCGTCACCTCCACCGGCCGCAGCAGCTCCGCCGAAATCGCCGACTACCTGCTGCTGCAGACCATCAACCGCGGCGAGGCACTGCTCGCGCACCTGGCGGAGTCGGGCACGCTCCATCCCGAGGACCTGTACCGCTTCTGCGTCGCGCTCGCTGGCGAACTGGCCACCTTCACCAGCACCACGCACCGGCGCACCCCCTTTCCGCGCTACCGCCACGAGCGCCTGCGCGAGTCGTTCGAGCCGGTGGTGGCGGCGCTGCGGGCGGCGTTCAGCGTGGTGATCGAGTCGAGCGCCATCCCGATCCCGATCGTCGCCAAGAAGTACGGCATCAGCGTCGCCACCGTCGCCGACCGCACGCTCTTTTCCAGCGCAGTCTTCGTGCTGGCGGCGCGCGCCGAGATGCCCGCCGATGAATTGCGGCGGCGCTTCCCCGGGATGCTGAAGATCGCCCCGGTCGAGAAGATCAGCAACTACGTCAATCTGCAGCTGCCGGGCGTGTCGGTGACCTCGGTCCCGGTCGCGCCGCGCCAGATTCCGGTGCACGCGGGGTTTGTGTACTTCGAGCTCGACCAGTCGCACGAGCTGTGGAGCCAGCTGACCTCCTCGGGCGGTGTGGCGTTTCACGTGGCGGGAGACGTGCCGGGCCTGGCGCTCGAGTTCTGGGCGATCCGCACCTCCTGAGGAGCGAGCATGCCGACGGGCGGAGATGATCCCTTCAAGCCGGCCAACGCCACCGTGCTGCGGCCGAAGCCCGGCGCGGGCAAGCGCACCCCGCCAGCGTCTCGGCCGCCGGCCACCGCTCAGACCCCACGGCGGATGCCTACGCCGCAGCCGCTGCCGGTCGGCGGCGGACCGGTGGTGCGGCAACTGCCGGGACAGGGACTCAATCCGCTGCTGACCGCGGCGGTGCCGCTGCTGCTCATGGCGGGTGGCATGCGCGGCTCGACCGTCCAGGGAGACGTGCCGGCGCTGCGCCGCCAGGCGCTGGAAGAGATCCGTCGCTTCGAGGAGAGCGCGCGCGCAGCCGGCATCGCCAACGAAGTGATCATCGCCGGGCGCTATGCCCTGTGCGCCGCGCTCGATGAGGCGGTGCTCGCGACCCCCTGGGGCGCACACAGCGACTGGGCCCAGCAGACGCTTCTCAACACGCTGCACCGCGAGGCCTACGGCGGTGAGAAGTTCTTCGAGATGCTCGAACGCATCGCGCAGGAGCCGGCACTGCGCATCGATCTGATAGAGCTTCAGTACCTGTGCATCGCGCTCGGCTTCGCCGGCAAATTCCAGCTCCTCGAGCAGGGCCAGACGCGCCTCGCACAAGTGCAGCACGACATCTTCCAGAGGATCCGCAGCGTCCGTTCGCCGGCGGAGCCCGAGCTGTCACTGCACTGGGAGGGCGTGACGGACCGGCGCAACCGCCTGGCGCGCTACCTGCCCTGGTGGGTTGCCGCGGCGGCGGCGCTCACCGTGGTCATGGGGACATTCCTCTTCCTCAAGTACCGTCTGGACACCCGCGCGGATCCGATCTACGCAGCGCTCGCGCAGATCGGCACGGAAAGCGCGGCGCCGGCAGCGCCGGCACCCCATGCCACGCCTCCTGCCGGGCCGAGGCTGCGCCAGCTGCTCGCCGATGAGGAGAGCGCCGGCAGACTCTTGATCGATGAGAATGGTCCGCAGACCCGCGTGACCATCGTGGCTCCGGAGCTGTTCGCGCCGGGGAGCGCGACGCTCGATCCGCGCTTCAGCCAAATCCTGCACGCGATCGGCATGGCGCTGGAGAAGGTGCCAGGGCGCGTGCTGATCGAGGGCCACACCGACGATCAACCGCCGCGAACGCTGGCGTTCCGCGACAACTACGAGCTGTCGCGCGCGCGGGCAGCGACGGTGAAGAAGATCCTGAGCACCGAGGTGAGGAACGCCGCCCGGCTCGAGATTGTCGCCAGGGGCGCCTCGCAGCCGCGCTACCAGCCAGCAGCCACGTCCGAGAATCGGGCGCGCAACCGCCGCGTGGAGATCATCCATGTACGCGACCAATAGGCGCCGACGCGGCGCCGGCGCGGAGCCTTGGGGAGCGGGTCGGCCATGCTGAAGCTCGTGAAAGCCCGCATCGTGCTGGAGATCCTCGGCATCATCCTGCTGTCGGTCTTCATCTGGTTTGCCGGTCCCTACTTCGCGTTCGCCGACTTCAGGCCCTTCAACCCGGAGTGGACGCGATTGACTGCCGTCGCGCTGCTGGTGTTGATCTGGGCGGCGATCAAGATCGGCAAGCTCGTCAAAGCAGCGAGTGCCAGCTCCAAGCTTGCGAACGCAGTTGCCTCCCAGCCCGATCCCGCCCCGAGCTCGGATGAGGCGCAGCTGCGCGAGCGTTTCGAGGAGGCGATAGCAGCGCTCAAGGCGAGCCGCGGACGCGATCGCAGCCTCTACTCCGATCCCTGGTACGTGATCATCGGGGCACCGGGGTCGGGCAAGAGCACGCTGCTGCAGAACTCGGGCCTGCGGTTCCCCCTGGCGCAGCGCTTCGGGAAGGATGCCGTGCGCGGCGTCGGCGGCACGCGCAACTGCGACTGGTGGTTCACCGACGATGCGATCTTCCTGGACACCGCCGGGCGCTTTACCACGCAGGACTCCGATCCCGGCTCCGATGCCCGCGGCTGGCAGGAATTTCTCGCGTTGCTGAAGAAGTACCGCAGCCGCCGGCCGCTGAACGGCATCATCCTGACGGTGAGCGTCGGCGATCTCCTCACGCTCACCGCCCCGGGACGCGATGCGCAGGTTGCAGCTGCAAGGCGTCGTCTCGATGAGCTCGGCCACGAGCTGCGGATTCGACTGCCGATCTATCTGCTCGTGACCAAGTGCGACCTCATGTCAGGCTTCACCGAGTACTTCGATGACCTGACGCCGGAGGAGCGCAAGCAGGTCTGGGGCGTCACCTTCCCGTACGAGCAGACCGTGAGCGGCCAGGCGCCGGAGCTCTTCGGGGATGAGTTCGATCTGCTCGTCGCGCGGCTCAACGAGCGCATGTGGCGGCGCCTGGAGGATGAGCGCGAGGCGCGGCGGCGCGCCAGGATCTTCAGCTTCCCGCAGCAGCTCGCGGCGTTGAAGGACGTGCTCAACCAGTTCGTCACGGAGGTGTTCGGCGGTACCCGCCTGGACAGACGCGCACTGCTGCGCGGCGTGCACTTGACGAGCGGCACCCAGGAGGGCACGCCGATCGATCGCCTCCTGGGGTCGGTCGGGCGTGCCTTCGCATTCGAGCCGCAGGAGGTCCCCCATGCGGCGCTCGGCCGCGGCAAGGCCTACTTCGTGGAGCGCTTGTTGAAGGAGGTCATCCTGCCCGAGAGCGGGCTCGCCGGCGTGAACCGCCGTCTCGAGCTGCAGATCGCCGGCGCCCAGCTGGTCACCTATGCGGGACTAGCGGTCATCACGGTCTTCCTCGCCGCCGCACTCATGCTGAGCTACTCCGGCAACAGCGACTATCTCGAGTCGGTGCGCGACGCGCTCGCCAAGGTCGATGCCACGGAGCTGCGGCCCGCTGCACCGATGGACCAGTTGGCGCTCGGGCTGGATCAGGTGCGCAACCTGGCCGATGTCGCCAACCGCTACCCGCAAGGCGCGCCCTGGAGCATGCGCTGGGGACTGTACGCCGGGAACTCCCTGGGGCAGGCCGCCGAGGACAGTTACCACCGGCTGCTCGACGGGCTGCTGCTGCCCAGGCTCGCCGCGCTCTTCCGCCAGCGCCTGCAAGCCTATGGTCGCGAGCCGGAGAAGCTGTACGAGTACCTCAAGGCGTACCTGATGTTGGCTGGCAAGGGGCCGGTGGACGGCGCGGAGCTCAAGGCGGTCGCGGACCACGAGTGGGACGAGGTGTACGCCGCCAATCCGGCGCTGGCTGAGGACCTGAAGGGGCATTCGGCGCGGTTGTTCGCCGCCGAAGTGCGTCCCACGCCGGTCGACAACGATGCGGTCGAGCAGGCACGCAGCACCATCCGACACGCCACGCTCGCCGCGCTCATGTACGGCGAGATGAAGTTGGATCACGCGGGAGACACGCAGGGCGCCCTGCGGCTCGACAACGCCGCCGGCGTCGGCCTCAACCAGGCGCTGGCACGCCGGGGCGGCCGCTCCTGGAGCACGCCCATGCCGGCGCTCTACACCAAGGCGACTTTTGTCAGCGTGACCGGCCTCGGCATCAAGGAGCTTGCGCTGCAGTTTGCCCGCGAAGGCTGGGTGGTGGGCGAGAGCACGGCGTCGGCGATCGTCCGCACACCGCAGCTGGAGACGCAGGTGCTCGACCTCTACGAAAGGGACTACATCGCGGCCTGGGACCAGGTGATCAACGACCTGCAGCTGCCGCCGATGGACCAGATGGACCGGATGAAGAACGTGATCATGACCCTCGCCAGCAAGGAAGGCTCACCGCTGCGCGGGCTGCTGAAGACCATCGACGAGAATACCTTCCTGGTCAAACCGGACGATGGCGCTACCCCCAGCATGATGGAAAAGGCGCAGCAGGCCATCACGTCGCGAATCAACAAATTGATCGGCGGCACTGCCAAGGCGGGACCGAAACCCGGCACCCAGGTGACCGAGCACTTCGCTCCTATCCACGACCTGGTGGCCGGAGCTCCGGGACAGGCGAAGATCGATGTGGTGCTGGACAAGATCGCGGAGGTCGCCAAGGGGGTCAGCGGTTGCGGTGGCGGCCTCGGGGAGAAGTCCGCCGAGGAGTGCATGAAGAAAGACCCGACGGCGGTGAAGGCCCTGAGCCAGGAGGCCAAGACCCTGCCGCCGGCCGTGGGAACCCTGGTCGACTCGCTGGCGACCGCGGTCGACCGCGCCGGTGTCCATGAGTACAAGAGGGACCTCATCGAGCGCTACCAACAGGACGTGCTGCAGGATTGCGAGACCGTGGTCGGGTCGCGCTATCCGTTCAACCCCGCGAGCAAGGAGGATGTGCCGATCGCGGACTTCGGTCACGTGTTTGGCTATGGCGGCTTGTTCGACAAATTCTTCAAGGAGCACCTCGCGGACAGCACCGACACGCGAACCCGTCCGTGGCGCTGGAAACTGAACGGTCCCATTCGCGCAACACCTGTCAAATGGCCTGGTCCCAACAACGGTACCGCCGGGATCCTCTTCGAGGAGCGCGGTGGAGGTCATCCGAACTTGGCATATGAGGGGCCGTGGGCCTGGTTCCGCCTCGTCGATCAGGGCCAGCCGCGGGCGGACCTGGCGGCGCACTATCGCTATCGTCTGAGTTACACGGTCGGCGGTCACACGGCCACCTTCACGCTCGACGCCGAGTCGCTCTTCAACCCGCTCGAGAAGAACGAGCTGCAGCGCTTCTCGTGCCGGTTCTAGCTTGGGACCATTGTCGTGTCGGACACGGTCGAAGTCGGGATCTACGGAAAGCTGCCGAGTCATGGCGACTTCCTGCAGCGCCGCGTCCCGCCGGAGTTCCTGACGCCGTGGGACGACTGGCTACAGGCGGGGATCGCCGCAAGCCGCAGCGCGCTCGCCAACCAGTGGGCCGATACCTACCTCACGAGCCCCGTGTGGCGCTTCGCGCTGTCCGCGAGCGCCTGCGGGCGCGTCGCGGTCGCCGGACTCATGGCGCCGAGCGTCGACCGGGTCGGGCGCTTCTTTCCGCTGACGCTGATGTGGCGGCTGCCCCCGCAGGTGCCGCCAATTGTTTACGCCTCGATCACCGGCATGGCGCTCGCGCCGGCTGAGCAGCTGCTCATCGATGGCCTGACCGCCGAGGCGCTCGACTTCGAGCACTTCGACGAGGAGGTCAGTCTCCTGGGTCCCTCGGTGGAGGCGTTGCTGCGCAGTGCCGCCGAGCCGCTTGAAGGCGATGATCTGGATCAGGCGAGCCACGGACGGGACGTGGCGTGGCACGTGCCGACCGGTAGCTCGGGCTCGGTCATGTCGGCGTTCGGCGCGATGCTGTCGCGCGCGCTGGATGTGGAATACAAGCCGCTCACCATCTGGTGGACAGACGGCTCGGCGGCGATCGAGCCCTGCTGTCTCCTCATCCGAGGGATGCCGTCCGCGGACTCCTTCGTGTCGCTCCTGGATGGCTCGTGGGACAGCGGGCTGTGGCGAAGCGTGCGGACCGTGTCCGCCGCGGCCTCGACGTCGCTGACCACGACGGTGGTGCGCGCGGCCCCGGCGGAGCCGCCGGCCCTCCCAGCCGGGCTGCGCGCCTCGGGGTTAACGGATAGCGGCGGGCGTCCCACCAATCAGGACGCGTTCCTCGAGCGCACCAGCATCGGGCTCTGGGCAGTGGCCGACGGGCTCGGCGGCCTGAGTGCTGGTGAGGTCGCCAGCCAGATGGCCTGCGATGTGCTGGCGAATCTCATGCCGAGCGCGACGCTCGATGCCACCATCGAGGACGTGCGCCGCAGTCTCGATGAGGTCAATGCGACCCTGTACCGCGCCTCGCAAAGGCCGCTCGATCCTGTACGGAGCTGCAGCACCGTGGTGGCCCTCGCCATCCGTGAAGGGCGGGCGGCGATCCTCTGGGCCGGTGACAGCCGCGGCTACCGGCTTCGGTACCAGACGCTCGAGCGCCTCACGGCCGATCATATCGAGGAACTCACGCCCGACACGCCGGCCGAGAAGAGCAACGGTGAAGGCGCGCCGGGCGCTGCCGCCCCGGGCACGGCTGTGACGCGGGCAGTGGGCGGGACCGATTCCCTGGAGCTCGACCTGTGGGTGGAAGCCGTCGAGCCGGGCGATCGCTTCCTC
>WNGJ01007257.1_pt1 | contig 12357 bp, 14 predicted proteins | sample 5400611 | NCBI WGS metagenome assembly WNGJ01 (sample SAMN13153375, study PRJNA577476) | soil metagenome | isolation source: 40 cm soil or saprolite under Garry oak tree replicate 1 | place: USA:California | collected 2016-06-15 | reverse complement strand
CAAAAAGCAAGACGGCGGCCCTTGTAGCCCAGGGCGCGCTCGCCCACAGGGAAAAGGCCAGCGCTGGGAAGCAAGTCGCGAGCGGCCCTGGGGATTTTTCCACTGGCGCCGCGGCGGCAATCGGGCGCATCTTTCTCCTTTCGCCGGCCAATGCCAGCGGCATTCGCGCACAACTGATCCTCCGCGAGGAAGCCAGTTTTCCATCGGCGCTGCGCCTTGGCGATGGCCGCCTGACGCTGGGGGAAGCCTTCTCATTTATAAGCGGGCTCTACTTCCGGGGCAAGCTCGCCTACGCCAGGGCGTTTGCCCAGCCTCCGCACAATGCCGCCGGAACGCAGGTGATTACGGCCTGCGGCGGGCTGCTCTCTCCGGAAACGCTGCTAACCCGAGAGGCACTGCGCGAAATCTCATCAGTACCGGTGGCCGCCTCCGAGGCGCGCTACCGCATCCCGCTCGAGCGCGATGCGCGGCTGCTCGCCGACCAGACCGGAACGACCTGCGACGTCATTCTCTTGGGCAGCATCGCCACGCCGAAATATGTCGAGCCATTGCTCAAAATTTTCGGCGAGCGCCTCCTCTTCCCTGCCGAATTTGCGGGCCGAGGGGACATGAGCCGGGGCGGCCTGATGCTCCGCTGCGCGCGCAGCGGCGTGCAACTCAACTACGTTCCGGTGGCCACCGCGAGCCGCCACGGCGCGCGGCCCGTTAAATTGCGGCCCATGCCCTTCAAATGGTCCGCCCTCGAAATGTGACCGGATGGAAACTTCCACTTCCCCTGCGACTCACCTTCACGGACTATCCGCGTGGCAACGATGGCTGCAGCATCCCGAGAGTGAACGGCTGCACCGGGTTCTTTTCCAGGTTCACCTGTGGGCGGGAATGGTGGCCAGCCTCTATCTTTTTGCAATGAGCGTTTCCGGCAGCATGATTGTTTTTCGCAACGAACTGGAAGGTTCGGCCAACCCCAACTCGCGCCTTTCCCATATGGTCGAATGGCTCGTGGACTTCCACACCAATTTGCTATCGGGAGACACTGGTCGTCGCCTGAACGGCATCGGGGCAATTTGTTTCACGTTGCTTTGTTTGACGGGAGTGGTTATATGGTGGCCGGGAATCGCGCACTGGCGCCGCAGCCTCAGCGTAAATTGGAGGTCGAGTTTCGCGCGAATCAACTGGGATCTGCACAACACGCTGGGGTTCTGGTGCTTTCTCTTTTTAATGATGTGGGGAATCTCGGGAATCTACTTCTCCTTTCCACAGGTGTTCAACGCGATCGCAGACCTCCTCCCTGCGGGCCCCGCCAATCAGGCGAGCTTCGGCGATGAAGTCCTCCTCTGGCTTTCTAATCTGCATTTTGGCCGATTTGACGTGTTGACCGAGGCCCTTTGGACCCTGCTAGGTCTCGTACCCGCGGTGCTGGCTTTCACCGGCATGTTCATGTGCTGCCATCGCTTGCTGGTACGCAAAGGCGCTCCCCTGCCAAAGTAAAACCGCCGCGCATTGACGGGCGTTCACAGCAATCCCAGCGCGGAGCGATTCTCCCGCTCCACCTGCACACTCGTGTGATTCGGAGGTCCGGCCGCGGATGGCGGAAATGATTGGAGAAATGATTGCTGAGATTATCGAATAAAGAGACGCAACGAGGCAGAAGATGGGTGCGAAAGCCGGTTTAGGCGCTATTTCGGAGCTGTGCCAGCCAATCTTCAAGAGTCTGCTGATGCGCCGGTTCAATGGTGCTAAATCGAATTCCCATTCCCGTGGAGCGCGCATTGGACACGTAACCGAGAGCCACGAATGTAGACCCGCGGCGATTAATCCTGATGCGGACCTTTGTTCCCCGGGGAAAGGGAGCGGGCGTTTCGACAAAGCAGCCAAAAACGCTCAGATCGCCCGTGACGGACGTAACCTGCCTTTCTGATTCCACATCCACGACTTCCGCCCGGGCGGCGAACGGGCGCCGCATCGCGCGATGTGTTTCGACCTTCATAATTAAAAGTATGAACCTCTTTCCCCAGCGGCTCTGCCAAATTGCCGCCAATGTGTCGTTTTTTTACATATGTGGCTCCCTGAGCCTTTCCCCGCCGTTCACGTCGAGGCGTACAGCAAACAATAAAGCACTGGGCTGATTGGTCGGACAGCCGGGCGGCTCATAATTCTCGTCTATGGAATCTCAAATTGGATGGAGAGGCTGATCGAAGAGGGCAGCGACCTCATCGAGGGGGACCTTGACCCGGAAGCCAAGGACGCGGGCTTGATCGCAGCCGCCCAACGGGTCGAACACTACGAGATGGCCGTATACGGAACAGCACGCACCTACGCCAATATTCTCGGCGACAAGAAAGCGGCTTCGCTACTGCAGGAAACTGGATGAAGAAAAAGAAACCGATTTGAAACTTACAGGTCTAGCCGAAAAATTCAACGTCAAAGCCGCCGCGGCGGCAGCGCGCTAACTATTCCATGCGGGATTCGGCCCGGCTCCGCCGTCCGACCGGAGCCGGCTCGGGCGCGGCACTATCCGTATCCCGCATGCCGCGGGAAATCCCGGGCGTAAGCAGGGTGCGGAAGCGCTGGCTAATCTGCTCCGCTGTTTCCAGGAGCTCGGTCAGCCCTTTCGTCTCTTCAGTGATGTGGCCGGCCTCAAAGTCGATAATCACCTCGAGGCAGAAGTTTATGGCGCGCCGAATGCGTTCCCCCACGAGCCGGGAGTCCGTGCTTTCCTCATTGCCCTCGGTCTGGGGTTCCCGCGTCTGCTGCACCGACCCGGCGATCGCCTGCAAGTAGTCAACGGCATCACGAAACTCCTTGAGCAGCCGCGGGTCCAGATTTTGTGAACGCAGGCTCTTCTCCAAGCTTTGCAGCTCCGCGCTGGCTATTTTTACTTGCAGGCTCGCGCCCCAGAAGCCCTCGTCGGCGGAAACGAGCTCCACCACGATTCCGTGCGAAACTCCTATCCGGGAATTGGGCGTCGCCAGCACACGCGCCTCAATCGTTTCGGCGGAGAGCACGTTTGTGAGCGTCACCCTGGTTCCGAGCTCCGGATTACTCGCTATGTCCAATAGGCCGCCACGCGCATTCACTAGTCTCGCGACGGCTTCCTCCTTCATCAGCACGCCGTCGGGGGTCTTCCAACTCACCTCCAACGAAATACTCACGGGAAAACGCGTCTCTTTCCTGCGTTCCACCTTGGTTCCATCTGGTGCGGTTGGACGTCTCTTCATTCGCGAGGTCCTTTTTGCATTCGCGGGGTCCTCTTCCCAGGCCTATTCCGGGCAGGCTCCGGCCCGATTGCCAAATGCCGCCCGGGCCACCGGAAAACAACAGGTTAGGAGGTAAGAGAAACCAATACTACTGTCCTAAAGGACAGGACCCTTATAAGGCAACAATGAGCCTCGGCATCAGGTTCGCTCAGCATAACAGCCCGTATGAAAACGTATTCAATCATCCGAATTTCGGATTGCCGAGTGCGGTGCTCGCCGGCATTCCTGGGAAAGCATCCACGCAAACGGGATTTGGAGCATTCACTTACACCGTTTCTCCGCCCACTGGTCTGCTTGGGGTTGGCTTGGGCGGCGATAGTTCTCCCCGCATGGTCGCGGTGCAAGGCCGTCTCGAGTTCTGAACTTCCGATCGGGATAACTTGAGTATGAGCTCCTCACGGCCGCTGCTGCGCCATCTCCCGCTCCGCGCGAGCGAGCAACTCGCGCACCTCTTCATCCGTTGTCTGTGAAAACTCCCCATACCACTGGCCTACGGAATAAAATGGCTCGGGCGTCCGCCTGCAAACGATGTCGTCCACTTCTGGCGAGAGTTCGGCGCACGCCGACGGGGCCGCCACCGGCACTGCCACCACGATGCGTGCCGGCTGAAGCTTCCGCAGCGCAGCCACTGCCGCCCGCATCGTCGAACCCGTGGCCAATCCGTCGTCCACGAGAATCGCCGTCCGGCCTCGCACATCCGCCTTCGGCCGATCTCCTCGATATTCTCTTTCTCGCCGCAATCTCTCCTGCTCCTCACGTGCTGCCACCTCGGCCACCACGTCCGGTGGGATGGCCAGCTCCTCGATCACGTTTGGCTCGGTCACCAAAATTCCTCCGCTGGCGATCGCTCCCATCGCCAGCTCCTCATGGCCGGGCACTCCCAGCTTCCGCACCACAAACACGTCCAGGGGCGCGTGAATCGCTCGCGCTACTTCAAAAGCCACGGGCACGCCGCCGCGCGGCAGGGCCAGCACGATCACGTCTTCCCGGCCGGCATATGCCGATAATTCCTGTGCGAGAAGCTGCCCCGCCTCGCTCCGATCTCTAAACGGGTACTCCATGATTCACTACACCGTTTTCGTCATCCCGCCATCCAAATCGATCAGGGCGCCCTGCAAAAACCGATTCTGCGGCGCCAGCACGAACGCCGCCAGATTTGCGATATCCTCCGGCTCCCCCAGCCGGACGATATTCGCGCGCGTAACCATCTCTCGCGCCGCCGCTTCCGCATCTCCGCCATGCTGTGCCGCAGCGGCCTGCAGCCAACCACGCAGCCGGTCGGTGCGGATAAATCCGGGATTGATGGCGTTCACCTGCACGCCATCGCGAATCCCGATATCCGCCAGAGCCTTGGTAAACGAAAGGCACGCGCCGTTCACCGAACCGCCGATGGTAAAGAGCGGGCCCGGCGTGCGCCCGCCGGTGCCGATGATGTTCAACACCGCGCCGCGTCGTTCTTTCAGATGCGGCCAGGCCGCTCGCACCAGCCGCACCGCGCCAAAAAATTTCAGCGCGAAGCCATCCATCCAATCGGCGTCCGAAAGCTCCAGGAACTCCCCGCGCCGCGTCGCGCCCGCGTTGTTCACCACGATGTCGATCGCCCCAAACGCCTCGAGCGCCGCCCGCACCAAAGCGCCGGGCGCTTCGGGTTCGCGCAAATCGGCGGCAAATGTTTTCACTTTGCCGCCGGCCTTGCCGATTTCCTCGGCAGCGGCAGTCAACAGTGCCTTATCCCGCGCCGCGATCACCAAGTGCGCGCCCTCGCGCGCGAATCGCACCGCGATGGCGCGGCCGATTCCGCGGCTGCCCCCCGTCACCATGGCAATTTTTCCGGCTAGACCCTTGCCGTTTTCCATCTCTGCGTCTGCTCTAAGAATGTGGCGATGTCATTCTGAGCCCGCCCCAGGCGGACGAAGAATCTCTCTGCGGTCTCGGCTGACACCTTATTTCCACACCCGCCGCGCCGTCTCCACCACCAGCCGGAGCTTGGCCCACTGGTCGTCTTCCGCCAGTAAATTCCCTTCCATCGTCGAAGCGAATCCGCACTGCGGGCTGATCGCCAGGTTCTCCAGCGGCACGAATCGGGAAGCCCCGTCGATCCGCCGCGCCAGCACGTCGGCTTGCTCGAGTTGCGGCCGCTTCGAGCTGATGAGCCCCAGCACGACCGTCTTTCCCTTGGGAATAAATCGCAGCGGCTCGAACGTGCCGGAGCGTTCGTCGTCATATTCCAGCAGGAAGCGATCCACGTTCATCGTTCCGAAGAGTTTCTCCGCAATCGCGTCGTAACCGCCTTCGGCGTACCAATGGCTGCGGTTATTCCCGCGGCAAAGATGAATCGCCAGCGTCACGCCGGGACGGCGCGCGGCATGGAAACAGGCGTTGTCCGCGCGGATTGATTCCTCGAGCAGCGCGTCCGGTTCCACCTTCATCTCTTTGCGGATCCATTGCCGCCATTTTTCATCCATGAAATAGCTGTAGCGCGGCGCATCGATTTGAATATATTTCACGCCCTCTCCGGCCAGCTTCGCCAGGTCCGCGGTCATGATGCCGACAATCTCCCACAACAACGCCGAATGCGTCTGGTAGATCTTATCCGTGACGCCGCGCTTATAAGAGATCGCCGGGAATTGCGTCGCACTCGGCAGCGTCATCTTGATCGCGCCTGGGCTATGCGCCTTGAGATAAGGCAGCTCATGGCCGGTCAACGGGCGCACTTGCCGTAACTTCGCCGTCACAATTCCCGTAACGCTGCTGGCCGGCGCGCTCTTGGACTCGGCGCCCTCCCAGGTTCGCGCCACAGAGTCGGCGACATCGAAGCCCTCCACGGCGTCGATGAAATCGCTCATGAAATTCCGGCGCCGCAATTCCCCGTCGGTGAAAACCCCGAAACCCAGCTCCTTTTGCTTCGCCAGCACGCGCGCGATGTGGCGATCTTCGAGTTCGTGCAGCGGCCGCGGATCTTTTCCGTTGCGCCGTGCCTCCAGCAGCTCCGCCGGCCGCAAGAAGCTCCCCACATGATCGGCCCGATATTGCTCCCCCATCACTTCCCTCCGCCGCGCTTCTGCTCGAGCAAATCCCGGCCCCGCTGCGCCGCCTCCGAAACCAAAAATCCCATCTTCGGATGCTCCGGCTCAAAATCCACTGGCAGCCCATTCTGCCGCAGCGCTTCCGACGTCATCGGCCCGATCGACCCGACCACGATGCGCTGGAAGGCCCGGCGCAGCGGCTCCTCGAGCCGCATCTCCGAGGCGACGCGCAAGAGGTGCTGCACCTGCACGGACGTCGTGAAAAAAGCGACGTCGATCCGGCCGTTCACGATGGCTTGGACGCTGTCTCGCAGCGGACCCGTATCCGCCGGCAGCGCCCATTCGTAAACCGGCACCCGCATCACGCTGGCGCCGCGCTCTTTCAATCCTGCCAGCAGCTCCGGATTCGTCGCGCCGTACTCCTGAACTGCAACGCGGCTCCCCTTGAGCGAAATTGAATCCGCCCGCGCATCGAGCGCGGCCAGCAACTCTCGCCACGTATTCGGCTCCGGTACGGCCACGCTCACGGGAACTCCCAACTCGGCCAGCGCGGCCATTGGTTTCGGCCCGCGCGCCACGACCTTCACTCGCCGCAGTGCTTCCACAAACTTTTGCCGCAAATCGTGCGCCACCACGAGCCGAGCTAGCGCGCGGGTCCCCACTCCGGTAAGGAAAATGACCATATCGAATCCGCCCTCGGCCAATCTCCGCGCGAAGGCCAGCGCCTCGGGATTATCTTTCAGCGTCACTTCCTGCATGGAAGGCGCCACGACGGCTTCGCCTCCATAATTCGAGATCAGCTTGGCCATCTCCTGCCCGCGCCTGCTTTCCAAACACAAAACGCGCAGCCCCGCCAGCCCATTTCTTTTCGCATCATCGGCCATTGCGCCCGCCATACTTACTTCGTCGAAATCCTCGCCATTGTAACCAACTCTATGTGCTCTGTATCTCTGTGCGCTCGGTGTTAAATTCCGTAGCGCGCGACCGCCTCTTCGTTCCAACTCACTCCGCTCCCCGGCACGTTCGGCGGCGTCACCGCGCCGTTCACCACCCGCGACGGCTCCGCCAAAATCGCCGCCGCCCAATCTACGTACTCGAGCCAATGCCCCGTCGGACTGACCGCCAGCAAAGCCGCGCTCATTTCCGGCAAAAGATGCGAGGACAGCGGAATCTTCGCCGCCGCCGCGAGCGACGCCGCTCGCATCCAACCGCTCACCCCGCCGATGCGAATCAGGTCCGGCATCATATAATCCGCCGCCTGCGCCGCAATTGCCGCGGTCATCGCATTGGGGCCCACGAAATTCTCGCCGATTTGAATCGGCGTGGCGAGCTCGCGCGCGATTCGCGCGCACCCCCCGTAGTTGTCGTGCTCGGTCGGCTCCTCGATCCACGCGAGTCCTTCGCGTTCGAGCGCCCGACCGCGCTCGAGCGCTTCTTCCACGGTGAGCGCCTGGTTGTAGTCGGTCATGATGGCGACCTCATCCGGCAGGCGCTTTCTCACCGCGCGCACCGCGGCGAGATCCTCCGCCAGCGTCGCATAGCCCAGCCGCAATTTCACCGCCCGAAACCCGCCCTCGAGAAGTTTCTCCGCCTGGTCCGCAAGTTTCTCCGGCGCCATCAGGCCCAGCCCGTTGCTGTTGTAAGCGGGAATCGCTTGGCGCTTTCCGCCCAGAAATTCCACCAGCGGCTTGCCAGCCCCAATCGCCAAGGCATCCCAGCACACCACGTCGATGGCCGAGAGCGCCAGCCCCACCACGCCGCTCACCGCAATCAGCCGGAAATGCCGCGCCAGCTTCGCGCCGATTTTCGCCGGCTCGATCTTTTCAGCCCTGATCGTACTCAGCGCCTCTTCGAGCACGCGCGCAACAAGCGCCGCACCCATGGGCATGTAGCAGAAAAGATATGTCCGGCCGGTAATTCCCTCCTCGGTTTCGAGGTCGATCAGCAGCAGCGGCGCCGCGCGCATTGCCTGCGCGCTGGTGCCCAGCGCAAATCGCATCGGCACCGAGACGGCCCTGCTTCGGATGGAACGAATCGTCAGAAGCGGCGCCATTTGCTTCAGTGCGCCTACCGCGTCGCCGCTCGCGGCGCTGGCGCCTCGCTGCCACTTGCGTAGAGCGCGAGGAGGGCGCTCACGGCGCGATTCATCGGCGTGGTCACGTTCACAGCTTTGCCCAATTCGACCACGCCGCCGCTCAGCCAATCGAGTTCCAAGCGCTTACCGGCCTCGAGGTCGTTGTGCATTGACGAAGTCATCTCCGCGGGCAGGCTATCCACAAACGCCAGCCGCTTATCAGCATAATCCTCCGGTAAATTCACACCGTGAGCGCGGCCCACCGCCACCGTCTCCTTCATGATCTCCAGCAGCAAATCGCGCGTGCGCGCATTTCCGCGGACAGGCCCGATGGTCTTGCGCGTGGCGCTGGTCAGCGCGGAGAGTCCCACGATAAAAACAAATTTCTCCCAGATCGCTCGCCGCACATCCGCGCTGATTTCCGCATCGATTCCCGCGCGCGTGCACGCTTCCAGCAACGCGGCGGCGCGTTCCGAGAGGCTGCCGTCAAATTCGCCGAACACCAATCTCTGTATCGTTCCCGTGTGGCGAATCACTCCGGGACGCGCGATCCCTGCCCCAATGTAAGCCACGCCTCCCATCACCGCTTTCTCGCCCAGCGATTTGCACAGCACATCGTCCTTTTGCACACCGTTTTGAAAAGAAAGAACCGCGGTATGCGCCGCGATAATTTTCGCCATGACGCGAACGGCCGCTTCGGTGTCCCACAATTTCACGCACAGGAAAACGTAATCGGGCGGGCCGAACGCAGCGGGATCATCGCTCGCACGCACTTCGGGAAGATGGATCTCGCCTAACTGACTTTCCACGCGCAAGCCATTTTGGCGCATGGCGGCGAGATGCGCCCCCCGCGCGACGAACCCAACTTCGCCGCCGCTCTTGGCCAGCTTGGCGCCGAAATAGCCGCCCACCCCGCCCGCACCCATTATGGTGATCCGCATTTATGTCCTCAAATTCGCTGCCCGTGGCGCAGGCACTCCTGGCCTTGCACTCACCGAATAAGGCACGGCTACTTCGCCGTGGGCCGCGGCTCGCCTGGGCCCGTATACCCCGCTGCCGTGCCCAGCACCAACACAGTGGCGGTCACCACAACGAATGGCAGCAAGGATTTTGCAGCCAACGATCTCATCGCCATCCTCCTCACCCTCCACCAGAAACAGAGCCGTTTCTTATCATTGAATTTCGCCTGCTGCAAACAGGAACTGCTCAAGAGCTTGCCGGCCCGCGCCTATGACCTTTGGCTGTCATGCCGATGGCCGCTTTTTTGGTCATAGGGATTTGCTTTTATAGTTTTGTCCTGACCGGTGAAGCCGTTGTATCTACAATGGGTACGGCTGGTTCTGGGAATCGCGTCCTGGCGCGATCTTCGGAGAATCCTGGATGCGATGAGGCTATTGGTCGCCATGGGTGCATTAGTTTTCGCCATCGCGGGACTTTTCGCGCGGCTTTCGCGCGCAAACTTGAGCGCCATCCAGCAACCCGGACGCGCGGAGGAATATCTGCGTTCCAAAATAACGCGTGCGGTGATCCGAAGACGAGCCGCTCGCGAAGAAATCCCTGTTGGACCGACCGACCCCATTTGGAAGGCTTGGGCCCTGCTTCCCAGATCGATCCCGCCTATCTTACCTACGTCCTTTGGGCCATACCAACCAGCCAGGGCAAGCCGCAGAATTTAGGGGAGTTAATGGTCAAAGGAGGCGACAGCACGGTGACCACCTTTACCAACCTGACTACCTTCGCCATGTGACGCGCCCCGATCGCCCTGTCTCAGGAATACCCTGTAGTTAACAAGTGGCGACTCTCACAAGATTTCCCTGCGCCGCTGAGGGATAATAATTCCAGGTTCCCGAGTGCGGGGGGGCGTGGGTATGGAACGGGCTTTAGCGCCAAATGCGCGAACTGCTTTTGCGGTCATTGCCGGCGGCGTGGCGATTTTCGCCATCGCACTGCGCCTGCGCGGACTTGCGTTTTCCGCCGATCCTTCCTTATGTGCCAGCATTGACACCATCGGAGCGTTCCTGACCTTCACATTTACGGCCAATGCTTTGGTTCGCTTCCGCGGGACGGGCGATCTGAAGTCGTTGATCTTGGCCATCGGTTTCGGCGTTGTAGGGCTGATGCAGCTGGCCCTCTCATTGCAGCTCTTTCATAACCTGGACTCTGCATTGCGGTTACTCGATTCACTGCGCCCTTTTTGGCTTCAAAGCAGCATGCTGCTGGCGGAAGCGATGCTGCTGGCTTCCGTGGTGGAGCGCCCTTTCCCGCATTCGGCAAACTTACCCCGAACGGATCTGGCACTGACAGCGCTCACTGGCACAGTAGCTTATTCGGCTGGCGCGCTTTACTTGCTCTTCGGGCACGAGCCCAAAATTCGCGCTCTCGGACCCATGGCGCAGCCGTTGGAACTGCTGCCGGTGTTTCTGTATCTGCTAGCAGCCGCTGCCTTCCATCAGCACCCCAAGATGGTTTCCTCCGGACTCGATAAAGCGCTCGCACTCGCGGCCGCGATGAATGCCGGGGCGCACCTGGTGCGCACGGTGTCATTGCAGGCGGCCGACGCCCCCTTCACCCTGGCGCAGATCTTGCGCGTCTCGAGCTATGCCGTCGTGCTGGGTGGTACGTTGCTGGATAACTCCAGGCTATTTATGCAAGTGCGGCAATTGGCCATCAGCGATGCTCTTACCGGCCTGGCGAACTACCGTCACTTGATCGACGTCCTCGAATCGGAGATCGAGCGTTCCGGCCGCACCGGCCGCGAGTTCTCAGTCCTTTTGCTCGATCTGGATGGCCTCAAGAGCATTAACGATCAATACGGACATCTCGTAGGAAGCCGTGCTCTGCGGCGTCTGGCAGATGTTCTGCGCGTGCATTCGCGCGCCGTGGATACGCCCGCACGGTACGGCGGTGATGAGTTTGCCCTGGTGATGCCGGAAACCGGATTTCAGGCGGCCCGGCGCGTGGCTGGTCGCATTCGCGAACGGCTCACATCACAAATCGAGCAGCCGAAAATCTCGGTGAGTGTCGGCGTGGCGGTATACCCGTCAAGCGGTACCACTGCGGAGCGGCTGCTGATGGCGGCCGACGAGGCCCTCTACGCGATGAAACAGGAAGCAAAAACCGGCCGGCAGTAATTAAGCAACAGAGGTGGCCAGGATGAATCTTGAGGATGAATCTTAAAGTTGGCCTCTGTTTTCCCTGTGCGCTCTGTCTCCTGGCGCCCTGTGCGTTAAATTCGTTCCGATAGGTGGCGCTTCCGAGATCCTGCGGAAGGTAACGCGGCAAACTCGCCCATCCACGCGGTACTCGAAGACAATCTCCTGCGCATTAACGAAGTGGCCTAAGCCGCGGCGCTTGGAATGCGATAGGAGCAGCCAGCGGCCCTGGACGACCTCGTAGGTCCCGTGCTCGCCCCAGATTTCGTAGCTTCCATCTCGGTTGAGAACAAGCGGCGGACTTTGGCACGGTGCGGATTGCCCTTGGAGCTCGATTCGCACGCAGTGGTAATCGCCGTCGAGCCGTTGCTGCGCCCGTGCCGGACTGACCATCGCAGTGGCGGCCAATAGAAAAGCTGTCAGAGATAAAACCGGGAACTTTTGAGAGGTCCGCATATTGATTCCGCTGGGCGTGGCTCCGATGGTTGCCGCGGCGACCGCACCAGATCAGTGCACCCAGGGTTCCATGTGTGCGCAGGAATCTCTCAGGAAAGCTCATGAAGTCAGTAACTTAGGGATTGGCACGGCGAGGCAACTAAAAGCCGAGTTGCGTCCAGTGAAGGACATTTCCCTACTAATGCAATTTCCTTCCGTTCGTCGTCACCTTAAAGTACACGCCACTCAGCTCGGGAGGATTACAGAGCCAATCCGAGTGCACGCCTCGTAATATGAGTCTTAGGACCTTTCTCCTATGCTCCGTGCGCTCTGTGTTAAATCCGCGTCGCTAGCTCACGGATTTGCCGACGGAAGCTCGGGCACAGCGGCGCCGTCTTTGCGCGGGTCGGATG
>WNGJ01016389.1_pt1 | contig 12358 bp, 16 predicted proteins | sample 5400611 | NCBI WGS metagenome assembly WNGJ01 (sample SAMN13153375, study PRJNA577476) | soil metagenome | isolation source: 40 cm soil or saprolite under Garry oak tree replicate 1 | place: USA:California | collected 2016-06-15 | reverse complement strand
CCCGGCGCTGCACTACAATGCGAGCTGCACCAACGCGCCGCGCTTCGATGCGGGCAAGATCACGGCCGTCGTGGTGCGGAACAGCAAGACCATGACGGTAACGATCGAGTTCACCGCCTGCGGCGTGTACACCGTCACGCGCTCGTAAGACTGGTTCTCCGCGGCCTTTGAGACTGATAAACGACTAAGGGCGGGTTTCCATCACAGGTCCTGGTCGCGACGTCCGTCGAGCCCTTCAAGCCGGGCGTCCTGAACTGGTGAGTGGTCCGCCCGCTCCCGACCATATCGATCCGTCGTCCAGATCTCGGGAGCCCAGAATTCTTCAACCTGGAGCCGCTCCTGTGATCGGTTGATCCCCCAGTGGTAGTGCATCACGGGTTTGCGCCGGCTGTCGTATCCGACCCGCACGCAGCGACCCACGATCGCCTTTTCATCACACGCACTCCAATACGCTGCTGCGTTCTCAGCCGTCGCGGCAGGCAAGCGCATGCCCTGCGGGAAGAGCGCATGGAAGGCGCGAATGAATCGGTTGGCTTGATTGGCGAGCTCTGCGTCGACGCGCCACTCAACGATCGGTGGCCCAAAGGCCTTCCTCGGCTGTTTGTCTCCGCTTGAAGCGCTCGGAGGACACGGAAGTACTCGGTCAGGTGCTCGTCCTCGGCGTAATAGCCTTCCACCGGGACAGCGGCCGGCTGGACATGGAGCGCCCACGCGACTTCTCGGGCGCAACGCAGCAGCTCGAACCCCTCGTTCCATTTCATCGCTCGGCGGTACAGGTCGTCCAGGCCGAGCAGGAAGACGCGGTTATCGACGACGTGCGGCTCTCTCATCATCAGGACGCCTGCGTGCCGGCCGGCAGCGTTGCTCTCCGTTCGAGCGCGCGGATAACGAGCGCAAAGATGACGTATGCCAAGAGCGCCGTCGTTGCCGCGGCCTTGTCGGACGGTGGAGGAGGACCGAAGAAGACGGCTGCCTGGATCGCCAGCATGATCACACCGAACACGAGCATCGCCGTGCGGCGTGCGGTGCCCAGCCGGAAGTAGAGCCACATCCCACAAATAGGACCAGCGCCTCCAGACCAAACGCGACGGCCGGCAGATTCCACAAGCCCAGCCCCACCTTCGCCGTGTTGTCGTAGAGCGGTAGGTCCGGCCGGTGCACGAGGAAGTCGAGAATCCAGTGCGAAAACACGGCTACGCCCACGATCACCGCCGCGCGGGATGGCGCATCACGCACCGCCATACGGTAGACCAGAAACGCAACGACCGACCAGCCGATGGCGGCGAGGAGGCCGTGCGTAAACGGCATGTAGTAGAGATCGAGGGGATTCGAGGCCGTGATCCCGGGGACAATGCGGACCTTCTCGATGCCGAGGAGCACGAAGGGGGCCCAGAGGACGTCGAGCAACTGCACGGCGATGAAGAGGACCCAGAGCGGAATGGAGGGTTCGGCTTTCTTTGCCGCGAAGCTGACGCCGTAGTGGCCGACGAACATGGGTGGGAGTTAGCGCAGCGGACGTTCGTTGACAACTGGTGAAGACTTCACTCGATCCTGTAATCGACCGGCACTCTAATCAGAACTCGCACCGCGCGTCCCTTGACGCGCGCCGGGCGATACACGGCATGCAGGACGTAGGCGCGCGCCGACTGGTCGAATGCGGTATTGGGTCGCGCGATGACCTTCAGCGATGCGGGTTCCGCGCGGCCGAGGGTGTCGATGACGGCCTGCACCGTCACGCGTCCTTGCAGTCCGGCCTGCCGCAGCGCGGGCGGGTACTCGAGCGGCGGCGCGGACACGATCGCCGCGGGTTCATCGACGGCGGCCTCCGAGTAGACCTGATCGGCGGCCCGCCCATCCCCGCTCCCGCCAGGCGGACACGCCGCATCGACCTGCGCCATGTGTCGCTCGAGTCCGCGGGCGTTGAACCGGATGAGCTGTGGCGATTTCCCGGAGGGACGGATCTCGAGCCGCAGGTCCGGATGGGACACGAGCTGCCGCAGCAGCGCTCGTGGGTCAGGCGCGAACGCCGACGTCGAATCGGTCGAGCGACTCCACCGGCTTTCCGCCGGGGGGGTGGCCTCGCTGCCCCCTCCCCACTGCATGCGCACCGGCGTCATGACGTTGTCGTCCGACTCCAGGACCGATCCCGTCGACACGAATACGTCGAGTTCCCTGTCCTGGCAGCGCACGAGGAGGACGGGGCGCACCTCGAAGGCGACCGCGCGCGCCGCCCGCACGGTGTTGAGCGCGGGAAGCTCCAAGGTCAGCGATGGTCGGTTGGTCAGCTCAGTGACTTCCCAGGGGTCAGTCGAGGCCGGACGTGACGCACGTTGCGCGTACGCGGATGATGCGAGCAGCAATGCGGCGATGGAGATTCGCAGTGTGCGCATGACGGTGCCCCCTGTCGGCTAGGGCGACCGGTTCGTCTACATCATGAATATCGCCTCAGATGGCGAGTGGTGCTGGTGAGCTTCGACACAGTGCTGGTGTGGCTCGTGGCAGCGCCGTTTGAACGCATGGCAATGCAAAGGCCGCAGATTGCTCCGCGGCATCGCACGATTAGCTGGGACATCGACACGAGCGTAATCGGATTATTGCGGGATGTGTGCGAAGAAAGGCTCGGCGAAGACGCGAGCCCTGAAGGGCTGGGGCCTGGTGCTGGCCGAGCCGGCGTTCGGGCTAACTACAAACCGGCAGCGTCGGCGGCGCGCTGCTCCCGTATCTGTTCCCGCGCCAGCAATTGCCGGTGCCGGACCCGTCCCACAGCAAATCCACGGCGGGGAGGAAGGGGATGGGCGAGGCACCGCCGTTCCCGGTTACCACGTTGCGCACGATCCGCGCGCCATCGGGGTTCGGCTCGATGTCGGCGAAGGCTTCGGGGGGCAGCCCTGCGAGCGCGCCGAGCAGCAGGGTGCTGCCGACGGCGATCCCCGTGAACTGGTTCCCGGTGACGGTGTTGCCGCTGACCGTCGTGGCATCGGTCCCGACAATGAGGATGCCCGAGCCCGTCGGCACGAAGGATTCGATTTCGCCGGGCGCGGCGAAGTTGGGGTGATTGTTGTCATGGACGCGGTTGCCGCGCACCAGGATCGTGGATGAGGTCTTCATGTCGAGGCCCGGCAGGAGCACCACCAGGATCCCCGCGACGTTGTCGAAGCTCTCGTTATTCGCCGCCAGGACGTCGGAGGAATTCTCGATCTCCAGACCGTTCACGTTGCCGCTCGCGACATTGTCGGCCATGACGATGTGATCCGACTGCCCGACGTAGATCCCCGTGTCGCTGTGGCCGCTCGCCGAGCAATGCACGATCACGCCATGCGATGAGAACACGGGAAAGAGGCCGTACTCGCCGTCGTTTTCTGCCCGGACGTTCCAGAGCACGAAGCCGTTCACGTGCTCGAGCTTGACGCCGTTTTCCTTGAACCCGCGCACGGTGACGTTGGCGAGGGCGAATCCGTCGCCGGCGTCCGCGACGACGATCCCGTCGTCCGCGGCGCCGGGGTTCTCGATCACGACATGGCCCGTCCCGACGAGCGTGAGCTGCGGCGTGGCGATGGTGAGCGCTTCGTGGTAGGTGCCGGGGCTGATCCGGATGACGGCGCCTGGCGCGGCGGCGTCGATCGCGTTCTGGATCGATCCACCGGCCGGGACCAGCGCGGCTGCGACCCCGGCGCGGCCGGCGTCCGGCGCCGCGGTGGGCGATTTGGTATCACCGCAGGCGACTGCGGCGACAAAGAAGAAGGCAGAGCAGAACCGAGCGCGGAGCATGGCGACCTCCTCGTGATGTATTTGTAATTAGTCTTCGTGAACACGAGGTGGTCAACCGTGCGCTGAAAGCCTGGCTCGGCGAAGACGCGAGCCCTGAAGGGCTCCGGGCGACCGGGCTCAGGGTTTGTCCCAATGAATTGCCCCGTGCAACGCGGCCGTTCCTCCTTCACAATGCTGCTCGAATCGCAGGTCGAAGCTCGTGAGAACGTTGCTCGTGTAGGTGACGTGATCAAGCGCAAACCATCCCGTCAGCGTGTTGCAGCCGCGGCCCTGCCCCGACCAGTCCAGGCCGCCCTTGGTTGGATTGTTAAAAGGATAGCGAATCAGATCCGGGTAGTAGCCGACGCGTAGGGTGTTGATGCTGTTCATCACCTGGAAATCGCCGGTCCACGTCAAGTTTGCGACGTTGATTCCCAGCAAGCTGCCACTCGCATTGACCGCGATGGAAGAGGTGTAGGTCAGGACCTGACCCAGCCCGATGTAGTCGCCCTGGTCACTGTTGAGGTACACATAGGTTCCCGAGGAAGGCGTGGCGCCTGGCGCCGGGGCCCACAGTCCGGAGGGAATCGGAGTGACCGGTCCTGGTGCCCTCGTGGTGTCGTCGGATCGCCAAGCTCAGATCGACCTGCTTCAGGACATCGGCGGCGTACGTCACACTGTCGATCGTGAACGATCCCGCTTGCGTGTTGCAGCCGCGGCCTTCACCGGTCCAGTCGATTCCGGGATGGGCCGGATCGTTGAACGGATAGCGCTGCGCGTTGGCGTAGGTCCTGGGTTGCATCCGGCTGGTGGTGTTGGGCAGCTGAAACTCGCCGTACCACCACTGGTCTCCTCGCAAATTGAAGGAGAGATGCGTGAGGCTCGCGTTGAGGGTGATGACGGTGTTCGCCTGGCTGTAGTCATAGTTGCGGCCAGCGCCGACGTAGTCCCCCGCGTCGCTTTGCAGTCTGATGTAATTGGGAGTCGGCGGGGGTGCCGGGGGGGGATTGGGAGGCCCGGTGGGGTTGTCGCTGCCGCTGCACGCGATCACGGCGGTGCCGAACAGCGCCGGGAGAGAAGACCTCAACAATCGCATGGGCCTTTGTAACCCGAAGCGTCGAATTTGATCGGTCAGCCCCCACCTGTCCTTCAGAACGGGTGAAGTGGCAGAGCCGGTCCTTCAGGACAGAGATAAGACGACGACTCGGTTGGAGATCTCAAGGTGAGATCGAACGTGGCGGTTGGACGTTTATCCGTGCGCTGAAACGCCGGCTCGGCAACTACACGAGCCCTGACGGACTCACAGCGTTTCGTTTCTGACCCAGACTCCCGTGCTTGAATTCCTGTAGCCGCACGTAGTTGGCGACCTGCGGCAGCTGTTTGATCCCAACCGATCGCAAGTCGTATCCCGTATCCCAGCGGAGCGACTTGTTCCGCGAATGGCCGTCCCGGTTCGCGAGCCGGCGCTCGCGCCCTTGAGTCCTTGCACGAGTCGCGGGACGTCGTAGGCCGGCGGCAGCTCGAGGAGGAGATGGACGTGGTTGGACACGACGCCGATCTCGATCACACGAGCGCCGTGGCGTCTTGCCTCGGCCAGGAGGAAGGGTGTGAGAAAATCCGCCACCGCTTGATCGATGAGTGGCAGGCGGGCCCAACAAGTCCAGGAGAGGTGGGCGTAAATGCGGACGGGCATGACTCAAGACTGCGTGAGCGCGCGCGGGAAGCGATAACCAAATGAACGCACCCGGTGTCCTTTAGGACGCGTGTAGTGGCCGAGCCGGTCCTTCAGGACACGGATTACACTACGGCTCGGGTTGCGGATTTCAAGATGAGATCGGCAACATGAGGTTGGGTTGGATCCGCGCGCTGAAGCGCCGGCTCGGCGAAGACGCGAGCCCTGAAGGGCTCACCGGCGTCCTTCAGGACGAGTGAAGTGGCCGAGCCGGCCCTTTAGGGCACGGTTCAAACGAACGCTCGGGTCGTCAGATCTCGAAGAGAGATTGGAATCGTGTGGTCGAGGTGTGATCCGTGCGCCGAAGCGCCGGCTCGGCGAAGACGCGAGCTCTGAAGGGCTCGTTGTGTACGGACGCTCTTAATTCCCTTTGATGTTGAAATCGATCGGCAGGTTGACCAGCACTCGGACGGCACGACCGTGAACCCGGGCAGGTCGGAACAGGGCGCCCAGAACGTAGTTCTTTGCCGGCTGGTCAAACCCCGGGTTCGGCGATTGAACGACTTTCACGGACGCCGGCTCGGCCCGGCCGGTCTTGTCGATAATCGCCTGGACTAGAACACGTCCCGTCACGCCAGCCTGTCGGAGCAAATCAGGGTATTGAATCGCGGGACCGGACAGTACTTCGGGGCGTTCCTCGACAACGGATTCCATGAATACCTGATGGCTACTCGGCACCACGCCACTCTGTGGATCCAGATTGATCATGTCGGTGTCCGGCGACGACGCTTCCTTCTCGTTTTCCTCTGGGCACGCTGCATTGAGTTGCTTTGCATGCCGATCCAGTCCGCGGGCGTTGAAGGTGATCACTTTGGGTAAGGCATCGTAGGGTTGGACTTCCAGACGGAGGTCGGGAGTCGCCAGCAACTGTTTGAGGAAGCGGCGTGGTTCGGGCGCGAAGGCGGCACTGTAGTCGGTAGAGCGACTCCAGAGGGTCTCCTGCGCAACGCCCGTACCCCAGCGAATACGTACAGGCGTTGCTTCGTCTTCCTCGCGCAAGACCGATCCCGTGGCGACGTAGACGTCCAAATTGCGCTCGCGACAACGGATGATCAGCGCCGGGCGAATGTCGAGGATCGACGCAGGCCCAGGGTCGATCGCTTCGAGTCGGAGCGTCACCGACAGTTCGTCGGTCATCTCGGAACGGGAGGTATCGACTTCCCAGCGGTTGGTCGGTGTTGAAGGCGAGCGCCGTGGGCTGCGCTGCGCGTAGGAAATTGAAGTAACCGACAAGCCGAAACCGAGGACGATCCAAGCGCCCTTCATCGCAACCATATCGAAACTCCCCGTGTTGTGCTAAGGACTCTTGTCATGCCAGGAGTCCTCCCTAGTCCTAGACTATCGTCGTTTAGGGGATGTCGCGAGTTGAGGTGGGTTGAGCGAGGCTTGATCCGTGCGCTGAAAGCCTGCCCTGATCGCAGCGAAGGGCGCCGGCTCGGCGAGGAAGCGATCCGATGAAAAGCTCACGCGCCCCGGAGGGCGGCGGAAGTGGATGAGCCAACCCAGTGCCGCCAGTCAGAAGGTACCCGGAGTTAGACTGCGCTTCTTATGTCGCAGGCAACGATGGTCGGTCTCTGACGTTTGCGATCGAAACTGGGCTTCGTTGCAAACGTGATGCGGGCGCCCTGTCTCAGCTTACTTTGCCCGCCACCCTGCCAATCCCGAACATCAAAAAAGAAGCGCTCCTGTCCAGGAGCACGGATAAAACCCGCGCGTCCGTGCGGAAAGATTTTTTCGATAACTCCGGCTCGCCGGACATGTTCATTCGAATCCTCTTCTAGCCAAGCGGGCTGCAGTTGTTTGAGCAAGAGAGTCGCATCCGAGTCCTGCGGTAACCCGCCCCATTCGTCGACTAGGGCTTGAACGCCGGGGGGCACCTGCCACCCCTTCTCTCGCCGATAGGCGACGTAGAAAGCCAAGTGCATGCGTGCTTCGCCTTCCTTGCTCGCACGCCACAAGAGGCGCGCCAATAACAAAACCGCAGCCAACTTGAATCCGATATCGCCATACGCACGCAGCGCAAGCAAACAATTCCGACACGCACGCTCGTAATCCTCTATCCTCCACGCCGCTTCGGCGATATCGACGTACAGGAAAGATGCTGGCTTTCGCAGGCCGAGTTTCTCCAGTTCGGCGATTCCTTCTGCGCACCTCCCCAGATTGATCTTCGATCTCGCGATGCGCCTCGCGAACCAGATGTCGTTGTCGTAATGAAGCGGCTTGCAAACATCTATGGCTTCCTGGGCAGCAACCAAGCACTCGTTCCAGCGCTCGAGCCTTTCAAGCGCATGCGTCTTTAGACCATGGTAGCGTTCTCGGTGCGACGCCAGTTTGCGTTGTCTGCCACGAGGATCCACGAAGGCAAACTCTTCCCCTCTCAACCGACCCGGATCCAATCGTCCGAGCCAATCAAGAACCCGGTGGTACCTCGCTTTTCGCGTAAGCAGTCGCGCCACGCACAAAACAGTTGGCACAAAGGGACTGATTGCCTCATACGCGGTCGCCGAATTGGTCGTCAATTCAACGACTTTAGCAGCTCGTCTTAACAGATCGGGAGTGACTTCGGTGGCTGTGCGAATAGTGTCGAACAGAGCCCAGGCATAGACAGATCGTCCGAGCTCGAAGGCAGGAGCGAGTTCCACCACAACCTTCGCAACATCGACAGCGTCTTGGCTTCTCTTTACCTTGCGTAGGCACAGCGCGTAGCCCCAGCCGGTCCAATGATCACCGTCCGGCCAGATGGCCGCGTACGCTTCAGCCGCCGCAGCGAACTGTCCGGACTTTCTAAGTCCGTCAGCTATCGCGCGAGAAGTCCCTGTCGTTTGCCCAGGGTGGAGCTGCGCTTGTGACAGTTTCTTTTTCACCATCGAGTACCTGCTTGGTTGTTCGGAACGATAGCTTTGCGACATCCGCGAGAGCGTCCCGACCCCACTGCCTCACAAATTTTTTTGCCGCTGCAACGACCTCGGGTGAAGCCCCCTTCGGTAGCGAGAGGCCCACCTTCGCCGACCATTTCTCGAGCCATTCAAGGAAAGCCTCACGTGCCAGTATGGACGCCGCAGCAACTGCAATGTCGCTTTCTGCTTTCGGTCGCTGGTGTATTGGGATGCCTGCCCGCTTTGTGCGTTCCTCGACATGTCGTGGATCAGCAAACTGATCGACCAGGACATACGCCGGCTGAATCCCTCGACTTGCAGGGGCGCTGAGGAGACGATCAATTGAGCGTGCGTGCCCCCATGCCAACAGTGAATTCAGGTTCTTTTTCTCTTCGCTGAACTCGGCGTAGAGCTCATTGAATCTGGATGGATGTATTGCAGTTACCGCATACTTGCCGTCTGCGACCCGCTTGATGGCTTCTGAAAGATCCCGCACACGCCTGTCGGACAGCGTCTTGCTGTCGCGGACACCCATTGAGAGCAGCTGTTCGGAGAGCTGCCTGTCTACGTAGACGGCCGCACTTACGAGCGGACCGAAATAGTCTCCTTTTCCCGCCTCGTCAGTCCCAATGTGGGGTTGAGTCGGATCAACGGAACTAGCAAGCGCGCTTTTCTCCTCAGGCTCTGACTTGTCCAGTCCCCCGACGGATGAAAGCACACCGTCTAAAGTATCAAACACGAGCTGCCACGCGGGAGCGTTCCCTTGAAGGACGCATTTGCCGCTCGAATAAGCGACAATCGTTGCTGTGCTTCGTCCACGCTTGAGACGAAGGCGCCACACTTCGTTTTCACGGGCGTCATCGTGAAACGCACCGAGCTGCTCAAGCGCTGAGCGTGATCGTTCTGCGAACTCATCGCTGACGAAGTCGAAAGACTTCGTCGGTCGCGGTTCCGGATCCGCTGGTACCCTTTCGCGTATCAGGCGTTGTGCAGCCTCCAATGGCTTCCCCGCTGCTCCTTGCGCGTGGACTCTGCCATTGCTGTAGATCCACAGGCTGACTTTGCCACTCGTGTTTCCCACCGCAAAGCATAGGCCGTGCTCGTGGGTCTTCTCTTCTGAAATGTGCAGTCCGTAATGGCGGACAGATTCGCGTACAAGGCGCGACAGTGCAGTAAAATCGAAATCGACTGCCGACAACGATTGACGTAATGCTGACGGCAACTCCCGGACGTGACCGACCGGGATTACGGAGAGCCCTTCACTGGCAGCTGCATTGGCCTCCGCAATGTTCTCGGTGGGGACTAGAACTCGGGTCATGCCAAGCCTGCGAGCAGCTTCTATCTTCTCGGCTATCCCTCCCACCCCGAGCACGTTTCCAGTGATATCAATTCGCCCGGTAGCACAGAGCAGTGCATCCCGGGACAGATCACCTTGAGAAATCAACGCAGCGACACACAAGGGAAGGCCGATCGACTCCCCCGCGAATGTAGCGGGCCACTCAATACTCATCTCCCATCCAACGTTCTTTAGAAAATGACTGGCAACTATGCCCGCTTGCTTACGAACCTCATTGCTCGCAAGATCGATTACCTGCTGACCATTCTCTCTTGTGATGAACTTAATCCCAAGCGCGATCCCAAGACCGCGTTCGCCGTCCAGAAACAGTCCCCAAGATTCAAAGCGCTCCCGCTCTCTGAGATCCTCAATTGCCGCTTGCAACCCGGATTTAGTTTCTTGACTGAGACCGCTCCATCCAATCGATTGAAAGAGCGCTTCGGCTGCTGACGCCCTGCTTGTCTGATGCATCCAGCGGGCTTTGCGCATTCGGTCTGAATCGTATCCCTGGAGATCCGCGATCTCATCACCCAAAACTGCAAACAATGACTCGGGCTCATTATTCAAGTCGCCAAGAAGATCGATCTGTCGGGTCCGTCTCAAAAGAAACGCAACCCGCTGCCGGAGCTGATCGATCCTTCCGGCGAGAGTCGGCGCGAGACCCACGCGTTCAAGAACCACTAACGCACGTGCCAATGGTAGGATGCTGGGGATTTCGGCACTTACCGAGAGGTCCAGAATCGAGGCAAGGCGCGAATCAGAAGCTCCTTCCATCCACCAGTCTCGCACCAACTGGTCTAGAGTCCGTGCGTCAGGATTCATCGACGGCTCTCAGTTCAATTTTGGAGACCTCACCAGGCAGAATCCCTCGACCGACACCTAGGGACACTCGAACGCCGACTTTCGCGACGAAAGGCTTGGAAACAAGAGGTTCCAAGTCAGAGCTCCAAACTACGATTGATACAGGCTTGACGTCTGCTCCTATGTCTTGGGCTTCGTTGATCACAAAGGCTAGTTCGTCGTTTCTAAAATCGTGTTCCAACACCCCACTGACAGATCCACCCCCCGGGACGTCCAGATTCCAATTGCGTACGGATGACACTTGTGCTGACTCCGCCGCGAGCTTCAGACCTTCCGCCAGTTTCGCCGAAGGCCACGCCGAGCGGTCATAGGTCAAGTTCTTGAATTGAGGAGTGGTGCTCGTTCTTTCAGAATTCACCAACTCCTGTTCGTTTGAGGGCTGACCCGCAATTTCCCCTAGTTTCTCAAGCAACTGGTCTGGGTGTATGTGCATCGCACTTGCATAGGCGTCGAGCGTATCGAGAGTCAAAGGGTCCCCCGCCTCAACCCTCCGAACCTGTCTTTCAGAAATCCCTCTAATGTTAGACTGCTTTAGTCCAGCCTCATCCCGAAGCCGTCTCAGCGCCGCACCGATAGCACGCTGACTATCAATCCGCAGCAATCGCGCAAGCTGCTGCCGCCTTGGATCATTCGCGAAGCGAATATCATCGATGTCCAGATGCACGTCACACTCAGGCCAGTGCAGCAGCAGACCATCATCCTGCAGGACGAAGTTTGACCGCTCCGATTGAGGAATCGCTCGCAGTGCGGGGAAAGCCTCGAAAGACATCGTGTATTCCTTAAAGGCACAGCTCCGAACCACAAGCCTGTCCTTAATGACAGCCGCATCAGCTATAAAATCATGTTCTCCACCAATGGCCCACGCATTGAGAATTCGCGTGGGCAGATCTCGATCGCTGTGGACGATCATGTTGCGAAGAGTTCGCAGCCCGGACTGGTGAAAGACGTAGGGGAGCCAATCGGCAGCAACGTCGATGTACACAAGCACCGCGGCGAGGCGATGTGCCTTATTAGCGAGTGACACGCACTCCGAAACACGATCCAACGTAGAAGCGGCAGAGAAGACCAATAGATTTTCTGCGTTGGCGGCCGCTCCACTGCATTCATGCAAAACACGGATATGCGAAAGCCCGTCGGCGTGTGGCAATGCCTTTGCAACTGCCTGTATGCCGGGCTCGCTGTCGACGAGGACGGTAAGTCTCGTATCAAGCACCGCGCGCGCCTCCTGGTTTTCTTTTCTGTTCATGTGTCCTCTTCCTTTCCCGAGCGACGCACACCTTTGTGTTCCACTCGCTCAATAGCTCACGTTTGTGCGAGCATACCATCTCTAGGATTGCTTTCTCCTCCACAGCGCTCACGTCACCACGCCAGTGGTACTTGTACTTCCAGATAAGTCCGCGCTTTCGCGTGGACGGAATGATGTAAACTCGAATAACCCAGTAGCCGCGTTTCTGTACTTCGAAATGCTGCGGGTAATGGTCATTTGAACTGAAGTAGCATTTCAGTCCGGATATCGAAAAAGCGTCCACCTCTCCCAAGAGCCACTCCCGAAGCGAAGAGTGATCATAGCGACTGATAGGACATCCGTCAATCGCCAGCGATAATAACATGTCCGCTGCGGCGCCGTGAGAAAGACGCAGCGGCCGAGGGGCGGCTGCGTCTTGTGGAAATCAGAGACGAGATCGATTAAAACATGAAGCCAGAAATACTTAACACATTGTTCGTACTTGGGGTCGTCATCCACCCACCCCCACCCCCTTGGCATACAACGGAAACTCCTCCACCATCGCCCGCACATCCCCCTTC
>WNGJ01006527.1_pt1 | contig 12358 bp, 8 predicted proteins | sample 5400611 | NCBI WGS metagenome assembly WNGJ01 (sample SAMN13153375, study PRJNA577476) | soil metagenome | isolation source: 40 cm soil or saprolite under Garry oak tree replicate 1 | place: USA:California | collected 2016-06-15 | reverse complement strand
CGCAACCCGCAAGCTTGTTCGCGCGGGCCTGATCGAGACCGAGGGCAGTTCATCGCGCAAGGAAACGCGCTACCGGGCCACCGCGAGCGGATATTCCGTCACCGAAGCCTACGCCGCCCTGCGCGCGGCGACGTTGCCGCCGATGCTTGACGCCGTGGACGGCTGGGCCGCGAAGTCGGAAACCGCGAGCCTCCATCTGGATCTGATCTCGAGCCTCTATGCGCAAGCCGCCCAGGTCGCGATCACAAGGCGGCATCAGCCTGAAAGCGGCTCGAATGGCCGTGGCCGTTGAGCGCGCGGACTTAGTCGCGGACTTAGTCAAAGGCACTGCGGCGAGACGGAGAGCTGGGCCTGCGAGAGCGCGCAGCACTCCCTTCTCAGGCCTCTTGTTCAGGCTTCGCGTGCATAGCGCGACAGGTGGGTCTTGAGCATCTCCAGCATATTGTCCCTGATCGGATCGCGCGTTCCGCGGGTCCAGACCGCCGCCAGCGGCAACTCGTTCATGTCGGATGCCGCGAGCCGGACATAACGAACACCCCGCGTCGCCATTCGTGATGTCCATTTGGGAACGATTGCGACGCCCAATTCGGCGGAGACCAGATTGACGATTGTCTGCTTTTCATCGGCAATCTGGACGATGCGAGCTTCAAGCCCGGCCTCGGCAAACAGTTTCATGGTGAGATCGTGGCTGTGCGGCCGCGAACGGCGTTCGGGTACGATCAGCGGCTGGTCTGCGAGATCGGCGATCGTCACGCGCTTTTTCGAGGCGAACGGATGATGATCCGAGATCGCAACGACGGCGGTCTCGTGAAACAGAAACATGAATTCCAGCCGCTTGTCCGGGCTTTCCGGAGGGCGAACGAAGGCCAGGTCAAGCCGGCCGGATAACAGCCGGGGCACCAGACGTGTTGTCTTATCCTCAACCAGCCGGACCGTGACATCGGGCCGACGCTTCCGGAAATCATGAAGCAGCAGCGGCAGCAGCCCGGCCGCGGCGCTATCGATCGCGCCCACGCGTACTGTCGAGGCCTGCTTTCGGCCGCGCGTGCGGAATTTCGCCGCGAGAGCATCGGCCTGCGCCAGCAAGGCACCGGCTTCCCTGACCAGGACGGCGCCATCGTCGGTCAATGCGACGCTGCGGGTGGTGCGCGTCATCAGCCGCGTCCCGAGGTCTTCTTCGAGCAGACGTATGAAGCGTCCCAAGGCCGAGGGCAGCATATCCAGCCGCCGCGCCGCCTTGCCGAAATGCAGCTCTTCGGCCGCCGCCACGAAGCATCGCAGTTGATGAAGATCCATCCGCTCTCTCCTGGAGAGGGATTATATCATTTTTTTGTATAAACCAGAACCAATTGAGTCCCGCCGGATGCGGTCGCAGGGTGGCTTACGACGCGGCAAATGGCGCGAAAATCAAGAGCAATGCAACCAGGCGAGGAGCCCATCCGATGAGTGCCGAGCTGGTGAGTGCCGAGCTGGAAACGCGCGTGCTGCGCAAGATCACGCTGCGAATCGTCCCGTTCGTGGTGCTGCTCTACTTCATTGCCTTCGTCGACCGCGTCAATATCGGGGTCGCGGCGCTGACGATGAATAAGGATCTCGGTTTCTCGCCGGCCGAGTTCGGCTTCGGCGCCGGCATTTTCTTTCTGGGCTATTTCCTGTTCGAAGTGCCGTCAAACCTCGTCCTCGACAAGGTCGGAGCCCGAATCTGGATCGCCCGGGTGATGATCACCTGGGGCTTCATTTCAGGCGCCATGGCTTTCGTACAGGGTGCAACCAGCTTCTACACGCTGCGCTTCTTGCTCGGGGTCGCAGAAGCCGGCTTCTTTCCCGGGATCATCCTGTATCTCAGCTACTGGTTTCCGGCGAGGCAGCGCGCTGCCGCCACCGCCATGTTCATGGCGGCCGCGCCCCTCTCGACCGTTCTGGGATCGCCCGTATCCGGCGCGCTGCTCGAGATGCACGGAATACTCGGCCTGAGCGGCTGGCAGTGGATGTTCATCGTCGAGGCGGCGCCCGCCATCGTCCTCGGCGTCGTTGTCCTTTTCTATATGACCGACCGGCCGGAAAAAGCAAAATGGCTGAGCGACGAGGAACGTCATTGGCTGGTGACGGCGATGAACGCGGAAGCCGCCAAGAAAGCCGGGACCGCCAGCCACAGCGCTTGGCGCGGCCTCGCCGATCCGCGCGTCATCGCGCTGTCGCTGGTCTATTTCGGCGCTTCGGCCGGCCTTTACACGCTGAGCATCTGGGCGCCGCTGATCATCAAGGAGTTCGGCCTTTCGTCATTGCAGGTTGGGTTCCTCAATGCGCTGCCGGGAGTCGCCGCCGTGATAGCGATGGTGTTGTGGGCTCGTCATTCCGATCGCAGCGGCGAGCGCACGTGGCATGTGGTCAGTGCCTGCCTGCTCGCATCGCTCGGCCTGGTGCTCGCCGGAATCGCCGATACCGTGCTTGCCGTCCTGTTGACGCTGGCATTGATCAATATAGGCACCAGTTCGGCGAAGCCGCCGCTATGGAGCATGCCGACCATGTTCCTGTCCGGCTCTGCGGCAGCGGCGGGTATCGCGACCATCAATTCGATCGGCAATCTCGGCGGCTTCGTCGGCCCGGCGATGATCGGCTGGATCAAGGATCTCACCGGCAGTTTCCAGGGCGGGTTGTTTTTTGTCGCAGCCTTGCTGCTCCTGTCCGCCGTCCTTACGCTTGTCCTCGCGCGATCGCAGCGTGTGCCGGCGGCAGCAGCCGCGGATGCGCTTCCCTTGCGCTAGCTTATCAAACCCCGGTTCCCATGGAGCATTCCGATGCGCGAATATTCGATCGCTGCCATCCCGGCCGACGGTATCGGTCCAGAAGTCATCGCCGCCGGTACAACCGTGTTGGAGAGCCTTCAGAAGCGAATGGGAGACATCAGGTTCAACATTGAAACCTTCGACTGGGGCTCCGCCTATTATCGCAAGCACGGCGTCATGATGCCGACCGACGGCCTGGCAAAGTTGAAAAAATTCGACGCGATCTACTTCGGCGCGGTCGGAGCCCCCGACGTCCCCGATCACGTGACGCTGTGGGGCCTGCGCCTGCCGATCTGCCAGGGCTTCGACCAATACGCCAATGTCCGGCCGACCAAGATCCTGCCCGGCATCACCTCGCCTTTGCGCAACGTCACGACCGGCGATCTCGACTGGGTGATCGTCCGCGAGAATTCCGAGGGCGAGTATGCCGGCTGCGGCGGTCGCGTTCATCGCGGCTTGCCTGAGGAAGTCGGGACCGAAGTGGCGATCTTCACCCGGGTCGGCGTCCAGCGCATCATGCGCTATGCGTTCAAACTGGCGCAATCGCGGCCGCGCAAGCTTCTGACCGTCGTGACAAAGTCCAATGCCCAGCGCCACGGCATGGTGATGTGGGACGAGATAGCCGAAGAGGTCTCGAAGGAGTTTCCTGACGTCACTTGGGACAAGATGCTGGTCGATGCGATGACCGTTCGGATGACGCTCAAGCCGCAGAGCCTCGATACCATCGTTGCGACCAACCTCCATGCCGACATCCTGTCGGACCTCGCCGGCGCGCTGGCCGGCAGTCTCGGCGTGGCCCCAACCGCCAATATCGATCCGGAACGCCGTTTCCCGTCGATGTTCGAACCGATCCATGGTTCGGCGTTCGACATTACCGGCAAGGGGATCGCCAATCCCGTCGCGAGCTTCTGGACCGCGGCGCAGATGCTCGATCATCTCGGCGAAGGCGATGCCTCGGCGCGCTTGATGCGCGCGGTCGAGAAGGTGACCGGCGCAGGCATCGTGACGCCGGACGTCGGCGGCACCGCGACGACCAAGGACGTGACCGATGCCGTGGTGGAGGCGATCCAGAGTTCCAATGTCTGACGGTCCGGCGCGGCGGACGCAACACGGAGTTCCTGCTCGGCTTTGCGACGGCCGGTGAACCGGCGTTTTCGCGCTCGCCGGCGACAGGAACGGTATCGACGGCACCGAACACGCCGCAGGCGCAATCGTCACGCCGGTCACGCTTGCGCGAGCCCGGATCACGAAGCTTGACCCGCGCGTTTACCTCGCTGCGCATGACAGCTATAGCTTGCTTGCCGGAATCGGCGACCTCATTCGGACCGGCCGGACCGGCCCGACCGGCACCAATGTCAACGACATCAGAGCCGTTTTGATCACCAGAGGCGGCCGACAGGCCGAGTGGACCATGCACCGCAATCGCCGGGCCAAAATCGTCGCTACAGTCGGTCCGGCGAGCGGGTCGGCCGCAATGCTGGAGGCGCTCTTCCTCGCGGGCGTCGATACCTTTCGGCTGAACTTCAGTCATGGCACGCATGCAGATCATGCCGAGGTCCATGCCGCCATTCGTGCGCTGGAACAGAAGGTCAAGCGTCCGATCGGCATCCTGCAGGATTTGCAGGGACCCAAGATTCGGGTCGGAACCATCAAGGACGGAAAGATCGCTGCCGCCGCCGGAGAGCAAGTGCGTTTTGCCTTGTCGGGATCCGACGGCGACAAAATGTCGATCCCGCTGCCTCATCCCGAGATTTTTGACGCGGTCACGCCTGGCGATGATCTTCTGATCGACGACGGACGGGTGCGCGTCCGCGTGACCGGGATGGGCCCCGAATTCATTGATGCGAAAGTCATCATTGGCGGCGTCATCTCGAACCGCAAGGGCATCAATGTCCCCAGCGCGATCCTGAATTTGTCCCCGCTCACCGCGAAAGATCGGACCGATCTCGCATTTGGCCTGGAACTGGGGGTCGATTGGGTGGCCCTTTCGTTTGTTCAGAAGGCCGGTGACATGATCGAGGCTCGCGGACTGATCGGTGATCGCGCTGGGATCATGGCGAAGATCGAAAAGCCCGCCGCGCTCGAGCAAATCGATGACATCGTCCGCCTCTCCGACGCTGTCATGGTCGCCCGCGGCGATCTCGGTGTGGAGATTCCCCACGAAGACGTGCCCGGCCGGCAGAAGGAGCTGATCAAGTCCTGTCGCCTGGTTGGAAAGCCGGTGATCGTGGCAACGCAAATGCTCGACTCGATGGTGACGGCCCCCACGCCCACGCGCGCCGAAGCATCCGATGTCGCCACGGCGATCTATGATGGTGCCGACGCGGTGATGTTGTCCGCGGAATCCGCCACCGGCCAATATCCACGTGAAGCGGTGGCGATGATGAGCCGCATCATCGAGAGTACCGAGCGACACAAGATGTATCGCTCCATCGTCAATGCCTCGGAACCGGGTGAGGAGGAAACCGCCCCACACGCCGTCGCCGCCGCCGCGGCCGATCTCGCGGAAGCCCTCCACGCCTCCGCCATTGTCGCATTCACATCGAGCGGCACGACGGCAGCCCGCATCGCCCGCAAGCGTCCGAAGGTCTCGATCCTCGCCGTCACGCCGGATCAACTTGTGTCCCGGCGGCTCTGCCTTCTTTGGGGCGCGCACAGCGTCCTGTCGAAGGACGTCAACACCTATGAGGAAATGGTCGATCGCGCGACAAAGACCGCGCTCGCCGAGGAATTTGCACAACCGGCGGATTTGATCGTGGTGGTCGCCGGTGTCCCGTTTGGCGAAGCCGGCACCACGAATAACCTGCGCGTGGTTCAGATTGGTAGAGCCTGATAGACCGGCCATCGTGCGAGATTGAACGCTTACGTCTTTAGCTGGGCCTTGGAGCAGAAAACCCTGCAACCCCTCGACAACCCGTTCGGCTCGCGGTCGGGATGAAAGCGGCTGCGACGAACGCCCCGATGTTCGCACACGTCACCGAAGCATTGACGTTGCGGCTTCCGACTGTGAACGGCGGCGTCCCCTCCCCGAGCCTGATTCCCAACTGATAGGCAGTCTCGGGATGCTGTTTGCGTATGAACGGCACTTTGCGCCACCAGCAAGAGGCTGATTGAAGCCACTGGACGCTGCCGACCTTTTTGCTAAAGTGGTGGCAACGCAATACCGGCCAGAGAGCCGGTTCCATGCCGGGAGGCGATCCATGTTCGTGACCAAAGCGCTTGCGCGGTTGACGATGTGCGCCGGCTTGATGGCGCTCCCAAGTGCAATCCCCACCGCAGTTTATGCGCAGCAGACCGTAACCGTCGGCGCCACCGATATCGGCGGCACCGTCGTCGGCGCGGCAGGCCCCGAAGCCGGGGTCTGGGTGATCGCCGAAACCACCGACCTGCCGACCAAGTTCGCGCGCATCGTCGTCACCGACGATCAGGGCCGCTACCTCGTGCCCGATCTGCCGACGGCGAATTACAGCGTCTGGGTGCGCGGCTATGGTCTGGTGGATTCGGCCAAGCTCACCGCAAAGCCGGGCCAGATCCTCAATCACACCGCGGTGCCGGCGCCGAACGAAGCAGCGGCGGCGCAATATTATCCGGCGATCTACTGGTACGCGATGATGAAAATTCCGCCCGCCAGCGAGTTCGGCGGCAAGAGCAACATTCCGGAGAAGCTTACACAGAATGACTGGTTGAAGCAGATGAAGAACATCGGCTGCATCGGTTGTCATCAGATCGGGCAGGAATCTACTCGCACGATTCCCGCAGCTTTCGGCAAGTTCGATTCCGGCGAAGCTGCGTGGATGCGGCGCGTTCAATCGGGGCAGTCCGGCGAGCAGATGACCAACCAGGTTGCCGGGAATTTCGGGGGCGTCCCCTTTAAATATCTCGGCGATTGGACCGACCGCGTCGCCAAGGGCGAACTACCCAAGAGCAAGCCGGCACGCCCGCAAGGCATCGAACGCAATATCGTGATCACTTCATGGGAGTGGTCGACGCCCGACAAATACCTGCACGATCTGATTTCGTCAGACCGGCGCAATCCGACGGTCAATGCCTATGGACCGCTTTACGGCTCGCCGGAATATTCGACCGACAACATGCCGATCCTGGATCCGAAGACGAATAAAGTGTCGTTTTTCAAGATGCCGGTCGCAGATCCCGAGATGCCGGAATCGCTAGGCCCTGGACACGCCGCCAGCGTGAAGCCGCTCGAGCCGTCGGCCTATTGGGACGACCGAAAACTCTGGGATACAAGAGCGAACAACCACAACTCCATGTTCGACGAGAAGGGCCGGCTCTGGCTCTCCGCCACCGTGCGCGGCATGGATAACCCGGCGTTCTGCAAACAAGGTTCCGACCATCCGTCGGCCAAGGTGTTCCCACTGGAAAAGTCGGCGCGCCAGGTGGCGATGCTCGATCCCAAGACGATGAAGTACAGCTTTATCGACACCTGCTTTGCCACCCATCACCTGCAGTTTGGCTACGACGCCAATGACACGCTGTGGCTCAGCGGCACCGGCCCGGTTGCCGGTTGGGTCAACACCAGGATGTTCGACGAAACTGGCGATGCGGCGAAGTCGCAAGGCTGGTCGCCGTTCGTGCTCGACACCAACGGCAATGGTAAGCGCGACGACTATGTCGAGCCCAACGCCACGCTCGATCCGAACAAGGACAAGCGGATCGTCCCGGGTTCGGGGCCTTACGCGGTGATGCCGTCACCGGTCGACGGCTCGATCTGGTACACCGTCGGCATCTTCGGTGGCACGCCGGGGGTCCTGCGATTCGACCCGGTGACCGGACTGTCGGAAGTGTACAACGTTCCCGCGCCGGCGTTCGGAATCCGCGGCGGCGATATCGACAAGAACGGCGTGGTCTGGGCGTCGTTATCGAGTGGTCACCTCGGCAGCTTTGACCGCCGCAAGTGCAAAGGCCCGCTCAATGGGCCGAAGGCCACCGGCAATCATTGCCCGGAGGGCTGGACGATCTATCAGTATCCCGGCCCCGGTTTCGAAGGCGTCGGCGAGAACAGCGCCGAGTCGAGCTATTACACCTGGGTCGACCAGCACAACACGTCTGGACTGGGCGAGAACATCCCGATGTCCACCGCCAATCTTGGTGACGGCTTCGTGGCGCTGAAGGACGGCAACATGATCACGATCCGGATTCCCTATCCGCTCAGCTTCTATGCCAAGGGCTTCGATGGGCGTATCGACGATCCGAACGCCGGCTGGAAAGGCCGCGGGTTGTGGAGCACGAACGGCGACCGTACGCCCTGGCTCAAAGAAGGCGGCAAGGACTCAAGGCCGCGCGCTGTGCACATCCAATTTCGGCCCGATCCGCTGGCGAACTGAGGTTCGCTGAGACAATTTGAACGCCCCCGCGGCCCATGGCTGCGGTTCGTTCGCGCTATTTTGACGTGACCGCTCTCGTCATATCCGCTTTACCCGGCTTGAGAGTCCGTTTTTTGTCGCGCGTTTTTTACTCGGCGAGCCGCCTATTGAGGAAACGTCATGAAGCTCCCTCGTTGAGCTTTTCGACATCTGGCAGCAGGCGCTGCCGCAATCCCAGCCGCTTCGCGGATCGCGAATGCGCAAAACCATCCGACACAGCCGCCGTCGGAGCAGTCCGTCCGCCCGCTTGCGGCCAGTCATACGCAGGGATACGGGTCCCGTCGCTTACTGGAACGCGACCTCGGCAAAGCTCCTCAGCTTGCGCGAATGCAGCCGTTCTCGTTCTTGGGACTTGAGCTTTTCCAGCGCCCGGAGGCCGATCTCAAGATGCTGCCCGACGCGCTGGCGGTAGAAGTCCCCGGCCATGCCGGCCAATTTGATCTCGCCATGCAGCGGCTTGTCCGACACGCATAGCAACGTTCCGTACGGCACGCGGAAACGGAATCCATTGGCGGCCACGGCGGCCGATTCCATGTCGAGGGCGATAGCACGCGACTGCGACAGGCGGCGGATGGTCGCGATGTGGTCGCCGAGCTCCCAGTTCCGGTTGTCGACGCTGGCTACCGTGCCCGTCCGCATCACCCGCTTGAGCTCAAACCCGGTCAGCCCTGTAATTTCGCCGACGGCTTCCTCGAGCGCGACTTGCATCTCGGCCAGCGCCGGAACCGGCACCCACAGCGGCAGCTCCTCGTCCAGCACGTGATCCTCGCGGACGTATCCGTGTGCGAGGACGTAATCGCCGAGCTTCTGCGTGTTCCGCAGCCTGGCACAATGGCCGAGCATCAACCAGGCATGGGGACGAAGCACTGCGACGTGATCGGTGATGTTGCGCGCGTTCGACGGACCGGTTCCAATGTTGATCATGCTGATGCCGTGGGAAGCTTGTTGAACCAGATGAAAAGCCGGCATCTGCGGCGAGCGTTCCGGCGGGACATGCGTGGGACCTGGATCGCCGAGGCCCGCTTTGGCCGTGATGACATTACCTGGCTCGACAAAGGCTTCGGCCACCGGATCACCGGCCGCCATGCGCTCGCGGCAGATGCGCGCGAAGGCGTCGACATAGAATTGGTAATTGGTAAAAATCACAAAGTTCTGGAAGTGCTCCGGATCCGTTCCGGTGTAGTGATAGAGCCGGTGCAGCGAATAGTCGACGCGGGCGGCACGGAACATGGCGAGCGGCTGTCGCGGGCCGGCGGGCAGAGTGCCGTTGACGATCGCGTCATCGATGGTTGCGAGATCTGGCGTGTCGAACAGGTCGCGCAGCGGCCGATCGCGAGCCGGCACACTCGCAGAGATGTTGATGTCGCGTCGATAGGCAAAGTGAATCGGGATCGGTTCGTCCGACTCGCCGATCTCGACCGGCACATCATGGTTCTGCATCAGAAGCCCGATCTGCTCGGTGAAATAGCCGCGAAAGAGATCCGGCCGCGTCACGGAGGTCTCGTACACCCCAGGGCCCGAGACGAAGCCATAAGAGAGCCGCGAGTCAAGGCGGGCGTGAGTGCCCGTGGTGATCCTGACAAATGGATAGGTGGCACGCACGCGCGCGTCGAGCGGCTCGCCGCGGACATACGCCTCAAAAGCGGCACGCAAGAAGCTGACATTACGTTCGTAGATTTCGGCGAGACGGGCGACCGCCGCGTGCGCGTCGATGAAGGCTTCGGCGGCGATCCGCTTTGGCGACAGGATGTTGTCTGGCATCGGCGTGATCTCGTGCGTTGCCGATACATACTATCCAGACCGGCACACGCGGTCGAGACTGCTACGCGGTTGTGATGCCTGCTGTCGTCGTTTGATCAAAATCGGACGCGATCTTCATCGGTCACCCTCCACCTTCTGGACCTCAACGCGCACCCTCTTGCCCGTCAGGCGATCTTGCCGTTGCTCGAACCGCACTTGCACTTAGGGCAACGGATATCGAGATGACTGAACTCGCCTCCATGGTTGTAGACAGGTTTCTCCACCCACTTGTGAAAGCAGACCAGTTTCATCGAAACCTCTCGCATGCATCGCCGCTCTAGAACATGCCGCTCCAGCCGCTGCCTCGTCGGCTACCAGGGACTGACCGGGCCTGACACCTTCCTTGAGCACCGCTAATGACCCCAATAGCACAGCCTTACTGTAGCGTCTCCCGCCCGCTTCCCCCCGCGCTCCCCGGTGACGCGGCAACAGCGCGAGAAGCCCAATCAGGACGGACTGCTTGAACTCCGGCTCTAACCTTGAGAAGATTGGCTTGCAGCGTGCTTAGGTTCGAGCGCTACGGTCATTGTTTCAGTTTCGCGGGCCCCGCGATGCGGGCCGGCGCGGGGTCGCCTAAGGCGCTAACGTTGATTGGTTAGGTTAAGACGCGAGCTTTGTTGCTCGGCCGCGGCTAGCCCCTATTATCGTGCAAATGAACTCAAATTTTCGCTTTACTTTAATGATTGGTCGCAATGAAAAAACCGCATGAAACTCCGACTGAGGTGATTTGCACAGCCTGCGATGGCACGGGCTTTCAGAAGTTCAAGCAGCCAACAGAGCCGGGCCGCAAAATCTATCCACCGAAATGCGAGGTATGTCTCGGCAAGGGCCGAATAAAGAAGCCCGCGTGACAGCACGTGTTACTACGGACTGGCATCTTGGTTCCATTCCGCGCCTTCGGTGAATTTAACTCACAGTCCTCCGCGATCCCTTGAATACCGGATGCCGAATCTTGCCTTCGGCAGACTTCGCGGGATATTCATGGTTTCGATGCGAGTTTAGCGAAGGAGCTGCAGGCGAAGCTCAAGCCGCTGATCAGGGAGACCCAGCCCCATACCAAACGCATTGCGCCGCGCCGGGTGAAGACCTCAACCGCCCCGATGATGATCGTACTGAGCGCTGCACGTTGCCGGGCCAACGTCCCGCGATCAATCTAAGCCGCCTCCAGGAATTTAGGAGCCTGACGAAGAAAACGCTTCTGCGATCTTCTCAATCAAGAGGCGCACACGCTTTGGCTGATCTTGGGTGCCTGGATAAACAATCTGCAGCCCCGTTCCGCCAGCGGAGAATTCCTGCAGAACCTCGACAAGTGTACCGGCCTTCAAATCCGCCTCCACATCCCAGAGCGATTTCCGGGCTAGGCCATATCCGTTCCGACACCAGTCCCGAACCAGGCCGCCATCGTTCGCGATCCGATGCCCCCTGACCACAATCCTCCGCGCTTCGCCATCGATGAGAAACGGCCAGTCTCGATCGATCTGCTGGCCGAAACGCATTAAGATGCATTCGTGGTGGGCGAGATCATCAGGGTGCTGTGGATGTCCGCTGTTTCTCAGATATTCCGGGGACGCACACACGACGCGCCGATTGTTGCCAAGGCGCCGGACGCGCAACGTACTGTCGGCCAGTTCGCCATACCGGATGGCGAGATCCTGCCCCTGCCCTACCAGATCAACATAGCCATCGGTCAGGTTGAGATCGATCGTCACCTCCGGGTGCTCGGCCAGGAAGGCATCGAGGATGGCAACGAGGAAACTCCGGCTAAGATCGATCGGCGCGCTCAGCCTGATCGGCCCTGATATCTTCTCCACCCCCAGCCGAATAAGAGCTTCCAGCTCGTCGGCTTCGGCCAATAGGCGTCTGGCTCCCTCGACCAGCAGTCGCCCCTCGTCGGTCAGGTTGATGGCGCGCGTCGTGCGACGCAGGAGCGCCGCTCCGTAGTATTTCTCCAGCGCGACGAGGCGCTCGGAGACGGAAGCGGCGGAAAGGCCGAGTTCCCGCCCAGCAGCCGCCAAGCCGCCTTTCTCCACGATGCGGAGGAACAGGGCCAGGTTATCGAGGATCATCATTCGGTGCGTCCGAATAGTATTTTCAGAATCTAGCAGATTATACGGATGATGTGAATGCTCTAACTTCCGTCGGGAAAGGAGCCTTCACATGAAACTCGATCACGTCACCATTCGCACCCGCGATTTGCAGGCCACACGGAACTTCTTCCTGTCGGTCTTCGATCTCAAGGAAGGCGAGCGACCGCTCGCCATACAGCGCCGCATTCCCGGCCACTGGCTCTATTCCGAAGGCCATCCACTCGTCCACATCATCGGCTCGCAAGGGCACGGAAGCGATCGCGCAGCGGAAGCGATCGACCACGTCGGCTTCCGAATGCAG
>WNGJ01006525.1_pt1 | contig 12359 bp, 12 predicted proteins | sample 5400611 | NCBI WGS metagenome assembly WNGJ01 (sample SAMN13153375, study PRJNA577476) | soil metagenome | isolation source: 40 cm soil or saprolite under Garry oak tree replicate 1 | place: USA:California | collected 2016-06-15 | reverse complement strand
GAAGGCTCGACATGCCACACTCGTTTGAACTCCCACGGACGCTGCGTGCCGTCATACCATTGGTGCGTGGTAAGTGGCTTCCCCGTTTCAGCTGACGCGTCGTAAACAAATTTGTTGCTCTCGCCCTTAGGCAATCCCTGAGGAGTAGTGGTCGGTTCGCCCGGAAGGGTGCCGGGCTGGTGCCACGTCTTGCCGCCGTCGTCTGAGCGCTGAATGATCTGCCCGAACCATCCGCTTGTTTGCGATACATAAATGCGATTCGGGTCGGCAGACGAGCCCTTCATGTGATAGATCTCCCAGCCGGCAAAATGAGGGCCGCTGGTCTCCCATTTCTCACGCTTGCCGTCGGAAGTAAGAATAAATGCGCCTTTGCGCGTACCAACGAGAACACGGACTTGACTCATGACTACTCCAGTTCGTTAAAAATTTTCAGATTTACGGCCAAACCCAGCGCCCCTCGACCTGCAAGGGTCTTGGATCTCGTTCTCGCCATCTTCGCCGTACTTCTCGAAGAAGAGCATTGCGGTTCTTTGCCATCACTTCAACCGCCGCCGGTGATAATCCGGTTCTCTCGTGCCGTGCTCCCCAGATGAGCAGCTCCAGCAGAACCGGCGCAAGGTCGATACCTTTTTTGGTTAGCCGGTAGTTGATTCGGCGGGCGTCCTCCTGCTCGGTTTCCGCAATCAGAATTCCCGCCGTCTCGAGCTTTTGCAGGCGGTCCGCCAGAATGTTCGTAGCGATGCCTTCGCCCGACTGCTCGAATTCCTTGAACGTTCGAAGTCCGCGGACCATCACATCGCGGATGATCAACAACGACCAGCGATCCCCGACAATCTCGAGGGAGACACTGACTGGGCAGCCGGACCGGCGCTTGAGCTTAGGCTTCTCCGGCACGCGGGAGAGGCTAACAAAGTCACTTGCAAATTGCAAGGTACAATAATAGCTAGCGCAGGGAACGCAGTTGTTTCGGCGTGAGCAGCCAGTTTAGCGTTGCGCATTGTCCGAAGGTGAGCTTCTCAGTGGTCAGCTTGCACAACCCACCTTTTTTCAATTCAATTGCGGCCTCGCTGCCGCCGCTCACCAGCAGGGAGATCAGCCGGCTTAAATCCGGCTCGTGACCGACCAATAAGACGCTCTGAGGTTTTGTGTGGTTGATTTCACGAATGAGTTCGCGAGGATTTGCGTCCGGCAGAAGAAAGTCCGTGAACGTGACTTCTTCATCCAATTCAGCGGCCACAATATTAGCAGTTTGCGCCGCCCGCACGTATGGACTGGAGAGGATGAGATCGAACTTCAGCTCCATTGCCAGCATCGCTTCCGCGACCTGGTGGGTCTTTTCTTCTCCATCTTTGGTCAAGGGCCGATCAGCGTCTTTTTTGAAAGCCGGTGTTCCTCTGTCGGCAGCAATTCCGTGACGGAGAATGTAGATTTCCATTAAGCGTCTTTTTTGTCCGCAAAAGCGATCTTTCGCATCGAACGAACGGCCTGTTCGATTCTGCGGAGATCCTTCCGCCGGCCCTTCTCCGGCTTCACCGTAATCGCGTCGAGTGTTTTCCTCATATGCAGGAATATCAAATTAGCGGCGCGTGAACTTTTCCTTCTCCCGGCATGATTTTGGCCTTCATTAAGGAAATCGATGAGTTGCACGATATCGCGCTGCAGGTTGGCCAGATACACGCGACTGATATCCTTCGCCTCGGTCCGCAAGTGTTGTAGTTGAGCGAGCAATTCTTTGCGTACTGTTGGAGTCATTACTCCTGTCTTCGATGAGGCCTGACTTGCCATTGAGTATCACCTCGATGTTTGCGCGCAGTTCTTTCTGGACAGCGCGCGGCGAGCGATTTCCGTTGATGGTTTCAAAGCCGTAGTGTTGCTGCATCGCCTGGAATTCCTTTTGAATTTGGCGTTGATATTCGATAAAGCTGGCGTACATGTTCGATGAGCGCCGCATGTCCATTCCCGATTCCCAATAATCCAGCACCGCGTGCTTTCGCAGATTTCGTTCCACGAGGATCTTCGGGCTGACCGCCAGGTAAAAGACTGCGTCCGGCACCAGCGCGATGCTGTACACGTCTCGTATCCAGGCCGGCTCAACACCTCGGACAATGGCACGCGCCATGAGAGTGTAGATGTAGCGATCGGCCAGGACGACGAAACCTGAACGCAACGCTGGAATCATGCGATTTTCGAGTTGGTCCGCAAAATCTGTGGCGTAAAACAGGCTCAGAGTTCGAGTGCCGAGAATATTCCCCTGCATCGCCTGTTCAAGCTCCCGGCTGACGAGCATTGATCGTCTTAAGCCGACGTTTACCGTCGGATAGCCACGCCGCTCCAACCAATTGCGCAGTAGATCGATTTGTGTGGAACGGCCCGAGCCATCGGCGCCTTCGACGACGATGAGCTGTCCCTTCAGTTGATCGAGGACCACTCCCGGGATTCCTTTACCGTAGAATTGTTTGGGTTTCAGCATATTACCGGTTCTGTTGAGGGTATACGGGGCCTTGCCAGCGGTAGCGCGGCAAGTCGATCTTGGTCTCGAGTATTTCCCGGACTTTCGCCTGTTGAACGTCCGGAGGTTCCGTGGCGTCGATCTTCGTGAAATCGTATTCGTTGATCATGCGCCGGTATTCGCTATAGATCTTCCCCTGGAATATTCGGAAACTCTCGTACGGGTCCTTTGAATAGCCCATGTCCATGCCGGCTTCGTGATATTTGACGCGCGTCCGTCCATCGAGGATTCGAGCCAACGCGGTTTTTAGCGGCACTTCAAAATAGAAGGTCAGATCCGGTTTTCGGGCGAAGCTGTAGAGTTTGCGAATCCATCCGCGATCGCATCCGCGCACGGCATCACGCGCAAACGCGGTGAAGATGTAGCGGTCGGCCAACACGATGTATCCTGCACTCAGCAACGGAAGGATTTGTCTTTCGTAGCGGTCGGCGAAATCCGTACTGTGGATCAGTGAGAATGTCGTCGGGGTCAGGAGCTGCCGCTTCTTTCCCTTTCGCGTTGCCTTGCGGACGATGGCTGAAGAGTTCCATTCCGTAAAAAACACTTTGTAGCCATCGAGCTCGAGCCAGCGCTTGACCAAATACACTTGGGTGGATTTGCCCGAGCCATCGAGTCCTTCGACGGCAACGAGTTTTCCGGTAATCGATGATTCATCTGGTTTGCCGGCCATCAGCTTGCGAGGTCCTCCACGACGACATTCGCGTTAAATACGCTCTCAAATAGATCGCGTTTGTTCACCAGCGCCCATTTTTCCAGCAGCATGTCTCCCTTACCCTTGAGCCGAAAAAGAAAGCGAGGCCGCTTGTACTCCACCTCAACGGCATCCACCGTTGAAGCATGCTCATGGTCCAGAGCATCAGCCAACCGCAGGATTGCAGCTAGCTTCGAAATCATCAACCGATGTTTCGGCGCCATCGCTTCGTATGGCTGGTGCTGTAGCTTCGGCGCGGACTTCCGGTGATACCGCGCAACGTTAGCGATTAAGTCCGTTTGAAGCTCAGTCAGACCGACCAGAGGGCTGGCTTGAATGAGATAGAAGGTGTGCTTGTGGTGATTGGCTACGTTCACGTAATGGCCGAGGTCGTGCAGCAGGGCAGCGACTTCCAGAATCAGTCTCGCTTCGGAATCCAGCTCGTGAAAGGACGTCGTCTGATCAAAAATCTGCAAAGCGAGTCTGGCGACCGTGGACGCATGTTTCTCGTCGAAAGAATATTTCTTGCCCAGACGCCGCGCCGATTCGATCACCTGTTCGCGGTGATCGTTTTTTTCTCGGTCCCGCAATTGGGACACCAGTTCCAACAAGACGCCGTCCTTCAGACCAATTCCCGGAATGACAACTTCATCGACACCCGCTTGTTGCACGATCTTGTGGAGAACAATCGCGGCTGGAAAAATCACATCTGCCCGGTCTGGACGTAGACGCAGATCATGAATCCGGTCCTCAATACTTGTTGCCCGGAGTTTCTTGACCAGGCCCTTCAGTTCTTCGGCGGTCACCTTTTGGCTGCTGTTCTTATTGAACAATTCTTTTCTCAACTCGCCCAGCGACTCGATACTGCCACCGGTGCCGACACAGACGTCGATCTTCTGGTTTCCGATCTCCTGCTCGAGCCGCCGGTGCGTGGCGTCGACATATTCCGTGACCAGCTGGTTGAATCGTTCCTCGCCGGCCTTCTCATCAAGGATTTTGAGCAGACGCACACTGCCCATGGCGTAACTCTCTGTACAAAGGACAGTGCTGTCGTCCGCCAATATGACTTCAACACTACCTCCACCGACATCCACCAGCAGGGCCACCTTGTTTTTGAGGTTGACCGTTTCCTTTGCCGCCAAATGAATAAGCCGCGCTTCCTCCTCGCCGCCGATGATAGAAATCTCGATTCCGCTGGCTTTAGTCACCGCCTTCAGAACGGCATCCCGATTCGTCGCTTCGCGCAATGCGGAGGTACCAACGGCCTTCACCTGCGTGACAGCGTGTTCTTCCAACTTTTGTTTAAATTCGGAAAAAGTTTCCACTGTTTTGTCGATGGTATGGGCCGATATCGCGCCTTTCGTAAAGACGTCTTGCCCGAGACGCACGGGCGAGCGGACGTTGTAAACGATCTGGTATCCGCCTTCGCCATTCACGTTTGCTATAGACAAACGAATAGCGTTGGTTCCGACATCAATGGCCGCGATAGTCGGCATGAAAGCCGCTGAATATAGCTCCGGGTAATGACGTTTCTGTTACTGAATTGTTAAAGTCTTATTACAGCAGACGCGACGTGCGGGGTCAAAGGCTTAGTGGAATTCAAGCGGTAAGAATGAGATAGCCGTCCTCGTATTTGACTTCTGCTTTTCGGACGTCAATCCGCCTCGGAAACTGAACCGTACGGAACATTCTTTTGGCTGTCGCGCTATGTTCAGCCTGAATCACCATTGCATCCGGACTCAGCAGCAACTGCATGTCGAGCGGACGGACTTTGCCAACACGAACCCTGACTGTAAGCGTGAGGTCGTTCTCTTCAACATCCACGTCGGGTTTAAACAATAACTCTCGCTCGGCCGTCAACCAATCTTCGAGGTCCAAACTCGCGGTGCCACCGCGCTGGCGGAAGATCTCGTATGCGCGCCTGGTGATCTGGTCAAACATGTCATTAATCTCGTCGGCGATCGTTTCTGCAACGCGGACTGGAACTGCCGTCGCTTCCTGAGAATTCATTTCGGCCTCCCGGGTCGATTTGTCTCGACAGAGGCAATTTTCACTGTATAGATTTCAATTTTGTTAATGCCCAATGAATCGTTTGAGAATTCAAGGAGACTGCCCACCTGAACTCCGACGCTGTTACGTGCATTTCACAAATCCGTGAATTTATTGTGAATTCCGCTCCCGACCCGTTTCGCCATGGTGAAAAGCCAGTATGTTAGGGTGTGCGCTCATTCAATTGCGGTGTTGGGAGAAAACCGAGCATGGGAGGACTGAAGATGAAAACGTGCCTGCGTCTTGTCGTCGCCTTCGCATTACTGTTGCCAAGTACCATGCAAGCGAGCGAAGAGAAACCGATTTCTATGGAAGCCATAATGGAAGAGATTTCCGCCCTGAGAACCCTGATCGCTGAACAACAACAGCAGATCGAGCAGTTGCATAACGCATTGAAGAACGCGGCTGTACCTGCGACGACGCCCGCTCCTGTTGAAGATCTGCCAGCAGCCGGCGGTGTGACGACTGTACAGCCGCAGGCGTCAACTGCACAGGCAGAAGACGTTTCAAAAAAGCTGGATACGCTTGCCAACAGTCTTGGAGGTTTTAAATTGAGCGGTGACTTTCGATTTCGCGCCGATATGCAGGCGCGGAAAGGGAACGCCGTCGCCGGCCCTGTCCAGAACGTTCGAAGCCGCTATCGCATCCGCTTGAATGCCGACAAGGACCTCGATCCTGACTTCCGTTTTCATATTCAACTTTCAACCGGCCCATACAATGTTCAAACGACAAACGATCAGGAGTTCGGAGCGATGGCTGTAAAGCAGCCATTCTCCATTGCCGAAGCCTTCATCGATTATCATCCGAGGTCGCGACTTTCTCTTCGCGGCGGCCGCATGGAGGAGGTCTTCGCCGACAATTCCCGCTTCTTATGGGATGACGATGTTCGTTTCAACGGATTTCAGCAAACCGCCAGCATGGCGCTTCCGTCGAAGGTATTCAACAAGATCGAATTTCGAGCGGCGGAATATTTCTTGAGTAATCCCAACGTGCCGCTTCTCGCGACTTCGCCTTTTGTAACAGCCGGATATCAGCCCGGGCAAAAGGTTCGAGATGCCAACCTGTTTCACCCCGGCCTGTTGGTAACAGGCAATCTCGGTACGCGCTGGACACATCAAGCGACGGCCGATATTCAGTTGTACCGCAATCAAAACCAGATTCAGCTTTCATCGACAGCCGCAGGATTTCCGAGCGTCATCAATAACTCGGTTGGCTTTGCTTTGTCCGGCCCCATCTCAGCGTTTGGAAATGCAACGACAACGCCCGGCGGAGCCATCTACAACGCTCCTCGTTTCCAAATTGCACGGCTTGCATATCGGATCACCAATACCGGCATTACGCTCAGGGGACGCGAGATGCCACTGTACGTGGATTTACAAGCGTCCCGCAATGTCGGAACACACTGGCTGCGTGATGCGATTATGGCGACCGCCAACTTTGGTCAGATCCGGCAATTTGGCGATGTACGGTTCCTGTATCAGTTCGCGATTAAAGACCCGAATGCGATAATCGCGCAGTTCACCGATGACGACCTTGGCACGGGCCTGACTACCAATATTGCCGTACACGCCGTCCGTTTCGATCTCGGCCTGACACGGTCGCTGCAATGGCAAAACCTATTCTTCATTCAGAACGAACGCCGAACTAATAACCCCGCGGCTCAGTTCTTCGTGCCGGTCCAGCGAGGAGCCAACACCACATACAGGTACCTTGGCCAGCTTGCCTTTAGCTTTTAACTGCAGCGGCGCTACAATCGATCCATGCGGTCCCCCATTTCCGACGAAATCGTCGATCGGGATATACGAACAGCCGTCGACTTCCTTTCGAATTGGCCGGGTGTCCGCCGGATATGGCTGTTTGGTTCGGCTGCAAAGGGCCGGCCTCTGGACTGGCGCTCCGATCTCGATTTTGCAGTCGAAGGGATGGCTTCCACCGACCGGTATCGGGCATGGGCGGAGCTCGACGAGCGAATGAGTGTTCCGGTCGATCTTGTTCTGTTGGAGGTCGCGAATCCCCTCCTTCGCGGCGAGATCCTGAAATGGGGAAGATTGTTGTATGAAACCTGAACCGCCGCAAATTGCCGCCTTGAGTGCAATGATCACGCGCGATCTCGAGGCAATCGGCCGGCTAGAAGCCGAATTGACTCCGCTGGAATCAGCGTTGAACGTTCCTCAGCCACAGTTTCGTGACGTCGCGGCAGCCGCCTATGTCCTGCACAACATCTATACCGCTCTCGAAAATATTTTCGAGCAAATCTCGCGCACGTTTGAGAATCACGTGACTGATCCCGCGCAATGGCATAGAGAACTGCTCACCAAGATGTTCCTCGAAATCCCGAAGATTCGTCCGGCGGTTTTGCCGACGGAGTTTCGTGGATTCCTGAACGATCTCCGCGGCTTCCGCCATGTCTTTCGCCACACCTATGAGTTCGAATTGGATGTGGAAAAGGTTGCGTTACTCGTCCGCAATTGGAACAAAGCGCGCCCATCGTTGATCGCGGCATTGTCCCGCTTCCGTGACAACCTTCTCCGAGAAATCTGATCCACTTTCGCCTGGAAAAGTATCTTTGCCATGCCCCCTTTTCGCTCTTGAATGAAAGACCTACCGCTACTTTATGGCGAAAATACCAGGTCATTGGTAGCGCCGCAGGGATAGGGTTTTCATACACTCTTGCGATATAGGAGCGGAATAATGAAGCTCGCTCTAACTGTCTGGTTCTTGACGGCTCTTATGTTCATAAGTCCTGTTGCGATCCGAGCCCAGCGCCTTGGCTTCTCGATTGGCATGCCGGCATCGCATCCAAGTGCCGTGGGTGCGCCTCAGATGCCGCCATTGCCTCGTCAGCTGCCGGCGCCATCACCTGCCGGCTTGGCGTCACTACAGTTGACGCTGAAACCCTTGAACCTTGTCTCATTCCACCTCTCGCCTCCACAGATTGATTTCGCACCGGATCCGCGGCGGATGTCCCTACCGGCTGTGCCACTAGCTCTCGACCCCACACTGGCGAGCGGGTCTCCCCAGATCTGCGTTGATGCCAGCCTCACGAGAGTTGGCCGGTGACATCTGCCCCGGTGCGATTCCCTTGAAGGTTACAACTTATCGCAATAGTCCCGCGCTGTACTGCAGCGCGGCATTCTGGGTCTGGTAATCGTACTTCGCGCTCAGATTTTCGATTTCCGCTTGCGTTACGTTTAACTGGGCCTGTGTGAGTTCGATAATTGAAGCCAGCCCGAGATTGTATCGGCCCTGGGCCAGATCCAGAGCCAAGGCGGCCTGACGAAGGAATTGTGCCGTGACGTCGATTCGCTGAAAGGCATTCATCGCGCTTGCCCACGCCACGCGTACGTCTCGAGCGATCCGTTCTTGCGCGTCTCGAAGGCGCTGTGCCGCTTCATTAGCTCGATATACCGCCGCCTCGCGGCGCGCCGAAAACAAATGACCGTTGAAAACAGGAAAATCCAGGTTCACAGCAACACCCTCATATCGGCTAGGGATGCCAGGGCTATTGATCAGCGGCAGGAAACCGGCAGCTCCAAGAACGGTCACGGCCGGCCGGGCCAGATCTTTTTCCGCTTCCGCAAAACTAATCGCGGCGTCATTGGCCGCGCGGAAGCTCGCAATCTCGGGGCGGTTATTGAAAGCTTCCATGACAAGGGCATCTGGTGTACCCGGCGGACCTTGCGGCAGCGGCTCGTCCATGAGTTGATAGTTCATCTGTTGATCCGCTCCCAAGGCCCGAGTCAAATCGGCTAGCGAAGACTGAACCGTGTCCTCGGCGCGCAAGAGCAAGAGTTTCGCCTCAGAGACATTGACATCCGCAAAGCTGACATCCAATTGCGATTTCAGATTGTTATTTGCGAGCGTAGTGACCTGGTCCAGCAAAAGCTGCCGCGCGTCGACAGTTGCCTGCGCAACTCTGACGAGGCCCTGAGCGTGCAATGTGGCGAAATATGCGCGGGTCACCTCCAGCAGGACATCGTAGCGGGTTGCCTGAAATGTTTGCGAGCTGGCCTCCGCCTGAAGCCTCGAGCTCGCAACGAGATTTTTCGTTCGTCCCGAATCGGTAACGAGCTGCGAAAAGATGACGCCCTGGCCGAATCGATTAAAGAGGCGGGTCGCCGACAGAGCCCCGGCGCCAACGCGGGCCAACTCGTTACCCTGCGTCCCCGTGAGATCTACCGAAAAAGTCGGAAAATAGGGTGCCCGCGATACGGTGATTTGTTCATTCGTATACGCAGCCTCGTTCTGCGCAGCGAGGATCTGCGGATGATTGGCAAGCGCCATCGTTTTCGCTTCGCTCAGCGTCAGTCTCACAGGCGCCTGGGGGAACAAATCTCCGCTCTCGATGCATGTGAGTAAAACGAGCGCGGGAACCTTAACCATTTTTTGCAGCGACATTAATGCACTCTTATGAAGCAGCTGTGTTCTTACCGTAAACGAGCAGATACGCCGCCGGCACCACGAACACCGTCAGCATGACTGACAAGGTAAGACCGCCGAGAAGTGCGCGGGCAAGCGGCGCGTAACTCTCGCTTCCTTCTCCAAGCTTCAGTGCCATCGGCAGAAGACCGATGATCGTGGCCAGGGAAGTCATGAGCACGGGCCGCAGCCGGACGCGGCACGCTAACGCGACGGCATCGCGCACGGTCGAGCCGCGCTCGCGCAGCGTGCGCGTGAATTCCACGATGAGAATACTGTTGGAAACGGCGATTCCGGTCAGCATCACCACGCCCATGAGCGACATCACGTTCAACGTCGTTTGGGTAAGCCATAACGTGACGAGCACGCCTGTTACACCCGGAGGGACTGCCAGGAGAATCAAAAGTGGATCGATAAAGCTGCGGAACTGAGCCACCAGGATGAGGTAGAGCAGGACAACCGAGAGCGTCAAGCCGATCGCGAAACTACGGAAAGACGCGCGCATTCCCTGAACCATCCCTCGCAGAGTAACCGTCAGGCCTTCCGGCACTTTCGTTTTTGCAATGATCCGGTCGATGTTATCGGCTATGCTGCCCAATTCTTCCCCTAACGGGCGCACGTAGATGTCGGTCACGCGGCGAATCTGGTAATGATCGACTTCCGTTGGCGCCTTGACGCGCCGAATTGAACTGATGGTGTCGAGACGCGTGGGCAAGAGATTCCCCGGGGCACGGACCGAAATGGCCCTCAGGTCCGCAAGGGATTTGATCTGCCCTTCCGTGTATTGGACCGTGAGCATATAGTCCTGGCCGGACCTCGGATCGACCCAGTAGCTCGGCGCAATCATCTGGTTACTGGTGAGCGCCGTGATGACGTTGCCGACAACCTCCTGCTGATCGAGTCCCAATTCGCCGGCCCGGGTGCGATCGATGTCGAGTTTCAGTGCCGGGTAGTCCACATCTTGCGGTATATAGACGTCGGCCACGCCGGGGATGCGCTGTATCTCAGAAGCCAACTCCACAGCGGTTTCATGAGACCTCTCCAGATTCGAGCCGCCCACCTGAACGTCGATAGGAGCGGCGAGACCAAGATTAAGGACCGCGTCCACCATACCGCCAGATTGAAAATACGTGTTGAGCTCCGGCATTTCCTCAGCGGTTTGCTGCTTGATACGGGCCATGTATTCATAGCTGCCGACTTTATGTCCGTCCTTAAGGCTCACCTGGACAAATGCCGTATGCGCGGCGGAATTACTGGTGTAGATCGAGGAGAATCCCGGAGTGACGCCGATGTTCGAAAGAATCACGTCCAGATCATTCGGAGACACGATTCGCCGGATCAGCGCTTCCACCTTTGCCACTTCAGATTCAGTGACTGAGATGCGACTACCCGTTGGCGCTTTGACATTAATGACGAACATACCGGCATCGGCACGCGGGAAAAAAGACAAACCAATAAGCGGATACAGGGCGAGGCTTGCAACGAAGACCGCTCCACAGGCCACGACGGTGAGCCACGGCCGATACAGGGCGCGTCGAACCAGGGCATCGTAGATGCGGAGGAAAGACTCGAAACGGTCATTGAACCATACGTTGAAGCGCTCCCCGATCCCCCAACGGTTCTTCTTGCTCTTGATCTCCACTTCGACCGGTTCTTCGGAGGCCGGAGTACCATGATGCGCGGCGGCTTTGATGAACAGGGCACAGTACAAAGGCACGACTGTCATCGCGACCACATAAGAGGCAGCCAACGCCAGGACCACAGCCAGAGCCAGGGCCGAGAATAGAAACTGGCTGACGCCGTACAGGAATGTGACGGGAAAAAACACAACTGCCGTGGTCAATGTGGCGGCCAAAACCGGAAGAGCGACTTCGCGCCCGCCATTTTCAGCCGCTTCGACGGGCCTTTCACCCATTTCGAGATGGCGATAGATGTTCTCGAGCACGACAACGGAGTTGTCGATAAGGCGCGACATCGCGAGCGCGAGCCCGCCCAGCACCATGCTGTTGACGGTTCCACCTCCCCACGAAAGCGCCATGAAGGTTGCCAGAGCAGAAAGTGGAATGGAGAAGAACACCGCCACTGTGGCGCGCATGCTGCCGAGAAAAATCAAAATCATCAGCGATGTGAGAAAGAGGCCGATCGCGCCTTCGTCGAGCAACGTTTGAATGGCTGTTTTGACAAAACGCGATTGGTCGAACAAAACACTGGTGACGAGATTTTTGGGAACATCGACCAGGTGTTCCACAACGTCGCGCACGCCGTCTACGACCGCGATGGTGTTGGTGTCTCCGCCCTGCTTTAAGACTGGAGTGTAGACAGATCGCTTCCCATCCACGCGCACCACGCTCGTCTGAATCTGGCGGTCATCTTTCGCATAGCCCACATCCGCAACGCGAACAATGCCTCCGCCTGCAATCTTTAGCGGCAACTGATCGATTTCCTGAATCGTCGGAAGCTGGCTGTTGGTGTAGATGTTGTAGTCGAGCGGTCCTATCGGCACGTCGCCGGCAGGCAGTATCAGATTGGATCGGTTGACGGTCCGCACGACGTCCATCAGACTGAGCTGATGCGCCTCGAGTTTGAGCGGGTCGGCGTACACCATGATCTGCCGGTAACCGCCGCCGAAAGGCTGCGGCACACTAGCGCCGGGAACGCTCGCCATTTGATTGCGGACTGTGAACTGCGCCA
>WNGJ01006523.1_pt1 | contig 12360 bp, 13 predicted proteins | sample 5400611 | NCBI WGS metagenome assembly WNGJ01 (sample SAMN13153375, study PRJNA577476) | soil metagenome | isolation source: 40 cm soil or saprolite under Garry oak tree replicate 1 | place: USA:California | collected 2016-06-15 | reverse complement strand
CTCGTCCAGCTGCAAGTCGCCGCTGCGCGTCAGCCGAAACGCGTGGGCGGAGGAGATGACGCGCCCTGGATAGAGCAAATCGAGATTGGCGCGGACAAGGTCCTCCGTCGCGATCTGCTTGCCGTCCGGCGAGACGGCAATGAACCGCGGCAGCTCGGGCGACAGCTCCACGATGGCGTAATGCAGTGGGCCCGCGCCCGGCCGGTCGCGCAGCGCGACCAGCAGGGCGAGACGGCGGTCGCCCACCACCGGGAACGGATGTCCGGGCGCGCGGGTCAGCGCCTTGGGACTGACAAAGGGAAGGATCTCGTCGGCGCAGCGGGCGCGCAGCTGTGTGCGCTCGTCGTCCGCGAGGTCTGCCCAGCGAACGATCGACAGAGCGGGTGCCAGCGTCCGAAAGGTGCGATACTGCCTGGCGAGCAGCGGTCCCAGCCGCACCGCAAACGCATCGAGTGTTGCCTGCGGCTTCAAGCCGCCGTCGTCCGCAGCCGCAACGTTGCGACCGACCGCCACGAGCTGCTTCAGGGCGCCGATCTGCGTCATGACGAACTGATCGAGATTCGTGGAAAAGATACTGACAAAGCGCAGCCGGGCCGCGAGCGGTGTGCGAGAATCCTCGGCAAGCTCGAGGACGCGCGCGTTGAACTCGAGCCACGACAGCTCCGCGTTGAGATACTGCTCGGGCGCCAGCCGGGCAGGGTCCTTCGCCTGGTCGGGTAGCGTCGCCACGCGGAGCTCGGTGAGCGTGACCCGGCTGTCGTGCGCGATGGCGTCCGGCGCCTGCGCGTCATCCGCTTCCGTCACATCCCCGAACGGCGCGCCCGACCACTCGGGAACGAGGGGCGAGCGGGCCGCGACGGTGAGGGCGGCGAGCGTGCCGGGGTCCCGCAGCATGGGAGAGCCGACGCGCGCGACGAGATCGGCGGGCGTGAACCACTGCAGCGTCTCGCCATTGCTCGAGTGGCGGTGCAGCCGGCGCGCCGTCCACACCTCGAGCGGTACGCGGTCGCCCGAGCGCGGCACGACGCCGAGGAGTCGCAGCTGTCCCTCACCGCTGCCGAGCAGCTCGCGCAGCGCGGCGCGGCACGCCGCTTCCCCGCTGCCGCGGTGCACCGGAAGCCGCAGCTCGGCGCCGGAACGGCACAATCCCACGCGGCCGTGCTCGACGGCGACGAGCGCGACTTCTCGTTCGCCACGCAGCTCGCGACCGATCCCCTCGGCTTCGACCGCATCGAGCGCTCTCAGCGCGCGCTGCAGCGGATCGTTGCCCGCCGGCCGCAGCGGCACCGCGGCTTCGAGCGCTCGCGCGACGCGGCCGGCCGCGCCCTGTCCCCACGGCCGCGGGTGCACACTCAGCTCCGTGAGCGTCGCGACGACTTCACTGCGGCGCACCACGATCCCATCCACAACGACATCGCACAGCGGAACCGCGATCAGAGGCAGTCTGAGTGTGCGGCAGGTACGGTCCACATCGCGCTCGATCCACGTCACGAGACGCGTTGGATCGAGCAGCGCGCGGAGGCGGATGGCGGGTGACGAGGTTCCGTTGAGTGCGGCGACGGCGTCCACCTCCCGCACGCGTTCCTCTATATGTGTGCCGTCGGGCTGCCAGAGGGTCAACGACCGCGCGCCATCGGCGGTAAAGCGCAACCGGCAGCGGGCGCCGCGCGTGCGCAGGTCACCATCGCTGGTGTCGAAATACACGTCGCGGAAATTCGTGGAACGCAATCGTGACGCGGGATGCGGCAAATCGCTCAGCGCGCGCCGGAGCGTCGCCGCATCCGGAGCGTCCCAACGCAGGATCATGAGTCGCGCGGTTCGAAACGCACGCCGGTGATCTGCAGCGCCGCAATGTCGCCGTTCACGTGGGCATCCGCCGGCAGGGGCGTACGAGCTCGCGATTCACGGCCCCCGGATTGTCGATGACCTTGAAGAACTCGTCGAAGTAGTCGAGCACATTGCGGACGTCGCGCTCCGGAAGATCGGGCACCGCGCGAACCGCGGCGTACATCGAATCTTTCGCAGCGCGGAAGCGCGCCAGGACGCGGGCGAGCAGACTGTCGGGCTGGCAAAACCCGCGATACACCCGCTGGCGCACTGATTGGATCTTGAGCTGCTCCGGAGGCACCGCATAGGGTGCGTTCACCGCGCCGGAAAAGTCGAAGTCGTACGGCACGGCGAGCAGCACGCGAGGCTCCGGCAGCGTCTGGAACAAGGCGATGTTGTGCCGCTTCCACACCGACCAGTCGGTATTGCCGATCAAGTACTCAAAGACGTCGACCAGCGTCATGTACGGCGGGTCCGTCATCGGATCGTAGACGTTGTTGCTGTGGATCTGATCGGCGCCGATCCGCTTCGCCAGCGCCGTGTCGGACTCGATCAGGAATCCGTAGCGCGTCACAGTGTCATGGCGCGCCGAATCGATGTATGTCATGTGCGCGAGCCGCACCCGGAAGCTGCTGTCGGTCACGGCATTGAACACGCGATACAGCGCGTACTCGCGGAGCAGGTTGTGCTCGTAGGAACGGTCGCCCTGGCAGTGGGTGACCAGCTTGAGCTTGTCCTCACCAGCGAAGGGCGTGTTCTCCAGCTTCTTGGAAGGAAGGTCGAGACGGATCGGTGGAAACCCGCACCGCTTCAACCGAAAGATGCCGCGTGTCCGCAGCTTGACGTCGATGCTGCCGGTGTCGGCTCCGCCACCGTACCGCAGTGTCGCGGCGTGGTCTTTGCGCTGCGTGCCGCGATCGCCAAATAGCGCGTGCAGGTCGCCTTGTAGCTGCAGGGTGAGCGGGGCAAGATCGTGGAAGAGGCTCTGTGCGCTTGCAGGGCCAGGGGCACATAAGATGAAAGGAAGGATCAGATAGAGACGCGGTTTCGTCCTGCCTCCTTGGCCCGATAAAGAGCCTTGTCCGCCGCCTGCACGACCTGATCGGGAGACGTGTTCCGGTGGTTCCGCTCCGCGACGCCGATACTCACCGTGATCGTGATTGCCTGACGGCTCTTCTTGCCCTTGTCGTTCTTCGGCTTGACCCGCGGCCGGAACCGCCGCCGCATGGTAAATCGGCTGGTCTCGACGATTTCGCGCAACTCCTCGAGATGCGGCAGGCACTCGTCCTGGCCCTTGCCGGGAAAGACCAGAGCGAACTCCTCGCCGCCGTAGCGATACGCGGTCCCGCCTCCGGGCGCCTGCGCGAGCCGCGCGGCGACGAGCCGGAGGACGTGGTCGCCCGCGTCGTGTCCGTAGGTGTCGTTGAAGCGCTTGAAATGATCGACGTCCACCATCGCGACGCTGAACTGCCCCGAGAGCCGGGGCAGGGCTTCATTCAGCGCGCGCCGGCCCGGGAGCTCGGTCAAGCCGTCGCGGTAGGCCATCATGTACGACGCTTCGATCACCGCGATCACGAGGATCAGGCCCGCCGTCGCCAGCCAGATCTCCTGACCCGGTCCCGCCGCCGGCGACGACAGCGCGGCGAACACGGCGATGAGCGCGTAGCAGTAGCCGCGGACCGGAGACTGCGGCTCGCGCCACCAGGCCAGCGCGAGCAGCGCGCCGATCGCGATGAACGCAACGATCGATGGCTGCGCGATGGGCGTCCACGCGGTGAGCCGGCCAGGGAGCAGCCGCGCCGTGAGGAACTTGAGCGCCTTGTCCGGGAAGGACTGCGCCAGGAAGACGACCGCCAGGACCTCCACGCCGAGCAGTACCCAGCGCAGCAGTCCGGCGGGGGTCAGGGTGCCGCGCTCGGGCAAGAGCGCAACCAGCGCCAGGTTGATCGGCAGCAGGAACGTCAGCGCGTGGAAGTAGACACGCTCTCGCGGGGTGTCCACGCCCTTCAGCAGCAAGTATTCGGTGAGCGCCAGCAGCGCGATCGCGAAGACCAGTCGGGACCGGTTGAAGCGCCAGCCCAGCAGCAGGGCAGCGGCGACCACGGCGAAGGGGAATACCGTGGCGAGGCCCGTGGCGGTACCGCGCAGCGACGGCATGGTCAACAACGCCGCCGCCGCGGCGAGCAGCAGGACTTCGGGCACGAACTTGGAGACGAGACGTTTCATCGGGCCAGTAACGGTACGAAAAGCAAGCAGAAGGTCAACAGGCCGGATAAGGTAGGGGCGCAGCATGCTGCGCCCCTCCACCTACGATCGCAAACTGGGTTGACCATGTCCGCGCGAACCGGCGATATTCAGCGGCCGACGGCGGTATCGTCTAGGGGACTAGGACGGAGCCCTCTCAAGGCTCAAACACGGGTTCGAATCCCGTTACCGCTACTCCAAATCCCTCGCGCACGCGCACGCCGCCCCCATCGTCTAACGGCTAGGACACCACTCTTTCAAGGTGGGAACAGGGGTTCGATTCCCCTTGGGGGCATGTGTTAGGAGTCTGGATCTAGGATTCGGGAGTCCGGGATCCTGACTCCAGGATCCTGACTCCGATCAGTCGTCGCTCTGATACTCTCTTTGCACCACGCAGTTACCGCCGGAGTTTTTCGCGGCGTACAACGCATGGTCCGCGACCAGCATCAGCTGGGCCGTGGACACGTCGACATCGCGGGGAAGCTCGACCAGCCCGCCGCTGACGGTCACCATGGTGGACGCGTTCTCGACGAGGTTGCGGCGGATGCGGGTCGCCACGATCAAGCCCGCGACGGCGTCGGTGTCGGGCAGGATGATGGCGAATTCGTCGCCGCCCAGCCGGGCCGCGATATCGGTGCCACGCAGGCTCTTCTGAATCGCCACCGCGACGCGGCCGAGGGCCTGGTCGCCGGCGTGATGGCCCCAGCGGTCGTTCATCAACTTCAAGCGATCGACGTCGACGAGGAGCAGGGAGAGCGGCACGCCATAGCGGCGGCAGCGCGCGATCTCCCGGGTCATCGTCGCATCGAAGTGGTAGCGATTGAACAGCCCGGTGAGCGGATCGGTGACCGAGCGGTGCTCCAGCTGCTCGAGCGCCTCGTGCTCGACGATGGTCGGGGAGACGAGGTCGCGGCTGATGTTGAGCATGTAGTCCACGGCGGCAACGACGGCGCCGACGTTGCGGCCCAAGCGGTGCCCGAGCTCGCGGCGATGCGCTTCGATCGCGGCGGCACGCTCGGTGGCTTCGCTGTCGCTGAGCCGGGCGTGCGGGAAGACGCTGTGCAACGGCAGCGTGGCGGCTTCTTCCACGATCATCTCGCGGCGGTCGCTGCCGGAGCGGCGCTCGGTCCCGCTGCGACGCTCATCCACGGGATTACCAGCCGATTGCATAGTTCGAGAGCTTTCCTCGCTGGAACATCAAGCCGTCTCCAGCAAGTCGTCAAGTTTGTCGATCTCGGCGCGCGCCGAGAGCCGTTGGAACGAGGAACGCGCGCGCTGGGCGGCCGCTTTCGCGCCGGCGGCGTCGCCCATCTGGATCAGCAGGTGCGCGAGATCGCGCTCTGCCATCGCGAGCAGCAACGGACGGCCGTGCTCGGTCGCGCGGGCGATGACGTCGCGAAGCATCGTCTCCGCCGCTTCGCGGTTGCCGTTCGCCCTCAGCGCCAGCGCCCCGGCCTTGATGCGCAGATCTTCGGCTTCGCGCACGGGATCCTTGAGCTCGCGATGCGTCGCGATGGCCCGCTCGATCGTGGCCAGCGCGAGGTCGGCTTCACCGCGGGACACGTGAACCTCGGCGAGGCCGGCGATGGCTTGGGCGCTGAGTTGCTGGTCGCCCAACGCCTGCGCTTCCTCAATGGCGGTCTGCGCGTTCTCCAGGGCGCGGTCCAGCCGGCCCTGCGCGCGGCACACCATGCCGAGGTTGTGGCGTGCTTCGGCCACGCCGCGAGCGAAATGTGCCTGCTCGTAGGAGGCGATCGCGCGCGTGTAGGCGATGACGGCGCGGCGATAGTCGCCCTGCATGTTGGCGATGATGCCGAGGTTGTTGGCGCACCGGCCGACGGTGGCCATGTCGTTGTCGTCGCCCGCCTCTTCCTGGGCCCGCGTGAAGAAGTACGTCGCCTCGTCGATGCCGCCCCGCTCCAGTGCGATGGCGCCGCAGACGTTGAGCGCACGGACTTCCATCATCCGGTCCTTCAGCGAGCGGGCGCGCAACTGCGCAACCATGGCCCATTGCTGGCCCACCTCGAGACGGCCGAGGCGGCTGTGGGCGATGCCGAGGAGCAGCGTGAGCAAGGCGGACTCTTCGAGCTCGTCCTTGGGGCGCTGCTCGAGATAGGTCAGCAGTTCGGCGTATTTGCCTGCGTCCGCGTACTCCTGCGCGACGTGGATCGGCGCGAGCGACCCGCGGAGCTCGGCGGCGAACGCCTCGTCCCAACCCTGATTGGCCAGCTTCCGGATTTCGCTCTCGGCGCCCATGCGGGCGAAGATGCCCTTCGCGGCCTGCGCCGCGGCCTGCGCTTCGGCCGTGCGGCCCGTGCGGCGCAACACCACGGCGAGATCGCGGGTTGCCTCGCCCTGCAGGAGCAGCCGCGCGTGCAGCTCGGCGCGACCGATCACCTCGCGCAACGCCTTTTCGGCGCGGGGCAGCTGGTTCTCCACCACCAGCACGAGCGCCTGGATCCGCAGGTCCTCGGCCTCGGCGACGGGGTCGGGCATCTGACCGCGGACAACGCGGATGCGATCGAGCTCGCGGCGGGCCAGCTCCGGCTCGCTGCGCACGGCGCGGATTTCCGCGCGGCCGCGCAGTGTCAGCGCATAGAGTGCCTCGTCGTGGCTTGCTTCGGCGGCGGCGACGGCTTGATCGGCAGTCGCCAACGCCTTGTCCAGCGCACTCTGCTCGCGATACGCGTTGGCCAGGTTGTGCAAGCAGTCGGCGACGCCCGCTTGCATACCGGCGCGATGGTGGGCTGCGGCGGCGATCTCCCACGAGGAAATGGCCTCGGCGTGGCGGCCGCGCAAATGGCTGATGATGCCCAGGTTGTTCGAGGCGCGGCCGGTCGTGGCGTGATCGCCATCGCGGCTCGCGGCCATCAGGGCTTGCGTGCAGAAGTCGGCGGCTTCGGTGAGGTCACCGCTGACGAGGGCGATCGCGCCCCGCGCGTTGAGCGCATGACGCTCGACGCCATGCTCGCGGCGCTGCCGCGCCGCGGCGAGGGCCTGATCGATCCACTGGAGACCTTGTTCGTGCCGACCGAGCCGCGCCTGCGCGATGCCGTAGAGCAAGGCGAGGGTGGGCTCGGCGAGCTCGCTCTGGTCGCGCGCGCCCAGGAACTCGACTACCGCGGCATGGTGGCCGGCGGCCGCGAGTGCGCGGGCCTTTGCGACGACGGGCGACGCCTCTGCGAGGCGCTGGTCGTGGGCGTGATCTTTGGGCATTGGGATGCGCTCTCCCGCCTAGAAGCCCACCGACCACTCCAACAGCGCTTCCGCGATCTCGTACTCGCAGAAGTGCGGCAGCGCGTATGTGAACGACTGGTCGTCGAGCGACTGGCTCGCGCCGAGTTTTTCCCACGCTGCGCTGTCGTCTTCGCGATACCAGAGGCCGAGCAGCTTCGCTTCGATGACGCTGTCGCTGCTGTCCGCGACGCCGTCGCCGTTCAGGTCGCCGCCCGCACCCCCGTACCAGATCTTCAGGTGGGCCGGCTCGCCGAACTGCAAGCCGCTCGGCTCGAGAATCACGCCGATCTTGCTGGTGTCGACGCTGACGGTGATGAGGACCGAGTCCCCCACAGCGAGCTCACCGACGCCCGGGACGAACTGGGGATCGGTGGTCGTGAGGAGGAGGAACGGATGCGTTTCGGAATCGATGCTGCTGCTGTAGTTGATTTGGACCGAGCGAGACTCGCCGCGCACCGCCCAGAACGACACTTGATACTGGTCGAGACTAAGGGGAGGTGTCAGGGCCATCGTTCCGGAGCGGCGCGCGCGAGCATCAAGTCGAGCTGTGAACTGTGGAGCTTGAGCCCAGCGCAGGGCCTGGGGAGCTGCGGGAGCTGCGGCAGCTTTCACCGCTGTGGGTTGGTCCGCGCAGCGCGCTACCGACAGCGCCAGGACAAGGACCATGAGGGAGCGGCGCACGAACAACTTCATGAGGATCTCCAAGGGCTCCAGGGTACCTGGTGACTACGAGGGCGACTTGACTGCGATGAGCTCAGACGGCAGTATTGGACAGAATCGGTCCTTCTGCTGTCTATCCACGACACCGAAAGTAGGCATATCTTGTCACCTGTCAAGCCCGAAACTGGCCCGAAACGAGTCCCCGTAGCGAGTCGCCTGGCTGTGCTGCTCGACGTCTTCAGTCCCTGGGACGGCATCTCGTTGAGCTACCGACAGTTCGCCGCGGCGCTGGGCGGTGCTGTAACCGAAGCAGCTATAAAGAAATGGCCGCATCGAGAGAAGTTTCCGGCCGACGTCGCCCGTCTCATCGTCGCGAAGGCGAAAGAGCTTGGGATCCCAGATGTTACGCTGGAGTGGGTACTTTGGGGCGAAGGTTCAGGTCCCAAAAAGGGAACCAAAAAGGTTCCACAGCAGCCAGTGCAGCAGGAACATCAGGAGTTAGCCACGAGTATCGCCGAGGCGCTGGGGACCGACCTCGCCCACAACGAATTCGGCCAATGGTCCTCGGTCGAGGTGCAGCGCACGGTCATCTGGTCCCTCAAGGATCTGGCGCGGCGCTTGTGGGTGCTGCGGTTCCCAATGAGTGAGACGTTCAAGCTGACCGATGAATGGGGTACCAAGATCGGGTTGCCGAGCCGTCCCCTTGCTGCGGCAGCGGGTCCTGATGATTTTTCCGCCGCCCCACCTGCCTCCTCGACGGGCCGATAGCTCAACTGGCAGAGCAACTGACTCTTAATCAGTAGGTTCTCGGTTCGATTCCGAGTCGGCCCATGCACTTAGCAGATTCATAGTGAAAGAAAAGTGAAAGGTCCGAGGCCGCTCCCTCCCTCGCGGGGAGCCCGCATGACCCCTTGACGCGCCGCGCGCCGGGCCCCTAACTTCGACGACGAGCCCCCGAACGCCACCGGACCCGCAGACGGATCGGTGGCGTTTTCTATTTTTCTGGGGGAGGGTCTTGTGAAACTGAAGGGGTTAAGGAAGCTGCAACTGGCGGGTCGCACCGTGAGCCTCTGGCCACGGCCGCGCGTCGAACCTGATGGCCGGGTCGCGACGATGCGATGGCACGTCCACGTCGATATGAAGGACCGGACCGTCGAGCTTCGCGCGCCGTCGGGGCATTTCTTCGACGCGACCGACGTGATCAACCACTACCGGCGCCACGACGACCTGCTGATCCTCGACGCGCAGGTGGTGATCCGTGGCAACGCCATCGACCTCATCCCGCAGCCGTGGGGCGCGACCGCGCGGGACCTCACGCGGCAGATCGGCGTCGCTCTCGGGCAGAGCCAAACGCAGAGGATCGGCGCGGCCCTCGCCGGCAACCAGATCCCGCAGCAGATGGTCGCGGCGCAACTTCAGATTCGCAACGGATCACAGCTTGACACCCTCCGTCGCATCTGGCCGAAGCCGTAGACCGCCGAAAGCTCGGTGCAATGACCAACGGGAAAAACGCCGCTCCGGCTCTCGCGAGTCGGGGCGGGTTTTTTTTTGCCTTGTCGAGGTAGTGGGGGTCCGGGCGGGTAGGTTCTCCCGGACCTCCGGGGCATCAGATTCTCTCTTGCTGCTACTTGGCCTCGCCTTGCCGCGATCCCACATCATGACTTCGCCGCTTCGCGCCTACCGCGCGGTCGATCGGCCGGGCGGCTGTGGTTATCCGCGCAACCTGTGCGGTGTTTCCGGCCTCCTCAGAATGTTCTTCAACGGCAGCTCCATCCTGGAGGTGCTCGGAATGTAGGGGCGGCGGTGGCGCTGGCCAATCCACCAGTCTGTGAGGCGAGCTGTCATCGGCACGTCAACGACACATCAAGAGGCCCCGGTCAGCACCGGGGCCTTCTCGTATGGTTGAATGTTCATCTACGGCTGACCGCATTTCGCTTCCCGTGTGGGAATACCCAATCGCAGAGATGCTCAGCCTCTCACAGCCATGTCTAAGTTGGACGCTTCAATAACGGATCGAGTCAGATCTATAGCACCCGCAAAGCCACCATCCGTTGACAGTTATTTCAGTGTCCTTGACTTCTGCCGCCCGCCCGGTGAGCTTCCACGCCACTGGGTATTCCCACACGGGAGGCGAAATGCAGTCAGCCGCAGATGACATCCGACCGTACATGAAGGCGCTCGTCCTTCTGGAGCTCGAGAAGCTGCGCGACCAGGAGATCGACATGAAGCCCGAGCTATTGCTGTACCGGGCCGGTATTTCCATGCCCGAAATCGCCTCGATGCTCGGCAGGAAGTACATGGCGATCGCCAAGAGCATCAACCGCGCGAAGGGCGGCACGGCGAAGGAGCGGAGGCAGAAGATCATATCGCCGCAGACTCCCGAGTAACGCGTGGCCATCAGGGGGAAGAGGGCGACGAACGACGACGTCGTGGAACGTCTGGAGACGCTGCTGATCGTCCAGCTCGGTCTTGCGGGCGTCTCGCAGCGGGCGATCCGCGAGATCGTCGAGTGTGATTTGAACCGCGTGAATAGGATCGTCAAGCTGCTGAAACGCAGGAGTACGAAAGGAGAAGGGTAGGCGTATGGCCGATCCGATTGTCGCAGAGCTGGTGGTCATTAAGAAGCTGTTGGTGTACGCGCTGCTGGAGAGTGGCACGTCCCAGGGGGCGGTCGCGGCCGCGCTCGGCACGAACCAGAGCACGGTGAGTCGCATGTTCGGGAAGGGCGGCGTCACTAAGGGTGCGCCGCGCAAGAGCAAGAGCAAGACTGCAGAGAACGCGGAGGCCGACGATGGCGACCGATGACGAGATGCTCGACGCGAAGGACGATGTGCTCCACGCGCTCGAGCGCATGAACACGTTGTTGGCGCTCGTCGCGGTGAAGGGCGTCGAGAACAAGGCAGCAGTGCTCACGCTGCTGCGCGCTGGATACACCCAGGCCGAAGTCGCGAGCTTGCTGGACATGAAGATCAGCGCCGTGAGCATGGTCGTGGTCCGGCACAAGGAGAAGGTGGAAGCGAAGAAGGCGACGAAGCTGAAGAAGGCGCCCAAGGCGGCGACGGCGGCGGCCGATGGCGACCGCGAATAAGGCGACGAAGGGCTTTGCCGCCCTCGTCAAAGCGCTGTATGCAAAAACCAAGTGGTCGCCGTTTGCTCTTTCGCGTCGCGTTAGGGCGGTCAAGCAGCAGCTGCCGATGAAGACCAAGGTCGCCCAGGCCATCATCGCCCACGGCGAGGGGCTCCGCCCAGACCGCTATCTCGGCCGCGCCGACCTCGTGGAAGTCCAGCAGACGATTGCCAAGCTCGGCGGTGCGACCCCGGCGACCGCCAACGGGCCGCGCCCGAAGCGCGCGAAGAGTCCCGCCACGCGCGTGTTCAACTTCAAGCCGTTCAATCTCAAGACGAAGGACCCGTTCCTGGGCAAGGAGAAGTACGCCGAGGCCGTGAAGATGTCGGAGGCGTACCCAGCGCTCTACGTGTTGGAGAACTCGATTCGCGCGGTGATCAGGGGCGTGATGGTGGGGAAGTACGGCGATAACTGGTGGGATACGCAGCTCAACACCGGGAAAGTTAGCAACGTGAAGACCAAGGTGAACGACCGGTTGAACAAGGAGGAGTACCAGTCGTGGCACCAACGGCGCGGCGCGCACCAAATCGACTACACCGACCTGTCGCACCTTCTCATCATCGCGCAGTCGAAGCGCGATCTGTTCTTCCCCCGCCTGCTCGGGGATGAAAACTGGTTCCAGAGTCTCGTGGACCAAACCTCTCCGTCGCGAAACACACTGTGCCACATGAATCCGCTGTCGGCGCATAGTGTGACGGCGCTCGGCGTGCGGCTTACCGAGTGGGAGAACCACCTGCAGAATCGGGAGGCAGAGATCCGCGCGGCGATGACGCCCACGACCTTGACCTGACCGCACGGAGCTCCGCGAGCCCTTCCATTCGGCTCGCCGCCTTGCCATCTCGCCGTTGCTGGGTGAGGTTCCTCGGCGACACAAAACGGCCGCTTGGCGAAGTGCACCAGCGCAACAGTTTCACGCGTGGTGCACTTTTTTTTTCGCATCTGGGAGGGAAACGTGAGCACCACCAAACAGAACAACGCGCTCGTGATCCTGACCGAGTTCGAGCGCAGGCTCGCCGCCTGCACCACGATGGGCGAGGCGAAGGCCATTCGTGACGAGGCCGAGGCGCTGCGGTACTACTGCAAGACGATGCAGGTCGGCATCGTGGCGGAGAACAGGTGCGCGGCGGAGCGACTGCGTGCTGAGACGGAGGTGGCCGGATGACGCCATGACTGAGGCGGAGCGATGACGGTCCCGCCGGCGGTGATCCTCAGAACGGGGGAGGAACCACTATGCCAAGAGTCACCATGGGCCACACGAACCCGGG
>WNGJ01006520.1_pt1 | contig 12363 bp, 10 predicted proteins | sample 5400611 | NCBI WGS metagenome assembly WNGJ01 (sample SAMN13153375, study PRJNA577476) | soil metagenome | isolation source: 40 cm soil or saprolite under Garry oak tree replicate 1 | place: USA:California | collected 2016-06-15 | reverse complement strand
CCGAGTTTCAGCGCGGTTTCCAGATGGAACCCAGCAACGCGGCGCTGTACCTTGGACTCAATCAGGCTATGCAGCGCACGGGAAAAAGCTCGGCGCAGCGCGCAGAGATGATGAAGCGCTTCCCGGACCCGGCAAACATGCCGGAACCCCTCGTCCGCGCGCTGGTGGAGGCCCTCCGCGAGAGCGGCCGCAACGACGAAGCGAACGCGGTGCTCGCGCATCGCTTCCTGCCCCGCAAAGAAGGCGAATCGCCCCTCCAACCTCAGAAATAATTGCCATCGAACTGCAAGAGCGGCCAATTCGCTCTGTGCCAACGAATCGAGAGCAGCCTCTCGGGGCCCGTTCACCATCGGATCACCCGTTTCGGCCACTGAGCTCTTGGAGGGTAGGACGTGGGCGCGGGGGAGGATTGAAGGCCCCGTGAGGCGAAGAGGAAATTGGCTTTGCGTAACTTCGCTCGAACAGGCCAAAACCAATGCGTTAAACTAACATTCTCCACAGCACCTATAGGGCAGACCAAATGAATGAAAGCGCGCACCCTTGGAAGGCAATCAGGGACGCAACGGCAGGTTTCACGTTATTGCTTGCAATGCTCCCCGGCTCGCTCTTCGCGTCGAGCACCCAGAGGAGCTTTGAAACTGGACCTGTCGTTGCCACGCGTGCTGGAGACAATTTTTCCCTAAAAAATCAGGCGATCGGCGCGAAGTGGTCCGTTACAGAAGGAAAAGTGAGCAGCCTGATCGTCACCGACCGCATACATGGGACAGAGTTTCGTGTCTCTGTGCCCTTTGCCATCCTGATGAAAGATGGATCTATTTATAACGCTGGCGTCTTGAAGCTTGCTGGCCAGGCCGCGAAGCACGAACTGACTCCGCAGCCGGAAGCTTCCCGCTTCGCCGACAGAGTGCATGGCGAAGAGTTCGACTTTCCATTGGAGAGCAGCGACCATTCTCTACGGATAGTGTGGTCACTCATTCTTCTTGACGGCTCTTTTTACCTCAGACAGCTTGTCGCAATCACTGCGATCGGTCGGGACGCTCCAATCAGCCGCGTAGAGATGATTGATCTGCGGCTTCCGGGAGCCCATGTAAGCGGATCGGTAGCGGGCTCACCCATTGTTGCTGGGAATCTATTCGTCGGGTTCGAGGATCCACTGTCGCAAGACAAGGTTACGGGCAATCGAGCTACCGCCTGGATAGATCGGGACCTGCCCCTTCGCGCAGGCCAGTCGATCACATACTCTTCTGTAACTGGTGTCGCACGGGCTGGGCAGATGCGGCGCGACTTCCTTGCGTATGTGGAGAGAGAGCGGGCGCATCCCTACAGGACTTTTCTTCACTACAACTCCTGGTATGATCTCGGCTACTTCACGCCATATGATGAGGCTGGCGTGTTGGATCGCGTGAACTTATTCGGGCAGGAACTGACACAAAAGCGCGGCGTGAAGCTAGACTCTTTCCTCTTCGACGACGGTTGGGACAACCACAAGTCCCTCTGGAAGTTCAACGATGGGTTTCCCACTGGTTTCGCTTCGGTGAAGGAGGCCGCGGAGAAGTACGGCGCCGATCCCGGCGTATGGATGTCGCCCTGGGGCGGATACTCCAACCCGAAGAAAGAGCGGATTGAGTTCGGAAAAGCTGCTGGATACGAGATCGTCAAAAACGGATACGCTCTTTCTGGTTCGAAGTATTATGCCGCCTTCCGCGATGTCTGTATGGATATGATTCACAAGTATGGCGTGAACCAGTTCAAGTTCGATGGCACGGGTAACGTGAACTCCGTCTTCCCCGGCAGCAGCTTTGACAGTGACTTCGCCGCGGCAATCCACCTCATCGGCGAGCTTCGCACAACCAAACCTGACATCTACATCAACCTGACGACCGGCACGTGGCCTTCACCCTTCTGGCTGATCTATGCAGACTCTATTTGGCGAGGCGGCGAGGATGACGGCACAGCCGGCGTCGGAACGTTCCGCGAACGATGGATCACCTATCGCGATGCAGAGACGTATCACGGCATCGTACAAAATGGCCCGCTATTCCCGCTCAACTCTCTGATGCTCCATGGCATGATCTATGCGAAGCACCGCAAGCAACTCGATAACGATCCTGGCAATGACTTCCGCAGCGAGATTCGATCGTACTTCGGCACAGGCACCCAGCTCCAGGAGATGTACATAACGCCGTCCTTGCTGAGTGATTCCAATTGGGACGACCTTGCCGAGGCGGCGAAGTGGTCACGCGCCAACGCCGAAGTGTTGAAGGACACGCACTGGATCGGCGGTGATCCCGGGTGGCTGGAGGTGTATGGATGGGTTTCATGGACGCCAGGCAAAGGCATCCTCGTACTACGCAATCCCAGCGATCAGGCGAAGACGATTCGCATCAAGCTGCAGGACGCATTCGAGCTGCCGTCAGGGGCGGCACAGGAGTACTTTGCAAAGAGCCCGTGGAAAGAGGATGCAAGCCGACCCGCCATTGTGCTTCGCGCACAACAGGCGCATGAGTTTCATCTCGCCCCGTTCGAAGTACTCACGCTCGATGTAACACCACGATAAGCATCTAATGAAACCGATAACACCTTCAGATCTACTCGTTCTGGCCGCCGGCATGGGCAACCGCTATGGCGGCCTCAAGCAAATCGATCCAGTCGGCCCTGGTGGTGAAACCATCATCGACTATTCGATCTACGACGCACTCCGCGCCGGATTCGGCAAGGTCGTGTTCGTTATCCGCAAGGACATTGAGCAGGTGTTCAAGCAAGCCGTCGGTGCACGGTTTGAAAGACATATCGCGGTCGAATACGTCTTTCAGGAACTCGATAAACTTCCGCAGGGGTTTTCCGTCCCGGCCGGCCGCAACAAGCCGTGGGGCACGCTGCACGCAATTCTGATGGCCGCCGACGCGATCAACGAGCCCTTTGCGGTCATCAATGCTGACGATTTTTACGGATCGGAGGGCTATCGCGTATTGGCGCAACATCTACAGAGTGGCACTACGGACTACGTAATGGTCGGGTTTGTTCTGCGCAACACGCTGTCCGACTTCGGCGCGGTGTCGCGCGGCCTGTGCAGGGTAGATGACGACGACTTCCTCCAAGGCATTGTCGAACTGACAAATATCGAACGCGACGGAGTGTATGCCAGGAACACTGACTCGGCAGGCCGGATAACCACGCTGTCAGGTGACGAGGTGGTTTCGATGAACATGTGGGGATTTACTCCCCACATATTTGGACAAGTTAGAGAACAGTTTCAGAAATTTCTCAAATTAGACGGCTCGGATGTCCAGTCAGAAAGCTATCTTTCAAGCACGGTGAATGAGCTGGTTTTGGCTGGCCAGGCGCGGGTTAAAGTCCTGCGCACGAATGATTCATGGGCAGGCGTCACTTACCGCGAGGACCACCCACGCGTCGTCCAAACCATTCGCCGCCTCATCGACCGCGGTAATTATCCGAATAGGCTTTGGTTATGAGCAAAGAGCACGATGTCAGCGCCATCGCATGCCAGTTTCAAATCGACGGTGAATTTGCGGGTGCAACAACCTACGGCAGCGGCCACATCAACGACTCCTACTGCGTCACCTTCCATAAGGCAGGCGTGCCCGTCCGTTACATCCTGCAGCGTATCAATCACAGCATCTTCAAGAACCCTATCGCCCTCATGGAAAATATCCAACGGGTGACATCTTATCTTGCAGCTAAGGTGTCAGGCGAACCGGACCGCAGCCGGCTGGTACTCACACTCATTCCTACACGCGATGAGCGGGCCTGGCACGTGGATGCAGATGGTAGCTATTGGCGCACGTATCGCTTCATCGAGAACGCACACACTTATGATGCGGTTGAGTCCACAGACCAGGCGTTTCAGGCAGCCAAAGCGTTTGGACGATTCCAGAAGCTACTCGTCGACCTGCCAGAGCCGCGATTGCACAATACCATCAAAGACTTTCACCATACGCCGAAACGATTCATGACATTGGAGCAAGCAATCGCCTCCGATGCGGCCGGTCGCGCAATTTTTGCAAAACCGGAGATTGAATTCGCCATAGCGCATCAATCCATCACAAGCGTCCTGCTTGATGCGAACCTGCCGGAGCGCATCACCCACAACGACACCAAGTTCAATAACGTCATGCTCGATGATGTCACAGGCGAGGGCATCTGCGTAATTGACCTCGACACTGTCATGCCAGGATTGGCAGTTCACGATTTCGGCGATACGGTGCGGACGGCGACAAGCCCCGCGAAGGAAGACGAGCAGGATCTCTCCAAGGTGACCATGCAGTTCTCCATGTTCGAGGCGCTCGTGCGCGGTTATCTCGCTTCGGCTGGCGATTTCTTAACGAAAGCCGAGAAGCAACACCTTGTCTTCTCCGGCAAATTGATGACGTTCGAGCAGGGCATCCGATTCCTGACGGACTATTTGCAGGGCGATGCCTATTACAAAGTGAGCCGCGACGAACACAACCTTGACCGCTGCCGAACACAGTTCAAACTGTTCGGATCCATCGAACGGCAGGAAGAGCGAATGGATCGGCTGGTGCAGTCTATCGAGCACTGATCCGCCTTGGGGAGTATAGTGCCAAAAGTATGCTCCGACCCAATACCACTCAGACGCGAGACGCTCTAGCGCATTGACCTCTGCAATGATTCTGACTCGCACACGTTCTCAGAGAAGGCCGTCGGAGGTTGCGTAATGTCCACAAAATAGGGCTGCAACTAACGCTGTACATTGGCTTCATCATGAAAAAGTTCATTAACCGTCCGGACAACGTCGTGGAGAAATGCTGCAAGGGCTTGTCTTGCTTCACCCAGGCTCGGCCCACATGTCGGGACACAAAGTCATGGTCTGCGTAGATACGGAACAGTACCGTGACCAACAGGTCGCGGTACTCGCAGGCGGAGGTAGCGGTCAGCGGCAACCTCCCGCTCTCGTCGCACGCCGCCAAACAATCCAGCAAGCCTGACCATCAAAGCGCGAAGTCGTTTCATGCTGGGTCCTCCGTGGAAGAGAGAAACCGCGCAAGGATCGCCGTCGTCTGTTCCCAGCTCTGCGCCTCTTTTGCCAGGTGTCTCCGCCCCGCGCGTGTCAGGCTGTAGAACTTGGCCCGGCGATTGTTCTCCGACACGCCCCACTCTGCCGTGATCGCCCCCTCCTGCTCCAGCTTCAGCAGCGCAGGATAAAGCGTCCCATAGTTCAACGACAGAAGATTGCCGCTCGTCTGCTCAATCCGCCGCGCAATCCCGTACCATGCAACGGCCCCAGCGCCTCCAATGTCTTCAACACCATTAATGCCAGCGTCCCCTGCCAGACATCCGCTTTGTCGCCCATACGCGTCCTATTGTTTCACCCTGGGAATAGTGACAATGACTTCTATGGGAATGCAATAGGAAAAAATTGCTGCCTATAGATTTGCGAGATCTACGCCATGGAAGCAGATGAGCTAAAACCCGCGCTACCGGACCTCCCCGAAGTGAGGGTCCTCTGGCGCCGAAGGCTCATCCCGGCCGTGGAAATGAAAGAGTATGGAAAGCATGGGAAGCCATAAGGGACTCAATGAACGGGACGCTCTGTCCTCGCAACTGTGACTCAGTTTTCGATTAGCCCGTCGGCACGAATCTCGTGCACGGGGAAGAAGCTGTTCTACAAAAGTGAAAGCCAAGCGACAAGCGCAGCGAACTTTTCGTCTTGTGACCATGGGGAACCAAGAGGGTGTCCGAGATAGGTGAGGCGACGACGAAGTTCATTAGGTTGCAGGTGAAGATCGTGCACGGCCCTTGCGAGTAGTTCGCTCTCTTTAGCAGTGAATAACTCAACGCCACAGCGCTTGCTTGCGCGGAGCAGTGCTTCGCGGAAAAGTTCTCCGTCAGCGGCGTGAATCAGCGCATGAGATGCCAGAATTTTAGGGAGCCCCGGAAGCGGCTTTCCGGAAGCGAGAAGAAGACTGCAGCACTTGAGTTCATAACCTCGCTTCTGAAGATTCATCTGAACAGAGCGGACGACACGATATGAGAGACCTCTTGCTTCGACGCGCAAGCGCGAAATAAATCCGTGAGCCTCGACTGGCGGTCTTTTTGCCGCGGTGTGATAGGGCTGACGAAATTCATAGGTGAAGGTTTTGACGAGGTGAGGACGCTCACGCAAAAGGACCAGCGGAGAGCCCTCTTCAAGCGATATCGCGACGAGAGACGTCCAGCCGGAATGGGCGCGAAAACCAAGGGCCGCGTGCTTCATAAAACTCCCGTCAGCAATCCGATTACGCGGCGACAATAACACGAAGGACTCACAACAGCAAAGAACAGCATCAACGCTAAAACAAATTCGCCATTGCACACAATGAGTGAAAAGCCTGTTGTCAACGGCTGACCACGCATGGTGGGACGGCTGCGGCCGGGTGTCAGCAGGGAGCAAGCCCGCAGTGATCTCGATGTAATCCTGCGACCTCTGGCGCAGATGTACGCCAAGGGGTACGACAGCTCGGGCGGCGCCCCGAAGGGCACCCTCGTAAATTCGCTGCAGAGCGACATTACGCTGGGCGTCAAACCGGCGCTTCTGGCCGTCCTCGGAGCGGTAACCCTGGTCCTGCTGATCGCATGTGTCAATGTGACGAACCTTCTGCTGGCGCGCGGAGCCCAGCGGCGCGGTGAGTTTGCGATGCGTGCTGCGCTTGGCGCCCCACGGGAACGCCTCGTCCGGCAACTGCTCACGGAAAGCCTGCTGCTTGCGACTCTCGGCGGCGCTATCGGGATGATCGTGGCGAAGTTCGGTGTTCATGCATTGGTGGCTCTCAGCCCGCCCGGATTGCCGCGTCTGAACGCCATTTACCTCGATGGCGCGGTCTTCGCATTTGGGCTCAGTATCACGACGCTTATCGGCATCGCGGTGGGGCTGGTTCCGGCGCTGCAGGCTTCTCGCGGTGAGTTGCACATCGGGATGCAGCAAAGCTCCCGGCGCACCGCTGGCGGCCACCAGTGACACGTAGCACTCTGGTTGTCGCAAGAGGTCGCTCTCGCAGTTGTGCTGTTGGTGAGCGCGGGCTTGTTGTTGCGCAGCCTGGGGCATCTTTTTGCAGTCGATCCCGGTTTCGATAGTTCACACCTGCTCACGATGCAAGTGCAGGAGTCGGGTCACAGGTTCAACACCGATGCCGCCCGGCATCGATTCTTCGCACAAGCCCTGGAGGCAGTCCGCCACGTACCTGGGGTTGTTTCGGCGGGCTTCGCCGGCCAGTTGCCGCTAAGCGGCGATCAGGATGTTTATGGCATGCAATTTGAAAAGGATAACGATCCTAAGGGTGATGGCGGGCTTCGCTATGCGGTGACTCCCGGGTACCTTGAGACGATGCGCATCAGTTGACGCAAAATCGCCTTAGCGTAAATTTGAATTGTCCTATAATTTGCAACGCCGATGAACGGGGCCATCGCACGCACGATCCGTCGCTGGTTTGATCCCGAACAGGGTGTGTCTGACCATCAGATATCGCGATGGATCTTCCTGCGTGCGCTCGGCCTCATCTATTTTTCCGCGTTCTACTCGCTGGTTTTTCAGATTCGTGGACTGAATGGTCCACGGGGAATTCTTCCTGCATCCGAATATCTGGCGGAGGTTGCGAGCGGGTTAGGGCCGCTGCGTTTCTGGTTCGCGCCTACGTTGCTATGGTTTTCGAGCGGCCCGCACATGCTGATGGGGCTGTGCTGGGCCGGTATTGTGGCTTCACTGCTGCTGGTTGCAAACGTATGGCCGCGAGCCATGTTGGTGGTTTGCTTTGTCTGTTTTCTTTCCTTCATTGGCGCGGCCGGCGATTTTTCCAGCTATCAGTCCGATGGCATGTTGTTGGAGGCAGGCTTTATTTCACTCTTCTTTGTGCCTGGCGGATTTTTCCCCGGTTGGGGAGATGCACGGTTTCCTCCGCGAGCCAGTTCATTTCTTTTGCTGTGGGAATGGTTCCGTATCTACTTCGAGTCGGGCGTCGTAAAACTTGCCAGCGGAGATCAGCAGTGGCGCCATCTGACGGCCATGGATGAGTACTACCAGAATGGCCCCTTGCCTACCTGGATCGGCTGGTATGTTCAGCATCTGCCGCATTGGTTTCACGCTTTGACGGTGGTGGCTACTCTGGGGATGGAGCTAGTGTTGGTGTGGATGCTGTTTCTGCCGCGACCCTGGCGGATTCTATGTTTCTTCCTCGTTACGCCCTGGCAGATTGTCGTCATCCTGACGGCGAACTATGCGTTCTTGAACTACATCGTTTTAGCGCTAGGCTTTCTTCTGTTGGATGATCGCTTTCTTGTACGTTTCGTGCCGATGCGCTGGCAGGCAGGTCTGCCTGTAACAAAAGAGCCGGAGGCGGAGGTTGAGAGTGACCCATCCAGCGAAGACCCGTCACGGGCAGACGAAGCCTCGCCACGGATGCGACCTGCTCCGATCGTGCAACACCTTCGCGCGCTGCCGCTGGCGGTAATTGTGGTTGCGCTAAGTTGGATGTTCTATGCCACAACATTGCCGATGCTGCAACTGTTCTGGCGAGGAATTCCTTTACTCGAGGCCCCGGTCACGGTGCTGGAGCCATTTCGCATTGCCAATCAATATGGACTATTCGCGGTGATGACGCCGCATCGCTATGAAATTAAATTTCAGGGATCCAACGATGGCCTTACCTGGGTCGCCTATGCCTTTCGCTACAAACCGCAGGACGTAACGCGGCCACCGCGCATCTATGCGCCCTACCAGCCGCGTTTCGACTGGAACCTCTGGTTTGCCTCGCTGGGATCGTGGACGCAAAATCCAATTGTTCCGCGAACAGAAGAACTATTGTTGACTAACGATTCAGACGTGCTGCAGTTATTTGCTGGAAACCCATTTACTGACAAGCCTCCCAAGATGGTGCGAGCGGTTCTGTGGCAATACTGGTTCAGCACGATGCAGCAGAAGCGAACGCAAGGAATCTGGTGGCAACGTCAAATGCTGGGAACGTATGCACCGACACTGGCGGTTGGCCCGAATGGCAGAATTGGCATAGTGGCGGGACCGCTCCTGCCCGAACCTCAGCAATGATCCCGTCAATAACGTGGCCGTGTAGCTCGACAGCGAAGATGAAACCCACCTAGAGTCGAGAGATATGCCTCAGTCTTCTCACGACCGCTTCGCTCAGAATCTGCAGCGCAAGAAAGCTTGTGTAATCGGCGCCGGTCCGAACGGTTTGGCAGCGGCCATTGTGCTGGCGCAGGCGGGGCTGAAGGTGGAAGTTTTCGAAGCCGAACCCCAGCCGGGCGGAGCTGCGCGCACCATGGAGCTGACGCTGCCCGGCTTTCACCATGATTTCGGATCCGCAGTGCATCCGATGGCCGCCGGATCGCCCTTCTTTTCTACCTTGCCCTTGCACGATTACGGCTTGGAATGGATCCACTCGCCGGCCCCACTGGCGCATCCCCTGGACGATGGCACAGCGATCGTGTTGGAGCGCAATTTCGACGACGCGCAATCAGAGTTGGGGGAAGACGGCGCGGCTTGGCGCGGTTTGATGGAGCCTCTGGCGACGCGCTGGGCGGAATTGTCGCACGACATTTTGCGCCCTCTGCTGGCGTGGCCGCGTCATCCGTCTCTGATGGCAAGGTTTGCGCTGGATGCGCTGCGCTCTGCAAGCTTCGTTGCCCATCGTCGATTTCGTACGGAGCGCGTGCGTGCGCTTTTTGCCGGTCTGTCAGCGCATTCCTTTTTGAGTCTCTACCAGACGCTCAGTGCGTCCTATGGCATGGTGATGGGCGCCTCCGCACATGGTGTAGGGTGGCCGATACCGCGTGGCGGTTCCCAATCTATTACGAACGCCTTGTCAGGATATCTTGCAGCATTGGGCGGACATATTCATACTTCGACACGCATCGAAAGTTTTCGGCAACTTCCCCCGTGCGATCTCACACTGTGTGATCTTACCCCCCAACAATTGCTCTATGTATCAGGCAAGAAGTTTTCGCCGAGCTATCGGAATCGACTGAAGCAGTATCGCTATGGCCCTGGTGTTTACAAAGTGGACTATGCTCTGACCAGGCCGATTCCATGGTCGGCTGCGAAGTGCCTTCGTGCAGCCACCGTGCATGTAGGAGGAAGCATGCAGGAGATTGCTGCATCCGAAGCCGCAATGTCGCAAGGGAGAATTTCCGAACGGCCATTTGTTCTGGTCGCGCAGCCAACGCTGTTTGACCTGTCGCGCGCGCCAGAAGGAAAGCACATCGCGTGGGCGTACTGTCATGTTCCCAATGGTTCGCTCGTTAATTGTCTAGAGAGGCTGGAGAATCAGATTGAGCGTTTTGCACCCGGCTTTCGCGATTACGTTCTGGCGCGCCGAGTATTTGCACCCGCTGACCTTGAGACGATGGATGCAAACTTGGTTGGTGGAGATATTAGCGGAGGAGCTATGGATATGCGCCAGCTTCTCTTTCGTCCCACCTGGCGGCAATATCGCACGTCGGCAAACGACGTCTACCTGTGCTCATCATCCACTCCGCCGGGAGGGGCCGTGCATGGTATGTGTGGGTACAACGCGGCTCAACTGGCCCTGCATGGTTTCAAAGACTAGTTAGGGCCGATGACAGCGCCACGGTGGCTAGCGCACTCTTCGAGTGCCATGAAGCAGATGATTGGTCCATGAGCCTGATCATTTTCGGCATTCATCTTGGGCTGTTGGGCTACTTGAATTACCGGTCTGGCTACATCCCCAAGATCATCGGGATTTTGCCAAACTTCTCGATTCTGAACAGAAAATGTCTCAATATAGGGGATTCGCCCTCGCCTAAGTTCTTCCTGGTAAGGCCGATTGTTTCCGGGGAACCGGCGGGCAGATGTTCTCGTACTGTACAGCGGGGCTCCGGAGTCACAGACAGGATAGGAGGGACGAATGCTGGCGGATTTGCGCGACGCGCTTCGACAATTGCGGAAGGCACGGGGGTTCACAACGACGGCAGTGATTACGTTGGCATTGGGGATCGGGGCGACGACGGCGATCTTTACGCTGGTGCACCAGGTGATTTTGAAGTCGCTGCCGGTAACGAAACCGGACGAACTTTGGCGAATCGGAGACAAAATTCGCTGCTGCAACTGGGGCGGATACACCCAGGGGAATGATGGGAATTTTTCGTTGTTCTCGTGGGAGGCGTACAAAGTGTTTCGCGACCACACTCCGGAGTTCACGGACCTGGCCGCGCTGCAGGCAGGCAACGCGCCGCTTGGCGTCCGTAGAGTGGGGTCACAGGCGCAGGCGGACACACGAAACGGAGAATATGTATCCGGAAACTTCTTTAGAACCTTCGGCGTGCAGCCCTGGATCGGCCGGCTCTTGACCGAAGCGGACGATCAGGAAGGCGCTCCACCGGTGGCTGTCATGAGCTACCGCATCTGGCAGGAGAAGTACGGTTCCGATCCCTCGGTGGTTGGCGCCAGTTACCAGATCAATGGGCATTCGTTCACCGTGGTCGGTGTGGCTGCGCCGGGATTCTACGGAGCCAAGCTGGCAGGCTGGGGCATGCCGGATCTCTGGCTGCCATTGACCACGGAGTTGTTGATCGATGGAGCGACCGCGCGGCTCAAAAGACCGAATGGCAACTTTCTGGATCTGATCGGGCGAGTACGCCCGGGAGTCAATTCGAAGACCCTCGATGCGAAGCTGAAGGTAGAACTCCACGACTGGCTGGCCAGCCACGTGCCCGATATGGAACCCGGCGAGAAACAGCTCTGGCAGCAGCAGACCCTGCATCTCACACCCGGCGGTGCCGGAGTAGCGGCCATGAGGGATCAGTACCAGGATGGCTTGAAGCTGCTGCTCGTGGCAGCCGCATGTGTGTTGCTGGTTGCCTGCGGAAATCTCGCGAATCTAATGCTGGCACGCGGATTGAGGGATCGAGGCCAAACTTCCGTACGAGTGGCGCTCGGCGCTTCGCGGCAGCGGCTCGTGCGTAAGGCGCTGGTGGAGTCCATGCTGCTGGCTCTGATTGGAGGACTCTTGGGGATCGGCGTGGCTTATGCCGGGACGAAGCTGATTCTGCACCTCGCCTTTCGGATAGGAGGCCCGAATAACTTCGTACCCATCGATGCGACGCCCTCCTGGCCAGTCCTGCTCTTCACTTTAGCGATGTCGGTGCTGACCGGAGTAATCTTTGGGATCGTACCGGCGTGGATGACCTCGCACGCAGACCCGATCGAGGCGTTACGAGGCGCAAACCGTTCGGTGGGTGGCAATCGCTCGTGGGCGCAAAAATCACTCGTGATCGCGCAGGTGGCGATGTCACTGGTGTTGCTGTCGGCAGCAGCGCTGCTCGGCCGGAGCCTGCGGAATCTCGAACACCAGAACTTCGGATTCGAGACGGAGGGTC
>WNGJ01055400.1_pt1 | contig 12370 bp, 11 predicted proteins | sample 5400611 | NCBI WGS metagenome assembly WNGJ01 (sample SAMN13153375, study PRJNA577476) | soil metagenome | isolation source: 40 cm soil or saprolite under Garry oak tree replicate 1 | place: USA:California | collected 2016-06-15 | reverse complement strand
GCGGCCACGCGCCTGGTGGACGAGGCTCGGCGTGCGCTCACGGCACGCACGCGCTTGCCCCGGTCCGAGCCAGTCCGCGGCCGCCTCGTCGAATCGACCTGGCAGGCCTACCGCGCGCTCAGGCGGTACGCGAGTCACATCAACTCGGGCATCGCTCGCTAACGCGCAGAGCTCCTAGCGCCTGCGAAGGCCGTGCGTCGCCGGTCCGGCCGCCTGTGTCTCGACCGTGAGAACGGCGTAGTCCTTGTCCAGGATCACGACGGCGTGCGAGCCGTCCGCCTTGGTGACGTGGACTTCGTACACGGCGGCCGAGTTGCTGTTGTCGGTCTCGGTGGTCGCGCGGTCGGCCGTTCCACCGGCCTTCGCGACCGCCGCGGCCTTCGCCTTGGTCGCGACGTCGCCCGTCAGGGGCGTCTCGCCGTTCCCGCCGCCATGCCGACCCGAACCGCCCGGTCCTCCGTGACCGCCGGTCTCGACGCTGAGGACGTTGAACGTGCTGTCGAGGATGACCGTCACGCGGCTTCCATCGGCCTTCGTGACGTGAGCCTCGTACGCGGCGGCAGCATCGCTGCCGTCGTTCTCGGTCGTCGCGGAGTCGACGGTGCCGCCGGCTTTCGCGATCGCCGCTGCCCTGACCTTCGCGAGTACGTCGCCGGTGAGCTCGGTCTCCGGTACGCGGCCGCTCCTGCTCGTCGTAGTCGAACCGGTCGTGGTCGTCGTCCCGTTTGCCGCCTGCTTCGTCGTGCCGGCGCCGAACGCGACGGTGGCGCCGGCGAGAGCGCATGCCGCGAGCGCGACGGCTCCCGCCCATTTCTTCCAAGCACTTGTCATCGATGTCCTTCCTTTGGGGAGCGGTGCACCGATCTCAGGAGATCACGGCAGCCTGCGAGAACCATTGGAGACCACTGAGAATGTGCTGAGAGTGCGCTCAGCCGCTTTCCGCAGGAGGGTGGCCGCCCGGACAGCGGCGGCCACCCTCGATTCCCGTCGTCGACCCGTCAGCTCAGGCTGACGAACTGGAAGCTGCTGTCGACGTAGACGGTGACCGGGGTGCCGTCGGCCTTGGTCATGTGGGCTTCGTAGGTCGCGTTGCCGTCGGCGTCGGTCTCGACACGGACGACGGTGCCGCCGGGCACCTCCGACTCGGCGATCGCGGTCACCTTGGCGAGCGCGTCGCCCGTCAGGAGGGTCTCGTCGCTGCGCTGGTTGCCCCACGGGTTCTGTGCCGTTGCGCCCGGCGGCTGCGTACTGATCGCCGGGGCCGCGGCGACCGTGGTGGTCGTCGTCGATCCGGAGCCCGACGCGGCCGAGGCAAGTCCGTAGCTCCCTCCGCCGACGCCGACGACGATGGCGACGAGTGCGGCGGCCTTGTTCAGTCGAGAGGCGGACGTTCTCTGCTTGGACATGATCGATCTCCTTTCATCGTGCGCTTCGTTCGAGCGCTGTCGACCCACCATGGCGGCGCCGGTTGGGACCTTCCTGAGCGCGACCTGTGGAATCGCGAAGAGACGGGCCGGGCCGCCTCAGCGGATTCACACACCGTCGGAATAGACTCGGTCGTACTCTCGAAGGAGGTGACCGTTGAAGGTCCTGTACCTCGCGACAGCCGGCACGGCCGACCCGACGCGGGCGTCGCTCCCGCTTCACATCGCTGCGAACGGTTCCGTGGAGGCAGCGCAGGAATGCGCGGTCGTCCTGGCCGGCGACGCGACCGAGCTCGTGTCGCAAGATACGGCTGGGCGAGTCGAGGGCGTCGGCGTTCCTCCCGCGCGCGAGCTGATCCAGAAGCTGCTCGACAACCAGGTCCCGGTCTACGTCTGAAAGGGCTGCGCCGTCGCCCGTGGGGCGACCGACGACGACCTGTCCTGGCTGAAGGCAACCTGGCTCACGCCGCCGGAGCTCGCCCGTATGGTCGAGCAGTTCGACCGCGTCGTGAGCCTCTGAACGCGACTGCGCATGGGTCGGGCCTGCGAACGGGCCCGACCTAAGTCGTCATCAGTGCCTTCGACGACGAGCTCGGTTTCCTGACGATTCGACCATCACCTCGAACGACTGCGCGGTCCTCGTCTGATCTCGCAGTTCCGGCAAGCGCTCCTGATCGGCATTCACCGCAATCTGGTCGCCGATCCATTCGTCTGCCAGCGCCGGGTCGACGCCGCGCGCGGCGCCGATCTCATCCGCCAGTAGCTGACGCGCCTTCAGGTACAACTGCCGCTCCGACAGAGAGATCTTGCCCGGTTCGCTGCGAGCAATCGCCCGCTCGCCACGGCGGCTGGCGTCGCGTATCACCTCGGCGAGGCCGACGGCGTCGCCACCCGCAACCTTCGCTCTCGCTGCCTTCAAGCGGCGTTGCCAGTTCGCCTCGACGGGAGATTCGGCACCGCCCAGAGTCTGTGCGATCCCTGCGATTTCAGCCTCGGTCGACACGGGGCGTATGCACTCGGCCGCCCGATCGATCGGCAAGGTGACCGATAGACCACCCGTTGCGAACTCGACCACGACGCTTTCCTGCCGCCGGATCGCAACGCGACCGACACCGTGACTTGCGTAGACGACCACGTCGTCCACGGCCAGACTGAACTCCCCGAGCGTCTCCACTACCCCTCCTTGGCGAGATGAGCCGAAAGCACGTCGGGCGCGAATGGTTCAGATCCGCAGTCGCTGAGACGCCTCGGTTGTCTCACACCCTAGCGGCGATCGCCGCTCGTCCGGTTAGCCGGCCGCCGGCAGGTAGTACCGCTCGACGTACTCGATCAACGCACGGTGGATCGAGAACCGCGGCGCGAGGCGCGCGATCGACGTCTTCATCATCGCGAGCCAGCGCGGCCGGTCGTCGAAGAAGCACGGCACGACGTGCTCTTGCCTCCGCCCACCAGCCGTCGAGCACCGAGAGGTTGAGCACACCGTTGACGGCCGCCTTCATGCCGCTCGTCCCGGAGGCCTCGAGCGGGCGGCGCGGGTTGTTGAGCCAGACGTCGCAGCCGGGAATCAGCGTGCGGGCGAGGCCGATGTCGTAGTTCTCGAGGAAGACGACGCAACCCTGCGCACGTGGCGAGCGCGCGAGCTCGACGACGTGCTGGAGCACCGCCTTGCCGTCCTTGTCCTGCGGGTGAGCCTTGCCGGCGACGACGACCTGGACGGGCAGCGCGAGCAGGCGCTCCAGGTCCGTGAAGACGAGGCCTGCCCGCTTGTAGGTCGCGAAGCGGCGCGCGAACCCGATCGTCAGGCGCCCGGGGTCGAGGCCGGCAAGGTTGGTGAGACGCCGGCGAGCAGTGTCGTGCGCCTGCCAGAGCGCCTGAGGGTCGAGCTGCTCGGCCGCCTCCCACCCCGCCTCGGCGGGCGGCGCCTCGGGCCGAACGCCGGCCTGCCGGAGGAGCGCGGCGAGGTGCGGCTCGATCCACGTCCCGAGGTGGACGCCGTTCGTGACGTGTCCGATCGGCGGCACGTCGCCGTTCCGCTCAGGCCAGAGCTCCGACCACATCTCGCGCGCGACCTCGCCGTGGAGCGCCGAGACGCCGTTCGCGTATGCGGATAGGCGCAGTGCGAACGGCGTCAGTCCGAATCCGGCCTTCTCGCCGAAGCGTCCGAGCCGCAGCAGCGCGTCGTCGTCGAGGCCGGACTCGCGCGCGAGTCCGCCGACGTAGCGGAGCACCTCGGCCTCGGAGAACACCTCGTTCCCCGCCGGCACCGGCGTGTGGGTCGTGAAGACCGTCGAGCGGCGCACCTGCTCGATCGCGTCGGCCGTCGAAACACCGGCCTCGCGCAGCGCCCGGATCCGCTCGAGCGTGAGGAACGCCGAGTGGCCCTCGTTCATGTGGAAGACGGTCGGCTCGACGCCGAGCGCGGCCAGCGCCCGGACACCTCCGACGCCGAGGAGAAGCTCCTGCCGCATGCGATGCTCGCGATCGCCGCCGTAGAGCGCGTCGGTCAGCCAGTCGACCTCGAGCAGGTAGAGCGGCACCGAGCCGACGTCCTTCCGCCAGACGTTCGCGCTGATGTGGCGGCCCGCGAGGTCGAGCTCGACCGTGACCGGCTCGCGCACCAGGCCGCGCGCAGCGGGATCGATCGGCACGTAGTGCTCGGTCTGGGCGCCGGCGGTGTCGAGTCCCTGCTCGAAGTAGCCGCCGCGGTAGAGGAGCCCGACCCCGACGAGCGGGATGCCGAGCTCAGCCGCCCCTTTCAGGTGGTCGCCCGCGAGGACGCCGAGCCCGCCCGAGTAGATCGGCAGACGCTCGTCGACGCCGAACTCCATCGAGAAGTAGGCGACGAGCAGATTGCGACCTGCGTCGCCGTGTGCCTGCTGCCACCAGGTGCCGGCGTGTGTAGAAGGAGCGGTTGACGTAGGGGCGGGGTGTCGTCGAGTTCGGGTGGGAGCGTTCTCAGCCTAGCGAGCAGAGGCGACGGCCGACCTCGAGAAGGTGCGTCAGTCGACGGCGGCGAGCTCGAGGCCCATGAGCTCGGCGACCTTACGGATCCGCGGCAGCTGGTGCCCGCTGCCGAGAGCGACGTGGTGTGTCGGCCCCTCGGCGCACCAGGCGTCCATGAACGCGGCGGGGCCCTTGGCGAAGCGGATGCGCGAATTCGTATTGCCGATCGCGAACGTCGGGCCCGGAATCGACTCGCCCTCGGCTGCGACGAGCTTCAGCCGGCCGGCCGCGGTCTGCGTCAGGCCGAGGATCGTGACCGGCCCGAGGCGCACCTTCATCTCGATCGACAGGCCGGCACCCGCCTTCCCGTGGTAGAGCTTGAGCGCACGGGCGACGGGACGCCCATCCGCGATCGCGAGATGGCCGGGGCCGTCGTGGCCCATCAGCACGAACCCTTCCTCGAAGTCGAGCGCGTAGAACTCGGTGTACGAGCCGCCGGCGCCGAGCCGGTCGAGCAGGAGCATCGTGACGTTCGTCTTCAGGTCGCCCTCGCCGGACGTCGGGATACCCCGGGCCGTGAGCAGCGAATTGCCGACGATCAAACCGGCCCCGATGCGTTCGTTCAGGTTGCCGTCGAGGCCTCGGTAGTAGTAGGTGAGACCGTCGAGCGCGAAATCCGCGACGAGCCGGTCGAGGCCCACGGCGACGCGGGCCGACCATTCGAAGACCTCCGGACGGATCTCGTCGGCGATCGGATCGACGCCGGGTTCGGCCAGCTCGAACGTCGCGCGGATCTCCTCGCCCTTTCGCGCGATCGCAGCCGCGTCGGCGCGCTCGACGCGGGCCGCCAGCTGATCGATCTCCAGCACCTCGACGTGCGCGCCCGTCTGTGCCTGGACCTGCGTGAAGTCGGAGTACATGTCGAGCATTCCCGGGTAGGTGTGACCGAGAAAGCCGAGACGCGACGTGCGGAGGCTCTGAACTGCCCGGGCGGCGGCGAGCCAATCCTGGATCGCGTCCCAGGCCGGATCACCGTCGAGTAGCGTCCCCGTGACAGTGCTGTAGGGGACTCGAGCGCGGGTGAACGCGCCTGCGAGCTCCGGCACGCAGCACGCCGAGCAGTTGGCGAGCCACTCGCCGGTCGTCATGTGTTCGTAGTCGAGGGAGCGCGTCGGCTGCAGGTTCAAGATCACGACGGGCACCTTTGCCTCCTGCACTGCCGGCAGCACCTGCGACGACGTCGCGTAGGTCGCGGTGTAGAGCATTACGACTTCGACCCGTCCCGCCGCGAGCACCGCGCCGGCTGCGCGTGCGCCCTCCGGCGTGTCGACGAGACCGGCCGAGACGACATCTGCTCCGAGCTCGGTCAGCCGGCGCTCGAGGTGCGCCTGGTAGCCCTCGAGCCGCTCCCGCAGACCCTCGAACTGCGGCCAGTACGCGGCGAGCCCGATGCCGAAGACGCCGATCCGGGGCTTCATCCGCTCTCCACGGGCGCCTGCCCGCCGATCCGGCGGCGCGCGAGCTCGCTGCGCAAGCGCACCCGAGCCCGGCGGACGAGGTCTGCCGCGCTCGGCACGATCACGCTCGCGATCAGCAGTCCGCCGACGACGATGTTCTGGTCCTGCGAGGAGACGAGGTCGAGCGTCAACGCGGTCTGCAGGCAGCCGAGGATGCTGACGGCGAGCAGGACGCCGATGATCGTGCCGCGTCCGCCGAAGATCGAGACGCCGCCGAGGAGGACGATCGTCACCACGAGCAACTCCTGGCCGACGCCCGCGTCATAGCGAGCGGAGGCGAAGCGAAGCGTCCACAGGATTCCGGCGAAGGCGCTGAGGAGGCCGGAGAGGACGAACAGCCAGAACTTGATCCGCTTGACGCGGATGCCGGCGTAGAAGGCCGCCTCCCGCCCGGCGCCGATCGCGAAGATCGCCCGCCCCAGCGGCGTCAGATGGAGGACGACGCCGAAGACGACCGCGAGGGCGACGAAGAACGCGATCGAGTACGGGATCTCCGTCCCGGGAATCGGGACGACGCCGATGTTCGACAACCCGGTCGGGAAGCCGCCGATCGTGTCGGTCGGCAGGATCACTTGGGCGATGCCGCGGTAGAGGGTCAGCGTGCCGATCGTCACCGCGAGCGACGGCAGCCCGACGCGGGTGACGAGAAAGCCGTTGAAGGCGCCCGCGACGACCCCGAGCGCGAGCGCGCCGCCCATCGCCGGCCAGATCGGCCACCCGTGCTTGAAGAGCTCGGCCATGACGACGCCGGCAAGGCCGAGCGTGGAAGCGACCGAGAGGTCGATCTCGCCCGTGATCACGATCAGCGTCAGCGGCAGCGCCATGATCGCCACCTCGCCGACGTTGAGACCGATGTAGAAGAGGTCGCCCGAACGGAGGAACGCCGGGGAGACCGTCGAGCCGAACAGGATCGTCGCCCCGAGCAGCACGAGCAACATCGACTCCCAGCGGACGAGCGAGCGCAGCCTGAGCTCACCCACGGATCGCCCTCCTGCGAGTGCCGGTGCGCAGGGCCGTTCGACGAGACGTTGATCACGACGAGAGCGCTGTCGATCGTGTTCAGGAGCAGAGCTCCGAGCGCGGCTCCGAGGACGGTGCCGCTGCCGCCGAAGATCGCGACCCCGCCGACCACGACCGCCGCGATCACCTGGAACTCGTAACCCGCGCCGGCGATCGCATCGACGGAGCCGTAGTAGGAGAGCCAGAGCACGCCCGCGAACCCGGCGATCGCACCGCTCAAGACAAACGCCGCGAACACTCGGCGGCCGACGGGGATGCCGGCGAGGCGCGCAGCGTCGGGGTTCGAGCCGATCGCGTAGAAGTCGCGGCCGGTCCGGAAGCTACGCAGCGCGTACGTCGCGGCGACGACGGCACCGATCGCGATCATCCCGAGATACGGCACGCCGGCGAACCTGCCGTAGCCGATCTTGTTGAAGCTGTCGGGGAGGCTGAACGAGGCGATCTGGTTCCCGCCCGCCCAGGCCGCGTCGACTCCTCGGATCACGTAGAGCGTGCCGAGCGTGACGACCAGGCTCGGGACGCGCAGGATCGTCACGATCGCGCCGTTGACGGCGCCGCAGGCGGCGCCCACGCCGATGCCCGCGAGCAGCACGAGCGGGATCGGCACGTGCGGATGAGCTACGAAGATGCTCCCGGTCGTATAGGCGGAGATCCCGACCACCGAGCCGATCGAGAGATCCACGTTCCGGGTGACGATCACGATCGTCTCGCCGATCGCGAGCAGCGCGATGATCGACGCGCCCGAGAGCAGCTGCTGCAGGCTCGTCGCGCTCGCGAAGCGATGGTTGTCGATCGTCGTGCCGCCGAAGACGAGCACCAGCGCGAGCACGATCCCGAGCTCGCGGAAGCGCAACATCAGCTCGGCGACGCGGTGCGAACGGCCCCGGCTCACCTCGTACGGCATCCGCCGTTCCTCCGCCGTTGCGGTCATGCCGCTCCCGCTTTCATGCGTTCCCGGTCAGCGACGCAGACGCACGCGCGGGCAAGTGGGGACGGCCGCGCCGGCAAAGCCGGCACGGCCTCCAACGGCATCGCAAGCGATGCCTGGGCCGCGCGTGCTGAGATCGGCACCGACAAGCGGCGCCTCACGCAGCTTCCTCGACGATGCCGGTCGCGGCCCGCATGATCGCGTCCTCGTCGGCCTCGGCGCGGGCGAACTCGCGCGTCACCCGGCCCTCGAAGAGCACGATGATCCGGTCGGCCATCCCGAGCACCTCCGGCAGCTCGGACGAGATCATCAGCACGGCGACGCCTTGCGCTGCGAGATCGGAGAGAAGCCTGTGCACCTCCGCCTTCGTGCCGACGTCGATCCCGCGGGTCGGCTCGTCGACGATCAGCAGCCTCGGCTTGCGGGCGAGCCACTTGGCGAGCACGACCTTCTGCTGGTTGCCGCCGGAGAGCGTCCAGACCGGGTTCGTCAGCCGACCGTACTTGAGCTGGAGCCGCAGCGCCCAGTCCGCGGAGAACTTCCGTTCGGCACCGCGGGGGATCAGGCCGAACCGGCGAACGTCGTCGAGTGAGGCGAGCGCGATGTTCCGCTCGATCGAGAAGTCCATCAGCAGACCCTGCTGCCTGCGGTCCTCGGGCACGAGTCCGATGCCCGCCGCCATCGCCGCCGTGGGCGACCCCGGCGGCAGCGGTCGGCCGTGCACCCGCACGGCGCCGGCATCCCAGCGGTCGATCCCGAAGATCGCGCGCGCGACCTCGCTCCGGCCGGCGCCCACGAGGCCGGCGAGCGCGACGATCTCACCGCTCGCGACCTGGAACGAGACGTCCGTGAACACCCCCTCGCGCGTCAGCCGCTCGACGTCGAGCACGATCGGCCCGCGCTCGGTCGGCACCTTGGGGAAGAGCGCGTCCATGTCGCGCCCGACCATTGCGCGGATGACCGACTCGGTCGTCAGCTCCCCGATCGGCTTCGTCAGGACGTGCCGGCCGTCGCGCATCACGGTCACGCGGCGGCAGAGCTTGAAGACCTCGTCGAGGCGATGCGAGATGAAGAGGACCGCGGCACCGCGCGCCCGGAGCGTCTCGGCGATGCCGAACAGGCGATCGACCTCGGTCGTCGTGAGAGCGGCGGTGGGCTCGTCCATCACGATCACCCGCGCTTCGGCCGTCAGCGCCTTCGCGATCTCGACGAGCTGCTGATCGGCGATCGAGAGACCGCGCGCGATTCGATCCGGATCGAGGCGGACGCCGAGCTGCTGGAACAACCCGAGCGCGTCCCGGCGCATCCTCCTCGCGTCGATGCGACGGCCACGCTTCAGCGGCTGAACCCCGACGAAGATGTTCTCCGCGACGCTCAGGTCGGGAAAGAGCGTCGGCTCCTGGAAGATGATCGCGATGCCGGCCGCCTGCGACTGCTTCGCATTGTCGAAGATCGCCTAAGATCTCGTCGAGCCGGAGCAAGCCCTCGTCGGGGCGGCGCCCCTCGAGGCCCAGGAAGAACTCGGCCATCTCGGCCTGCCAGCGTGCGTTCACGTCCATCTGCTCCATCGCGCGCAAAGCGCTGTCGAAGTCGTCGCATTCGAGATAGCCGATCACGACGCCCGACTCCGAGAGGAAGAGCGAGTAGTTGCGCCAGCCGGCGGCGCGGAGCCCGTCGAGCATCTCCGGCCAGACGGCCGCGTGGCGGTCGCGGTACTCATCGATCCGCTCCGGCCTCACCTGCAGTTGGAAGCACACACGACGCTGCACACGACCTCCCGGCGTGGGGCGCCGCCACGAAGGCGGCGCCCCACATCTTCGCCTAGAAGTTGAACTTCGCCACGTTCGTCTTGTCGAACGTGAACGGCGGGCCGAGGATCACCTGCGGCCGTCCGTCGGGGCCCTTGATGATCGTGTAGCTCCCGAGCTTGCCGGCCTTGAACTTCTCGCCGACGTTGCCCTTGATGTCACCGGAGGCGATCGCCGCGACCGCGTAGCCGGCGAGATACCCGAGATCCTCCGGATTCCAGAGCGCGAACTTCGCGACGGTGCCGTCGAGCACGTACTTCTTCATCTGGCTCGGCAGACCGAGACCGGTCAGGGCGACCTTGCCCTTGTACTTCGAGTGATCGAGGTACTGCGCCGCCGAAGAGATCCCGACGGTCGTCGGCGACTCGATCCCCTTCAGGTTCGGGTACGCCTGCAGCATGCTCTCCGTCGCCTGCAGCGACTGCTGCGGGTTGTCGTTGCCGTAGTAGATCTTCACGAGCTGCATGTTCTTGTAGACCGGCTTCTTCAGCTCCAGCTGCATGTACTTGATCCAGGCGTTCTGGTTCGTCGCCGTCGAGGCTGCCGAGAGGATCGCGAACTGCCCCTTGTAGCCCATCAGCTTGGCGAGCAGCTGGATCTGGCTGCGACCGATCGTCTCCGTGTCCGCCTGGTTGATGAAGAGCTGGCGGCAGTTCGTGTCCGAGTCGAATGCGACCACTGCCATGCCCTTCGCCATCGCCTGCTTCAACGCCGGACAGACCGCTTCCGGATCGTTCCCGGCGATCACGATGCCGGCGGCGTTGGACTGAATCGCCGCCTGGATCGCCGGCTGCTGCGCGGCGGCTGTGTCCTGGGTCCCCGACGAGACGACCTGCTTGTCGCCGATCGCCGTCAGCGAGAGCTTCCCGCCGCGGTCGGCAATCACCTCGTACGGGTTGAGCGTGTCCTTTGGAATGAAGTAGAAGGTCTGACCCGTCTTGAGCCCTGACGCCCCGTGTGCGGCCATGACGGCAGCGGTTGCGACCAGTGCTGCGGCGGCCAGGGCGCCGGCGCGACGAGCGACAAACCGTCTCTTGTGTGACATATCCACTCCCTTTCGATCGAAGAACGGAACAAGCGTCGGGCCCTTCGCACCGACGCCGGAAGCGAGTCAGGTCGTCGTCGTCGCTCCTCCTTTCTCATTGCGCACGTGCGTCATCGCGGGTACGCGGCGGTCACGCCGCCGTCGACGTTCAGGACGTTTCCGGTCGACTTCGCCGACCGCGGACCGGCGAGGAATGCGATCGCCTCGGCCACGTCCTCGGGGTAGACGCTCACCCCGAGCTTCGTCCGCCCCCGGTAGAAGGTCTGGAGGTCGCCCTCCGCGACCCCGTAGGTGCTCGCCCGCTCGGCTTTCCAGTCGGACGACCAGATGCCCGAGCCTTCGATGACGGCGTCGGGGTTGACGGAGTTGACACGGATGCCGTGTGGCCCGCCTTCCTCCGCGAGACAGCGGCCGAGGTGTAGCGCCGCCGCCTTCGCCGCGGAGTACGCGGCGGCATTCGCGCCCGCGACGAGCGCGTTCTTCGAGCCGACGAAGACCACCGATCCGCCCCGGCCCTGCTCGACGAGCACGCGAAACGACTCGCGTGCAGCCAGGAAGTAGCCGCGCGCGAGCACCGCGAACACGCGATTCCAGTCCTCGACCGTCGTCTCCACCACAGGCGCGCTCGTGGCGAAGCCGGCGGACGCGACGAGGATGTCGAGCCCGCCGTAGTTGAGCACCGTCTCGTCCAGCATCTCGCGGACTGCACCTTCGTCGGTGACGTCGACGCCGACCGCGAAAGAACGCCGCGTCCCGTGCGCTACGACGAGCTCGTCGGCGACCGCTCGGGCGCCGTCGGCGTTCAGGTCGGCGACGACGACATGCGCGCCTCGCGTCGCCAACAACCGCGCCGTCGCCCGGCCGATCCCGCTGGCTCCCCCGGTCACGAGCGCAATCCGGCCCGCCAGCTCTCCGCGCGGCGGAGCCTGCGCGAGCTTGTAGCGCTCGAGCGGCCAGTACTCGATCGCAAACGCCTCGCTCTCGCTGAGCGAGCGAAAGCCGCCGGCCGCGTCGGCCGCGTCCTGCACGGCGATCGCACGGTGGTAGAGGTCGCGCGCGGTTCGCGCCCTCGCCGCGTCGGCGCCGCTCGTGACGATCCCGACGCCGGGAACGAGCGTGACGCGGGGCCCGACGGGATCGATCGGGAACTGCCTCGTCTCGTCGTCGAGGTTCCGCTCGTAGTAGTCGCGGTACCAGCGGCCGTACTCCTCGACGCCCCGTGCGGCCGCGGCCGCGAGCTCGTCGGGGCCGTCCGCGTCGGGATCGAAGCCGACGACGAGCGGCTTGTGCTTGGTGTTGATCAGGTGGTCGGGGCACGGCGCCCCGACCTGGCTCACTTCCGGCGCTCGCGCCGACGAAGCAAACGCCAAGGCCTCGGGGCTGCGGTCGACCTCGAGGACGACTCCGTCGGCGTCCGCGAGCAGTGCCCCGCGGAGCACGGGAAGGGCTCGCACGAGGAGGGCTTCGGCGTCGTCCTCCTCGGGCTCCGCGGTCTTCCGGCCGCCCAGGCCGAACTTGCCGGCCCGGCGCGCTCGAGGGCGTGAGCGGCGCGGGCGACGAACTCGATCGTGTCCCGATAGCTCTGCTGCGGCGTCGCTCCCCAGGTGACGAGCCCGTGCTTCTCGAGCAGTACCGCGCGCGCCGAAGGCACAGCGTCGAGTAGCTCGGCGATGCGCTTCGACATG
>WNGJ01010644.1_pt1 | contig 12370 bp, 11 predicted proteins | sample 5400611 | NCBI WGS metagenome assembly WNGJ01 (sample SAMN13153375, study PRJNA577476) | soil metagenome | isolation source: 40 cm soil or saprolite under Garry oak tree replicate 1 | place: USA:California | collected 2016-06-15 | reverse complement strand
ATCCGCCCCAGGGAGGAAGAGATGGCACGGGTTGCGGTGGTCACCGGCGGGACGCGCGGCATCGGCGCCGCCATTTCCAAGGCGCTCAAGGCAGCTGGCTACAAGGTCGCGGCCAACTACGGCGGCAACGACGAGGCGGCACAGAAGTTCAAGGCGGAGACCGGCATCCCGGTCTACAAGTGGGATGTGAGCTCCTATGACGCTTGCACTGCCGGCCTGAAGCAGGTGGAAGCGGACCTCGGCCCGGTCGACATCTTGGTCAACAACGCCGGCATCACGCGCGACGGCATGTTCCACCGCATGACGCCGGAAAACTGGACCGCGGTCATCAACACCAATCTCAATTCGCTGTTCAATATGTGCCGCCCGGTGATCGACGGCATGCGCGAGCGCGGCTTCGGCCGCATCATCAACGTTTCCTCGATCAACGGCCAGAAGGGCCAGATGGGGCAAACAAATTATTCCGCCGCCAAGGCGGGCGAACTCGGCTTTACCAAGGCGCTGGCGCAGGAGAACGCGCGGCGCGGCGTGACCGTCAACGCGATTTGCCCGGGCTACATCGGCACCGAGATGGTGCGCGCCGTGCCGCAGGACGTGCTGGAGAAAAGCATCCTGCCACAAATTCCGATCGGCCGCCTGGGCGAGCCGGAGGAAATCGCGCGCTGCGTCGTGTTCCTGGCAGCGGACGAGTCCGGGCTCATCACCGGCTCGACCCTCTCGGCCAACGGCGGCCAGTACATGATCTGATGGCGCGCCGTCCCATCCACCGCAAACTAAGTGGCCGGCGTCCAGTCCCTCGGCGCCACCTCGAAGCGGCTGAACTCGAATCCCGGCGCGACCGTGCAGCCGACGAGCGTCCACGCACCGAGGCTCTCGGCCGCCTGCCAGGCGCCCGCCGGCACCACCGCCTGCGGCCGTTCGCCGGCGGCAAAATCGGTCCCGAGCCGGACGGTCGCGACGCCGCCGCTCGCAACGATCTTAAGCGCCAGCGCGGCGCCCGCGTGCCAATGCCAGATTTCGGCGGCGTCGATCCGGTGCCAGTGCGAGCGTTCCCCAGCGGCGAGCAAAAAATAGATCGCCGTCGACAGCGAACGGCCATCGGCATCGCGGCGCGGGTCGCGGAAGGTCTCGCGGTAATGTCCGCCTTCCGGATGCGGTCGCAGGTCGAGCAAACGAATAATGTCGGCCGCGCTCAGCTCCGGCATGGTGCGTGTTGTCAGAACTTGTCCTTGCGCGCACGCACCGCCGCGAACACCTGGACGGGCGGCGCGCCGGCGAGGCCGACCGCCGCAGCAACTTCCGGCAGGTCGGCACGCAGAAAAGGATTGGCCTGCAGCTCGGAGCCGATCGTCGAGGGGATCGTCGGCCGGCCGGCGTCGCACAGCTTGACCACCTCGTCGGCACGCGCGCGCAGCGCCGCGTTCTTCGGCTCAATGGTGAGCGCGAAATGCACGTTGGCGGCAGTGTATTCGTGGCCGCAGTAGACCTCGGTCTCGGGCGGCAAGCCGCGCAGCTTGAGCAGCGACGGCCACATCACGTCGGCGGTTCCTTCCAGCAGGCGCCCGCAGCCGACCGAGAACAGAGTATCGCCCACGAAAGCGAGCTTCTCCGATTTGAACCAATAGGAGATGTGACCGGCGGTGTGGCCGGGCGTCTCCAGCACGCGTCCCACCAACGAGCCGATGGTCACGAAATCGCCCTCGCGCACCGTCGCGTCGACCGCGGGAATGCGCTGCGCTTCCCGCTGCGGGGCCGTCACCCGGCAGGCGTGGCGTGCCTTCAACTCGGCAATGCCGGCGGTGTGGTCGGCGTGATGGTGGGTCACGAGGATGTCGCTGAGGCGCCAGTTCTTGGTCCGCAACGCCTCCTCGACCGCGCCCGCCTCGGGCGCGTCGATCGACGCCGTCGCGCCATTCGCCGGATCGTGCAGCAGGACACCGTAGTTGTCCTTGAGGCATTTGAACAGGTGGACTTCGGCCGGCATGATCGCCTCGCATGAATTGTTATGTCGCCCGGACTCTAGGACATTTTGCCGCTCGCGCTAGCGCCATTTGGCGCGTTTGAGGACCCCGGCGCCCCGCATGAAGTTCCGCCTGCTGCACAACTCGCACATCGCGTCCTCCCCGGCGTTTCGTTTGCTTGGATGGACTTAACCTAACACACCGAGGGCCGGCCCGGACGCGTTGTCGGCCGGCGCCGCGCGCTTCATAATCCGCTGGCATGTCCATGGACGTCGTCGACTTGCGCAACTTCTACGGCCAGGCGCTCGGCGCCGTGGCGCGGCGCTTCATCGGGCGCGGCGTCCGCCGGCACTGGCGGGATTTGCACGGCCTGCGCGCCCTCGGGATCGGCTACGCGACGCCTTATCTGGGATTGTTTCGCGAGGAGGCGGAGCGCTGCCTCGCATTCATGCCCGCAACACAGGGGGTGGTGAAATGGCCGTCCGAGCGCCCCGCGCTCGCAGCGCTCGTGGATGAGTTCGATCTGCCGCTGACCGACGCCGCCGTCGATCGTGTGTTGCTCGTGCACGCGCTGGAAATGTCGCCCGACGCCCTGGCGGCGGGCGGGCGGCTGCTCGCCGTGATCCCCAACCGGCGCGGCGTGTGGGCGCGCACCGACGCGACGCCGTTCGGCCATGGGCGGCCTTATTCGCGCGGGCAGATCACGAATCTGCTGCGGGAAACCTGGTTCACGCCGACCGGATGGGGCGAAGCGCTTTACGTGCCGCCGATCGCGCGCACGTGGTTCCTGCGTTCGGCGGTGGCGTGGGAGCGCGCCGGCGCAACCATCTCGGCCCCGTTCGCGGGCGTGCACATCGTCGAGGCGACGAAGCAGGTCTACCGCGCCATTCCGGCGCGGCGCGAGCGGCAGCGATTGGTGCCGGCGCTCGAGCCGGTGCTCGCGCCCTCGCCGCGCGCCGCCGGGATTTAGGTTTATTCCTGGGTCGGCTCGCCGGGCGGCGGTTGCGGGGCCACTTCTTCGTGCCCGCCGCCGCCTCCGCCGTGGGGCATGTCGCCGCGCGGACCGCCGTGCCGGCGGCGTCGGCGGCGGTGCAGCGGGAAGCGGTCCGGTTGGCCATCGAAGCCGTTCTGGCCGTAACCCTGATAGGACGGCTGCGGCTGGGGCTGCGGCGGACCGCCGGTTATGAACGCCGGCAGGCCGGGATCGCCGCCGCCTTCGGGGCGCGCCTGCGGCACGTGCGCCTGCGGCCGTCCGCCGCCGTAGGGCGGCGGCTCGCGCGGCGGATGCTGCGGATAAGGCGGCTGCTCGCGCTGATACGGCTGGCCTTCGCGCGGCTGATAGGGCTGCGGCTGGCCGCCGTAGGGCATGTCGCCCATCGGATGGCCGGGCGCCTCGTCGTCGCCCCCGTCGAAACTATCGTCGCCACGCTGCTGCTCAGCGTCGTGGCGGAAGTAAGGATTGCTCTGCCGGAACTGCTCCTGCGCGGCGGCAATCAGGCGGAAGTAATGCTCGGCGTGCTGAAAGTAATTCTCCGCCGCCACCGGATCGCCCGAGGCCTGGGCGTCGCGCGCCAGCTGCACGTATTTGTCGGCGACGTGGTTGGGAGTCCCGCGGATTTTCACGTCGGGACCGTTGGATTCGTAGACCCGCGTGAGCGGATTCTGGCCCTTGCGGTTTCGCCCCCGCATGCGTTTGTTCTGACCGTTTCTCATGGCTTTTGGTTCGTCTTCTCCGTTGTGCGGCGGCCGTCCCGCCGGTTCTCCCCAAGGCCGACGCGACGCGCCATTCGACGGGTCGTGCCGGTGTTGCGGCTTCCCAGGCATGGCACGGCTAGCCGGGCGGCGCCCGCGCGTCCGTGCCACAATTCCAATACGATGGCGGTCTCTCGCCCGCGGTCATCCCGCGGTGTTGCCCATCCCTCGTCCTGCGCGTTGCCCTAAACGACACGCGCCACGCCGGTGAAGCTTTCGTATCCCGAGCCGGCGAAGCCTCAAATCTCGACCTGACCGATCGTCGTTCGCCTCGCATGCGCCGCCGCCTCACAGAGCTCTGCTCCGGGCCTCAAGGCGGCGCCCAAATCTCGGGCCGATGTCTGGGCATGAACGTAATCGGTCCGCGGCCATATTCCAAGTGCTTTTTTCCTGATTTTTCCGGCTCATGCGTGTCCCGCGGGGCGGATATGAAGCGCGCGCGGAGTCCCCGCGAGATCGCAGGCGCCGGAAACATCCACCGGTTGTCGCTGCGAGAAGAGCGCTGCGACCGCAGCCGCTTGGCCCGCGCCCACCTCGACCACCAGGTGGCAGCCCGCGCCGATGAGCCGCGATGCGTCCGCGGCGAGCACGCGATAGGCCCGCAGGCCGTCCGGCCCGCCGTCGAGCGCGAGAGGTGGATCATGATCGCGCACCTCGGGCGCGAGCTGCGCCACCTCGCCGCTCGCCACATAGGGCGGATTCGCCACCACCAGGTCGAACGGACCGGCGAGCGCAACGGCGAACTCGCAGGCAACAAAGGCCGCGCGCGCGGCGAGGCCGACGCGCTCGGCATTGTCGCGCGCGACTGCAAGGGCGGCCACGCTAAGGTCGGTGCCGACCCCAAACGCATTCGGCAACTCGCTCAACAGCGCAAGCAGCAGGGCTCCCGACCCGGTGCCGAGATCCGCGATGCGCAGCGGCCGCACGCGCTCGCCCTCGCGATCGAGAGCGGCCAGGGCGGTTTCCACCACGGTCTCCGTTTCCGGCCGCGGCACCAGCACGTCGGGACTCACGCGCAACGGCAGGCCCCAGAACTCTTTCACGCCGACGATGCGGGCGACCGGCTCGCGCGCGAGTCGCCGCGCCGCCATGACGGCGATGCGCTCGCGTTCTTGCGCGTCGAGCGCGGGCGTATCGAGGCCGGCCGCCGCAAACATGCGCGCCAAAGCGCGCCGGGCGCCGCCGACCGAAATGGATGCGTCAAACCGCGGGAGCATCATCACGGCCGCGCCTCTTCGGCCGCGAGCAGCGAGGCCTGATGCTCGGTGACGAGCGCGTCGATGATCTCGCCGAGCGCCTCGCCTTCGAGCACCTGCGGCAGCTTATGCATGGTGAGATTGATGCGGTGGTCGGTAACGCGGCCCTGCGGGAAGTTATAGGTGCGGATGCGTTCCGAGCGATCTCCCGACCCCACTTGGCCGCGCCGCTCGGCGGCCCGCTCGGCGTCGCGCTTGCGGCGTTCCAAATCGTAGAGGCGCGCGCGCAACAGGCTGAGCGCCATGGCGCGGTTGCGATGCTGCGAGCGCTCCGCCTGCACGACGATGGCGATGCCGCTCGGCAGATGGGTGAGGCGCACGGCGGACTCGGTCTTGTTGACGTGCTGCCCGCCGGCGCCGCCTGCCCGCATGGTGTCGATCTTGAGATCGGCGTCGGAGATGATCACGTCCACGTCGGCCGCTTCGGGCAAGACGGCGACGGTCGCGGTCGAGGTGTGAATGCGGCCGGAGGCTTCGGTCGCGGGCACCCGCTGCACGCGATGTACGCCCGACTCGTATTTGAGTTTGGCGAAAGCGCCGCGCCCGTGCACCTCGGCGATGATTTCCTTGTAGCCACCGACCGTGCCCTCGCTGGCAGAAATCACCTCGACTTTCCACCCCTGGCGCGCCGCGTAGCGCTCATACATGCGGAAAAGATCGCCGGCGAAACGCGCCGCTTCGTCGCCGCCGGTGCCCGCGCGAATTTCGAGCACCACGTTGCGCTCGTCCATGGCGTCCTTGGGGATGAGCGCGAGCTTTATCTGCTGCTCGAGCCGATCGCGCTTGGCGATGAGGGTCGGCCGTTCCTGCGCGGCCAGTTCCCGCATCTCCGGATCGGTGGTCGAATCGCCGAGCAGCGCGTCAAGGCCGGCAATTTCGTCGCTGGTGGCAAGATAAGCCTTCACCGTGTCGACCAGCGGACCCAGTTCGGAAAATTCGCGCGACAGTTTCACGTAGGTCTGCCGATCCGGCTGGCCGGCCAGATCCGCTTCGATCGCCGTGTGGCGCGCAACCAGCGCATCGAGCTTGGCTTGCGGAAGCATGGCAAAATCTCAGAGCTGGAGGCCTTCGGCGGCCGCGAAGGCTTCGAGGCGGTCGCGCACCTTGATGCTGCCGACGGTGCGCTCCAGCAGCGGGTGCAACAGCGCGCTCGCCTTGCCGGCGTCGAGGTCGAGCAGCATGGCCTTGACCGGGCCGACCGCCGCGGGTGTGAGCGACAGCACGCGATAACCGACCGCCACCAGCGCCAAAGCACCGAGCGGGGTCGAGGCAAGTTCCCCACATAGCGCGACCGGCTTGCCGGCCGCGCGGCCCTTGTCGGCGATCATCTTGAGCGCGCGCAGCACCGGCACCGAGATCGGATCGAACCGGTTGGCAACGCGCGCGTTGCTGCGGTCGATCGCATAGAGGAATTGGAAGAGATCGTTCGAGCCGACCGAGAGGAAGTCGACCCGGGCGAACAACTCGTCGAGCTGAAAGAGCAGCGAGGGCACCTCGACCATGGCGCCGACGTGCACTCGGTCGGGGAGCTTGTGGCCGTGACGGCGCAAATGGGTCAGCTCGCGTTCGACCAGCGCGCGCGCCCGATCAAACTCGTCGATCGCGGCGATCATCGGGAACATCACGCGCAGCTCGCGTCCGGCGGCGGCCTTGAGCAGCGCGCGCATCTGGCTGCGCAGCAGGCCGGGACGATCGAGGCCCAAGCGGATCGCGCGCCAGCCGAGGGCGGGATTCTCCTCGTGCACGGCGCGCATGTAGGGCAGCACCTTGTCGCCGCCGATGTCGAGGGTTCGGAAGGTCACCGGCCGGTCGCCCGCCGCGTCGAGCACCGCTTGATAGAGCGCGAGTTGCTCGCTGGTGCGCGGGAACGCGGTGCGGATCATGAACTGCAGTTCGGTGCGGAACAGGCCGATGCCGGAGGCGCCCGACTCCTCGATGTGCGGCAGGTCGACCAGGAGGCCGGCATTGAGCATCAGCGCCACCGGCTCGCGGTCGCGGGTGACGGTCGGGAGGTGGCGCAGCGCGCTGTATTGCGCCTGGCGCCGGGCGCGGAATCGCACTTTCTCGCCGTAGGCCGATTGGATGTCCGGGGGCGGCCGGATGTGGAGGTGGCCTTCCGTCCCGTCGACGATGATCGCATCGCCCGCGTCGACCAGCCCGACCGCGTTCTCGATCTGCGCAACGGCGGCAATGCCGAGCGCGCGTGCCACGATCGCGACGTGCGAAGTCGGCCCGCCCTCCTCCAGCACCAGCCCGCGCAAGCGCGAACGGTCGTAGTCGAGCAGCGCGGCAGGCCCCATGGAGCGGGCGACGATGATGGCGTTGTCGGGCAGACTCTCCTTGGAGGGCGCGTGGTCCCGCCCGATCAGCTGGCGCATCAAACGATTGGCGAGGTCGTCGAGGTCGTGCAGCCGATCCCGCATGAACGGATCGATCTGGCGCAGCATGCGCGCGCGCGCGTCCGACTGCACGCGCTCGACCGCGGCCTCAGCGGTAAGACCGGTCATCACCGCCTCGCTCAGCCGGCGCATCCAGCCACGGTCGTAGGCGAACATGCGGAACGCCTCGAGCACGTCGCGGTGCTCGCCGCCGTCGGCGACGTCGCCGCGCTCGAGCATCACGTCGAGATCGGCGCGCAACGTGTCGACCGCAGCCTCCAGCCGCCGCAACTCCTTCGGGACATCATCGGCGATGAAATTGGTAACGACGACGCGCGGCTCGTGCAGCACGACGTGGCCGAGCCCGATGCCCTCGGCGATCGCGACGCCCGTCAGGTGCAGAACCTGGCGAGCGGCGGGCTCGAGGCCGGGCCGGGCGAGCGCGGAGAGCTCGCCCGAGGCGATCATCTCCGCGGCGACCATTGCGGTCGTCTGCAGCGCCTCCTCTTCCTCCTCGGAGTAGGTGCGCTGCGCGCGGTTCTGCACCACTAGCACGCCGAGCGTGTTGCCGGCGCGCAGAATCGGCACGCCGAGGAACGAGCGATAGATTTCCTCGCCGGTTTCCGGCCGGTACGAGAACGCCGGATGCGAATGGGCGTCGGAAAGGTTGATCGATTTCGCCTCGCGCGCCACCAGGCCGACCAGACCTTCATTCGCGCGCATGACCGTCTGGTGTACGGCTTGCCGGTTGAGGCCCTCGGTAGCGTAAAGTTCGAGCGTTCCGTCCACGCGCAGCACGTAGACCGAGCACACCTCGGCCACCATGTTGGCGGCGATCAGCACGACGATCTTGTCGAGGCGGTCCTGCGCGCTGACCGGCTCCGCCATCACCTCGCGAAGCCGGCGCAACAACACGCGTGGACCGCCGAGCGCACCCCGCATGACGTGAGGTCCCTGGCAGGTTGCCACGGCCGGATTTCACCGGCACCCGGCATAGGCTTGAACTTTGCAGATTTCCCGCGCCTGTCCCAGGGGAAGCCGCGTGCGGAAATTCTGCCGGCCGTTGCGTCGCGTCCCGATGGACCGGCGACAGTCCCGCGGGTCCGGCCCCCCGCAGCTATTTGTCGAGGCCGTATAGCGAATGCAGCGTGCGGACTGCAAGTTCGGTATAGGCGGCATCGATCAGCAACGAGAACTTGATCTCCGAGGTGGTGATGGCGCGGATGTTGATCCCACGCTCGGCGAGCGCCTTGAACGCCTGCGCGGCCACGCCTGCGTGGCTGCGCATGCCGATGCCGATCACCGAGATCTTTGCGATGTCGTTCGCGCCGTCGAGGCGTTCGAAGCCGATCGGTTCCTTGAATTTCGCGAGTACCCCCTTGGCCCGCTCGAAATCCGCGGCCGGCACCGTAAACGTAAGATCGGTGGTCGCGCCGTCCGATGAAATGATCTGCACGATCATGTCGACGTTGATGTTCGACTCGGCGAGCGGGCCGAAGATCGCAGCAGCGACGCCCGGCCGGTCGGCGACGCGGCGGATGGAAATCTGCGCTTCGTCCTTGGAGAAGGCGATGCCGGTCACGACGTGTTGTTCCACGATCTCCTCCTCATTGCAGATCAGCGTGCCGGGCGGGGTGCCGTGCGGGTCGATGTCCTCAGGCTTGTCAAAGCTCGAGCGCACGAAGATGCGTACGTTATGGACCATGCCGAGCTCGACCGAGCGCACCTGCAGCACCTTGGCGCCGAGCGACGCCAGCTCCAGCATTTCCTCGAAGCTGATGCGGTCGAGCCGACGCGCGCGCGACTCGACCCGCGGATCCGTCGTGTAGACGCCGTCGACGTCGGTGTAGATGTCGCAGCGGTCGGCGGCGATCGCGGCCGCGATGGCCACGGCCGATGTGTCCGATCCGCCGCGGCCCAACGTGGTGATGCGGCGGGTGTCCTTGTGGATGCCCTGGAAGCCGGTGATCACTGCGACTTCCCCGCGCTCGACGAAGCGGCGCACCAGTTCGCTCCCATCGATCTCGCTGATGCGGGCGCCGCCGTGGGCGTTGTCGGTGAGGATCGGAATCTGCCAGCCCTGCCACGAGCGCGCCGTCACCCCGATCGATTGCAGCACGATGGCAAGCAGGCCGGCGGCGACCTGCTCGCCCGAGGCCACCACTGCGTCGTATTCGCGCGCCTCATGCAGCGTCGCCGCCGAGCGGCACCATTCCACCAGCTGGTTGGTCACGCCTGCCAAGGCGGAGACGACGACGGCGACCTGATGGCCGGCGTCGACCTCGCGCTTGACGTGGCGCGCGACGTTGCGGATGCGGTCGAGATCGGCGACCGAGGTTCCGCCGAACTTCATCACCAGGCGGCTCATGGGGAATCAGGGCGGCCCAAATAGGCGCCGCTTGCAGTCGCTGGATTGCGACGGGCGCCGGCGCGAAAAGACGCGTATATACCTACTCAGCAGGGCCCGCCGCCGCAACCGCGGCGGCGGGCGCCGTTGTCGGGAGACTTGATGACCGCCCAACGCTTCTCGGACGCGACCGTCGACGAACGGGAAGTCGCGCGCTTTGCGGCCATGGCCGCCGAGTGGTGGGATCCGCGCGGCCGCATGGGCATGCTGCACAAGCTCAACCCCACCCGCCTCGCCTACATCCGCGACACTGCCTGCCGGCACTTCGGTCGCGATCCCAAGGCGCGGAAATGCCTCGATGGTCTGCGCGCGCTCGACATCGGGTGCGGCGCCGGCATTCTATGCGAGCCGCTGTGCCGGCTCGGCGCCGCGGTGGTCGGGGCCGATCCGGCCGAGGCCAACATCGCGGCCGCGCGTGTGCATGCGCAGACGGGCGGACTGACCATCGACTACCGCGCGACCGCCGCGGAAGCGCTGGCCGACGCAGGCGAAACCTTTGACATCGTACTTGCCATGGAGGTGGTGGAGCACGTCGCCGATCTCGCCGCCTTCGTGCGTTGCTGCGCCGGCATGGTGGCGCCCGGCGGGTTGATGATCACGGCGACCCTCAACCGCACGCTCAAGAGCTTCGCGCTTGCCATCGTCGGCGCCGAATATGTCCTGCGATGGCTGCCGCGCGGCACGCATCGGTGGGACAAGTTCGTCACGCCCAACGAACTCGAAGCGGTGCTTGAGCGCGGCGGCTTGCGGGTGATCGATGAGCGTGGCGTGGTCTACAACATCCTCCTCGACGGCTGGCAACTCTCCGGCGACATGGACGTGAACTACATGGTCGCGGCGGAACGGCCAGCCTAGCAAATCAAAAATTCCCTCGGAACTTGCCCATGGGCGATGTCCATTGGCTCTGGGCGGCGTTCACTATCATCGCCGCCGCCAGCCAGACCGCGCGCAACGCCATGCAGCGCGAGCTGATCGTGACGCTGGGCACCCTCGGCGCCACGCACGTGCGCTTCCTGTTCGGTTTTCCGTTTGCGCTCGGCCTGCTGGCCGGCGTGCTTGTCTTCACCGGGATGCCGTTGCCGCGCCCGGGGCTGGCGTTCTGGCCGTGGGTGTTCGCGGGGACGGTGACGCAAATCCTGGCGACCGCCCTGATGCTCGCCGCCATGGGCGAGCGTTCGTTCGTGGTCGCGATCGCCTACATCAAGACCGAGCCGGTTCAGGTCGCCGTGTTCGGCTTCATCGTTCTCGGCGACGCGCTAACGCTGCCGATGGTCATCGCCATCCTGGTTGCCACGGCGGGCGTCATCATCATGTCGTTCAAGCCGCGCGGCGGCGCCAAGGTGGATGCGTTGCCGACTCTGCTCGGCCTCGGCTCCGGCGCCATGTTCGCGCTGTCGGCGGTCACCTATCGCGGCGCGATCCTCAGCCTCGAGGGCACGCCGTTCGTCATGGCGGCGACGTTCACGCTCACGGTTGGCCTTGCCATGACGGCGAGCCTGCTGTCGCTCTACCTTGCGCTGCGCGATCCCGCCGTGCTCTTGGCCATCGTCCGGGCGTGGCGTCCGTCGGTATTCGCCGGCGCTTTGGGGGCGCTCGCGTCGGAGTTCTGGTTTCTCGCCTTTGCGCTGGCGAGTGCCGCGAGCGTGCGCACCCTCGGCCTCGTCGAGGTGCTGTTCGCCCAGGCGATTTCGAGCTTCGTGTTCAAACAGCCGACCTCCCGCCGCGAGGCGGTCGGCATTGTGCTGGTGGTGGCTGGGGTGGTCTTGCTGGTCTGGGCGCGGTGAAATTAGTTGCGCTCTTCGGGAAGGCGCGGCAGCGGGTGGAACTCGATGCCTTCGTCGGCGAGCGACTTCGCGGCGTCCGGAGAAGCCTCGCCGTAGATCGAGCGGTGCTCGATCTCGCCATAGTGCATCCGGCGTGCCTCCTCGGGAAATTTCTCGCCCACGTAATCCGCGCTTTTGACGATGTGATCGCGCAGCTCCTTGAGCTTCTTGCGCAGCTCGACCTCTTCCTTGGAGACGATGGCGACCGGGGTCTTCTCCGGCTCCGGCGCCGACGCCGGCGCTTCGCGGCCGCCACCCAGCGCGGGGGCCATAATGGCCTTTTCCACCTTGGCCGAACCGCACGTGGGGCACGTCACGAGCCCGCGCGCGGCCTGCCGGTCGAACGCGGTCGAATTGTTGAACCAGCTTTCGAAGGTGTGGCCGGCCTTGCAGCAGAGCGTGTAGCGGATCACGCGGGGCCTCCGACCACGTGGAGATGCGTCGGCTCGGCCATCGGTTCGAGGATCTCGAAACGCCGCCCATGCTGGAGCGAGGGGATGCGTGCCCGCGCGGCCGCCACCTCGGCAGGATCGATCTCGGCCAAGACAACGCCCGGCTCGGTGCCGCCCTCGGCGAGAACGCGGCCCCAGGGATCGATCACCAGCGAATGGCCGAAGGTCTCACGCCCGTTCTCGTGCTTGCCGCCCTGGGCGGCCGCGAACACGAAACAGCCGTTCTCGATTGCGCGTGCCCGCATCAGCACGTGCCAATGCGCCTCCCCGGTTTGCTTCGTGAACGCCGAGGGCACCGTGAGGAAGATCGCGCCCGCCTCGGCGAGCGCGCGGTAGAGCGC
>WNGJ01006516.1_pt1 | contig 12370 bp, 9 predicted proteins | sample 5400611 | NCBI WGS metagenome assembly WNGJ01 (sample SAMN13153375, study PRJNA577476) | soil metagenome | isolation source: 40 cm soil or saprolite under Garry oak tree replicate 1 | place: USA:California | collected 2016-06-15 | reverse complement strand
CGAAGGACCGCGTTGATCGGCTTGCCGATGTACTCGGACTGCCCTGTGCTCGGATCGACGATCACGTTGGACAGGTCGCCGTTCTCGTTGTAGGCAATGAAGACCCGGCCGTCTGGATCCTTGTCCACCATGAAGAAGTCGGCCATCGATCGGTCGGAGTTCGCGAGCAGGCAGCCGGGGAAACCGCCCGTGCAGATAGCCCCACGGTGCATCACGTGCTCCGTGGCCTGGACCTGGGTGACGGTGGGGCTCGCGTCCATCGCGTTCGTGCTGAACGTCGCATAGGCGTGCCAGAGTGCCTGGGGACTACCCGGGAATCCGCCTGTGTTGCCATGGTCGGTGGTGCCGTAAAAAACGACGGCAACGCGACCGGGATCGCCTACGGTCAACCAGGGGAAGAGCACCTGCCGAAGACCAGGACCTCCGCCGATCGGGCTGCCTGGACCGGTGCTGACCTGCATCTTTGCGTGCCAGTGGAATCCGCGGTCCGTTGAGTAGGAGAGGTAGGTCTTGCTGCCCTCCGTCCATGCCTGCCAGAGATTCCGTGCCGTATCGATCTGGATCGGCGCGAAGAAGTTGCCCTGTGCTCCATTCGAGCCTCGTGCCTGCCAGCTGATCCCGCCGTTGGTCGAGACCATGGTCGTGCCCCCGTCCGCGGGCACGAAGATGTCACCGTTGGCCGGGTCGACCGCAAAGCGTCCTATGCAACCCGGCCCGATGTCGGCGGTTGGGTTGTTGTTCGGATCCGGAGGAAGGTACGTGACCCCGTTGTCCGTCGAGACCAGGACGTAGCAACCCTCAGGCCCGGCCACGTGGTTGGCGCCCAGATAGATGCGCCGCCCTGTCGCGCTGGAGTTTGGGTCATAGATCGCCATCCACTGGCGATCTGTCTCTGGGAAGCAACCCTCGCCGGGGGTGAAGGTCTTGCCCTCGTCATACGAGCGGAAGGTGCTGTTGCACTGGAGCGTCTGCAGGTCTGACGCAAATACGTCGCGGTTGTTTGCGATCGTGATCTCGGTATCGCCCCCGCCGTTCTGACAGTTCGACTTGGCCGGGCAGCCGACCAGGTGCCATTGAATGCCGTTGTCGTCGGACTTCCAGAACCACGACGCCTGGGTGGTGCTGCCACCCGGGCCGCTGACGTAGTTCCCTCCGTGGTTGTCGATCACAACGTCAGGCTCACCGACCATCCGGATCGGATCGTTCCAGTTGGCGTGGTCGAAGGTGATGCCACGGGATGGCCCGGGCGGCGGAGGGGGAGGCGGCAGCGCCACGGTCTCGATGGTCAGCTTGCCGGCATAGGCCTGGGCCGAAGTGCTGAGAAAGGCGCACGCCACCACCTTGTAGGTGCCCGCGGACAGGTTCGTGCCGCGCACCGTCTCACTCGGTTGGCCGCCATCGCTGGAGCCCACGACCGCACCATTGGGCCCAATGACCGTGAGGATCTCGTCGTTGGAAGCGTCGGCCCAGCTGATGCTGAACGTGAAATTGGCCTGCAGGGTGTCGTAGATGCCCGCCGGGACGTTCACGGTCACATCGTGCTCGTCAGCCTGCGCTGTTCCTGCCAGCGGGGCGCAGTTGCTTGAAGGATTTGACCCAGCTGGGATCGTGCCCGACCAGTTGTCCGTGACGGTCTGGGGCACGGTCGTGGGCACGCTGACACTGCTCGTAGCTGGCGTGGAAGCCTTGGAAACCCCCGCGGTCGTCATGATGAGCGCGATGCCCAGGGCGACCACGGGCACGATGACGAACAGGGTCCGGACGGCCCTCGGACCGCCGAACGCAGGGACCAACCCAGGGACCAACCCAGGGACCAACCCAGGAACCAACCCACGACGAGCCATGGCTCGAGTCTCTCCTTCGCGGCTGCCCCACATCCGCGCCATCAGGCGGATGAGCGAGCGCGTCCGCGCCACGGCGAACGGCGACCTCGAAGCTCCCTCGCCTGCGTCGGGCCCTGCTACCGCAGCACGGCGATGACTTTCCCCGGTCGCGACCCGACCTAGTCAAGCGGCTGCAGGCAACACATAGCAATCTGCGGTCAGTTTTGAGGTGGGCCCGGACTTGGTGGGCGACACTGGACTCGAACCAGTGACCTCTTGCATGTCAAGCAAGTGCTCTAACCAGCTGAGCTAGCCGCCCTTGGGTGCGACGCGGTTCCGTCGCGCCGCGTGATGATTTTAACGCACGCCCCGCCGCCGGCGTCCAGCGTGATGGAGCCGGCTCCTGGGTCGGCCCAGGACGAAAAGACGGTCCGCGAACAGGCCGATCGGGTCATGCGCCGCGGGGCCCTTCTCCCTAGCATCGCGGCAACGAGCCCGCGCACGCAGGCAGGGAGGTGGTCCGATGGGCCGACGACGCGGGTCTGGGACGGCGCCTCCCGGCCACGAGAACATCCGCCTGGTCCTCGTGGAGCCCCGCGCTCTGCTTGGCGTTGGTGTTCGCGAAGTCGTCGACCGCGAGCCCGACATGGAGATCGTCGGGGAAGTCCGCTCGGCCGATGACGCGCTCACGCTGGTCGAGGAAACAGCCCCGGACGTGGTCCTCCTCGACGTTGACCTTCAGGGAGCCACGGCCACCAACGCAACCCGTCGGCTGAGACGCGACGCTCCTGCGTCGGCGATCGTGGTCGTTGGCGGCGGAGATGACGATGCCAGCATTCTCGAGGCGGTCGAGGTCGGAGCCGCAGCCCACGTCTCACAGATCGCCGAACCGGCAGAACTGGTTGCCACGATCCGCCGCGTCGCAGACGGCGAAGACCTGCTCACGGACGAGCTTGCGGGCAGGCCCGATCTTGTTGAGAAGATCATCGACGCCTTTCGGGAGGGCTACGCCCTGCAGGAGGAGCACGCGGCTCCTGTGCTGACGGCGCGCGAGCTCGAGGTCCTGAGCTACGTTGCGGATGGGCTGCGAAACCGTGAGATCGCCGATCAGCTGTCCGTCAGCGAACACACCGTCAAGAACCATCTGACGAAGATCATGCACACGCTCGGCGCCCCAAATCGAACTCAGGCGGTAACCTACGCGGTCCGTCAAGGCTGGATCACGTTGGACGACAAGGCCATGGCATCGGGGCCGCGACCAGCCACTCGCTAGGTCAGGAGTTCCGCTCCGGATACCAGCCGGCAGACTGGGCTGCATGATGATGTCGTTGACCCATGAGTTCACGACCGCGCCCAGTGCGCCCCCGATGAGCGCCACGACCTACGAGCTGCTCCATGCCCGTGGCGGCCGGCGGATCGAACGCTTCGGGGCGTTCGTGCTTGATCGGCCATGCCAGGCCTGCCAAGGGCCGGACCGCGGCACCGAGATCGCATTCGACGGATTCGATGCAGTCGATGCGACCTACGCTCCCGAGCCAGCCGCCGGCTACCGCTGGTCCGGTCCGAATGTGCCTGAGGAGCCATGGACGGTGGTTCTAGGCAACCTGACCTTCGAATTGGGGCTCACCGAGACCGGCCAGGTGGGCCTCTTTCCCGAGCAAGCCGAGGTCTGGTCGTGGATCGCGCGCCAGGTCTTAGGTCGGAGCGGGTCGGCAGGAGCACCTAGCGTCCTCAACCTGTTCGGCTACACAGGTGGCAGCAGCCTCGCGGCGGCACGCGCAGGCGCAGGCGTCGTCCACCTCGACGCCTCGAAGGCGGCCGTGTCCTGGGCGCGCCGGAATGCCGGCCTGTCTGGCCTCGCCGAGGCTCCGATCCGCTGGATCGTCGACGATGCGGCCGCCTTCGTGCGGCGAGAGCTTCGCCGGGGCAACCGATACGACGGCGTCATCCTGGATCCGCCGACCTACGGTCACGGGGCCCGAGGCCAGCCGTGGCGCCTCGAGCACGACCTCCCCGAGCTGCTTGCCGACTGCGTCCGCCTGGCCGATGGCGGCCGGGGCTTCGTCCTCCTGACATCGCACACGCCGGGATATGGGCCCGGGCGCCTGGGGACGCTGCTTGAAGGGGCGTGGCCGCCGGGCGCGGACGAGGCGCAGGCTCGCCCGGTCGAGGCCGGGGACATGAGCATCGAGGCTCGCGACGGCGCACTCCTCCGGCTCGGCGGATTTGCGAGGTTCGGCTGAATGCGCGTCCTCGACCGGGGGGCAGGGCCGAGGCCCGTATGTTCGGCTCGATGAGTCCGGGCTCACCGACGATCACCAGCCGGTCCAATCCACGCATCGTCGAGGTTTCGCGCCTGCGCGAGCGACGCCAGCGCGAGCGCACCGGCCTGACCCTCATCGACGGCACGCGTGAGCTCCTGCGCGCCCTGCAGTCGGGCGCGGAGGTGGAAACCCTGTACGTGTTGGAAAACGGCACGGACGGCCCGGACAGCCCCTATGACGGGCGGGACGGCGCGATCGAGGCCGTGCGTCGAGAGGCCAAGGCGCGCGGAGCCGAAATCGTCACGGTGAGCCGACCGGTTCTGGAGCGCGTCGCGTTCGGCGAGCGCGCGGAAGGAGTCGTCGGCGTCGCGCGCGTTCCCGACCTCGCGCTCGATCGGATCTCGCTGCCCGAGAACGCGCTCGTGGTCGTCATCGAATCCGTCGAGAAGCCGGGCAACCTGGGCGCCGTCCTGCGCAGCGCCGACGCGGTCGGAGCGGCTGGCCTGGTGGCTGCCGATGCCCGCACCGACATCTTCAATCCCAACGTGATTCGGGCGAGCCTCGGCACCGTGTTCAGCGTGCCCGTCGCGAGCGGCTCGACGCCCGAAACCATCGCCTGGCTTCGTGAACACGGCCTTGGGATCGTGACCGCCCGGGTGGATGCCGCCGCGCTCTATTCCGATCTCGACCTGCGCGGGCCGCTGGCCATCGTGCTGGGCAGCGAGGCCCATGGCCTGAGCGATTCGTGGCGGGGCGATGACGTCACGGCGGCGCACCTGCCGATGCACGGCGCTGCAGACAGCCTCAACGTGTCCACCACCGCCGCCGTCCTGCTCTACGAGGCGACCCGCCAGCGGGGTCTCCAGGAAAGGTCGATCTAACGCCGCCGATGCGCTCGTCAACTATCGTGACCACACCCTGGATACGCCGCTGAGGAGCGCCATGAATCGCTTCGATTTCGTGATCATCGGAGCCGGCCCCGCCGGTGAGGCGGCTGCTTACAAGGCCCGCGCACGAGGCGCGAGCGTGGCGATTGCGGACCGCGACCTGTTCGGCGGCTCGTGTCCGTTCTGGGGCTGTATCCCCTCCAAGTCGTTGCTGAATGCGGCGGCTCGGCGTGCGTGCGGCGACGACTACTCCTGGGAACGGGCGTCTGCGCGCCGCGATTACATGATCAATCGCGAGGGCATCCCCTACCCCGACGATTCGGGCCATGTGAAGGGTCTCGAGGCCGCGGGCGCGACCGTCGTTCGGGGCACGGCCCGGATCACGGCCCGGGGACGGGTCGACGTGACGGACGGCGGTAGGGCACAGGAGCTCGCAGCTCGCAACATCGTGATTGCGGTTGGCTCGACGACAAAGGTCCCGCCGGTCGAAGGCATCGAGAGCGTGCACGTGTGGACCAACAAGGAAGCGACCGGTGCTCGCGAGCTGCCACGCAGCCTGCTCGTCCTGGGCGGCGGCCCGACCGGGGTCGAGATGGCCGAGGTGTACGCCCGCTTCGGCGTGCCGACCACGGTCGTCCAATCTGGCGAACGCCTGCTGCCGACCGACCATCCACGCAACTCCGAGGCGGCTCTCAAGGCGCTCGAGCGCGATGGTGTGAAGATCCGCCTGCGTGTGCGCGCGGTGCGTGCCCGAGCCGGGGCGGGTTCCGACGGCGCCGACATCATCGATCTGGACGACGGCTCGACCGCGCAGGGTCACGCCGTGCTCCTGGCGGTCGGGCGCTCGTTCCCGCTCGATGGGCTTGGCCTCGAGAACGTTGGTATCGACGTCCATGACCGGGATGCGATCCCGAGGGACGGCCGGCTCCGGATCCGCGACGGCCTGTACGTGATCGGCGACCCGGCGGGACCGGAGCTGCACACCCACCAGGGCCACTACCAGGGCGAGATCGCCGTTCGAATGGCCCTTGGGGACGACGTGACGCCCGACTACCGGGCGCTGCCCCGCGCGACCTACACCGACCCGGAGCTGGCATCAGTCGGGTTGACTCTCGAAGGGGCCAAGGAGCGCGGCCTCGATGCCTTCGAGCAGGTGGCCGATTTCCCGACCACCGCAAAGGGTTACTCGGTCGAGGCGGCCTTCGGGCACGTGACGATCGTGGTGGATCGGGACGCCCACGGACTGGTCGGTGCGGCCATGGCGACACCGGACGCGTCGGCCGGGATCCACGAATGCGTGCTGGCGATCAAGGCTCGGGTTCCGATCGAAGTCCTCGCGGACACGATCCACGCCTTCCCCTCGACGTCGCGTGTCTTCAATGGCCTGTTCAATGCCGCAGCCAAGAAGCTCGCCGACGAGGAAATGAGCGACCCTCGTGACGCCGGTCACATGCCCATGCCACAGGCCAGCTCCGCATAATGCGACCCGGCCGCCCCGCGATCAGGCGGAGAAGACCTCCTCGCCGTCCATCAACACCAGCTGTGGCTGAACGAGTGGCCGACCCTGCCCGGGTTCCAATCGGCAATCCAGGTCAGCTCTCGGGATCACGACGACGTCCGCTCGCTGGCCTCGAACGAGCCGGCCTCGGTCGCGCTCACCCGCCGAAATCGCCGGGTCGAGACATGCCGAGCGCAGGACCCGGCCAAGGCTGAGGGAGCGCATCCGCGGTCGCTCCTCGCCGGGAAGCTGGATCGGGCGGGGCGTGCGCGCCATGACGATTCCGGGCCAGGGATCGATCGGTTCGACCGGCGCATCAGTCCCGAACGGCAGGAGTGCCCCGGCACGCGCAAGGAGCCACCACGGGTACGCGCGCGAGGGCAGCCGCGCGCCCCAGGCACGCTGCGCAGACGCGTGATCGCTGTGGAGATGAATCGGCTGCATCGAGGCCGCGACGCCGAGGGCACGGAAGCGCTCCACGTCGGCAGGATCGACGAGCTGGGCGTGCTCGATCCTGGGCACGAGCGCGGAGAGGCCAACGGTCGGGGCCAGCGCGTCGAGCGCGATTCGGACGGCGCGATCGCCGATCGCATGAATCGTCGTGGCGATTCCCCCCGCCCCCGCCTGCACGGCGAGCTCGCGGAGCAACTCGGGCGGCGTGACGAACAGGCCGAGTGGCCCGCCGGGCGGACTCGGGCGATTCCGTTCCCGATCGAACGGCTCGAGCATCGCGGCCGTCCGGGAGCCGACCGTGCCGTCGGCGAACAGCTTCAGCCAGCCGACGTGGGCCCGCGCCAGCGGATCGGCCCCCAGCAGCTGCCCGCTCCGGAGCTCCCTGTCCTCCGCGAGGGCGAGTGCTTCCTGGCGCAGGCAGGCGTGGACCCGGATGCCGAGGCGACCCTCCGCCGCGAGGCGCCGGTACGCGGCGAACCCACCATCGAGCGCCGCATCCGCCTTGATCTCTCCGGGATCATGGACCGCCATCACGCCGCGCGCCCGGACTCCTGGGATGAAGCGCTCGATTGCCGCTTCAATGCCGTCGCTCGCGGCCCGCGGGATGATCGCCGATACGAGACTTGTCGCCGCTTCGTGCAGGGTACCGGCGGGATGGCCGTCCGCGGTTCTGCGGATGACCCCGCCGGCCGGGTCCGCCGTCCCTGCACCGACGCCCGCAGCCATCAGTGCCGCGTCGCTGGCCCACATCGCGTGGTGATCGTGAGCCCAGAAGGCCGCCTTCCGACCGGGAGCCGCGCGCTGGAGGTCGGCGACCTCGGGCCAGCCGCCCCATCGCTCCGCGTCCCAGCCGTGGCCTTCCAGCCAGGCATCCTCATCTCGCTGTGCGGCGTGGGCCGCCGCGATCCGCCGCAGGCTATCCTCGAGGGTCCGAGCGTCGGTCAGGTCCACCTGGGTCGCGGCAAGAGCCGCGTCCGCCAGGTGCATATGGGCATCGGTCAGCCCCGGGAGCGCGATGAGATCCGGCGCCAGACGGAGGCGCCGGGTCGCCGGGCCGGCCAGGTCATCGACGTCTCGCAGGCTCCCGGCAGCAGCGACGCGGCCTCCGGAGATGCCGATCGCCTCGACCATCCCGAGCCCTGATCGCCCGGCCAGCGTCGCGACCTCCCCGCTGACGATCAGGTCCAAGTCCACCGTCGCGCCAGTCCCGGGTCAATCCGGCGAGTCGGCCATGGGATCGGCGCGAGTGACAACAACGGGATTGGCGGGAGGGTCCGCCAGCAGCTCCGCCAGGCCCTTGCCGGTGAGCCCGGCCCCCAGCCCCAGCGCGAGCGCCACCCTCGCCTTCGGTCCGGTGAGATAACCCGGCAGCATTGCGCCGGCTCGCAGCCACGTTGCGCCTCCTCCGGGAAACGCATACGCCCCACCGGCGCGTCCGGCCGGGCAGCGCGAGGCGAGGACTACCGGAATGCCCGCCTCGATCGCGCGGCTGGATGCTTGCAGGAGGCCGACCGAGGTATTGCCCGATCCCGTCGCCTCGATCACGAGCCCGCGCGAGCCTGCCGCGACCGCCGCATCCACCAGGCGACCGTCCATCGACACCGCGGCGGTGATCAGGTCGACCGGCTCCGCGGCCGTCTCCGTCTCGATGTGGCGACGGCCGACCCTTCGCCGCCCGATGATCAGGCGGTCCCCTTCCACCTCCCCGAGCGGACCGAAATTGAGGCTCTGGAACGCGGTCAGCGAGCTCGTGTGCGCCTTCGTGACGTCGTCGGCCGCGTGGACCGCTCCCGCCATCACCACGAGCGCTCCCTGACCCCTGAGCTCGGGCGCGGCCGCCGCGCGAATGCTGTCCCGCAGGTTCGTAGGGCCGTCGTAACCAGCCTGGCTGGCCGCCCGCATCGCGCCCGTCACCACAACGGGCTTCTCGCCGCCGAGCAGTAGGTCGAAAAGGAACGCGGTCTCCTCGATCGTATCGGTGCCCTGGACCACGACCGCGCCATCGGTGCTCGCGTCGGCAAGGGCGGTCCGGATCGCACCCGCGAGCTCGATGAGACCGGGGAACGTGAAGTGGCTGGCCGGCGTGAGGCCGCGGTCGACCGCCACGACCTCGGCGATTTCGCGCAGGCCGGGTGTCAGTGCCAGGATCGCCGCCCCGTCGAGGGTTGGGATGTTCCCTCCGGCGGCATCGTCGGCCTGCATGCTGATCGTGCCGCCGGTGAAGATGACCGCGACGCGGGGCATCAGCCAGCTCCCCGATGCGGCATCTTGTCGTAGCCGACGGACCCGCGGCGGAGGGCCATCCGGAGGAGGGCCCCGGGAACGGCGCCGAGCCAGATGCCGTTGAACAGCGACAGGCGAAGCGCACGCACGAGGCGTTGGGAGGTCGCAAGCCGGTCGCCCGAGGCGGTCCGCTCCCAGCGCAGCGAGTCGAACGAGAGGATCCCGCCGAGGAGCGCATACGTTCCCAGCAGGGCTGAAGCGACGTCGAGGCGCCCTCGGCGCAACGACCCGGCGATGCCGCCCACCACCAGAGCGGGGGCAACGAGCTGGCCGGCGTAGACCGCAAAGTCGAGCCGGGCGCGTAGCGGCAGGCGCGAGCTGGCAAGCACAAGCAGCCCGTGCTCGAATGCCCGCCGGATCGCGCCTTCCGCCCAGCGCAGGCGCTGCCGCCAGAGAGCGCCCCAATCGGTGACCGGCTCCTCCCACACCTCGGCATCGATCGCCCAGGCCACGCGAATGCCCCGGGCCGCCGCGATGCGGCTGGACAGGTCCAGATCCTCGGTCAACGCCTCCGGGCGCCAGCCTCCTACTTCCGCGAGGAGACCGCGCCGGACGACGATGCCGTTGCCGCGGAACTCGGAGCAGCCACCGAGCGCCCAGCGACCTCGCTGGAGCTCCCCGTCGAGCGTCTGTTCGTCGGCCTGCACGGCCGCCATTACCGCACCTTCGGTATGGAGAATCCGGCGACGCGCCGTGATCGCCGGGGCTCCCGCCTCGGCGTAGCCGGCCAGCGTAGCCAGAAACTCCGAGCCGATCCGGGCATCCGCATCGAGGACCACGATCACGTCGCCCTTGCAGACATCGGGCTGGGCGGCCGTGAGCGCGGCGCCCTTGCCATCGGGCAGCCCGACGCCGTCCCGTCGAATGACGCGCGTTACCCCACCGATTCCCGCGTCTCTGGCAGCGCTCAGTGCCGCGTCGCCCGTCCCGTCGGTCGAGCGATCGTCGACCACGACCAGCTCGAAGCACGGCTGCCCGCCTGCCTCGCGGTGCGTCTGCATGGCCACGTCGCCGACGAGGTTGGGCAGGACGGCCGCTTCGTCACGAGCGGCTACGAGCACAGTGAACGTCAGGTTGCTGCCTCGATGTTCGCGCGCCTGGGCAGGCGTGATCGGCGGTCGCCGCCCGGCGCGGGCGATCGCGAGGGCGGAGGCCAGCACCGCTCCGACGGCCGCACCGAGCCACGCGCGCGCGAGGCGACCTCGCGTCCCGGCCGCGCGATCCCCCGCCAGCATCCCTCCCCCCAACAGCAGGCCGGCCAGCACGCGCCAGTGCATCGGCGTCTCGGCTGCCGCAACGGCGTCAGCGGCCGGTACGGCCTCAGTCGCGACGCTCATCGTCCTCGGTCGCGAGGGTCATGCGATCGGATGGCTCGGGTGGCGCAATGGGCGGCAGCGTCGCGCCGGTCGACGTGCCCCGGTGACTCACAACAGACGCAGCGCCGGCCAGGGTCGTGAGGATGCCCACCAGCAGGATGACCGGGGTCGTGCCCACGATGTCGGCGATCGGTCCGACGACGATGATCGGCACGAAGCTGGCAACCGAGATGAGGGTGAACAGGACCCCGTATACGCGCCCCCGGACGTCCGCAGGCAGGTCCTCCTGGAGCTGCGTCTGCGACGAGATGGCCACGATGGCGTAGGCGATGCCGGTCAGGATGGCGATTGCCACGACGACTGCCAGGAGTGACACGAGCGACGACGGGTCCACCAGCCTGGACGCCGTCTGCACGCGCTGCAGGAACCTCGTGATCGGGCCGGCCAGGGAGAGCAGCACGATCAGCACGCCGAGGGAGATGAGCCCTCCCTCGATGAGGCGGCGGCGGGGCAGCAACCGGCCATAGCTGTTGAGCAGGAGCAGGCCCATGACGATGCCGAAGCCCATCGGAAGGACGACGACCACGATGTCCTTCGGGTTGAGCCCGAGGGTCTTGCTGGCGAAACCCGGTCCAAGTGAGCCAAGCACGCCGATGAGTGAGGCGGTCACGCCAAGGTAGACCAGCGACCAGCTGACGGACCGGTTCTGGCGGATGAAGTCGATGCCCTCCGAGAGCTGCCCGAAGGTCGATCCGACCGCCTGTTCGGCATCGTGCACCGCTCCCAGGACCGTGGGGTGCTCTCGGTCACCTTCCTCAGCCGGAGGGGCCGGCGGCAACGTGTAGCAGAAGCCCGCGGCAACCAGATACAGCAGGGCGACCAGCATCAACAGGGCTGGCGCCCCGGCGAGGTTGACGACGATGCCGCCCAGTAGCGCGAAGCCGATCGGAAAGGCCGCATTCAGGGTCAGGGTGAAGATCCCGTTCGCGGCCAGGAGCTGGCTGCGGGGCACCAGCCTCGGGATCATCGCCGCCTCCGCAGGCGCGAACAACGTCGAGGCGATCGCGACCAGCGTGTTGAGCAGATACAGCAGCAGGAGATGGTCGCCCACCAGAAGCATCGCGCCGAAGGCCGCTGCCCTGATCAGATTCGTGACCACCAGGATGCGGCGCCGGTCGAGCCGATCGACGTACACACCGGCCACGGCCGAAAACAAGACCGAGGGCACGAGGAATGTCAGCAGCAGGCCGCTGACCGCAGCGCTCGAATTGGTCGACGAGAAGATGATGAACGTCAGGCCGAAGATGACCATGTTGCCGCCGATCTGTGTGGCGGCCTGGGATAGCCACAACAGAAGAAACGGCCGATTGCGGAGGACTGCAAGTGCGCTCGGCTCGCCGACCGCGGAGGTGATCGGCTGCGAGGGTGCCCGCTCGACGCGCTGTTCCGGCGGGAGCTCCGGGATCACAAGCCGGGGCGACCGTCAGGGGGCCCGGCGGTCGGCTCCGGGGCCGCGGCGGCGCTGAGGTCGCGATCGCCACGCTCGACGAAGTCCGCGAGGCGCCGCTCGACGAGGCGCCGCTCGAGCAGGACGTGCCGGCCGCAGGAGAGGCAGCGCAGCCCGATATCGGCACCCAGGCGATCCACTCGCCAGTCCGTCCCACCGCAGGGATGTGGTCGCCGGAGCCGAAGCACGTCTCCCAGGAACAGCTCGAGCGGCGGCTGGGTTGGCATTGGGCGGGTCAGGGTATCAGAGGTGCGGTGTGCCATGACTCGGCGTGAGGGCGCGGGTCGTGGGCGGCATGTCGATGCGTTCGACCGGCGTCACGATCACCTCGACGTCCGG
>WNGJ01006515.1_pt1 | contig 12370 bp, 5 predicted proteins | sample 5400611 | NCBI WGS metagenome assembly WNGJ01 (sample SAMN13153375, study PRJNA577476) | soil metagenome | isolation source: 40 cm soil or saprolite under Garry oak tree replicate 1 | place: USA:California | collected 2016-06-15 | reverse complement strand
ACCGAGGTGCGCGAGCGCCGCGGCCTCGCCTACTACGTGTTTGGGATCAACCACAGCTACACGGACGCGGGCTCGCTCTACTCGCAGGCCGGGGTCGACATCAACCGCGCCGATGAAGCGGTCGAGACGATCGCCCGCGAGCTGCAGCGGATCGTCGACGAGCCGGTCGAGTCCGCCGAGCTCGAGAAGTCGCGCAACCTTGCCAAGGGACGGTTCCTGCTTCAGCTCGAGAACCCGCAGGGGATGATCATGTTCGGCCTCCGCCGCGAGGTGCTCGAGGGCGAGGCCGTCGATCCGCAGGAGATTCAGGAAGGCCTCAACGCCGTCACGGCCGAGGACATCCAGCGGGTCGCTCAGGACGTGATCGGAGGGCACGGGCTCAACCTGGCGCTGATCGGGCCGTTCGACGATCCGGCGAAGTTCGAAACGCTGCTCGCGTAGCGGCGAGAGGGTCCGCCCATGTGCTGCTGTTGCCACAGCTCGAGCGCGCCATCATTCGATAACCCATTGGCGGCTAGCTTTTCCTGCTCGCGACGCCCAGACTAGATGCGCGATGGTGAGCTGGACGTGCAGCGCGTGCGGCGGCGAAAACCTGGAGGGGATGCGCTTTTGCGGCCACTGCGGCACCCCTGCCGCGACTGAACCGGAGGAGCAGCCGGACGAGCACCAGCTCACCGAAGCCCTGCGGAGCTTTGTCGCAGGCCCGGTTGCGGACAAGCTAGTTGAGGCCGGGGGTGCACTCCCCCAGGAGCGACGCCTCATCACGGCGCTGTTCGCCGATGTCTCGGGCTTCACGTCGCTGGCGGACCGCCTCGACCCCGAGGAGTTGCTCGAGGTGATCGACCCCGTCATCTCCGAGCTGAGCAGCGTCGTCGGACGGTACGGCGGCTATGTCGAGAAATTCGCCGGCGACGCGCTGCTGGCCCTGTTCGGCGCGCCAGTCAGCCATGAGGACGACGCCGAGCGGGCCCTGCGGGTCGCGGTGGAGATGCACCGCGGGCTTGCGCGCCTCGTCCAGGACCTTCCTCACGACGCTGAGCTGACGCTGCACGTCGGGGTCAACTCGGGCCACGGTATCGCCCGCATACTCGGCAGCGAGGCGCGGATGGACTATGCCGTTCTCGGCGACTCCGTGATCCTGGCGCAGCGTCTCGAATCGGCGGCTCCATCCGGGGAGACATACGTCAGCGAGATGACGGTGCGGCTCACGGAGGACGTCTTCGAGTTCGAGCCGGTCGGTGAGTTGACGCTCAAGGGGAAGTCCGCTCCCGTCGCGACCTGGCGTCTGGTCCGCGAGCGGGCCGAGCGCCGGCCAGTCGTACGGCCGTCGCTGATCGGGCGCGAGAAGGAGCTCGCCCTCGTCGACGACGTCCTCGCGGTGCTCCATGAGCGACGCGGCGGTCTGCTCGCGATCACCGGCGAGGCGGGGATCGGCAAGTCGCGTTTGACGGAAGCCGTGCTCCATCGCGCCGCGGGGATCGGAGCGCGACGCCTGCAGGCCCGTTGCATCTCGTACGGCGCCGCGCTTCCGTACTGGCCGTACCTCGACCTCTTGCGGCGCGAAGCAGGCCTCGACGAGCACGCGCAGGCAAGCGAGAGTCGCCCGCGGCTGCTCGAGGCTCTCGACGAGGCGGGCGCATCGGAGGCTGCGCCGTTCTTCGCGCGGTTGCTCGGTTTCCCCGCGGGCGACGAGCGGACGGAGGGCCTCGGGCCGGAAGCGTTTCGGCGCGGCCTCCACGACGCCTTCCGTCGCTGGACCACGGCTCTCGCCGCGAGGGATCCCGTCGTTCTCGCCCTCGAGGACATCCACTGGGCGGATTCGTCCTCGCTCGAGCTGACGGCGGAGCTCGCGCGTCTGGCCGAGGAGGTGCCGTTCCTGCTCGTGCTCGTCGGCCGCCCCGAGGCGCGTGAGCAGGTCACGTCACTCGCCGGCGAAGGACCGGCGGCTCGAATCGAGCTCGAGCCGCTCGACCAGAACGGCATCGGCCGGCTGGCAGAGGCGATCCTCGGCAGCGTCGCGCCGGAGCCGTTGATCGCCTTCGTTGAGCGTCGCTCGTCCGGAAACCCGTTCTTCGCCCAGGAGCTGGTGCGCGCGCTTCGCGACAGCGATGCGCTCGTCCTCGGCGAGCGCGGCTGGACGATCCGGCCCGGGTGGGACGCCCGTCACCTGCCGCCGACGATCGAGGGCGTCCTCACCGCGCGGATCGACCTGCTTCCTCGGGACGCGGCCGCGCTCCTCCAGACGGCATCGGTGATCGGCCGCCGTGTCCAAGTGCCGCTGCTCGAAGCGGTAGCGGAAGACGGATCCCTCGCCGAGCGTCTCGACGTTCTCACCGGGAGCGGTCTGCTCGACCGGGCCGAGCAGGACGGCGACGCCGCGGTCGTCTTCCACCACGCGCTCGTCCAGGACGCGGCTTACTCCCGCCTCCTGCGCCGGCGGCGGCGCGAGCTGCACTTGCACGTCGCGGATGCTGCGGAGGCATTGTACGGCTCCGGCGATCACGTCATCGGCCTGCTTGCGCGCCACCGCTATCTCGGCGGCGACCAAAAGGCGGTGGACTACTTGCTCCGCGCCGGGAAGCGGTCGAAGGCGTTCTTCGCGAACGAGGAAGCGATCGTCCATTTCGGCCGCGCCGTCGAGCTGGCGCGACGCGCGCCTGAGCGCGCATCCGAGCTGCCGGAGATCCAGCTCGAGCTCGGGGACCTGTACGAGCTCGTCGGCGACTACGACGCCGCACGCGAGCTCTACGAGGAAGTGCGGGCGTCCAGCGGGGACATCCGCGCGTGGCGCGGCCTGGCGGCGACCTACCGCAAGCTCGGGGAATACCAAGAGGCCTTGCACAAGCTCGACGAGGCGATCGCCGCCGACGAGCTGCGCGACGTCGACCTGACGCCCCTCTGGCTCGAGTCAGGGTGGACGCTCGCGCTCTCCGGACGGTACGACCAGGCGATCGACGTGCTGCAAGCGGGTGCCGAGGCGGTCGCCGGCCGGCGGGAGGCGATCGACGGCCATGTCCTGCTCGAGCTTGCGCATGCCGAGTTGATCGACGGGCGTCTCGACGACGCACTCGAGCACGCCGTTACGGCCGAAGAGATCTTCGAGGAGCGGGCTGACCAACGCGGCCTCGCCAGCGCGATGCGGATCCTCGGTCACATCCATGTCAACTCTGGCCGTCTCGACGAGAGCGTGACGGCCCTCCGACGCGGGCTCGAGCTCGCGGAGCGAGTGGGGAGCGTGGAAGAGGTCGGTGGCTGTCTGATCAACATCGGCTTGGTCGAGGAGCGTCGCGAAGCCTTCACCGAGGCAATCGCCTGCGACCGGAGGGCGATCGACGAGTTCGAGCGTGTCGGACACGCCTCGGGCCGCGCCCGCGGCTATGCGAATCTGGCGTACCACCTGATGCTCGCGGGGGAGTACGACGAGGCCAGGCAATGGTGCGAGCGGACGCTCGAGTTCTCGCGCGCGATCGGGCACTCGGTTACCGTCGCCGATGCCATCGACACACTCGCCGCGCTCGAGCTCCGCGGTGGCAACTTCACCGAGGCAGCGGAGCTCGCCGAGGAAGCGGCCGACCTCTACCTGCAGATGGGTGCGCCGCCCTCGGCAGCGCAGTCACTCGAGCTCGCCCGTGAGGCGTGGGAGCGCGCCGGTGAAGAGCTTCGGGCCCGCGCTATCGAGGCGCGGGCCCGAAGCGTTGTCGGCACGTGAGAACGGCTAGTTGAAGCCTCCCGAGGCTCCGCCCGAGCCCTTGGCCAGGCTCACCGACGGAGACGAGGCCGGACAGCTCGGGTCGGACGCGTTCGGGGCGAGGTCCGCGACGTGACCATGGATGTCGGTCGTCGCATACATGCAGACCGTGCTGGGCCCGGTGCTCCCGAGCTCGATCGTGAAGTGGACGCAACCGCCGCCGACCACGTCGGGCGCGCAGGCCGGATTCGTCGACTCCGTCGAATCAGGGGCATTGCTGGTTGCGAGCAGATTGCCGCTCGTGTCCGTCACGAAGAACGAGTACGTGACGAACGAGCACGCGGGCGACTGCAGGAACACCGTGACGCTGATCTCGCCATCCGGGAGGCGCGTGCCGTCGCCATAGCCTGCGTCCCTGTTCGTGATGTTCGAGCAGGGCGGACCATGGGCATCGCTGGGGCCGGCCGACGTTGCCGTCTGCGCCGCGAACACGCTGAACGCGAACGCCACGACTGCTAGTACGAGTATCCGCTTCATTCAATCTCCCTTCTCGGCTGCACCAATCAGTTGAAGTTGAAGTACGCCTGGTGTTGCGTGCCGTCCGTCAGCTCGAGCGTGAAGACGTAGCACCCGCTGGTGGTCGGCGTCGACCAGTTGTAGACGAACTGATTCGTCTTCGTGTCGTAGCGGAGGACCGTGCCGCCCCTGGGAAGCGCGTTCATGCTTCCGAAGGGCTCCGTGAAGTCGCAGTTTGCACTTTGGTAGAAGACGTCTTTGACCGTTTTGACGTCGCTGATGAAGTTGCCGCTCGCGTCCTTCAGCTGCCACTTGATCGGGATGTTGCTTCCCAGGTTCGCAGAGTTCACCTGGGGCGGGTTCATGATCGGTGGCAGGAAGCCGCCGGTGACGAAGTCGAACACCACCTGAACGTTTCGCGTCACGGGCGCGGAGCTCGTGGTCCCGTCGCTCGCGACGAGCGTGAAGGTGTACGTCCCAACCGGCCAGCCGCCCATCGGCGGTTGCAGGTCCTTCGACGCGAAGTTGCCGAGATCCTGGGGCGGGCCGCTCGGCGGCGTCAGTGTCCAGTGGAGGTTCGCCGGATCCGGCAGCACCAGCCCCTCGGCGTCGTAGCCCGTGCCGCTGAGAGCGAAGCTGGCCATCGGCGAATACGTGGCCTCTAGCGGCGCGAAGATGGCCGCCGTCGGCGCTTTCGCGGCGACCGTGATCGTCGGCGTGAAGTTGGCGCCCGACGCATACTGAACGCCGTCGGTGACCAGGGCCCGGAGGATGCCGCCGCCGCAGGAGTTCGAGCCGTCGAAGTTCGTGTTGAAGGTCTGGACCGCACCGTTGATCTCGTCCGGAACGAGCCCGACGCGGACAGGGTATGCGGTGCCGTTGCACTCGTAGTCCAACTCGGCCTTCAGCGGGACGTTGCTCTGTGCCGTAAAGCTCACCGCCTGGCCGCCCGTGATCCCCGTCAGCATGATGTCGGCCTGCCCCGGCGGAGTGAAGATGCGGTCGAAGGCGAGCGCGCTGCCTGCCGCCGAGGGGAGCGTGTCGGCGCCGCCCGTCGTGAGCTGCTTGGCGTCGGTGCCGTCGGGCGTCGTGCTCCAGATGTTCTGGTCCGAATTCCTGACGAAGGCGATCCGGCCGTTCGTGCCGAACGAGGGAAAGGCGCCGCCGTCGTTGATCTTCGTCTGGGCGAACTTCGGCGAGCCGGGGTTGAGAACGTACAGCTTCGTCGGCGGGAAGCAGAGCTCGCAGCCGGTGGGACCGCGATTGTACACGATTCGGTTGACACCGGGCGTGTGCGACCAGCTCGGGTCGCTCTCCTGCTCGGCGTTGTTCGTCATCTGCACCGGCGTGCCGCCGGCGGACGGCATCTTGTAGATGTCGCCGGACCTGTCGAAGGCGATCGAGCTACCGTCGAGGGACCACGTCGGATGCTGAGCGGGGGGGCCGCCGGTGGGGGTGTCGTAGATCTTCATAGGCAGTCCGAACACCGGCGTGACGCCCGTGAGGTTGACGCTCTGCGTGTAGAGGTCGCCGTCGGATTCGTACGTGAGCGCCGTGCCCTGTGAGTTCCACGCCGGCTCGTTCGCATTCGCGCCGTCCGGGGAGGGCACTTCGACCGACGGGAGCGAGCTGCTCGACGGCGCGACCTTGATCCGTTGGTAGCTCCCGGAGAGCTCGTTCCACGCCACCCACTTCGCGTCGTCGGTCAGCGCCGGGTGCAGCTCGTTGACGAGCGCGGTGTCCGTGTATTTCGACGCTCCGGCGGTGGCACCTGACGTGATGCTGAGGACCTGCGGCGGGCTCGCCTGCTGTGTCTTGTCGTAGAGGAGCATGTCCCCGCCGGCAACACTCGGGTTCATGTGGCTCGCGTCCGCGACCTTCCAGAGCTGCACCTCGGCGAGATCCGAGCCGGGCGGCGGGAGATCGTCGGGGAGCGAGAACGAGAAGAGGCCGTCGAGCGTGCTCGGGTCGTCGTTCTCGCTCGCGCCGGCGCCGTGGAGCGAGTTCGTGAACGAGACGTGGAAGCCGAAATTCGTCAGCGGCTGCCCGTTCGGGTTCGTCGAGTTCCTGCGAACGTACCGATACAGGCTGTCGTCGTCTCTCCCCAGCCGGAGGGTGTTCTGGAAGCCGGACTGGACGATGTCGGCCGTGTTCGTGCCCGAGTGGATGACGCCGCTGACCACGAAGCTCGGCCCGGCCAGGACGCCGAACGTCGTGCCGGAGGTGCTCCCGAGGCCCGTGCAGTCGGCGGTCGTGGTGCCGCCGAACGCGCAGAGGTCGTAGGCGTAGTGGGTGGGCTCGAGCAAGGTGAGCGAGTCGTCCCACGGAGGGCTGCTGACGAACGAGTACTTCATCACGCTTCGGTTCGTCGACAGGAACGAGCGCGTCGTGACGTTGTACGCACGGCCGGGAGCCGTCACGTCCGCGGTGAGGTTGGCCGAGTGGAACGACGCGGTCGTCGCTCCGCCCCACGTGTGAGTGAGCTCCATCGCCATCAGCGAGCCCGTCCGCGAGGGCTGGGCGGGTGTCCTCCCGGCTGCGGGCTTGTCGGAGATCGCTCGCACCCACGCCTCGGGCGACACGACCGACGCCATGCCGTCCGCGCAGCCGTACGGCGAGTCGGCGCCGTCGCTGATGCTCTCCCCGACCGCACCGAGCACGCGGTCGACCTGCTTGTTCACATTGAGCGGGTTCGAGTTCCACGACTGCATGAACTGCGCGAGCTGCGCCTTGATCGCGTCGAAGTTCCCGGCCGTACCACAGAACCGGTTGTTCGCGTCGTAGGCGGCGGGAACCGCTTTCAGGTTCAGCATGGCTGAGAGGTTGATCACATAGCGAATGCCGCCGCTCGGCGCGCCGAGGGACGTGACACCGGACGGGACCGGGAAGATCCGCGAGAGCGCGGAGAAGCCGTTCTGTGTGGACGTTTGGTCAGTGGTTGTGTACTGCGAACTGGCGAGCACGCCCGGCGTGCCGTCGCCCATCGGCACGACGAGCACGCGGAGCGCGCGCGTCCTGTGCTCGAACGTCACCGCTGTCGGGTTCGAGTACGTCACCGTCAGGCCCGGAGTCGTCGTCGTCCCCGCCTTGCGCGAGTACGTGATCGTGGCGGTGAAGGTGGGGTTGAACGTGTCCGTATCGGGATTCGCCAGCGGGGGCACGAGATCGGCCGCCGGCACGGCGAAGATCGGGTCGGCAGCCGAGCTGTTCGAGAGCGTCGCGGTGACCGCCGGAGCCGCTGCGAAGCTCTGAAACGGCGTGATGCCCGCGAACGTCTGGAGCGTGTTGTTGACGCTGAGTGTCGCAGCAGTGACGTTGATCGACTGCGTGCTCGTGACCGTGCACGTCGTCGGGTTGCTGAGGAAGAACTTGACCAGCGTGTCCTTCCCACGAACAAGGCGTGCGTAGTTACCGACGCCCTGGTTGACGCTCACTTCGCGGAGCGTCGGTACCAGCTGCGATGCGGTGCAGTTGCTCAGTCCCCGTGCCACGTCCGGGCTTGCCGCCGCAAGCAATACGGCGGCGAGCACGCTGAGGACCGCAGCCGTTCCAGTGCCAAGCCGCAGTGACTTCATACCCTCTCCTTCGCCGCAGAACAAAAAGCCTCGTATCGAACGCTTTCATGATTCGGCGACTAGATCAAGAGGCTTATCCAAATCCGGCGATTAGGTGTACGTCCCTAAACGCGCAGCCGCAGCCTGCTGGTCGAGCTGATCGAAGTGAAGTGCTGGTCGAACGCCGAAGCCGCCGCGGGCGCAGCCTGGGCTGCGCCCGCCACTTCGGATTTGGGGCCTGCTACTCCTCTTCGGCGCGGTCGCTGGCTGCGCGTTCCTTGATCTCCTCGACCACGGTCGGGTCGGCGAGGGTCGTCGTGTCGCCGAGTGCCCGGTGCTCAGAGACGTCGCGCAACAGCCGGCGCATGATCTTACCCGAACGCGTCTTCGGCAGCTCCGGCGTGAAGACGATGTTCGCCGGCCGGGCGATCTTGCCGATCTTCTTCGCCACGTGCTCGCGAAGCTCCTCGAGCATCTTGAGCGAGCCCTCCTCGCCGCCCTTGAGAGAGACGAACGCGACGATCGCCTGCCCGGTGGTCGGGTCGGCGCGGCCGGCGACGGCGGCCTCCGCCACCTTCTGGTGGTCGACGAGTGCCGATTCGACCTCGATCGTCGAGATCCGGTGGCCAGAGACGTTCATCACGTCGTCGACGCGTCCGAGCAGCCAGAAGTCGCCGTCCTCGTCGATCCGGGCGCCGTCGCCCGCGAAGTACGTGTCCGGGTACTTCGACCAGTACGTCTCGCGGTAGCGCTCGTCCTCCCTGTAGAGGCCGCGCAGCATGGCCGGCCAGGGCCGGCGGAGGACGAGGTAGCCGCCACCGCCGGGACCGACCTCGTTTCCCTGCTCGTCGTAGACGGCCGCGTCGACGCCCGGGAACGGCTTTGTTGCCGAACCGGGCTTCAGGGTCGTCACCCCGGGCAGCGGTGTGATCAGGATCATCCCCGTCTCGGTCTGCCACCAGGTGTCCACGACCGGCGTGCGATCGCCGCCGATGTGCTCGCGGTACCAGATCCACGCCTCCGGGTTGATCGGCTCGCCGACCGTCCCGAGCAACCGCAGCGACGAGAGGTCGTGCCTTTGCGCATGCTCCGGCCCCCACTTCATGTGCGAGCGAATCGCGGTCGGTGCCGTGTAGAGGATGTCGACCTTGTAGCGCTCGACGATCGCCCACCAGCGGTCCTTGTCCGGGTAGTTGGGAACGCCTTCGTAGATGACGCCGGTCGTGCCGTTGCACAGCGGCCCGTAGACGATGTAGCTATGGCCGGTGACCCAGCCGACGTCTGCGGCGCACCAGTACACCGACTCGGGCTTGACGTCGAAGATGTAGAAGTGTGTCGTCGCGGCGCCAACGAGATAGCCGGCGGTCGTGTGGGCGATCCCCTTCGGCTTCGCGGTCGTTCCGCTCGTGTAAAGCAGGTAGAGCAGGTCCTCCGAGTCCATCGGTTCGCACGGACATGACGCTGGGTCGTCGGACTCGCCCTCGACGAGCTCATGCCACCAGACGTCACGGCCTTCCTTCATCGCGGGACCCTCGCCGGTGCGGCAGAAGACGACGGAGTGCTGCACGCTGGGTGACTGCTCGAGCGCCTCGTCGGCGTTCTGCTTGAGCGGTACCTTGCCGCCGTTTCGCCAGCCCTCGTCCTGGGTGATCAGGACCTCGCACTCCATGTCGTTCATGCGGCCGGAGAGCGACTCGGCCGAAAAGCCGCCGAATACGACCGTGTGCGGCGCGCCCAGTCGCGCGCACGCGAGCATCGCGATCGGCAACTCGGGGATCATTCCCATGTAGATCGCGACCGTCGTCCCCTTCTTCACCCCGAGCTTCTTGAGCCCGTTCGCGAAGCCGACGACCTCCTGCTGGAGGTCGGAAAACGTGAGCTCGCGGCGCTCGTCCTCGGGCTCACCTTCCCAGTAGTAGGCGACCTTGCCGCCGTGGCCGGCCTCGACGTGCCGGTCGACGCAGTTGAAGCAAACGTTGAGCTTGCCGCCGAGGTACCACTTCGCGTACGGCGGCTCCCATTCGAGCAGCTTGTCGAACGGCTCGAACCACGTCACCCGCTCACGGGCCTCGGTCTCCCAGAACTCCTCGAAGTCCCGGTCGTAGATCTCGGGCCGCGCGTTCGCCTGCGCAGCGAAGTCCTCGGGCGGCGGATAGCGCCGTTCCTCGAGCAGGATCGTCTCGATGGCGGGCTGGTCGGACGCCACGCTTAGGGCGCGAGGTCGTACGGATAATCCGTCAGCAGCTCGGCGCCGTTCTTGGTCACGAGCACCAGATCCTCGAGCCGGCAGCCGCCGTAGCCGCTGCGGTACAGCCCGGGCTCGAGCGTGATCACGTCGCCCTCGACGAGCTCGCCCGGATAGCGGCTCAGCCAGGGCTGCTCGTGTACCTCGAGGCCGACGCCGTGGCCGAGGCCGTGGAAGAACCCGTCCTCGAGCACCTCGCCGTCGCGCTTGTACAACCCGGTCGGGTAGCCCTCCTCGTGGAAGCGCTCGCTGGCCAGCACGTAGACGTCGCGCCCGGCGACGCCCGGTTTGACCGCGGCAAGCGTTCGCTCGAGCACCTCGCGGACGAGCTTGTGGTAGTTGACGAGCTCCTCGGACGGCTGTCCGACGACGAAGGTCCGGGTCATGTCGGCGTAGCAGGAAGACGCTCGGTCGCGCGGCCAGAGGTCGAGCACGATCGGCTCGTCGGGCCTGATCTCGCCGGAGCCCATCTCGTGTCCGACCGCGGTCTGCGGGCCGTGCGAGACGATGAACTCGTCGCAGAGCAGGTTGAGGCTCGTGAAAGCTTGCTGGATCGCGATCTTGACGCGCTCACAGGTGAGCGGCTCGCCGTCGAGGACGAGCGAGCCATTCTTCCTCTCGGCGCGGCGAAAGAGCTCGCGCGCCGCATCCATACCGGCCTCAGCACCGCGCTGGGCGCGCTGGATCCCGTCGAGTTCGGCCTGGTTCTTGGCGCGGCGGCGCTGAACAAAGATCTCGCGGTCGGGAGTGAGCTCGATCCCCTCGGCCCGAAGCCGGTCCGCGAGCTCGACCGGGAACGTGGTCGGCACGACCGCGCGCTCGACGCCGAACTCCTTGACGGCGCGAACCGCGGTCCCGAGCCCGACGTCCTCCATCGGAATCCCCTGCTTGACGAGGTCGTCCCAGCCGAACTGCTCGAACGCGTGCGGCTGAAGGCCGTCATGGCCCTGCACGCGCTCGACCTCGAAGGGCGTGATCACGACGTGGCGCTCGCCGGCATGCTCGAGATAGAGGAATGCATCCGGGATCGGGACGGGGACCTCGTGGCGCATCTCCGGGGAGCGAATGGTGTCCGCCCAGATCAAGACATCTGTCACGGCGGCGGATGCTACCGCTCCCCCAACCCATACGTAGACTCACGAGAATGGACGAGGCGCTAGCCCGGGCCCAAGCGCTGGTCGACGAGTACGCGCAGGAGCTCGGCTCGACTCTGCCGCCCGGGGCCGAAATCTTCGACGCCCATGTCCATCTCGGGCAGGACATCGACGGCTTCAGCGGCAGCTACGCCGACCTCATGGCCCTCAACGAGCACTACGGGATCTCACGCTGCTTCATGTTCTGCCTCGACGAACCGGACCGGCATCCGGCGTTTCGGGCGGCGAACAACCGAACGCTCGCGTATGCAGAGCGCTCCGGCGGCCGGCTGATCCCGTTCGTCCGCCTCGACCTGGCCGAGCAACCGATCGAGGAGGCCACCCGCTGCCTCGATCTCGGCGCTCGCGGGATCAAGCTCCACCCCCGAGCGCAGCGCTTCCTCTTGAACGACGAGCGCCTCGCGCCGATCTTCGCTCTGGCCGCGGAGCGTCGCGTTCCGATCCTGATCCACGGCGGCCGCGGTCTGCCTCCGATCGCCAGTGAGCTCGCCGCGCTTGTCGACCGCTATCCCGAGGCGCAGCTGATCATCGCCCACGGCGGCATCGCCGACCTGCCGGCCCTTGCGGAGAGATTTGCCGGCAAGGCGGGCGTCTTCTTCGACACCTCGGTCTGGAGCCCGATCGACCTGCTCAGCGTCTTCCACGTGTTCTCGCCCGAGCAGATCGTCTACGCGTCCGACTTCCCGTACGGCCAGCAGCCGAGCTCACTCCTGATCACGCTTCGTACCGCGAGGGCGTCGGGCCTCGACGAAGAGGATCTCCGCGCCGTGCTGGCGGGCAACGCGAACCGGATCGCCTCGGGCGAGCCGCCGCTCGAGCCGAAGGCTCCGAAGGGCGGCGAGACGTTCTCCCAACCGATGGCGTTCGCCCGCATCCATCAGTACCTGTCGATGGCGACGCCGCTCCTCTGGACGCGCCAGCCCGACACGGTCGGGGTCATCGGGCTCGCGCTGAACGCGACCTACGACCGCGACGGCCACACGGACGAGCGCGAGCGGATCAAGGAGCTGCTGATCGCGGCCCGCGAGCTCTGGCGGCTGATCCCCGAGGTAAACGAGGAGCCGGATCAGCGCATCATCAGCCGGATGACGTTTCGGCTGATCCACCTGGCGGACATCCTCGCGGTGACACCCGAGACGGGCGCGCCCGTCCAAAGCAAGCGAACGGGGAGCAAACGAGTGGCCAAGACAAAGACGACGACGGCAAAGCTGGG